>MTKZ01035195.1_pt1 | contig 10552 bp, 7 predicted proteins | sample 1042781 | NCBI WGS metagenome assembly MTKZ01 (sample SAMN06212207, study PRJNA360539) | anaerobic digester metagenome | biome: Wastewater treatment plant; material: sludge; isolation source: anaerobic digester fed with sludge from wastewater treatment plant | place: Denmark: WWTP Viborg ...
ATGGAAGAAAAAGATCTTAGCTTGCGCATCTGGGATTTACTGCGTGATGCCTCCGTAAATACAGAATTCATGATGACTGAATTCAGTTCTCGAAATAAACTATCGCGTCTGCAGGGTCGCACCATGCTTCAAATCTTTATCCAGGAGCGAGTCAGGTTGAGCGATCTGGCTGAGATTATGGGCATGAACCCTGGCAACCTTAGCCGCGTATGCCAGTCACTTGAGGATGACGCCCTGCTTCAACGAGAACGCAGTACGCAAGATCACCGGGTATGGACGATCTCGCTGACCGAAAAAGGCCATAATGTAATCCGGGAGATTGTGAATAGCATCGAAGCATCTTTCAAGAGGTTCCTGGAGGATCATTCCGCAGCAGAATTGGACCAGTTGGTCAGGTTATGGACAGACTACAACCACTACTTCAACCAGACCCGAATGGAACACCTTTCCAAAAAGCGATAAGGTATGTTTCGTTAAGATAGAAAACACCGGAAAGCCAGGCACATTTTTTTGCCTGGAACTTGTAAAAACGAACCCCACAAATCAATGTGGGGTTTTTGTTTACGATAGAATGCTCCACTCACATCGAGCGTGCTACAATTAAGTTATGGACCCCGCAGAGCTAAGTGACCCACGTCCTTCGCCTATCGCCGGAAGTTGGTACCCCGGCAAGGCTGAGGTGCTGCGCAAGACGATCGAAAACTTCCTGGATGAAGCTGTCGTGCCTGAGTTTGAGGGGCAACCAGCAGGTCTGATCGTCCCCCATGCCGGTTACATCTATTCCGGGCTGACTGCAGCGCATGCTTTCAAAACCCTTCAGGGGAGGAAATTCACGCGCGTGATCGTCCTCTCCCCTTCGCACCAGCCTTACCGCCAACCCCTGCTGACCACCGGTCACGACGCCTATGCCACGCCGCTCGGACTCGTGCCTGTGGATCGCGAAGCTCTGAGAACACTAAACTCACTTCTAAACGAAGATGGTGGACTTGAACTAGCCTCGGTGCGGAGAGACCAGGAACACTCGCTTGAGATTGAATTGCCGTTCTTGCAGACGGTCCTGCCAGGTGGGTTTAAGCTTATCCCCCTGATGATGGTGGACCAGTCCGCCTCAGTGGTGCGGCTATTATCCAATGCCCTGGTCAAGCTGATCCGCAGTTTCCCGCTGGAGGAAAGTACCCTTTTGGTTGCATCGAGTGATCTATCGCACTTCTACTCCGAGCGGGTTGCCAACCGCCTGGATGGCAATCTTGCCCAGGCTGTGCGGGAATTTGACCTTGACGCGTTTTATCAACATAAACAACGCGGCGAAATGGAAGCCTGCGGGCTTGCCCCAATGGCAACCGTGCTCCAAACCTCCCATCTACTGGGAGCAGACCGGGTGACCATCGCCGACTACCGAACATCTGCTGCTGTTACGGGAGATAAAAGCAGTGTGGTGGGTTATCTTTCGGCTGTCATCTCGACTGGAAGGGTTGAACCACATGATTAATCGCCATTGGAGGATCAATACGGGTTTATTGGTGCTCATCCTGGTTGCACTCAACCTGGCAGGTTGTCAGAAACCGCTGCAAGGCCGGCCAACTGCCCTGCCCACACCCAACTGCCGACAGCCAGCATCCCCCACCCCTTCACAAACTCCCACGCAATTGCCCACCGTGACCATGACCCCCACAGCCACCGCCACTCCGACAGAAACGCCCGTTCCGACCGCCACGAGCACTTCCACCCCCACCCCCATTCCCACCCGCCTGGCAACGATTTTTCCCCTGACCGCTGGCGGGCAGACTACTGTGGACTATGGTTATGAATACATCACCCGGCGCGATAACCGCGAGGACGGTAGCCTGCGTAATCTCAGCGCCATGGTTAGCTTCCAGCTCATGGATCGCGGTATTCACAGCGAGACTGTCAAAATCCTTGGGAAGGATGTGACCGTTTACTATTTACGGGTCAGACACGTTTTCGACGAAACCAACCTTGAAGTCAAACTGGTCCTCACTGGTCTTTTTGGGCAGAATATTGCAATTGCAGGTATGCCAGCAGATGGCTCTTCTTATATCAGCTTGCGAACGCAAAAATCTGATCAACTCTTTGAACCCTGGAAGTTACACCAGGACTGGAGTTTACCGTTGGACCAGCGCGCGCCGCTCTTTGAGACTGTGCGACTGCCAGACTTCGAGACAACCTTGCGCAATCTACCTGACCAGGTGATCGTGCTGGCAGATCATCCCATCATCCTCGATCCGAACGGCTGGACCCAGATTTATATCGACATGGACCGCGTAAGTGCCTCAGCCGCCCGTTTTCAACCTTTCTTCAATATCAACGAATTTAATCAGATGACCGGTCAAAGTACCCAGGCAAACGTCTGGATGGATTACCTGGTCAATAACACGGATATCCCCAATAATCAGTACAACCGGATGTACTTTGCTGCCGACTTCCTGGTTATCATCACCCCCTGATGGCAGGCTTAGCTTGAAACTTTACGCTGACGTAAGCATCAACCTGGCTCAGATCGATAAAAGCTACCACTACCTGGTCCCGGAAGAACTTGGCGCGGTTATTGAGCCTGGCTGCCTGGTGGCAGTGCCCTTCGGCAAGCAGGTTGTGCAGGGCGTGGTGTTGAGCTTGCTGGATGAGAGCGATGTGGAAGGACTGCTGCCGATCCAGGCTGTGCTCTCCGAAGATACCGTCCTGACCGAAACACAGCTCAGCCTGGCAAAGTGGATGGCGGAGGCTTGGTACGCGCCGCTTGGCGCTTGTATCAACCTGATGATCCCGGTTGGTTTCTCACGCCGGGCAGACATCGTTGCCACGCTTAACCCTGAAAAAGAATATGACGAAAACGCCTTTAAGCCTGTTCAGAAGCGTCTTCTGAAACTGCTGAAAGAACGTGGACCGTTGCGTGGCAGGCAGCTGGACCATGCTTTTGGTGAGATCGAGTGGCGCGGCAGCTTGGAGAGCCTGCGCTCAGCAGGGCTTGTGCGCACGGGGAACGTCTTACCCCCTCCTGGCATCGCGCCGAAAACACTACGAACCGCAGCGCTTTCCCTGCCGCCTGCTGCCCTTGAAACCCTCACCCTCAAACAGCTTGGAGGCAATGACACTACCCGGCAGCGCCGAAAAAAGGTGCTTGATTTGCTGGCACAGGAAGCCTTTCCGATCGATTTCTCGTGGATCTATGCCGAAACAGGGTCGGGTTATAGCGATTTGAAGTTCCTTGCTGAAGCCGGTCTGCTGCACTTCAACGAAACCGAAGTCTGGCGCGACCCCCTGGAGGACATCCAGGTCAAGCCGGATGTCATTCCACCCCTCACGGCTGACCAGGAGAAGGTCTGGCAGCAGATCCTGCCTGGCCTGGGGCAGGCGGACCAAAAACCTACCCTGCTGCACGGCGTAACCGGCTCAGGCAAAACAGAAATCTACATGCGGGCAGCCGCGGAAATGCTGGCGCAAGGCCGGCAGGTGCTGATGATGGTGCCCGAAATTGCCATGACCCCCCAAACCGTGCGGCGTTTCATGGCGCGCTTTCCCAACCAGGTTGGGCTTTACCACTCCAAGCTCTCTGACGGCGAACGTTACGACACCTGGCGCAGAGCCCGCAGCGGTGACCTGAAACTGATAGTCGGCTCGCGTAGCGCCTTGTTTGTGCCCCTCCCCAACCTGAGAATGATCGCGATCGATGAATGTGATCATGACTCCTATGATGAAACCGAGCGGGAGCCTTTCTACCACGCCGTGGAGACCGCTGAAGCCCTGGCGGAAATGAGCGGCGCCAATTTGATCTTTGGCAGCGCCACACCGCGCATCACCCAATATTTCGACGCTCGTCGGGGAGAGATAAAGCTGCTGAGCCTGCCAAACCGCATCCTGGCTCATCGGTCTGAGGTTTCTCCGCCAGGCAACCCGGATGAGTTGCTCACGCTGGAACTGCCGAAAGTAAACGTGGTGGATATGCGCGCAGAACTGCGCGCTGGCAACAGCAGCGTGCTTTCCAAAACGCTGCGCGACAAGCTCGCATTGACGCTGCAAGCCGGGCAGCAGGCGATCCTGTTTCTGAACCGACGCGGCAAGTCAACCTACGTCTTTTGCCGTCAGTGCGGCTACACGCTACGCTGCCCAAGGGATGATCAACCCCTGGTACATCACGGGGCGGGGCAAGGCTTGATCTGCCACATGTGTGATTACACCCGCCAGATCCCCAAAAAATGCCCGGAATGCGGCAGCACCCAGATCCGCCAGTTGGGCTTGGGCACCGAACGCCTTGAAGAAGTGGTGCAGAAGGAATTTCCCGGTGCGCGACTTCTTCGCTGGGATGCCGACACCACGCGCCACAAAGGCGAGCACGAACTGATCCTCTCGCATTTTAGCGCGCACCGGGCAGACGTGCTGATCGGCACGCAGATGCTGGCCAAGGGGTTGGATCTGCCGTTGGTGACGCTGGTCGGAATCGTGCTGGCAGAGGTCGGTTTGAACTTGCCCGATTATCGCGCCGCAGAGCGCAGCTTCCAGGTGCTCACACAGGTCGCCGGTCGGGCTGGCAGGAGCCCTCTGGGCGGGCAGGTGGTTCTGCAGACCTATCAGCCTGAAAATTACGTCATCCAGGCTGCCTCAAAGCACGATTTTGAGGGCTTTTACCGGCAGGAACTCGCTCTGCGCAAGACTCTGAACTTCCCGCCTTATTCTCGTTTGATCCGGCTGGAATACCGCAATTCGGTTGAATCCAAGGCGCAAAGCCACGCGCAGACGATGGCAGACTTGCTCAGAGCTGAAATATCCGCTCGGGAGATGCGCCAAACCAGCTTTATTGGTCCGGTGCCGGCGTACTATCGCAAGGTCAGCGGGCAGTACCGCTGGCAGATTATCCTGCGCGGACCAAATCCACTTCCTTTGCTCGATGCCTTACCCTTACGCGGCTGGCAGGTGCAGATTGACCCCTCTGACCTGCTATAATTACTCCCTAAGCAAGTTTGCAGGCTTAACCATCAGTCAGTTTGGAGCATTTTATGAACCCACGCCAGGAACTAATCAGTTGGGAAGATGTGCATCGCCTGATCGACAACCTGTTGCAGCAATTTGACCACAAGTACAACGTGCTGCTGATGATCACGCGCGGTGGGATCGTGCCGGGAGGTTTCCTGGCGGAAGCGATGGACATCCACAACATCTACACCGCTTCAGTTGATTTTTTTGATCCCCTTGAAAGTCCCGGAAAACCCAAATCTCCCTACCTGGCATGGCCAAAGTTCCTCCAATTTCCGGATAACGATGCTTTGAATGGCGAACGGGTGCTGATCGTGGACGACGTCTGGGGCTCAGGCAGAACCATCACGGCGGTGCGCAAACGTGTGGCCGCAGCTGGTGGCTTGCCTTCCACTTGTGTTTTGCACTTCAATCCATACCGAAATCTTTTCGATGCCAGCAAACCCGATTATTTCGGCGCGACGACGGATGCCCACATCATCTATCCCTGGGAAGTTGAACACGGTTTTCGCAACCCCCTGCTTCCTAACAAATCTTAGTTGGAGACTTCCATGAGTGAGATCAGCACCCAAAAACCTTTGCATTGGTACGACGCCATCACGATCAATATCTACTATTTTGCGCTGACGCTACGCAGCCAGACCCTGACGCCGCTGATCGTGCCGCTTTTGGTGCAACAATTTGTTGGGGATGAAACCAAAGGCACAAGCTACGGCAACCTGCGCCTGGTTTCGCTGATGGTCGCGCTGCTGGTACAAGCGGTTGCGGGTTTGCTCTCGGACCATAACACCTCGCGCCTGGGCAGGCGAAGACCATTCATCCTGGTCAGCTCGGCGCTGGAAATACTTGCATTCCTTGGGGTGGGCTGGATTGCCGGCAGCATGGATGGCATGGCTGGTTATCGGGCGCTCTTCGTGGTGATCATCTTCTCGATGATCTTCTCAAACATTGGGCATGGCGCAGCCCAGGGGCTGATCCCGGATTTGGTGCCGCCTTCGCAGCGAGGCAGATATTCGGGCATCAAAGCCTTCTTCGAGCTGCCCCTGCCGTTGATCGTTGTGGCTTTCACCATCTCCAAAATGGTTTCCGCGGGTAATCTTTGGGCTGCCATCCTGGCGATGATTGCTGTGTTTGTTGTGACCACCGCTCTGACAATGCTGGTCAGGGAAACACCGCTAAAGCAGCCTGCCAAGCCAATGGACTGGACGGGTATCCTGCGCCTGGTGGCAATGACTGGTTTGTTCACAGTAGTGATCCTGTTGATTGGCTATGGCGTGCGATTGCTTGTGCCGATTCTACTCGCGCTTAAAGGTTCCTTATCGCTGGTGCTCATTGGGGTGGTCGGCGTGGCAGGCATGCTGCTGGCTGTGGCGCTCGGGGTGATCGCCTCCGTGCGGATCAGCCTCGGTAAAGAAGCCGAGAAACGCCCAAGCTTCACCTGGTGGGTGATCAATCGCCTGGCATTCCTGGTTGGAGCCAACAACCTTGCCAGTTTTGTGCTGTATTTTATCCAGGAACGTTTTCCGGATTTGCAAGGAAAAGCGGCGGCTCAGCCCGCTTCGCTGTTGATGATGGTGGTTGGGGTAGCCATCCTGGTGATCTCGATTCCATCTGGTTGGCTGACGGACAAGTTCGGCGCCAAAAAGCTGCTATTCGTCAGCGGGCTGCTGGCGACCCTGGGTACGATCGTGGTGATTATGTCCCGCAGCATTCCCGTAATGTATGTCGGGGGCGTCATGATCGGGCTGGCAACGGGCATGTTCTTTTCTTCGAATTGGGCCCTGGGAACTTCAATCGTACCAAAGGAAGAAGCTGGACGCTGGCTGGGGATCTCCAACCTGGCAGGAGCTGGCGCAGGCGCGGTTGGCGCGTATATTGGCGGTCCGATCGGCGACGGATCCGGCTATGTGCTTTTGATGAGCCTTTATGGGTTCCTGTTCCTTTTTTCAACCCTGGCATTGATCAAGATCAAGCCAGAAGCAGAGGTATAAGTCAGCATCCGTCATCGCGAGGAGCAGCACGGTAGGGTGGGTTGGCGTCATAGTGTTTTTTCCTGCCTGATTCGCAATAAAGCCTACCCACCGACTCACTACCGTCATCGCGAGTAGCGAAGCAACGTGGCGATCCCATCGCTGACATTGTCATCCTGAGCAACACGACTGCTTGCGTCCCCTTGCGGGAAGGATCTATTAGTTAAACATCAGATTCTTCGCAAAAGAGGCTCAGAATGACAGACGAATCGTCATCGCGAGGAGCAAAGCGACGCGGCGATCTCAACTCCGACAATGTCATCCTGAGCAACGCGACTGCTTGCGTCCCCTTGCGGGAAGGATCTATTAGTTAAACATCAGATTCTTCGCAAAAGAGGCTCAGAATGACAGACGAATCGTCATCGCGAGGAGCGAAGCGACGTGGCGATCTCAACTCCGACACTGTCATCCTGAGCAACGCGACTACTTGCGTCCCCTTGCGGGAAGGATCTATTCTCTCATTATCAGATTCTTCGCAACAAAGGCTCAGAATGACTGGAATGTGGACTTGAAACGCGCAAGCTGACCTACGACAGACCTTGTAGGGTGGGTTGGCGTAAGAATTTCTCAACCCACAACCATATCAAAATAGCAAACCCACCAATAAAATCTTGCTACCCGGTGGGTTGGCTAATGCAAGGATCAGGCATGTTCAAGCTCTGTGACGCCAACCCACCCTACAAAAAAACGGTCCCTGACACCATTCCATCCTACATTTTTCGTCATCGCGAGGAGCAAAGCGACGTGGCGATCTCAACTCCGACACTGTCATCCTGAGCAACGCGACTGCTTGCGTCCCCTTGCGGGAAGGATCTATTAGTTAAACATCAGATTCTTCGCAACAAAGGCTCAGAATGACAGAGAATCGTCCGTCGAACAAATCGGCTCTTTAGGCCACCAACACTTCCGCCTGGGAACCCTCAGGGGTTTTGGTGATCTCGATCCGGTCCGGGAAGAAGTCCTTGAGCTCTTCAATGTGCGTGATGATCAAGATCTTTCGGAAATCCGGGCGGATCAGGTTGATGGCTTCCACCAGCCGCTGGCGCCCTTGCGCGTCCTGGTTGCCAAAGCCCTCATCAATCACCAGCGTCTGCAGTTTGGCACCGGCTCGTTTCGCCAGCACGCGTGAAAGCGCCAGGCGAATCGCAAAATTGATCCGGAAGGCTTCTCCACCGCTGAAAGTTTCGTAATCCCGCACGGACCCACCGTCACTAATACTGATGTCCAACGTTTCGCGCTTGTCGGTGCGCTTGGCGTCCTTGAACTCGCGTTGGGTGGGGAAGCTGACGCTCATGGTATGGTCCGAGAGCCGGCTGAGGATGTCGTTGGCTTGCTCTTCCAATTCGGGGATCGCTTCTTCGATCAGCATCGCGGGTACCCCGTCTTTTCCAAAAGCTTTCTGGACCTGCTCAAGATCGCGAATGGTGCGGCGGGTGGCTTCGGCGTCCTGCCGGATGGTGATCAGGTTTTGTTTCTGCTGTTCGATCGTGGCAAGTTGCTGCTTTATTCCGCCTAGCCGCATTTGCATCCTGTTGACTGAGACCTTGGCATTGTTAAGGGCTGCTTGGGTCTGATCGATATCCGGCAAACCGGCCTGGGCGGCAGCCAGCTCTGCGGCTTTGGCATCATACTCAGCCTCCAGGCGTTCCTTCTCCACCGCTGCAGCCTGGAGGCTCTCGTTCAGGTCAGCCAGGCCTGCCTGCAGTTCTTCCACCGCGCTTTGCGCAGTTTGCAGGCGGTTATGCTCATCCACCGCTGGGCGTGCCGCTTCTTCTTCTGCCTTGAGCTGCTGGTGCGCACGCGCATCATATCCCAGTTCAGCCAGCCGTGCTTCTTCTTCGGCAATCTTCAGCCTCGTTTCAGGCAGGAAATTATCCGCCTTGAGCAATTTCTCGGTTTTTGCCAGGTTGAGCGCACCTTCTGCTTGCCATGTCTGCTCATTTTTTCGAATTTCCGCCAGGCGCAAATCTATCTTTGCAATCTCGTTCTGGTACTGCAGTAATTCGGTCTTGTACTTCTCAAGATTGCGGCGAGCCTGGCGCAGGGCTTCTTCTTCCGCTTCAGCATCTTCCACTGCCTTCTTGTTGGCACGGTGCTGGTCGCCCAGGGTGGTGCCTTTAGTGTTCAGCTCAGCGCTGAGCTCAGCGCGATGCTCTGCCGTCAGCGGCTGGCCGCAGAGGGGGCAAACGGCTTCAGCAACCTCTGCCAGCTGTGCGATACGGTCGGCCAGGTCTTTCATGCGTGCCTTTAGCTCACCATTTTCCTGGTGGAGGGCTTTCTTCCTCGTCTCAAGGTTTGCCAGTAAGCTCTCAAGGTCAGCCGCGTTGTTGATTTCCTGCTTGAGGGTGGTAACGATCTGCCCAACATCCTGCCGCTGTTGCTCCAATTCACGGGCGTCCACTTCAGTCCGTTGGATGCGGGCCTCTTCCTGACGCAGGTGTTCAGCGGTGGTGGTGAGCCGCTGCCTCTCCACCTCAAGCTGCTGACGGAAGGCTTTGAGCTCGCTTTCGATCGGGCGAAACTGCTCTGCCTGTGTTTCCGCCTGGCGCAGGCGCTCAAGCAGCTGGTTGTAACCATCAAACGCAGCTTTAATTTCATTCGCGCGGGCAAGCGTGTTTTGATGTCCCTGCAACCGCGCCACTCGTTCGGATTTCTGCCGTTCAAAGCTTTCGATCCGATTTTGGGCAGCGGTCAATTGACCGCCGAGCGCTCTCACTGTTTGTTGCTGTGCATCCAGTTTCTCTTTTTGAGCCAATTGCTGTTGGTAGCGCGCTGTTTGCAGCTCCACTTCAGTTGAAGCGGTTTTCAACTCCTGCTCCGCGGCTTGGAATTCCGCGCGCTTCAGCGCCTCTTGGTCGAGCTCCGCCTGGATCTCAGCCAGCTTGCGTTCCTGGACTTCCAGCTCGGTTTTGGCTTCGCGGATGCGGGTCTTGGTGAATTCCTGGTACACCTCCCATTGGTCCAGCCCAAGGATGCTCGAGAGGATCTTTTTGCGGTCCGCCGGACGCTGCGTGGCAAAGGAATCGGCTTTGCCCTGCAGGAAGAATGCAGCATTAACGAAGGTCTCGTAGTCCAACCGCAAAGTTTGCTCGATCTTCGCTTGAGTGGCGCGCAGGTTCTGCTCGGTCAGGATCTTCCAGGCGCCCTGCTCTCCTCCCGCGGGATTAAAAATCATGAAATCAAGTTGGCTGCCTTTGCCGCGTGTGATGCTGCGCACAATTCGGTATATTTGAGACTCATACTCAAAATCCAGCTGCACTTCCGCCTTATTCGAACCGGTGTTGATAATGGCTTCATCCCTCTTGCGTGCTTCGCCATACAGGGCATAGGTGATGGCATCCAGCAGGGAAGACTTCCCTGCGCCATTTGGACCTGAGATGCATGCCAGGTCAAAACCAGAAAATTCTATCTCAACTGGCTTTCGATAGGAAGTGAAACCGGTGATGCGCAGTTTAATCGGTATCATCGTCACCAAACCCTAATCGTTTCTTGTATTCGGCGGTAGTGGCAGGTTTGGCTACCTCATCCTTATGAAT
>MTKZ01004905.1_pt2 | contig 10550 bp, 11 predicted proteins | sample 1042781 | NCBI WGS metagenome assembly MTKZ01 (sample SAMN06212207, study PRJNA360539) | anaerobic digester metagenome | biome: Wastewater treatment plant; material: sludge; isolation source: anaerobic digester fed with sludge from wastewater treatment plant | place: Denmark: WWTP Viborg ...
AGCAAGTAGCCGGCGTTCATTCCAAAGAAGGTCTCCCAAAATGTGAACTTCCCCTCCAGCAGGAAGAACCAGCAAATGACACGCAGCACAAGGCACAAGAGGAAAAGCGCGATAACAAGGATTAAGTTCTGAATAGATACACGGGAAAAAGCGCTGCCAACCTGGGAGAAATCTATCTGCCTGCCAATAAAATACACCGCCGCGGCGGTAACAAGCAGCGGCAGCAGCCAGCGCAAAATATTCGCCGGACGAGAGCCTAGATTTTGTTGGCGCATCAGTTCTCCAATTTTAGGATAGCCATGAAGGCTTCCTGCGGGATTTCGACGCTCCCGACCATCTTCATGCGCTTTTTGCCTTTTTTCTGCTTTTCCAGAAGTTTTTTCTTGCGTGTGATGTCGCCACCATAACATTTTGCCAAAACGTCTTTCCGCAAAGCCTTCACATTCGCGCGTGAAATCACACGACCTTGCGAATAGGCCTGAATCGGAATAACAAAAAGTTGCTGCGGGATTATTTCCTTGAGCTTGCTGACCAGTGCCTGCCCCTTGTGGTAAGCGTCATCCTTGTGAACAATCGCTGTCAGCGCGTCCACTTTTTCCTCATTTAAAAGGAACTCCAGTTTGACCAGGTTTCCGGCGCGATATTCCAAAAACTGGTAATCCATGGAAGCGTAACCGCGCGTGCCGGATTTAAGCAGGTCAAAAAAATCCACAATAATTTCTGAAAGTGGGATTTCAAAATTCAGTTGAACTCGGTTGCTAGAGGGATATTCCTCAGAAACATAGATGCCGCGCTTGCGCCGAACAAGGTCCATTACCACGCCGTAGTACTCGGTGGGCGAAAAGATGTTCAGTTCCATCCAAGGTTCGCGAATTTCGGTCACCATGCTCTCATCCGGAAGGTCGGCTGGTGAATCGATAATCGCGACGTTCCCATTGGTTAACATCACCTCATACTCTACCGAAGGCGCGGTAAAGACTACATCCAGGTAGTATTCCCTCTCGAGCCGCTCCTGGATGATTTCCATGTGAAATAAACCCAAAAAACCACAGCGAAAACCAAAGTTTAACGCCTCGCTTGTCTCGGGTTCATAAACAAGAGACGCGTCATTCAGCTGTAGTTTCTCCAGCGCTTCCCGCAGATTGGGGTAATCTTCCCCTTCCGTCGGGTAAACCCCAGCAAAGACCATCGGCTTCGCCTGGCGGTAGCCAGGGAGCGCGCTTGCGGCCGGGTTAAACGCATTGGTAATGGTATCGCCCACCCGGCATTCCGAAACCGTCTTCAGTCCAGTCGCTACATATCCCACATCACCGGCTTCAAGTTTATCAATCGGGAAGAGGCTGGGTGAAAAAATGCCAATTTCGACTGGCTGGACCCTAATTCCATTAGCCATCATCATCACCTTGTCTCCACTGGTCAGATGGCCGTCAAAAACGCGTACGTACGCGATTACACCTTTATAGGAATCGTAATGAGAGTCAAATATCAACGCGCGCAGAGGGGCATCCACAGCCCGGGTAGGAGGAGGGATTTTCTGCGCGATCGCCTCCAAAACCAGGTCTACGTTTAATCCGGTTTTCGCGCTTATCGGGATGATTTCATCATCAGCAACGCCCAACAGGATATCTAAATCCTTCTTTACTGCTTCTACTTGCGCGCTGGGAAGGTCAATTTTGTTAATGACCGGGATAATCACCAGATTTGCGTCCAACGCAAGGTAAAGGTTGGCAAGGGTTTGCGCTTCGATGCCCTGGGTGGCGTCAACAACCAGGATAGCGCCTTCGCAAGCGTAGAGCGCGCGACTTACTTCGTAATTGAAATCCACGTGGCCGGGGGTATCAATCAGGTTGAATTCGTAATCCTGATTGTCTTTCGCATGATAAATCATACGCACGGCCGAGGCTTTGATTGTGACGCCCTTTTCCCGCTCCAAATCCATGGAATCCAGCACTTGCTCGGTCATATCCCGATCCGAAATGGTGCCGGTAAGCTGAAGCATACGGTCAGCTAATGTGGACTTGCCGTGATCAACATGCGCGATGATGCAAAAATTGCGAATCTTTTCCATAAGCGCATTGAGTATAATCGATTTCTTCAGTCAGCTTCAGGGGGGATTAGTCGCAGGATTGCCTCGTTGATGTCAAAGCTTTTCTCGTCGCAACCGAACCGCAGCCATAGCAAAAATTCAGTATTGCCATCGGAACCGGTGATGGGTGAGGGAATTAATCCCGCGGGGATAAAACCGGTTAGCTGCGCGTGTGTAATTACCTGACGCAGCACCTGCGCGTGAACAGCTTGATCCCGGATTACCCCTTTGTGTTTCTTGACTTCTTCCCGGCCAGCCTCAAACTGAGGTTTCACCAACGCGATCACTTCGCCAGGTTTTTCCTCGAACCACTGTCTGACTGCGGGCAGAATAAAATCAAGTGATATAAAGGAAACATCGATTGTCACCAAATTAGGAGTTTCGGGCAATTTATGGAGTTGGCGGGCGTTCGTACGGTCCATCACGATTACAAGCGGGTGATTTCGCAGGCTGGAATGCAGTTCATCCTGCCCCACGTCAATCGCGTAAACCTTGCTTGCGCCGCGCTGCAGCAGACAGTCTGTAAAGCCGCCGGTTGACGCGCCGACATCAGCGCATATTTTGGCCAGTGGACTGATTTTAAAGCTATCAAGCGCTGCTTTTAACTTGGCCCCTGCTCGTGAAACAAATTCGGGCTGCGCCATTAGAACCACAGCGCAATCCGTTTGAACAAGCTGGGATGACTTGGAGACGATTGAGCCATTCACCTTGATAAGCCCTTCCTCAATCGCGCGTTGAGCCCTGCCGCGGGTCTCGGCGAGACGAAGATTTACCAGGTGTTGATCAAGTCGAATCTTCTTCATGCTCTTATTCTATCCGCTCTTATGAGTAAGCTTCCTCGGGTGCCTGCCTTTGGTTTGTGATAAGATAATTCGCGTGAGAGCTTATCTCGAAACACTGCGCCCAAGACAATGGATTAAGAACCTGGTTATTTTTGCCGGCTTAGTCTTCGACAGGCAGCTTCTGCAGTTGGAACCACTGCTGCGCGTTGCGGCAGCAGTCATCCTCTTTTGTCTGGTATCCGGCCTCACCTATACTATAAACGATATTTTGGATGTTGAAGCTGATCGTTTGCATCCACAGAAAAAGAACCGACCCATTGCCAGCGGTAGATTAAGCCTGAACAGCGCGCGATTACTGGCTTTGGTGCTTTCATTGTTCACATTCCCCGCGGCCTTTGCGCTTTCAATCGAATTTGGCATCATCTGCCTGGTCTATACCGGGTTGATGCTTTCTTACTCCAAGTGGCTGAAAAAACTCATTCTGATTGATGTGATGGTCATCGCGCTTGGCTTTGTGCTGAGAGTCGCTGCTGGCGTGATGGTTATTAAGGTGAACTACTTTTCTCCATGGCTGTTCGTGCTCACCACGCTGCTCGCGCTTTATCTCGGCTTTGGAAAGCGATTATCTGAGATCAAGCTTTTGGAAAACCAAGCGGGCGAACACCGCGCAGTGCTTGATGGATACACAATTCCACTGTTAAACAACCTGCTGGTGGTTGTGTTGAGCGGAATTCTGATCACCTACTGCCTCTACACCTTTTCCTCTCACCCGGATGGTACAAACACGATGATGATGTTCACTATCCCGTTCGTTTTGTACGGCATCTTCCGTTATATGGTCATACTACAGAATAGCAGCTGGGCGTCCTCACCAGAAGAAGTACTTTTGCAGGATCTGCCTTTGAAAATCACTGTCGGCCTTTGGGCTCTATCTGTAGTGGTTGTGCTTTATTTGTTTTTCTAAGGAGACCCTATGCCGGCTGTCTCAGCTAACGCTTGCGCTAAATTAATCCTATTGGGGGAACACGCAGTTGTGTACGGCGAACTCGCGCTGGCAATTCCCTTCTCCGCGCTGCGAGCCCGAGCGGCCGTGGAAGCCTGGATTGGCGTTCCAGCAGGTCGGATACACATCTTTGCGCGCGAGCTGGATCTGGACCAGGAATGGTCCAGCCTGCCGGATAATAACCTAATCCGTAACGCGCTCTTATTGGTGCTCTCCGAGCTTGGTATCGAGCGCATCCCCACCTGCAAATTGAACCTTTCAACGGAGATACCCATAGCCGCAGGCCTGGGGGCAAGCGCCGCGCTTGCGGTGGCTGTCATGCGCGCGTTTTCCGCGTTTCTTGGTCATCCGCTTGCTCCGGAGCGTTTAAACGCGTTAGCGTTCGAATCTGAAACTTTGATGCATGGCACGCCATCCGGCATCGACAACACGGTTGTGGTCTATGAGCAGCCTATTCTCTTCGAAAAATTGCGTGGATTTGAGGTAATCAACNNACTGTCAGTCAGCTTGCCCAGGACTACGCCAGGAATCCGCTTGAAATTGGCGCGGTCATCCACGATATCGGGCAGCTGACGCTTGAAGGAGCGCGCGCGCTGACACAGGGAGATTACGCTGCATTAGGAGCAGCATTGAACGCCAATCAGGAACTTTTGTCCCTGCTTAATTTATCCTGCCCGGAACTGGATACTCTGATTATGGCAGCGCGCGCAGCAGGCGCGGGAGGTGCCAAGCTGACCGGCGGCGGCATGGGTGGGCATTTGCTTGCCTTAGTCCGACCCGAAAATATCGACCAAGTCCGTGCAGCGTTGCTTGAAGCAGGCGCTCCGCATGTCTACCATACCGTGCTAAAGGGAGCGCATTCAGATGGCTGATGCAGGGCTTGAGGCGGATTTAATTTTCATCAAGCTTGGTGGGTCGCTCATCACGAATAAAGACCGCGCCGAAACGCCAGATATTGCTACTTTATCAAGCCTTCTTCAGGAAATTGCTCGGTTTAGAAAACTGCATTCAGAGCTCAGGTTTGTGTTGGGCCATGGTTCAGGTTCCTTTGGGCACCACGCGGCAAAGCAAGCGGGTACGCGTGACGGCGTCTATAGCGCGTCCGACTGGCTGGGATACCAGGCTGTTTGGGCTAGCGCGCGCCGGCTAAATCAGATTGTGCTTAATGCTTGCCAGCAAGCTGACTTGCCTGTGCTCTCTTTTCCGCCGTCTGCTTCGGTGGTGACGAACAATCACGCGATCCAGAGTTGGAATCTCGCACCGATCTCAAGCGCGCTCACGCATGGACTCATCCCTGTGGTTTATGGGGACGTGGTGACCGATTCCGTGATCGGCGGAACCATTCTTTCCACGGAAGACTTGTTTTTTCATCTCGCGCTCGCGCTGCACCCTTCCAGGATTTTTTTGGTTGGCGAGGAGGAGGCAGTCTACGCCGACTACCCGATCAATCAGGAACCACTGGGATTCATCAGCAAGGATGCAGAACCAGGCGCCTACATTCAGGGCTCAGCCAGCCTGGATGTAACCGGGGGAATGTTGAGCAAAGTTCTTTTAATGCAAAAACTGTGCGCGGCTCTCCCGGGTTTAAGCGCCGTGATATTTTCGGGCAGAAACCCACAAAACCTGACCAAGGTATTGGCTGGGGAGGCTGTTGGGACCCGAATAGGCTGACGGGCGCATTGTATAGAAACCCAGCGGCATTTTTCTCCGATGACCACTATAATGGTGCCATTATGAAGCGCTTTTTCGCAGAAATGGATTGTGATTTATGATTTACACTCGCCAACAGCTGGAAGAATACGAGAATCAGACCCTGGCTCCTTACGCCGTACACAGCAAGGACTCCAAGGGGCGTGTTTATCCGGAAGAAGAAGCAGATTTTCGCACCAGATTTCAGCGCGACCGCGAGCGCGTTTTGCACACTACTGCCTTCCGACGTCTGGAATATAAGACGCAAGTTTTTATCAACCACGAAGGCGATTATTACCGCACCCGCCTGACACACTCGTTGGAAGTAGCTCAGATTGGACGGTCTGTCGCTCGCTCGTTGGGAGCGAATGAGGACCTGGTTGAAACCATTTGCCTGGCGCACGACCTCGGTCATCCGCCATTTGGGCATTCCGGTGAGGCCGCTTTGGCACGCTTGATGCGTGACTACGGAGGTTTCAACCACAACCAGCATTCAGTGCGCATTGTCACGACGCTGGAGAACCGTTATCCGGATTATCCCGGCTTAAACCTGAGCTGGGAGGTCGTCGAGGGCATGGTCAAGCACGAAACTGATTATGACATCGCGGACGCCAAGGATTACGCTCCAGAGCTGCGCGGCCACCTGGAAGCCCAAATCGCAAATGTGGCGGATGAACTTGCTTATACCTCGCATGACTTGGATGACGGCCTGCGCTCCGGAATGATTACCCCCACGCAGTTGGACGGAATCGCAATCTGGGAGATTGTCAACGAGAGCATTGGCAGACGGAAAACGGAATCTTTGGATGAGCTCTCTCGCCACCAAATCATTCGCCGGCTTATTAACTTTGAAGTTACAGATTTGATTCAGTCAATTGATCGATATTTACGCAAGAGTAATGTCAAATCCGCGCTGGAAGTCCAAAAACTGCCTTATAATGTGGTCGGCTTTAGCGAGGATATGTACCGGCGCAACCGTGAGTTGAAAGATTTTCTTTATGCTAATCTCTACAGGCACTATCGGGTGGTGCGCATGTCTGCCAAAGCAGAAAAAATCATCACAGAGCTTTTTGGGATTTACCAAAAGACCCCCGCCACCCTCCCTGCCGGCGTTCAGGAATTAGCGCCAGAGCGGGGACTGGAAAGAACCATTTGTGACTACATCGCCGGGATGACAGACCGCTTTGCGATCGATGAATATAAACGTCTGTTTGACGCGGACGTATTACCTTAGGAAGCAGAACTACGCCAAAATGAAGAATCAATTAATCATCACAAAATCAGGAAAACTAAAGTTAGAAGAGGAACTGGCGGAACTCAAGGGACCACGCCGCATGGGAATTTCTCGCCGCCTGAAAAGCGCGATTGAAATGGGTGACCTTTCCGAAAACGCGGATTACATCACTGCCAAAGAAGACCAGGGCTTTTTGGAAGGAAGAATTCTGGAAATTGAGACCATTCTCGCCAACGCTGAGGTAGTAGACCAGGTTAATATTGAAAACGACACGGTCCAAATCGGCCACAAGGTGACCGTGCAAGAAGACGGTGAACCAGAAGAGGTCTTTGAACTGGTCGGAATCAGCGAGGTCAACACTCTGCTCGGCAAGATATCTTACGAGTCCCCCATTGGATCAGCGCTCCTGAACAAACGCCCAGGAGATAAGGTTAAAGTTGAAACTCCAGGCGGAGCAATTGAATTCACAATCATCAGGATTGACTGACGGTCTAAAGAATCAAAAAAGCTGAGGCGGTCCTCAGCTTTTTTTGTTAATGGACGCTAAATCCGATAAACCGCGAGTTCAATTGTCGCGCGTTGGAAATAACTCTGCGGTGGCAGCGGCAAATCGCCATAAGTAAGCTCTACAATCCGGGCTTCCATTCTCAGGCTGGCGGTGCGCAGGTCGAATAGTTTCCCGGCTTCAGCCAGAATTGGTTCACCTTTCATTTCAAGGCGTTGGCGGAGTACAGGATCATTGAAAACGTGCTCGCTCATCATTACTTTGGTCACGGTTTGGATATCGTTTTTATCGAACAACCAAACCTCAAAAGCCGTGACTTTCTTGGGTTCACCAACACCTATAATGTCGGATACGCTCACGCCGCATTCGCCCAAAAATTCACCGTTTGGCGCGTCAAATGTGAAAGATTCGTCGTAGAGATCATCGCCGAACATATAGGTGCTCATAAACTGCGCGACAGGTTTTTCCAGGGTTTGTGTGTTCTTCCCATTGGGACGCGTGTAAACTGGAGTATCGTATACGGGGGCCGCGCTTTGCACCGTCGTAGGAGTCGTGTTTGACCTTCCATTCGTGGAAACACCTTGCGTCTGAGCAGTTGCATTCGACGACCTGGGAACCGCCTGGGGAACTGCTGCTGGCCGTGCTTGTGGCAGTGCAGCGCCGGCGGGTTTTATTCTGGGGCGCAGATAGAAAATGTACACGCCGATTGCTCCAATCACTAGCAAACCCAAAAGGATCAACCCAAGTTTCAGAGGGCTATTTGCCTTATCGGTTCCGGGTAGCGTTGGAGCTTGTTCCGGATTTTCATCAGGGGTCTGAATGTTAGCGGGCTCCGCCTGAACTGCGGTGATAAAGCGGTTAATTTGGTCAGCATTTAGAAATTGAGGATTGGATTGAACTTCAGTCAGGGTGACACCAGCGTTGTTCCCCAATTCCTGATAAAGCTGCCGGGCTTTGGCCTCGTCAAAGGTCAGGTTGTAATTGGTAATCGCCATGCGCAGATAATCCTGCCTTAAATCGGCGCGCATAGTTTCCGCGTTGGTATCAGTCCACTGGACCGGTAGAAGTACCCAACCGATCAGTAAACCAAGTAGAATACCCGCGACTCCGGCGGCAATCGCCAGGTTTTTGGGTACACTCAGCTTTTCTTTGATTAAGCCGATGATATTTTCCATTTTCCTGCACCTCACAGTTATAAGAATGCTCTATTGCTAAAGGTGCAGGATTTATACCAATTCAGGAGCTCTGGGTATTTAGTGATTCCAGCGTGAAAATCTCCGCGCAGGATAGACAGCGGGCATGGTGTTTATTCTTCGCGACCAATACCCCACCGCACTGCGGGCAGCTTTGCTTTAGCGGTTCATCCCAGGAGGTAAAGTCACACTCTGGGTAGCGAGAACAGCCGAAGAATATGCGTCCCTTGCGCGTGCGTTTGCGTACCACGTCCCCTTCCTTACAGGTTGGGCAGCTTACGCCGATTTTTTCCAGGTGGTTCTCGGTATAGCGGCAAGTCGGGAAAGCGCTGCAGCTGACAAATTTCCCAAATTTTCCATTGCGCATCACCAACTCACTGCCGCACAGCGGGCAAGGCCTGCCCAGTTTTTCAGGTCCAATCTTGTTTTCAGGCATATTTTCGCGCGCGTGATTTAAACTCACTTCGAAAGGCTCGTAAAACGCCCTCATCACCTCGACCCAATCCATTTTCCCATCGGCAATCTCATCCAGTTTTTCTTCCATTTCTGAGGTGAAGCCAATGTCAACCACAGAGGGAAAGAATTCAACAACGAGATCGTTGACAATGAATCCGGTTTCCGTTGGAATAAGCCGCTTTTGTTCCGTGGTTACATAGCCGCGAGCCAGGATTGTTGAGATAATCGGTGAATAGGTGGATGGGCGCCCGATTTTGTTCACTTCAAGCACTTGAATCAGAGAAGCTTCACTGTAACGCGGCGGCGCTTGGGTGAAATGTTGGGAATATTCCAAATCTTCAAGATTCTGAGTTTGTCCCTCGAACAAATCCGCAATCGGCAGNNCGGAAAAGGTACTGGTGTTCGCTGTTTTTACCTGCCACTTCCGCGGTAGTAATTTCCAGCACAGCGGGATTCATCTGGGAAGCAATAAAACGCTGCCAGATAAGATTGTAGAGTTTGAATTGGTCCGCTGTAAGGTGCGCTTTGATGGCGGCGGGTTCCCGCAGCGCCGAGGTCGGCCTGACGGCTTCGTGCGCTTCCTGCGCGGAAGCTGCCCGGGTCTTATAAAACGGCGGTTTTTCAGGCAAAAAGGCCTCGCCGTACTTACTGAGGATGTAATCGCGTGCTTCTTGAACTGCCTGAGGAGCGACCTGTACAGAATCCGTGCGCATGTACGTAATCAGGCCCGTTTCCCCGCCGTTGCCAATGTCGATGCCCTCATAAAGCTGTTGCGCTATTTGCATGGTTTTTCGCGAGGGGAAACCAAGCTTGCGAGATGCGTCCTGCTGCAGAGTGCTGGTGATGAAAGGCGCGGAAGGATAAATATTGCGTTGGGCTGTCTTAAGTGAGTCCAAAGTGTAGCTAACTTGCCGCAGCTCTTCCACAGTTTTAAGCGCGGATGCTTCATCCGGGAGTAAAAAGTCGTCCTGGTCAATTCTTACCAGTTTGGCGTGGTAGCTTTTGCGGCTGTTTTCCGGGGAGAAAACCGCGTGAATCTCCCAATATTCCATCGGGATAAATGCCTCAATTTCACGTTCGCGCTCAACAATCAAGCGCAAGGCAACGGATTGCACGCGCCCGGCGGAAAGACCCCCTCGCACCTTTGCCCAAAGAATCGGGCTGACGCCGTAACCCACCAAACGGTCAAGAACGCGGCGGGCTTGCTGCGCGTTAACCAGGTCCATATCCAAACTGCGCGGATGCGCGAAAGCCTCAGCGATGGCTGTTTTGGTAATCTCATGGAATTCCACCCGCTCAGTCCTCTCGGGAGGAATCTGCACGGTATCCATCAAGTGCCAGGCAATCGCTTCGCCTTCCCGGTCGGGGTCGGTAGCCAGATATACTTTAGTGCTTTTAGCTGCCAAACCCGCGATTTCCCGCACAACTTCCTTTTTCTCATTAGGAACGCGGTACTTGGGCGCGAAATTGTTCTCAACATCTACGCTAAGTTGGGATTTCAGGAGGTCCCGAATATGCCCAACTGAGGCGACAACATGGTACTCATCTCCCAGAAATTTGCCAATGGTTTTGGCTTTGGCTGGGGATTCCACAATGACCAGG
>MTKZ01058996.1_pt1 | contig 10549 bp, 8 predicted proteins | sample 1042781 | NCBI WGS metagenome assembly MTKZ01 (sample SAMN06212207, study PRJNA360539) | anaerobic digester metagenome | biome: Wastewater treatment plant; material: sludge; isolation source: anaerobic digester fed with sludge from wastewater treatment plant | place: Denmark: WWTP Viborg ...
GACCAGGGCGACTTCGCGGCCTTCCAGCGGTGTTACAGCGGGGAGAACGTACCGGCTGATCCGAATTGCTCGCAGTGAGCAGCGCTGAACTGTGAGAATTGAGAGAAAAGCTGTCAGCAATCAGCAGTCAGCGGTCAGCCAGAGATGGAGTACGAATAGCGGAGGGAGCAGCCTCGACGCTACCCCCTCCGCATCACTTCCGCTCAGACTTTCCGCCCCACGTGGTGCTGGAAGGTCTCGGCCATTGGCTGTCGTCAGCCCTCAGAAGCCCTCAGCCAGACAAGACGATGCTCACGCAGAGGCGCTGAGACCCCCTCCGCCTCCCCCTTAGTGTACGTGTTTAGCGTGCAAGACAGCGGGTCAGGCACTTTTTGCCGTCTTTTTCGCGCCGCCGAGCCCCCGCCTGACTGAGCCAACCACTCCAGACTGCACGGCGAACCGCGTTTGGGCAAAAAGAGCCAGACCCCAGCACGCTAAACACGTACCCCTTAGTAAGGGGGAGAGGGGCGCAGAGAGATACGGGAACGACCGACGACGGGGGTTTGCCTTTGCGATCTCTGTGGCTGTGCGCGAGAGGTGGTCTGTTTGGACTGTTCGTCTGTTGGTCTGTTAGGGTCACGGATCCTGGACCTTCGCATAAGGGGCCGAAGCGGTCGACGGCGTGTTGGTGATGGATTATGCTGTGACCGTCCGCGTCAGGTAATGTGCTGGCGCCCTCGTATGAGCATCAGATCGAGGTCACGAGATCTCCAGGACGAGACGCTATGAGTTCGGCGAGACAACAATCCGAGAGATCCAAAGTTACTCGATCTCATCGGCAATGGCTTCGATCGTCCCAACCGCGCTGCCTTCAAACCGGTTGTTGACGAAGGCAAAAAGCTCGCGGTTCTCAGCAATGCACGTCTGCATCAACCGTGCCAGGGCGGATCGGCCCTCGGGATACGGATCCTGTACCTTCTCGTACGGGGCGAAGCGGTCGACGGCCTGCTGATAAGTACGCCCCGGACGCAGCAGCAGCCGGGCGGTACTGAACGGAGCGGTCAATGTGCCGGGCAGGTCAATCTGCCGGGGCAGCGAGGGCATTCGCGTCCAACTGTTGTAGCAGTGCGCCACGCCATATGCCCTGAGGCATGAAAAGTAATCTGCGCCGGATTCGAGGTACTCGGGGTTGCGCACTTCGACGCTGAAGCGAAAGCGGTCGAGCGGCAGGCGCGACAACATGCGGTCCAACGCGGCCGCGAACGCCTTCGGATCGGCCATCGGCCTGTTGTGAATGGTGCCGAATTCAAAGATCAGGATTCCCAGCTTGTCGCGGTAGGGCTCCAGACGGTCGAGAAGTTGCGATCGGACTACTGAGGCGTCCATGAAGCGCGGATTCTGCTGCCCGGCTCTCTGGCCGTAACGCGGCAGATCGGGAAACCGCTCGACGGTGACGTCCTCCGGAACCTTGAGGCTGAACCGAAAGCCCCTCGGAACCTGGGAAAAGGTCTCGTGCCACATCTTCTCCGAAGGAAACTGATAAAAGGCGAAATCACCGCAGACCGTCGGAAAAACCCGCGCATATTCCGCCAGGCACGTCTCGTTGAACTTCTTTTCTGAAAACCGGCCGCGAGTCTCGTATCGGGAAGGCGTGTAAATCTGTCCGAGCCAACCCGGGTATTTCCAGCTCGACGTGCCCAGATAGATGCCCCGCTGGGCGAGTCGGCCGAGGCGGTCGGATAGCGTCGCAGCCCGGGCCGGCGGTGCCGGGGCCGCAGGTGTCTCCTCCCAGCCGAAACCAAGCTGCTCACCTGACATAGCGCGCTCCCATGGCCGAAAGATTGTACCCTCGACAGGGGCATTTTTGCGATGTTTTTGCCATTTGCAGTTCGGTATTTGTTAGGTTATAATACATCGTGATCATTGGGGGTAATCATGGAAACATTTATTGATATAACTGATTTATGCGCAAAATGTTACGAGCATTCTGAGGCTTCTGGCGACCAGACCGAAAACGCCCGGAGCAACGATGGTGGGGCTAACGACGGTGAACTGGTAAGCATCGCTGCGGGCTGGCCGGGGGAGTTGGCCGAGGGGTGTGTTCGACTGGACCCGGCCGCCGTGCTGCGGGCTACGCCGCGAAGTTTCGCCCTGCGTGTCCGAGGCCAGTCGATGGTCAACGCCGGCATCTACGATGGCGACATTGTCGTCGGCGAGATCACACCGGTGGCCCGATCCGGGGCGATCGTCGTTGCTCTGATCGACGGCGAGTCCACGCTGAAACGTCTGGTGATCGAACGCGGTCGTCCATACCTGATCTCGGAAAACCCAAGCTGCCCGGCCTTCATGCCGCTCGGCGAACTGGTGATTCAGGGGGTGGTGCATACGGTGGTGCGAAGAGCGTTGTAGCTGTCAGCGATCAGCGGTCAGCGTTCAGCTTCAGACGCGAAGAAGAAAGGTAGGAGATGAATGAAGGATTTCCGAGACCTGAATGTGTGGAAGAAAAGTCATCAGTTGGCCTTGGCGACCTATCGTTCAACGGTGAGGTTCCCCAAAGAGGAGATATATGGTCTGACGGCACAGATACGTCGGGCCGGGGCTTCTATCCCGGCGAACATCGCAGAAGGTTGCGGGCGCGATGGAGACGCCGAGTTTGCACGTTTTCTGAAAATTGCCATGGGATCCGCGAGCGAATTGGAATACCACTTTCTACTTGCTCGTGATCTCGGCTTTATGGCTGCGGAAATCCACGAGCAGATGTCCAGCCAAGTTGTCGAAGTCAAACGCATGTTAGCCTCTTTGATTCAAAAGCTGAAAGCTGATCGCTGAATGCTGACCGCTTTTTTACATTTTGATGCAGATGCGTTCTTCGCATCAGTAGAACAGGCCGCCGACAATCGCCTCCGCGGCCGGCCGGTGGCGGTGGGGGGGCTCCACCGCGGAATCGTCGCGTCGGCCAGCTACGAAGCCCGGCAATACGGAGTCCGNNCGATGCCCATGAGTCAGGCCCGCCGACTGTGCCCCAAGCTGGTCGTGTTGCCGGTGCGGTTCGAACTGTACGAGCAGTTCTCGGAGAACATCTTCGGCATGGCCGAGGAGATCACCCCGATTATCGAAAAACAGGGAGTGGACGAAGGATATCTCGACCTGACCGGTACACCCGCCTGTCGCAAACGCGAGCCGGGAGAGGTGGCGGACAAATTCGGGCGCGACGTCCGCGACTGGCTGAAGGTGACAATTTCCCGTGGCGTGGCCCGAACCAAGCTGATCAGCCAGATAGCCAGTAAACTAAACAAACCCAACGGCCTGACCGTCATTCCGCCCGACGAATCGACGGAACTCTCTTTTCTGCAACCACTTGCAGTCAAATGGCTGCCGGGGATCGGTGAGGTTGGGGCAAAGCTGTTCGAATCCGCCGGGATCGTCCGGATCGGGCAAGTGGCGGAGATGCCGCTGGACTGGCTGAGCGAACTGACAGGTTCGGCGGCCCGACAGATTCGCGATTTCGCCTGCAATATCGACCCCCGCCAAGTGGAGACGACCCGCCCGGACGCCCTGTCCTACGGCCATCAGGAGACATTCGCAGAAGACAAAACGAACCCAACTGAGGTCCTGGCCGCCCTGTGTCGGCTGGCGGATGAGGCTTTCGTCCGCCTGCGAGCCNNCGTCAAAATCCGCTACACCGACATGGACGAACACCAGGGACAAACGAGCCTACCGGAGCCGACAGACGTGGAAATGGACATATACCCGCTGCTCTCGCGACTGCTCGATCGCCTGTGGGACCGCCGAGTGCGGATTCGGATGGTGCAAGTGAAGCTCTCGAACATCTACACCGGATTCAGTCAGATGGACCTGTTTGGGCAGAAGCAGAAAAAACGCGATCTGGCGGTCGCCTGCCAGGCGATTCGTGAACGCTTCGGGCCAAAGGCGATGATGAGGAAACATGATTGGGAAGCGGTCAGCGATCAGCAGTCAGCGGTCAGCAAAGACATGCCCTTACTGGGCAGTCTGGCTGGTCGCGCATGAATGGCTGATAGCTGAACGCTAATTGCTGATAGCTAATATGTTCGTCTCTCTGCACAACCGCTCATCCTATTCCTTCGGCTCGTCGCTGACGCGCCCGGAGCAGTTGGCGACGTTTGCCGCTCAGCACGGCACCTCGGCCATCGCTCTCACCGATCTGAATGGCCTGTACGCGGCGGTCGAGTTCCAGAAAGCCTGCCAACACGCAGGTGTCAAACCTATCTTGGGCGCGGAGTTGGTCTTGACGGATTACGTAGGGTCCGCACGGGTGCCCCATCGCGTCAGCGGTGGGGGAGCGCATTTGTATGACAGCCAGGTAGAGTCCGCGCTCGCGGACCATTCGACCGAAAAAGTCACCGTCACACTGCTGGCCGAGAACCTGACCGGCTACGGCAACCTGTGCCGCCTGATCTCGCGGCATCATCTGTGTGAAACGCCCCTGGGTTGGGGAAATATCTGCGACCACGCCGAGGGCCTGATCTGCCTGGTGGGAAGCTGTCAGCTTTCAGCTCTCAGCGATCAGCTTGGATTTTGGAGTTATCCCTCTCGGCCTCCTCTTGGTAAGGGGGGAAAGGCGAGCGATGGACTTGCAGTATTGCGAGAGGCATTTTGGAAGCGACTCTACGTGGAATTGGTGAAACACAGACAGGACGACGTCCTGGCTGCACGCCGACGGGCACGCATCGCTGACGAATGGGGTCTGCCGGTGGTGGCTACTTGCGAATCGCGGTGTCTCAAGCGCGAGGAAATGCCGGCCCTGCGGGCACTGGCGTCAATCGGCACGCTGACATTGCTGGACGAGCCGCATCCGGACAAGCCCGAAGGTACGTGGCATCTGCGGACGCCGGCCGAGATGGAGCGGCTTTTCAAACGACGGCCGGATGCGCTGGCCAATCCGATGAAGGTAGCCGAGCAATGCAACGTAGTCATCGATTTGTCGGAGAATCGATTCCCGCCGTTTGACTCGACCGACGGCCGTTCCGCGGCGCAGCATCTGAAGGATCTCTGCGTTGCCGGTTGCCGGCGTCGATACGTAGAGCAGCCTCAACAGCGAGGTATTGGCGGGAAACGCCCGACGATGACAGAGGCTCTCGACCGGCTCGACCGTGAGCTGACCATCATCGAGCAGGTGCACTACGCCGAGTACTTTCTGGTTTTTCACGAGATCGTCGAATACTGCCGCAGCCGGGGCATCGCCGTTCTTGCCCGCGGATCGGCTGCCGATTCACTGGTCTGTTACTCACTGGGTGTCAGCCACGCGTGCCCGTTCCGATTCGACCTGCCGTTCGACCGCTTCCTGAATCCCGAACGGGCCAAGTTCAGCAAGATGGCGGACATCGATCTCGATCTGCCGTGGGACCGGCGCGACGAAGTGGTGCAATGGGTTTACGACCGCTGGGGCCACGATCGGGTCGCGATGATCGGCTCGCCGAACACCTTTCATGGCCGGGCCGTCGTCGCCGAGTTGGGCAAGGTCTTCGGCCTGCCGCCGCATGAGGTCTACCAGATCACGAAACACCTGCCGCACACTTCGGCGGAAGATCTGTCCGCCTCCGTCGCAGCGTCACCCGAAGCTCGCGGTTTGCAGGTCGAAGAGGAGCCGCTCCGCACGATTTTCCGCATGGCCGGGCTGTTCGAGGGTCTGCCGCGACACTGGTCGATGCACCCATGCGGGCTGGTGGTTTCGCCGAAACCGCTGACCGATCTGGTGCCGGTGCAGCGCTCTCCGAAAGGGCCGCTGGTGGCCCAATACGACATGGACGCGATCGAGGAACTGGGCTTCATCAAGATTGACCTGCTCGGCCAGGCTGGTTTGTCGGTCCTGCGGGATGCGGTGGAAGAAATCGCACGCACTGATGAAGTGCACATCGATCTTGAACGCGATATCGACTACTCGGATGTGCCAACGTGGGAAATGATCGCAAGCGGCCACGCGCGGGGAGTCCATCACATCGAGTCGCCGGCGATGACGAGTCTGCTGGTTCAGTCCAACTGCCGTGACATCGACTGTCTGACCGCCATTGTGGCCATCATACGGCCGGGGGCCGCCAATCAAGGCAAGAAAGAAGCGTTCTGTCGGCGATACCAGGGGTTCGAGCCTCCCGGCCGTGTGCATCCCTCGCTGAAAGAGGTGTTGGCGGGAACATACGGACTGATGGTGTTCGAAGAACACATCCTCCAGGCGTCGGTCGAGTTCGCCGGCATGAATCTCGGCCGGGCTGACGTCCTGCGGCGAGCGCTGAACAAGGAAAACCTCGGGATGATCCGGCGGATAGAAGGGGAGTTTCGCGAGGCCGCCCGCCAACATGAACGAACCGAGTCGGAGATCAATGAAGTCTGGGCCATGATTGAGGGCTTCCGCGGCTTCATGTTCAATAAGGCCCATTCCGCCGAGTATGCGGTCGAGGCTTTTCAAGGCGCCTGGCTCAAGCGCCGCTGGCCCGCCCATTACCTGGCGGCGGTGTTGTCGAACTACCGAGGCTTCTATGCCCATTCGCCGACGCTGCCGCAGGTCCTGTACGTCGTTGAGGCGTTGCACCTGGGGATTGGGTTTGTGCCGCCATGTGTGAATCGGTCGCGGCGACGATTTTGCGTGGAGACGGGAGAAGCGGTCAGCGATCAGACGGGGGAAGCTGTCAGCGATCAGCAGTCAGCAGCCAGCCATGTAGGGTCCGCGCTCGCGGACCGTCCATCATGTCTGATGATTCGTGTCCCTGTGAGTCACATTCAAGGGCTCTCACAGGCATTTCTAGAACGATATCTGGAGCAGCGTGAAAAGGGACCTTTCGAAAGCGTAAATGATTATGTCTGGCGTTGCCGACCGACGGAGTCGGAGTGGCGGCTGTTGCTGGACAGCGGGGCGCTGGACGTATTCGGCATTTCGCGACCGATGTTGTTCTGGCGGTTAAGGCGGCTGCAACGGATGAACCTCGGACACGGTGGCATGCTGTTGAAGACGCAACCCGAGAAGGACGACGAGACGCCGCCGGTGGATCTGGACTGTCCGGATGCCTGGCAGGTGGCCCGGCGGGAGATGGAGTTGCTTGGCTTTCCGGTCACGATCGACCCGATCACATTTCTGAGCCGGGACGAAAAGGGGCGGCAGATAGACTGGTCGCGATATGTGGCGGTCTCCCAGTTGTACGAGCACGCCGGAAAACGCGTCTCGGTCTGCGGCCTGATGGTCGCCGACCGCATTAACCGCACGAACACGGGCGATCTGATGAAATTCGTGACCCTGGCCGACCGCACGGGTTTCGTGGAGACGTGCCTGTTCCCCGACACCTACCGCCGTTTCGGCCACCTGACGGCGGCCAACCCGATCCTGGTAGTGGACGGCGTGGTCGAGAGGTTCGAGAACAAACGAGGTCTCACCTTGCGAGCAGAACGATTGGAGGTGCCCCTCAGGAGCTAAAAGCTAAGAGCTGACAGCTAAAAGCTGTTCTTTAACTCCTGAACCCGCCGGAACACCTCGCGAACGACCGCCTCCGGCGTAAGCTTCGCGACGTCCTTACTGTCGCGCATCTTGAGCTCGACGATGCCGTCGGTGAGCCCCTTTTTGCCGACGGTGATGCGGACCGGGATGCCGATCAGGTCGGCGTCCTTGAATTTGAACCCCGGGCGGGCGTCGCGGTCGTCAAGGAGAACGTCGATGCCTTTTTCTGAGAGCTGGTCATGAATCTTGCGAGCCACGGACATCACGTTTTCCTCGCGGGCGTCAAGGGCGACGATCAGCACCTCAAACGGTGCGATGGTCATCGGCCAGCAGATGCCGTCGGCGTCGTGGTGGGCCTCGATGGCGGCCGCGAGGATGCGGTTCACGCCGATTCCGTAGCAGCCCATGATGAATTCGCGGCTCTTGCCGTTCTCGTCGAGGAAGGTTGCACCCATGCTGGTGGAGTACTTGGTCCCGAGCTTGAACACGTGGCCCACTTCGATGGCCTTGCGGAACAGCATCTTCGAGCCGCTGCCATTGGGGGCAATGTCGCCTTCGACCACGTTGCGAACGTCCACAACGATGGCCTTCCCCAGCTTCTCCGGAGCGATATCACGTACCCAGTTGAACCCGGTGACGTGGTGGTCCTTCTTGTTCNNTCCTTCTTGTTCGCTCCGGTCACCGCATCGGCAACCGTTCGGGCATCGGGATCGATGATCAGCGTGCAGTCCTTGTCGTTGACGATGTGCGGACCCACGTAGCCGATCGCAAAACCGTCCTGTTCGGCTTGGGCGATGTCAGCCATCGTCAGGGTCCCGCCCGGGCAGAGCCGTTTGGCCTTGTTCTCGTTGACGTCGTGGTCGCCGCGGACACAGATGATGACGTAGCCGGCCTTGGCCTTCGCTTCGGGCGAAGCGGGCTCAAAGCGGTAGACCAGCGTCTTGATCATCTGCGAGGACTGAACGCCCAGGAACTTGCAGACGTCGTCGATGCCCGGGCAGCCGGGCGTATGGACCGTATCGAGTGCTTTCATGTCGCCAGGGCCCGGGTCGGCCGGCAGAGGAGGAACCGTGCGGGCCGCCCGCTCGATGTTGGCGGCGTAGGACCCGTCCTCACTGATGGCCACGAAGTCCTCGCCGGCATCGGTGAGAACCATGAATTCGTGCGAGGCGTCGCCGCCGATGGGGCCGGACTCGGCTTCGACCGCCGAATAGGGCAGGCCGCAACGCTTCAAGATGCGGCAGTAGGCGTCGTACATCTTGCGATAGCTGGCGTCCACTCCGGCCAAGTCGGCGTCGAACGAATACGCGTCCTTCATCAGGAACTCGCGAGTTCGCAGGACGCCGCTCTTGGCCCGTTCTTCACCGCGGAACTTGGTCTGGATCTGGTACAGGTTGATCGGAAGCTGCTTGTAGCTGTTGATGTAGGCCCTGACGGTCTCGGTGATGACCTCTTCGTGGGTAGGTCCGAGCACGACACCGGTCTGCCAACCACTGCCCTTAATCCGCATCAGGACATCACCCATGACTTCCGCACGGCCGGTCTCCTCCCAGAAAGACAGCGGCTGCAGGGCCGGCATGTGCAGCTCGATGGCCCCCGCGGCGTTCATCTCTTCGCGGATGATGTTCTCGATCTTACGAAGACAACGGTATCCGAGCGGCAGGTAGGTATACGACCCCGCGGCCACCTGGCGGACCAACCCTGCCCGAATAGACAGAATGTGCGAGGGGGCCACGGCGTCGGCCGGCGACTCCTTGACGGTGGGGATGAAATACTGCGACCAGAGCATGCGCACCTCTCCATGTTAGTAGCCCAAGGGCGACCCTTTTTAACGGTCATGGGGCGTGGACGCAAGCTGCCTGAGGATGCCGGCAGGCGGCTCGGTTGCCTTGCGAGAAAGGTGGGACCTTACCCTGATTTGCATGGTCGACACACACCGGCCGTGGCAAGAGGCCGGATGAGCGGTTATGCTGACACTTGATTGCGGCAGAGTAATCCTCGGTGGGCCGCGAGGAAGGAGCGTTATGAGCAAGACTCCAGGTACAAAGGCAAGACAGTTCATTAAGGATCTGACAGCGGGGGCCTTTCTCGAAGACCAGGTGTTCCTGATCTCGGCCAAGGACCTCCGGACGACATCCAACGGCGCGCTGTACATCCACTGCGTCCTGGCGGACAGGACCGGCCAGCTTCTGGGCCGGGTCTGGCAGGCGACCGAGCCGATGTTCGAGCAGATGCCCGAAGGGGGCTTCATGCGATTCAAGGGGCGGGTTGAGAACTACAAGGGCTCGCTCCAGTTCATCGTCGACGGCATGAGGCCGGTCGACCCCAAGAGCGTGGACCTGTCCGAGTTCATTCCGCACACCCAGGAAGACGTCGGGGCGATGTTTGCCCGCGTCAAGGAGATCCTGCGGCAGGTCAAGAACAAGCACCTGCTCAACCTGGTCAAGCAGTTTATTCTGGACGAGCCGCTCATGGAGCGTTTTCGCCAGTCGCCGGCGGCCATGCAGATGCATCACGCCTACGTCGGCGGGCTCCTGGAGCACACCCGCAACGTACTCGAGCTGGCCCTGCTGGTCATGCCTCGCTACCCGAGTGTCAGTATGGATCTCGTATTGGCGGGCATCTTCCTGCATGACATCGGCAAAACCGCTGAGTTGCGGTGCGAGACCAGCTTCCAATATACGAATGAGGGGCAGTTGGTCGGGCACATCGTCCAGGCCGCGATCTGGATCGAGGAAAAGGTCAAGGCGGTCGAGGCCGAAACCGGCGAACCGTTCCCGGCCGGCATCAAGAATGCCCTGCAGCACATTATCCTGGCCCACCACGGCGTCTACGAGTTCGGCAGCCCCAAGCTTCCGATGATGCCTGAGGCCGTCGCGGTCCATTACCTGGATAACCTGNNATGCCAAGCTCAACATGTTCATAGCCAAGATCGATGGCGACCCGGATCCGACAAGCGATTGGACGGAGTACGTGCGTGGCCTGGATGTCAAGATATTTAAGAAAGACGTTATGGGTATCCGGACATGAAGACGCGCCCGGCGTTAATATCCAGGTGGGCCTCGAATCCTGTCATGCGCCGCTGGGCCTTCCTGGCGTACTGGCTCG
>MTKZ01000553.1_pt1 | contig 10547 bp, 10 predicted proteins | sample 1042781 | NCBI WGS metagenome assembly MTKZ01 (sample SAMN06212207, study PRJNA360539) | anaerobic digester metagenome | biome: Wastewater treatment plant; material: sludge; isolation source: anaerobic digester fed with sludge from wastewater treatment plant | place: Denmark: WWTP Viborg ...
CGCAACCTTCAGCGCTGCCGCTCGCATACTCGATTCTAGCTCTAGAAACCCTACCTTACTCTTCGCTTGCACAAGCCTCTCAAATTCCTCTTCGGTTTCTTCATTGATCAGCCTTACAAGCCCCCTTTTTCAGCCTCAGTGAGGCTGTCTACCTTAGGCTGCTCCAAGAGCTTGTCACAGATTTTCACATTCGTCTCCACATACTCACGTATGAGCTCCTGAAACTGGTGGTAGTGTTGAATCTGTGCTTTTGTCGACTCTACTGCCTCCTCCTTGATCGTCTTCGATACTGTTTTATTCTTTACTTTTCTTGTAATAATCCAGACCGGTCCATGGCCTCGTGCACCAGGCTTCGCACAATGGCAGTTTGGCTTTCCGCATTTCCTATATGCTGCTTCGAGGGTCCCCGGACGGAAGGCAGGAAGCTTTGCAATTTCTCCCAACACTACCTCCTTTTTCTCTGCAAGTTCATCCAAAGATTCTCTCTCATTCATCATAGACGCCTCCTTTTGTCTGCAAAGATATTATACTTCCAGACGAAAAAAGACAAGTCTTTCTTTTATCTCACCTTGCAAAAATCACAACAAATTTGTCGTGCACCCTTTGCCATTGTGATTTTTGACCCTTTCGAGTTTTCATAGTATAATTAATAAATATGCCAAGAAATCCTGAACTGATGCGCACTTGTATTACCGAGATGTCCAAAGCTCTAGAAGGGGCAGATGCCGCACTTATCGAAGAATTCTTCTATTCGCTTTTTACCTCGGCCGAAGCCGATGAAATGGCCAAGCGCTGGGCTCTTGTAAAAGAATTGGCAAAAGGCACACCACAGCGCAAAATCGCAGCTGAACTCGGCCTATCTCTCTGCAAGATAACTCGCGGCTCGAGAGAACTAAAGAAGCCTGGTTCTGCTTTTCGTCAGCTGCTGGACAAATTGCCTCCGTCTCAGGCAACATAAATAGTATGGAAATACCTCTTCGCCTTATTAGCCGCAAAGATGGTTCTCTTTTCTATGGAGTCCCTCTCTTTTTTCGTCTCATAATGGCTGCAATGCTGATCCTGATGATAATTGCCATTGGGATCGATGGATTCAACACCAGCATCGTGGGTTGGATTATCATGATCCTTCTACTACTTGGCTTCGTATATAAAGAAGATTGGATCTTCGACCCTTCGTCAAGGCATATTCTGAGTCAGATTGGATTCTATCCTCTGCTAAAAAAGACCAGCATTGCATTCGAGGAAGTCTCATATCTCCAGCTGGCTGCTATATCGAAGGGGACAATTCCTGGCAGCAGAGAAGAAGAAACCGCTAACCGAGACGCTTTTAGCCAGATGCGCGGCCAAGAAACTGGAGAAGATAAAAAAGGTGGAATGCGCTCTTTTTTCCAGAGAAAGAAACTCTATATTTCGCTTCTTATCATCACCAAAAACGAAGAGCATTACCTTCTGGACATGATTCCTGCCCACCGAGCCTCACGTCTTTCGCAAACTGGAAAAGCACTCGCAGCGCTCATAGGCTGTCCTTTTCTTGATGATCTATATAGTAAATCTAGCCATTGAGTGCGGAGTACTCCAATTCATAAATACAGCTTCATGGACATCGAAAATATGTTTTTCCATTCAGATGCGGGAACCACTCTGCCAGCGCCGGTTCCATCCTCGTACCAGGTGTATGAAATACCATATCCCAGGCTCAACTCTATAGGAATTTGCACACCAAAGAGCATGGGCGGGCTTGCTGGTCTCCAAGAAACACTGATGTTTCCGATGTGGTTGTAGTCATAGATGCCGTCGTGGAGAAAACTCTTATCCATATAGAGAAGTGCTGTTGTATACTCAAGCCATTTGTTCACATCACCAAAAATAAATGGATCACCTGGATTGCCTGGATTATCCCCATGCCGAATAAAACTGTATTTGAGAGAAAGCCGCCAGTCTGGCGCTGGCATCATGTCGAGCTTGACCAAAAATTCGTCGGAGTTGGGCGGTAGATAATAGCCAAGATTTTCGTCATCTTGAGTATAGGAAGTATCGACTCGCAAACGGTAATCTGGATACCAGGTTGGATAATGCGCATACACAAAAGGTTCGATCTTGCTGTATTGCGCAGTCAGGGTTGCAAAAGACCACCACGGAAGCGGAATCTTTGCACCGCCCTGCAAGGCGAACATATTCCGCGCCTTGGTAAAGAGTTCCGACAAATTGGTAATTTCCATCTCGTCGGCATAAAAGGAGGCATAGAATTTACCTATCCGCGGAACAACGATCTGGCCATCCACCTGGACCGCGAGATTATCGATATCGGCAAGCTGATTCTGGTACATCACCGAAAAAAGCAAGGGCGAAAAATAACCGAGCTCGAAGCGCTTAGCCCCGACAATAGTGCTCGTCGCGGAGATAGTGAGCCAGTCGAAGGGGAAAAGCTCCATGCGCTGGAGGCCGAGCATTTTTTGGTAGGAGAGGGCTGAGTAATAGAAATAGGTATCTTTGTTATCAGCAACGCCATCTCCATTATTATCAACATAGGTCACCACTGTACTCTTCTCGTTGCTTCCTTTCTGCCAATTCGTGAGCGAACCCACAAGTCCAGAGATTGCAAAATATTTCGAAGGCCTTAGCACAGTCTCGAAACCCACAAAAGGCCGCGCTGTACTAGAAAGCGAGAAAGAGCCCGAACCCATGCCCCAATCCCGCCTGAATCTCGAAAGGCGCACCATAACCGAACTATCGTCTGTCTCCGCCGCTATGTCCTCATGGATATCGTAGCTCGCTGTGGGATAATCGAGAGTGCCATCTGAAGTACGAGGAGTCCCAAACCATATATGATTCGAATCCCATTCCTTTGTAAATTCATAAGGCAAATAAAGATCCCGCTCGATCTTATCAAATGTAAACCCGGCTTCTCCCTTAAAAGAAAGCCATGACAGAGGATCGCCCTTAAGATACGGTACCCAGCGGGAATTGAAGTGCCAAACATCCTTAAAAGGCGTAGAAGACGAGCCATCGATGAGATCGCAAATGCCCGCTACATCGAGCTTAGTAGCCTCCTCTACCCGAATTCCAGCCTGAGCAATGCCAGACCTGTCCCTCCACAGAGACTCCTCTATGCCCTTGCCTATTTTGAATTCCTCGGCGTACTTGCGAATCAGATCCTGTTCTGCAGGCGAAAAAGCTTCCATGTGCCCCATCAAAATCGCAATGAAGTCGGCAACCTGCTGGCTCGTATAGGGCTTTACAGAAGAGAGCCTTGTAATGACTCCGCGAAGCTCCGCGGTTTCAATCATCATATAGACAGGATGTGTGAGCTCGACCGCTAGATGTCCCTGCGCATACACAGCCCCGGATCCACCGCTACCCACAGCAAACTTTAAAATCAACAGCGAAAATATTGCCATAGATATTTTGCCAAAACCAAACCTAGAATTCTTCCGGTTCATCGCTTTATCCTAAAGATCATTCTTTGATGTTCGAAAGCATTTTCTAGCTTTCCTTGATCGCATAACCAGAAAAGATACGAGCGAATGGTAGATCCAACAAGTACATACTGGTTAGCATTAAGGACTATATCATAATGAGAAAATACGGCAGCCATAACATTTTCGAGCGTAGCCCCTTCTGCACAGTTTGCCTCGGAATTTACCGCCGAGACAATGACATCAGCAATTTCGAAAATCTTGGCCCGATTTATATCCACAAGTGATTTTATATCTTGAGTCGGTTCTGCATGAGCTGGTACAAACCATTCAGCCTGGCTAGACTCAAGCATCGAAAGCGTTGCAAGTTCTGCCTCAATATCATACAAAAAGAAAAGACCATATTTTTCAAGAATTGGTGCACCGGCAAGAGAATCTGCAACAAAAAACACATTGTCTGGGGTTAGAATTCCAATCATGCTAAAATAATGGCCTGGCAGAGACATAATCTGCAAACAAGGCATGCCTTGTGCCGCACTCTGTGATTCATTTTTGGGTATGATTGCTGACGCACTTGTAGGAGCGCTCCAAGGCGCGAATGTCGAAGCGCTCTGCAATTCATTTATGGGTGAACCCTGTGATGTATTTGCAGCTGCGCTCCCATGTGCCTGTGCGAGCTTGGAAAGCTGCCACCTGCCATCTTTGTCGAAGGTCAAAGCGCAAGGAGGCTCGAGCAAGCAATTTGCTCGCGAAGGCTGTGCCATAAGAAACTTGTTCCTCAGCGCTTTCTGTGGAAAACTGCCAGATAAAAACGAAGGCTCAAGCTGAGGATAGCTCAAAAAAGCCGCCTCCAGCTCTGTTGCTGCAATGCTACAACCAGTTCGCTTAGACAGGAATGCATTTCCACCGCAGTGATCCGCATTGGAATGAGTGTTGATAATCATTGCGAGCTCGACACCCAGCCGCTCACATTCGCGCAGAATCTTCCTTCCTGCATCCTCGTCGCCACCAGAATCGATAACAATTGCGCGAGCGACATCGCTCTGCTTGAAAACATAGAGTCCAAGATTGGTTGGCCCACGCGCAACAAGAGTATTGCCCAAGAAGGGTTCGAATAGAATTGGCATAGGTTATTGTTACTCTTTTTATTGTTCTTCAGCAAGCTTTCTGGCTGGTAGGGCTCAAAAAAAAGCCCTCATGCAATGTCGGCATCGGGGGTAGGGTTGGCCGCTGGGGTTGGGGGATTAGCGGCACAAAAACCGACACCGAGCAATCGCACGAAGGCATTTTAAATTATATCAAAGTCAGACAAAGAATTCAAGATTTCGCATTGCCTAAAGAGTATTCTAGCTGAAAATAAGCCATTGCCTAAAAATATTCTGGCCGAAAATAAGCCATTGACAAAAAACTAAAATCTAGCCGAAGTTAAATCGCAGCGCCCATTTCCGCTATATTCTGCGTGGTGCGTGTACCATGCAGTAGTCAGCTATCAACCTTCAAATTTGCCTTGAGCGACAACCCTATGCGCCGCCGCACCGCATCGATGCTGATAACTGTAAAGTCCTTTACATCACCCACCTTTAGCACCTCCATTGGATTCTTAACAAAGTGCTCCGCCATCTCAGAGACATGGATAAGTGCGTTCTCTTTTATGCCGATATCGACAAAGGCACCGAAATCGACGACATTCTTCACTTTTCCTTTTACTCTCATGCCCGGCCGGAGATCCTCGAGGCTCAACACACCTTCCTGCAGAATTGGCGGCGGAAGGTCATCTCGTGGATCACGATTTGGTTTCTTTAGTTCGCTAATTATGTCATCCAGAGTAATATCACCAATCTTATATTTCTGCTTCAAACTCTCTCTTTCTTTGGTTTGCGGTTCCTTGCCAGACTTCACCATGGACAAAATTTCTGAGGCAACTGCATAATTTTCAGGGTGAACCCAAGTATTATCTAGCGCGTTATCGCTCTCCGGTATCTTGAGAAAGCCGGCACACTGCTCGAACGTCTTCTCGCCAAGTCCTGGAATCTCCTTTAATAGATAACGATTCCGTATCACGCCGCTTGCATCTCGGAACTTGACAATCTTCCTTGCCAAGCTCGCGTTTATGCCCGATACATACCGCAATAGCGAATAACTTGCGGTGTTTAGATTGACTCCAACCTGGTTCACTACCGATCCAACAACATCGTCGAGCTGGCTCGCCAGCTGTTTCTGGTTAACATCGTGCTGATATAGCCCTACTCCAATGCTCTTTGGATCGATTTTAACTAGCTCCGAAAGAGGATCCTGCAGACGCCGCCCTATCGAGATCGCCCCTCGGATTGTAAGATCGAGATTTGGAAATTCTTCTCTCGCAAGATCACTTGCCGAATACACAGACGCGCCATCCTCATCTACGACTGCAAAGCGGCATGAAAGCCCATTTTCTGCAATCGATTCCGCTATCAGCTTTTGAACCTCATGGCTTCCAGTACCATTCCCCACCGCTATGACTGAAAGCGCATATTTTATCACTGCTGCCGCGACATCCTTCTTGCCCTGTTCGGGCTTGGTCTCCTGGTTTATAACAAAGTAATCCAAGAACTTACCGGTTTCATCGAGCGCTGCACACTTTGTACCAGTTCGAATTCCCGGATCGATGCCCAAGACTCTTGTACCACGCAAGGGCGGCTGCATAAGAAGATTGCGTAGATTGGTGCTGAACACTTCTATAGCATGGCTTTCCGCGCTTTCGGTGAGATCCGAGCGGATCTCCCTTCGCACTGCTGGCAAAAGAAGGCGCAAAAGCCCGTCGATTACTGCTTGCTTATGCTGTGCATTGGCTGGTCGCACACGCTCTAGCATCCGCGTTTCGAATAATTCATCGCTCACCTCTATCGACACATCGAGCTCGCCTTCTCGTTCTCCTCGATTTATCGCAAGCACTCTATGATGCTTGAGAGTCGAGAGAGGTTCTCGATAGTCCCAGTACATCTGATAAGTGGATTGCCCTCGCTTTTCCTCATCGCCTATACCTTTTACCGCAAGATCTCCTTCCTTGATAAATACTCGCTTTATGTGGGCGCGCAAGCTTGTATCCTGCGAAAGCCGTTCGGCAAGGATATCTCGCGCTCCCGAAAGCGCATCCTCAGCGCTCTCCACGGAAAGCTCGGGATGTTCTTCATTTCGATGGATAAAAGAAGTGGCAGCAGCAACCACTTCCTCCAGGATGGTGGTTCTTTCCATCAGCTCCGCAAAAGGAGCTAGTCCCTTTTCTTGAGCAAGCATGCCGCGTGTTTTCTTCTTTTTCTTGAAAGGTGACCAGAGGTCCTCGAGTTCCGTCAGAGTAGTAGCGCGCAGAATGTTCTCATGTAGAAAAGCATCGAGCTTACCCATAGCTGAGATACCTTTTATTACTTCAAGCCTGCGCTCTTCGAGATTTTTGTAACTTTGGAACTTTTGGATACAATCGCGAACTTGTAACTCGTGAAGATTGCCAGTTCGCTCCTTGCGATATCGACTTATAAAGGGAATAGTGCATCCTTCGGCTGAAAGATCCAGTACCGCTTGTACTTGCAAAAGCCGTATAGTAAGCTCATTTGCTATTCTCTCCGCAATCTTAATCTCATCTACGCAGAGATTCTCTATTCTGGTTGGGTCAAAATCTATTGTGTCATCCATAGCGAGCCTAAAGTTATGGGAAGTTCAAAAAAATATCAAGGTCAAGATTCCAGGCATGATGATTCACTGGATCTCTAACCATATATGGTGTATCCTTGTAATGATAACTCTCTGCATTGAGCTGAATATACCGTTATGAATTAAAGAGGCACCTGATGGGGAAGTTCAGCAATAAGGTTCGAACATTTTCCGCGCTCGAAGTTGCAAAGCTCTGTGGTGTTGTTAATCAAACAGCGATAAATTGGATACGAAGTGGCTATCTCAAAGCCTTTAGTACGCCCGGAGGACAATATCGAGTTTATGCCGAAGATCTGGTTTCTTTTCTCAAAGAACGAGATATGCGCGTTCCGGATGAGCTTAAAGACGACCTTACTATGCCGGTGGATAGTGGACTCGCGATAATCGTAGATGATGACAAAGATCTCAACACAATTCTTAAACGACTCCTCGAGCGAAGAATAGACGACCTGCGCGTCGCACAGGCTTACGATGGCTTTGAGGCAGGCCGAATCATCGCGGAGCGCCGTCCGGCTATAGTCATCTTGGATCTGAATCTTCCTGGTGTAGATGGCCTTTCGCTCTGCAAAAAAATCCGATCGGATGAGTCCTTTGGTCAGCCGGCGGTGATAGCTATTACGGGAATTGGAGAAGAGGATGCCCAACCTCGCATGATGGAAGCTGGTGCCGATGCATTCTTTTCTAAACCGCTAAATTTCGATGCTTTGATAGCAAAAACAAAGGAACTCATGGAAGCCCGCAAAGATCTAGAAAAGAAGGATGGCAATTGAATAACATTATATTGAAAAAGTCCATATCGAAGAGGATAGACTCCAATTATGAAAGAGCTGTATAGATCTGATAATGGCCGCTGCATAATTGCAGTTGGAGATATAACCAATATCGCTTGCGATGCAATTGTCAACGCAGCAAACTCGAGCCTCCTGGGAGGGGGCGGTGTCGATGGAGCTATCCATAGCGCTGGAGGCCCAGCAATCCTCGCCGAGTGTCGTGCGTTGCGAAACAGCTCCTTACCAAATGGATTGCCTCCGGGAAAAGCAGTAGCAACTACCGCCGGTCAGCTTCCCGCAAGGCGCGTTATCCATACGGTAGGGCCGATTTGGCAAGGAGGGGCCTATGGCGAAGACGAAACACTGGCGTCCTGCTATCGCGAGTGCCTTGCGCTCGCTGTGCACGAGCAGCTCAAGTCTATTGCCTTTCCTGCCATCTCAACCGGTATCTATGGATTCCCAAAAGAACGCGCAGCCAAAATCGCGTGGAATACGGTACAGGATTATTTAGCGAGTACCCCTGAAGCGGCCTCCATAATAGTATGGTTTGTATTCTTTTCGGAGATAGATGCGCATATCTTTCTTGAGGCCAATGGAAAAATAAAGCTATGAAAGCCGCACTATTCACACAATTTAGAGAGCCTATTGAGATAGTTGAGGTGCCTGATCCAATAGCGCCTGACGATGGCGTAGTTCTCAAAGTCGATGCAACGGGCATCTGCCGCAGTGATTGGCACGGCTGGCAGGGGCACGATCCTGATATAAGGCTTCCACATGTGCCCGGGCATGAACTCGCCGGCACTATTGTTGNNGTCTGCGACAACCAATTCCAACCGGGATTCTCGGCGTGGGGCTCCTTCGCAGAATATGTGGCTATTCGCTATGCAGATATGAATCTTGTGCGCTTGCCTGAGAGCCTCGATGCAGCAACGGCGGCAAGCCTGGGCTGTCGTTTTGCTACTGCTTTCCGGGCGCTGGAAGCACAATCCAGACTTCGCGCGGGAGAATGGATCGCAATCTTTGGTTGTGGGGGTGTGGGCCTTTCAGCGATCATGATTGCCACAGCGATGGGCGCTCGAATCATCGCAATCGATATTCAAGAAGAGAAGCTTAAAAAAGCCAAGGAAATTGGCGCGGATATTGTAATCAATAGCCGAAAAGTATCTGATATTGTTGCTGTAATTCGCGATATCACACATGGCGGCGTACAGGTTTCTATGGACGCACTTGGTAGTCCAGAGACATGCTTTAGCGCCATCTCAAGCCTTGCCAAGCGCGGTCGGCATGTGCAAGTTGGCCTCATGCTCGCTGACCACAAACATCCCCGAATTCCAATGGACCTCGTGATTGCGCGCGAGCTCGAGATCTACGGGAGTCATGGCATTCAAGCCCACCGTTATGATGTACTTCTTGGAATGATCGAAGCTGGAAAACTCCACCCAGAGCGGCTCATCGAAGCTCGCCTTAACCTACGCCAGGGCGTTGATTTTTTGCAGAAGATGGATCAATTCCCAGGCGTGGGCATTAGCGTGATCACATCGATGCAAGATAATTCCTAGCAAGGTTTTGACAGAATTCCCAAGATTTATCAGGATAAACAAGATGTTTTTTACTAATGCTCAAAAGTGATGGGCTGGCTCGCCTTGACGAAAGCTTGCGGCGCTCGCTATAGTAGATAAGCGCATCAATAGGGCATGTCTTTTAGAAATTTTTTTTCATAAAACAATGACCTGGCGCGCATTTAATCGCCACCGTCGTACCCAGATGGCGCGCGAACACACCACTGCGACCGTCGTATACCGGTATTACCCGAGCTTCCCAAGCTCGTGAAGCGGGTTCGACTCCCGTCGGTCGCTCTATCTTCCTAAAGAATAGGCTAGACTTGCCTCCACAAAATAGCAGTTCGCATATTTCCGCCAAGACAAAAAGCGTCTACAGCTCCTCCCATAGACCATAACAAATCACATAAGGTATAAACTAGTATCATGTCGATACTGCCCATGGCGCTCACACTAATAGGAGGGCTCGCCCTATTCATGTATGGAATGGAGCGAAGCAGCGAAAGTATTCAGCGAGCAGCAGGCGAGCGCCTCCAGAGCACCCTGAACATGATGACAAAAAACAGCATCGTAGGAGTGCTAACAGGGGCGATTGTGACTATCCTGGTACAGTCGTCGTCAGCCACAACGGTGATGCTGATAACCTTTGTAAACGCAGGGCTTTTATCACTCACACAGGCAATTGGGGTCATCATGGGAGCCAATATCGGCACCACGTTGACGGGCTGGATCATTGCTGCGGTAGGAATTGCCAAATTCAGCATCATATCACTGGCGGTGCCGCTATTCGGCATTGGCTTTTTTATGTCCATCGCAAAGCGCAAATCGGATTCATTCCGCAGCTATGGAAATGCGATCATGGGGCTCGCATTCATCTTTCTTGGGCTGGATTTTATTGAGCGAGCAATTCCAACACCATCGGCGAGCGCTCTCTTGTTTTTGCAGAATTTTTCAAAGCTTGGCTATGGGGCTATTTTAATTTCGGTCTTGGTGGGAACGGTCTTTACCATGCTGGTCAATGCATCGAGCGCAACGCTCGCCATTGTTATCGCCATGGCGTCTCAGGGAATCATCGATTTTAACATTGCTGCCGCGCTGACTTTGGGAGCCAATATCGG
>MTKZ01011990.1_pt1 | contig 10547 bp, 8 predicted proteins | sample 1042781 | NCBI WGS metagenome assembly MTKZ01 (sample SAMN06212207, study PRJNA360539) | anaerobic digester metagenome | biome: Wastewater treatment plant; material: sludge; isolation source: anaerobic digester fed with sludge from wastewater treatment plant | place: Denmark: WWTP Viborg ...
AAGCACATGGGATTATCGCGAAGCATGAAATACATCGCGTTGATGACGTAATATGGTGGCATATTCGAGAGATTCCGGCAACAATTCGCGCATTTTGGGATATCAGAAAAAGCACCAGATAGAATTATGGAACATTAATTCGAAATATATACCAACATTTCGAATCACTGTTTACGAAATAACAATAACCATTTTCTAAAGGATCAAACCTGTCAGCGATTTTCCATCATAATGCTCAATTTTTACTTCGCTGATTTCATTCTGCAGTCTTTTTGGAAAATGCGATTTAATGGTTAAATAATTGCCGGTCATGCCGTGTAATTCCCAATTGTTATTCTCATAAACCGAACTGTTTTCCCACAAAACACGCATTGTTTCCCCGACAAAGGATTGGTAAAAACGGTCTTTCTGTTTTAGGAATTCATCACGTAAAATTCTTGATCGTTCTTTAACAATTCCTCCAGTAATTTTTCCATCCATACGAGCTGCAGCAGTACCGGGTCTGGAAGAAAATGGAAACACATGACCTCCGCTAAAATTAATTTCGCGGATAAAATCGAGCGTCTGCTGAAATTCTTGTTCCGTCTCTCCAGGAAATCCGACGATCACATCAGTGGTTATGGCAAAACCAGGATCCAAAGAGCGAGCTTGCCGAACCAGTTCACGAAAATCGGATAATCTGGTTCTCCGAACCATACGCTTCAATACACTTTCCGATCCGGATTGCAGAGGAATATGAAAATGCGGACAAAGTCTTGGATTCTCCCATAATCTTACAAAATCCTCCGTTAGATTCCAGGTTTCCAAGGATGAGAGCCGAATCCGTGGAATATCCGTCTCCATCAGAATTCGCTTCAGCAAACCGGTTAAATCAGTTCTCGGATTCAGATCAAGGCCCCAGGCGCCAAGATTGACGCCGGTTAAAACAATTTCTTTACCATCAGCTAGCTGAACAGATTGAATGCGTTGAAGTATTTCCTCAAATGAAACACTGCGCGCTTTCCCTCGCACAAATCTGGTTACACAAAATGTACAAAAATTGTCACAGCCATCTTGAACTTTTATGAAGGCGCGGGTTCTCGCATGAACACCAGGCAGCGGTTCTCGTTTAATCGGTTCCAGATCAAATTGCTCTGGAGATATGCCTAATATGATCGATGGTAAAAAATCTTTTTTCTGGTTAGGAATGATTTTCACGACACCGGGTAACGCCGCTGCGGTTTCAGAATCCATGTCTGACCAGCATCCAGTTACAATAATCTGAGCTTTCGGATTGTTTCCTGCAATACGAATCTTTTCGCGAGAATCTGAAGCTGCTGCAGCCGTTACGGCGCAAGTATTGATGATAATCAAATCAGCGTTTTCCCGGCTGCCGGTGATTTCATGTCCCTGGGAACGAAATTGAGCAGCATACTGCTCAATTTCGGCTTGGTTAAGACGACATCCAATTAAATCAAAAAAAACTTTCACGATCTAAACTGTCGGTCCCTTCTGTCGAGGCAGATTCTCTCGAAGTTCGATTGTCCGGTTCAAACAAGCCCACATCCCGGAAGAAACTGCATGTCGAAGTCCTTCCTTTTCCATATAATATAATGCTTCCGCAGTTGTTCCGCCGGGAGATGTCACCTCATTACGAAGAACAGCCGGATGGACGCCCCGTCTTTCAAAATAATCAGCCGATCCGCGTACGGTTTGTATAACCAGTTTCTCTGCAATTTTTCTCGGGAATCCCATATGGACAGCCGTATCAATCATTGCTTCCATAAACAGGAATACATAGGCAGGACCGGAGCCGGAAACTGCTGCGACTTGATCCAGATCCGATTCTTTATCAAAATAGATCGCAAGTCCTAAACCGCTTAGAATTTTCTCAACAAGCCTTTTTTGATCGGAACTGACTTCCGCAGATGTGAACCATCCAGACATTCCCTCCAAAATTTGAGCCGGAGTATTCGGCATCACTCGAACAATTTTCTGATTTCCCAGTCCGTCCACAAATCGCTGAATTGGAACGCCGGCAACAATCGAGATAATCAGCGACTCTGAATTGATTTTTCCATGTAATTCATCCAAAACAGGTTGCAAGAATTGCGGTTTCACAGCGATTAAAACAATATCTGCGCCTTCTACACATTCTGTATTCGAGATTGCAGTTGAAACACCCAGCTCTTCATGAAGTGCCTTCGTTTTTTCCGGATCTACATCCGAAACAAAAATCGTTTCCGGATTAAAAATTTGATTCTGAATGATTCCTGTGATGATTGCCCGCCCCATCATTCCGGAACCGATAATTGCCATTTTCATATTTTCCATGAAATTACCTTTCTTGTCGGTAAGTTAGTTAACAGCAATTCGAGATTTCGAGAAACCTTTTCCATTAAATAAATGATAAGGTCTTCAAAAGAAGCAGATTGCATTTTCATTGATATACGTCTAATTTTTCTGCCAGCGACCATAGACTGCCATGGACAACAATCTGCCTCCGGATCGATCCTGTAAACAGACTTCTCCATTGGAGACGGATCCGCCAAGATTTCTTGTGATTTCGCTGAGTGAATTATTCAGCGTCAATGAAGATGCTTTAATTGCATAAGCAGTAATCAGCATAAAATCAGCGTCCGCTGCCAGGATCGATCTGCATGCCTGAACCAATTCTGGAAAGCCTTTATAAAACTCCCAGACTTCTCCTTTGGGTCCTCTTCCGAACTTTGGCGGATCAAGAATGATCCCCTGATAAAAAGATCCCCGCCGGGATTCTCGTTGGACAAATTTCAAACCATCATCCATCATCCAACGGATGGAATCAGCCTGCAATGATGAAAGACTTTGATTGTCTTTTGCCCATTGAATTGCTTTTTTTGAGGCATCCAAATGCGTTACCTTTGCTCCTGCAGAAGCCGCTGCCAAAGAAATGGCACCAGTATATCCAAAAAGATTTAATATCCGCATCGGCCTTTTCGCCATTCGAATCCGTTCTTGAACCCAATCCCACTGACAAGCCTGTTCAGGGAAAATTCCAAGTTGTTTTGAGTTGGAAAACATCAACTTAAAGGAAAGTCCTTTATATTGAATATTCCAGGATTCTGGAATTTTATGAAAGGGCTTCCAATGTCCGCCATTCTCTTCCGGTGAAGGGATAAATTCCGCATCGACTTTTTCCCATTCACTGGCTGGCAGCAGACATTTCCATACTGCTTCTGCTTCCGGACGAATTACCCGAATATTGCCAAAACGTTCCAGTTTTCTTCCCTCTCCGCTGTCGATTAATTCGTAATCAATCCAATCGGGTGAGGTCATAATTTCAATTTTTGGATAGATCGTTGTATTAAACATAGCCATAAGTATAATCAGATTCTCCTTCAGAATCCTCAAAAACCTAAAACCTCTAACAATTCGAATCGATCAATCCGTTTTTCAATCGAGGAGGCGAATATTCAATTATTAATTATTTAAAATTTTATTATGACATATTGCGTATTTTGCGTGTATTTTATAACAATTTTTTTATAAATTTGCAATTCTCATCAATTCATCATTGACCTTTTTTAACATCCTTCTTACCATTAATGTAATTGCTTTTCAAATGATTGTTTTCATGAGAATTGTTAACCTATCCCATTCATCAAAACAAGCATGTTTAAATGGCTCAATCCAATTCAGTAGAATAAGGAGTATTCATGGAGAAAAAGTTTTTAACAATTAACGGTATTCGACAGACAGTCATCCATCATCCGGATTCGATGCTTGCAGATGTGCTGCGCAATCAAATCCATGTCTTAGGTGTAAAAAAGGGATGCGGCCAAGGACACTGCGGCGCCTGCTCAGTCATTCTGAATGGTAAGTTAACACTTTCCTGTATAGTAAGAATGGAACGAGTCCCGGATGAATCAACCATCCTCACTGTTGAGGGTATCGATACTCCGGGCAAACTACACCCGATTCAGGCTGCCTTCAAGTTACACGGTGTTGCTCAATGCGGTTTCTGCACACCCGGATTTGTCGTTTCATCCTACGCGCTGCTGCTTGAAAACCCAAAGCCAAGCCGCCAGGAAATTCGAGACTGGTTTACAAAACATCATAACGTCTGCCGCTGTAATGGTTATAAACCGTATGTCGACGCTTTAATGGAAGCCGCCGCTGTTCTTCGCGGCGAGAAGAAACTGGAAGAACTGATTTACAAAGAACCGGCAGAAAACAAAGTTTGGGGTACAAGCCGTCCAAGGCCTTCAGAAGAAGCAAAAGTGACCGGAACTTGGGATTTTGGCGCTGATCTTGCCCAAAAACTTCCTTCAGATACACTGCAATGCGCTTTGGTTCAATCTGAAGTTGCACACGCGAATATCCTTGGAATCGACACATCAGAAGCTGAGAAAATGCCGGGAGTCTTCAAAGTCGTCACAGCCAAAGATGTCAAAGGCCGAAATCAGATCACCGGATTAATTACCTTCCCGACCAATAAAGGTGATGGATGGGATCGTCCGATTCTGTGCGATAAGAAAGTATTCCAGATCGGCGATGCAATGGCAATTGTCTGTGCTGATACCAAAGAACACGCAGAAGCTGCAGCGAAACTCGTCAAAGTGGAATTGGAAGTGTTGCCTGCTTATATGAGTGCACCGGAAGCTATGGCAGATGATGCCATTGAGATTCACCCGGGAACACCCAATATTTACTTTGAACAAAAAACAGTAAAAGGAGAAGAAGTCGGACCGTTGTTCGAAAAAGCCGCTTTTGTTGCAGAAGGTGATTACTATCTGCAGCGCCAACCGCATCTGACAGTGGAACCGGATAATGGTTTTGCGTATATAGATGAAGATGGTTGTCTTACCATTCATTCCAAATCAATCGGGATTCATCTTCATGCAGCGATGATTGCCGAAGGCATGGGAATCTCCATGGATAAACTCAGACTGGTTGAGAACAATGCCGGCGGAACCTTCGGGTATAAATTCAGTCCCACATTAGAAGCGCTGCTGGGTGTAGCATGTCTGGCGACACAGCGTCCTGTTGTTTTAATCTATAACTACTACCAGCACATGACTTACACAGGAAAACGTTCTCCGATGTTCTTGCATTGTAAGATGGGAGCAGATAAAGATGGAAAGCTGATTGCCATGGAAGGTGATTGGTTCGTTGACCATGGTCCTTATTCAGAATTTGGCGATTTACTTACATTGCGCGTCAATCAGTTTATGGGTGGCGGTTATAACATTCCCAACATCCGCGGAATTGGTCGAACCGTTTGCACCAATCATATCTGGGGCGCAGCGTTCCGCGGTTATGGATCTCCGCAGGCGTATCTGGCCTCCGAATCCTGTATCGATGAACTGGCAGAAAAAATGGGTATGGATCCATTTGATCTGCGATACAAGAACATTTATCGGGAAGGTTCCACCACTCCGACAGGACAAAAGCCGGACAGTCTATGCTTCGAAAAAATGTTTGACACACTCAAACCGTATTATGAAGCTGCAAAAGAAAAAGCAAGAAAAGAATCCACCCCTGAGTTTAAGAAAGGCGTTGGTATCTCACTGGGTGTGTATGGCTGCGGTCTCGATGGCGTTGACAGTGCTGAAGCGTATGCCGAACTGACTCCGGAAGGGAAAGTGATCATCTTCTCCTCGTGGGGTGAACATGGTCAGGGAAATGATGCCGGCGCTCTCGGTACAGCTCATGAAACATTACGAACAGCTGGTTTCACAGTAGATCAGATTAAGTTGATTTTCAATGACATGAAATATACGCCGAATTCAGGACCTGCAGGTGGTTCCCGCTCGCAAACGATGGTTGGCAACGCAATTAAGATTGCCTGTGAAAACCTGTTAGCAGAGATGAAGAAGAATGATGGTACTTACCGGAATTTTGATGAAATGAAAAAAGACGGGAAAAGCACAAAAGTATCCGGAAAATTTGCGATGTCCGATGCAGTCGGCTGCGATGATAAAGCGCAGGGTAAACCGTTTATGGTTTATGAATACGGTTTGTTTATGGCGGAAGTAACCGTGGAAACAGCAACCGGTAAAACCAAAGTGGATAAATATACCTGCTATGGAGACTGCGGGAAAATCAACAACTATCTGATCGTTGAAGGGCAAATTCTCGGCGGGTGTACACAAGGCATCGGATTGGCTCTTTCAGAGGATATCGAAGATTACCAAAAACACACAACAATGCGTGGCGCAGGTGTTCCGTACTGCAATGATGTGCCGGATGAATGGGATATCCGCTTCTTTGAGAATCCACGTGAATACGGTCCGTACGGCGCCGGCGGTGTCGGTGAATTACCGCTGACATCTCCGCATGTTGCGGTAATCAATGCGATCTACAACGCTTGCGGCGTCCGCATCCGCCATTTACCAGCGTATCCGGAAAAAGTACTGGAAGGTCTGAAAGCGCTAAAAAATTAACTGCAATTTGATAAGGTATGAAGAGGCTGTCTTGAATCGGCAGCCTCTTTCGTTATTAGAGAGAACAGAGAGACAGCGATTTATATGTAATCGATCTCAGCTAATGAGAAAGAGTATTTGTTTAACAGTAATTGTTGTTCGGATCCCAACAATCACTGTACAACAAATTGATATCGATATTCAATCGTTGGTCAATAATTTGAGCGACTGAGGAACTTTACGAACAAATCAATACCGAATACAATCAATGAATCAGAGGGAAATCAGCAATTTGAAATACGGGGGGGAATTCTTTGTCATTGTGATGTTTTTATGTGCAGCGCAAAAACATCACAATGACTATTTTTTCCCGATTAATTCGAATAGCAAATTGATATTTCGAATTACTGGAGGGTAATACAACATGGATCAACAGAAATTAAGATTGTTGGAATCGTACTGTATACAGGAAGAAGCGCCAGCATGTATTGCTGCCTGCCCCATGCATATGGATGTCCGATTATTGCTTCGCCAATTGAGAGATCATGATATGGATGGAGCGTTTAAAACTTATCGAAAAAGTATCCCGTTTCCATCAATATTAAGCCGAATATGCGAAGAACCTTGCCAGAAAAAATGCCGGCTCTCAGAAATTGGCGAAGGAATAAGCATTCGCGCTCTCGAATCCTTCCTTTTCTCCCGTTCGAATTCATCCGCTTTGCCGACGATGCTTCCGCAAAAAAATAAAAAAGTGGCATTTCTGGGTTCCGGGCTGGATGCTCTGGCTGCGGCATATGACCTGCGCCGTAAAGGCTATATTACGAAGATTTATGAACCTGCATCATCAGCTGGCGGATTTCTGAAAAATGTATCGGAAACGATTTTGCCCTCTCAGATCATCGATGACACTTGTTCTCTTCTTATTAAGATGGGAATCGAATTAAACCTATCGCAGCATACAACAGGATCTTCTGTCCTGCAAATTATTGACAGTGGAAAATTCAAAATACAGGATGATGAATTTATTTGTGTGTACATTTCCGGCAACCTGGAAATTAACCGAATTGATCAAATTACTCGCATGACAGAAACCAGCGGTATTTTTGGCGGGACAGCCGCTCCAGAATCATGGATTGAGCAGGCAGCTGACGGAAGACGGGCAGCAATTTCAATGGATCGTTATATACAAAATGTATCGATGACTGCTTCCAGATCCGATGAAGGCAGTTATGAGACGCGTCTGTTTACATCGTTAACTTCTGTTCCGCCATCCCATACTTTCATTCGGAATTCGCAAACAATACCGGACGAAGACACTGCCATACAGGAAGCTGCCAGATGTATCCAATGTACTTGTATGGAATGTGCGAAAGGATGTGAATTTATCCGCCATTATGAAGCGTATCCCCGTGTTTACCTGCGGCAGGTTTACAACAATGTGTCCATCTGCACGGGATTACGGCAAAAGAATAATATGATTAATTCTTGTTCCGTTTGCGGTCAATGTGAAAGCGTCTGTCCAAATAAATTGAATTTTCACGATGTCATACGGNNAGACAAAAAAAATGCCCCCTTCAGCATTTGACTTTGCTTTGCGAGATATGATTTTTTCTAACAGCGATGCGTTTATGGTAGCGAAAAGCCCGGAAGGACATAAAGTTTGTTCATTTGTATTCTTCCCCGGATGTCAGCTTTCTGCCTCAAATCCTGCTGCAGTGGAAAAAGTTTATGCGTTATTGCTGGAAAAATTCAGCGATTCCACCGGTTTATTGCTGAGATGCTGCGGAATTATTGCAGATTGGGCTGGCGAAAAAGAGAAATTTCAGCAGGCTCGCAATGAATTGCTTCAGGAAGTTGAATCTCTCGGAAATCCCGAATTGATTGTCGGTTGTCCTGGTTGCATGCAAACATTTCGAAATTTCTACCCTGCATTAAAGATTCGTTCCCTTTGGACCATATTGGATCAAATGGATATTCATTCGAAACAACATGAAACAATACAAACCTTTGCGATTCATGATCCATGTGGAGCAAGATATCAACCAGAAGTTCAGGACGCTGTGCGATCGTTAGCAAAAAAAATTGGCATTCAATTGGAAGAACTCCCGCTGAACAGAGATCAAACTTCCTGTTGTACTTATGGAGGTAACGCCTGGAACGCAAATCGCTCGCTCAGCGATGCCGCTGTGGATGCCCTTGCTGCAGAGAATCCTCATGATTATTTAACCTATTGCGCCATGTGCCGTGATTTTTTTCTGAAACGGGGGAAAAATGCGTATCATATTTTAGATTTATTTTTTGATCCGGAGCGAATCATCAGCGGCAAAGCCATGCCAAGACCGGATTATTCCATGCGGCATGAAAACCGATCTCGTTTAAAAAAGCACTTATTAAAAAAGTATTGGAGTGAAGAAATGAACGCATCTGCACCTTATGAAAAGATCAAACTTTTTATTTCTGAGGAAGTCCGAAGCGTGTTAGAAGAAAGAATGATTTTAGTGGAGGATTTGCAGCAGGTTTTGTATCAAACGCTCGAAACAGGAAACCGGATGGTCAATGCACAAACTGGGCATTACCTGACCCATGCTACTCCGGGACATGTAACGTATTGGATTGAATATTTGCCGAAGGATGATGGATATCAGATTTTTACTGCCTATTCACACAGAATGTTCATTGAGGAGGCAAACTGATGGCGCAATATGTTAAAAATGAAGAGTTCGCAGAATGGCGATGTGATAAATGCAACTGCGAACTGGAATTAAAAAAGGTTGTTGTCTCGTATTTGGAAGGTTCATTTCCAGTAGATCTTCCAGTCTGTAAGAAGTGCGGTCAAGTGTTCATTCCAGAATCGTTAGCCATTCATAAGATGCTCGAAATTGAACAACAAATGGAGGACAAATAATTTCCGGCACTACCTTTGAAACTTGCTTTCATCCAGGTGGTTTGGAATTGACAAAACGTCTGGTCCAATTGAGTGGAATTCCCGCTCATGCAGCCATTGCAGATTTGGGATGCGGGGAGGGTATTGTTTGTGAATTCTTGCATCGCAATGGGTTTGAGCCAACTGGTGTCGATCTGAGTAAGCATTTTATTAATTCCAATGAAATCAAGTTTATACAAGCTGATTTTCTGGACTTGCCATTGATATCAAACTCTTTTGACGCAGTTATGATGGAATGTGTTCTTTCCATCCAGAATGATCTTTCAACAGGTTTATCGGAAGCCCGTCGAATCTTGAAACAATCTGGATTATTACTATTGAGCGATCTGTACCTGCATTCCGATCAAGATAGCGATTGTAATCTGATTACAATGAACCAATATCTTGAGATCATCAGGAAGATGGGTTTCCAGATTATCCAATGGGAAGATCATACACGAGAATTAAGAGACTTGATTTTTAAAATTTTATGGGAACAAGATTCCATAGAGCCTTGTTGTTTTCCAAACGGGCAGCATGGAATGAAAGGATCGAGAAATCTGGGCTATTTTATATTGATCGGGAGAAAAAACGCTCATACATATGGATAAATCCGTTCAAATATTCGGTTTTGTAAATATTGTTGAATTTGAGAAACACCAGTAATTCGAAATATTAACCAACTTTTCGAATCAATCGAGAAAACCCGTTGTCGTGTTTTTTTTACGCTTTGTACAGAAACAACACAAAAATAAATGAATTTCCCCATATTTCGAATCGCAAGAGAAATACTCGAGTAGAGATTTTGTAAAAAACAGAATACTGAATCGAAACCGGTTAAAAGGAGTTATCGATGGAAGAAATGGAAGAATTATTACAATATGGCCGTCAAGGCTACAATTGCGGTCAAATTATGATGATCCGGGCTTTAGAGATGCAAGGGAAAGAAAATCCTGATGTCGTGCGTGTTATGACCGGCTTCGCAGGCGGAATAGGATGGTCAGGCGATCTTTGCGGAGTGCTCACGGGCGCCGTCGCTGTTTTGGGGCTATATGCAGGCAAAGGTTCTTCACAGGATCAGGATGATGTACGGCTGATGTTTATGATTGAAGATCTGATTAAGTGGTTTAAAGAGAGATATGGGGAAACATACGGCGGAATTCATTGCAGTGAGATTTTAGGTTTAAATTCCGGGAAAATTGATATGGATCGTTGCCCTGTCATGATCGCTGAAACGT
>MTKZ01038012.1_pt1 | contig 10547 bp, 10 predicted proteins | sample 1042781 | NCBI WGS metagenome assembly MTKZ01 (sample SAMN06212207, study PRJNA360539) | anaerobic digester metagenome | biome: Wastewater treatment plant; material: sludge; isolation source: anaerobic digester fed with sludge from wastewater treatment plant | place: Denmark: WWTP Viborg ...
ACCTGTACGTGTGGGAGTGCGTGTGATGGTGGCTGTAGGGGTGTTTGTGGGAGTTTGTTGGGGTGTAATCGAAGCGTTTTTTGGTCCCACCGTCTGCTGTATCGATCCGTCAATATTCACAATAACCAACTTGTAATAGTATGTTTGCCCGACGGCTGCTGAAGTGTCTGAGTAGCTATAAATGCTGCCAGAGGTTGGTGAACCAGTCGCGTCAATATTGCCTGAGATTTTTTCATAAGTCCCGTCCGCCGTATTTGAACGGGAGATAAAGAAGCCTTCGGTATTCACTTCTGTGACAGTAGTCCAGTTAAGATTGATCGCATTTGTGGTGGGGATAGCTGTAAAGGAAAGAATCCCAGCTTGTTCGTAACCAATCACGAAGGGTGTAAAGACTAAGTCAATATCAAGGTCCGGACGGCCATCGTTATCGACAGTAACCTCGATAGTTTTGTTAGTAGTCCGGCAGATGGTTTCCTGACCGCTGAAGATGCTACCAAACGAAGTTTGAGGCTTGTCGCCGGTTTTGTCCCACTTATCTGTAACCTGGTTTTTTGGATCATACCAAAGCAGCGGGAACTTGGTTTGATCACCAGAGCCACAATACGCTGCGGATTGGATGATTGGAGCGCAGTCATTGGCATTGCGATAGGCAAATGAAAGCGTGATGTCACCAGGAGTTTCTGATGGGGGGAGGAAGATGTCAAAGAAATTGCTACATTGATGAGGAGTTCCCGCAGAATTGACGAAGGGGACCACGCTTCCATGGTTCACCACATACAAGTTCGAAGGGTTGGAGCTGCTGGCTTTGAAACCGTAAAAATCGGTTGAAGGAAAGGTGTCTGTCAGGCTCATCAATCGGGCCGCAACACCAGTGGTTTCCTCAACGATTGGAGCACCGAGCCTCTTGGCATCATCCGCTCCACAGCCAGAGGCTGACTGACTTGGCAGCACGTCCGTTCCCCAAAAGTTATGGTCTACAAAGCTTTTTCTATTGCAAACAACCTGAGCCGTGGTGCCATTGGCTGTGATGTTATTTGCTGCAACCAACAATTTTGCATTTGGCTCAGTATTGGTACTATAAATAGCCCTTTGATTGTTATTAAAGTGATTGAATCGCAACGTCAACGAACCTACGCCTGCCTGGTAAGAAACAGCCGTTTGTCCATTTTCGAAAGTGCTGTGTTCAATAAGGACGGGTGATGGACTGTTTACTTCCACCAAGTTTCTCGACTGGTCAGTGCACGCCCCATCGGACAGGTCAATATCTCGAATGGTCACCTGGGCTGAAATGGTTAACATAGGTTTGTCGCAGACACTGGTGGAGGTGCTGATCCAACCATCATTTTTTCCTATGATGCTGACGGGGTAATCCACAATTACGGCGTGGCTGTTAATCTCGTAGGGGGAAAGCACATTGATTGTCGCGTCACTGAGAGCTTCATCGCGGGCGTAATTTAGGGCCTTGGTTAAGGCGTTGGATCCTGGTAAATCAGCGGTATCGTTGAAAAAACAAGGGTTGTAGCCAGAGCAAAGAGCTTCAGTGTTGGCTACATAAAGTTGGTTCTGCTGTGTCGTTTCAGCGGCAACAGATCCCTGCGCGCCAAAAATTCCGAGGAGAAAAAAGACCATCAACAAACCGAGCCGTTTTTTCATGATCACTAAAATTATAACACCCAGCATTTTTGGGTAATCGCATGTTAAAATCATTTTATGCAAAAGCTAAAACTAAATGTCAATTGGATTTTTGCGTCTTCTGCCGTTGCCAGTTACCTGCTGGGAGTGCTGATCGCGAGATCGTCAGGGCGTTCAATCCATTTATTGAGCCTGGCAGCAGGCTTGTTAATATTTTTCGCTTTTTATCTTTTGCAAATCATCCAACGCTATTTAACTTCCAACCGGGTCAATCCCTTCACCACGGTCAGATATTCCGGTCAAAGCCGGTCCTCAACCGCTCAGGTATTGGTTCTTGTTTCGTTTCTTGCTATTTTTGCAGGTCTTTTTCTTCTGTTGCAAGCAAAAGTGCTGATTGGTACCAACTTGCTGCTTTTGATAGCACTCGGTCTTGTCATGTTTATATCAATGGGTCGGTTTAGCCGGTTATGGTTCAATTCCATGTCGTGGTTGTTCGAAGGTTTGGTAGTTTCACCGTTAATGTTCCTTCTTGGAAGCGCGATCCAGGAGTACCAATTTTCCAATCTGGTCTTCCTGCTATGTATGCCCATCTTTTTCCTGTATTGTGCTTCTGCGATCACCCTTTTGTTTGCCGAGTATGATCAAAACAGTTCCACCAGGAACATCAGTTTTATTAACTCAGTTGGCTGGGAAAAAGCGCTTAAGTTTCATCATGTTTTGACGGTCATGACCTATGTAAGCTTGCTGGCTTATTTGGCTACCAGCAACACATGGTCACGGAACTGGCCGACGCTGTTGCTTGGTCTGGTAAGTGGGGTGGAAGTTTTTCTCCTGNNCGGAACTGGCCTGCACTGTTACTTGGTCTGGTGAGTGGGGCTGAAGTGTTCTTTTTGGAGCAGATTGCACGGGGAATGCGCCCCAACTGGCCATTAATTAGGGCACTGGCGATTGTACAATTCTTTTCTTTGATTTATCTTTTGGCGTATCCTTTGCTCATCAAATAAACCTGGAGGAAACAATGACCTTGGAACTAAATACACCAGCCCCGAATTTTGAACTCAGCGACCAAAATGGTGAACTGCACAAGCTTTCTGACTACCTTGGGAAGCGTGTTGTTCTCTATTTTTATCCAAAGGATGACACACCGGGATGCACTGCTGAAGCGTGCAGTTTCAGGGACAACTATTCTGTTTTCAAGCAGAATGACATCGTAATTTTGGGAGTAAGCGCAGATTCAGCCAAATCGCATGCAAAATTCCAGGAAAAATATGAGCTCCCATTCACGTTACTTTCTGATATTGATCATAAAGTCAGTGATGATTACGGAGTCTGGGGATTAAAGAAATACATGGGGCGCGAGTATTATGGTATCAACCGCACTACCTTCCTCATCGATGAAGAAGGAAACCTGGTGAAGATTTATGAAAAAGTAAAACCTGCGGAACACGCGCAGGAGATAATGGAAGAATTTATTTAGTCAAGGATTACTGAACGCTGAGCACGACTTTGGCTTTATTCCACAAGCCTTCAAGATCGTAATACTCCCGCATTTCAGGACTCAGCAAATGAACAACCACATAGCCGTAATCCAAAACTATCCAGCCGGATTGACCACCGCTTTCTATCACGGGGCTTAATCCGGTTTCTACTTTAATTTCCTCACGGACGTACTGGGAAAGGCTTTCCAGCATTCGTTCACTGGTGCCGTTTGCGATCACGAAGGAGTCCGTAAAGTCTGAGATACCGCTAAGGTCAAGAAGCAGAATATCTTCTGCGAGTTTGTCTTCAAGAATTTGTACGATCTTGCGTCCTAAGTTTATTGGTTCCAGGTTTCACCTCACTTCAGAAAGTTTAACATATATTTTTAAGAGCATGACGGCTAAGTACAGTGTATACAGGTCCGCCAGGTTTCAGGATGCTCTGGTAAAGGAGAACCTCTCTGATCCTTGTTGTTCCCACATTGACACTGCCAAGTTTGGCAAAAAGTTTGGAGAACATCTCACTTGAAATTCCACGGGCGTCTTCGGTTACTCTACCCAGTGTAAGATGTGGAGAAAATTGGGCTTTCTCAGGGTCCTGCACTAAACCAGTGTCGGAAATAATTGCTTTTGCGAGGGCTGTTACTGGCTGAGGATTATTTACTCCAAGCCAGATGATGCGGGGATTGCGACGAGAAGGGAAGGCGCCAAGATTAGCAAATTCCAGGTCAAACTCAGAAAAGTTCTGACAGATCTTATCGATCTTGCTAATAATTTTTGGGATCTGATGTTCATCTGTTTCACCTAAAAACTGTAAGGTAAGATGCAGGTTCTGAGGTGCAGTGTAGCGCATGCCCTCCGTTGGGTAATCACGTTTTAACGTCGAGATCAACTTGAAGATCGTGTCGAGAATGGCTGGTTCCGGATCTATGGCAATAAACAATCGCTTTTGCATGGTTTGCCTCATTTCATGTTAACAGATTATACAGTTAACGGGGATGAAAAGTAAGCTTTCTGAAAAATATGGTATAAAAAAGATACCCTGCTGTGTTTGTGATGCTGATACTCAGTTTTGTACCAACACGAACAAAAAAGGTCTGACCTTATCCAGGTGACGTGATAGACGCAAGCCAAGATCGATCCTGGAAGTAGGACCATCCTGCTTTTGCAGGTTCAAAACCCTCCAGCACACGGCATGGCGGGGTTATGTTTTCAGGCAGTGAAATCCCCAACTTTTCTGGTATCATTATTTTGTGAAAAAGACGCGTTTATTCATCCTTTTTGCGATCAGCCTGCTGATTCTAAATGGCTGCTCATCTATAAAGAAAATCCAATTCAGCCAGGATAAACTTCCGTGGATGTCCAGTGGCGACATCTTGCTGGAGGATGATTTCAGTGATGAGACTAGCGGCTGGGAAATCGTCAATAACGTATATGAATTAAAAGGATATTCCAGCGAAGGATATCTGATCTCGATCAATAACAAAGGGGGCAGATCGATATCGACAACCGGCTTGCAATTCAACGACGTAAATATTCAAGTTAAAACACACAAGCTTACTGGCAGCAATGATTCATATTATGGAATTGTCTGCCGATACCAGGACAATCAGAATTACTATCGGTTTTTTGTGACACCAGACGGATACGTGGGCATTGTGAAAGTCGTCAATGGAGAGAGTACCACCCTGCCAGCCGGAAAAATGAGNNAATGAGTTACAACCATGATGTTTTACAGGATGACGGTGCGAATTTTCTTGAAGTTTCTTGTATTGGCAGCCAGTTGGAATTGATGGTAAACGGGAAGCTGGCAGTTCGTGCGGAAGATGGTCAACTTGAGGAAGGTGATGTGGGCATCTTTGCTGAAACCGGACTCGTTGGAGCAGGTTCATTTCTTTTTGATCAGTTCATTGTTACCAAACCCTAAATGAAAGTTTTCCTGAATATGGTTGGTTGCCGCCTGAACCAGGCGGAGATAGAACATCTTGCACTCTCACTATCTGAGAACGGCGTGCAAGTAGTTTCGAACCCTGAAGAAGCGGATGAGATTGTCATTAACACCTGTTGTGTGACCGCCAAGGCTTCAGCTGATTCACGAAAAATGCTCAGGCGTCACAAAACCCTTTATCCCAATGCTCGCGTGATTGGTACTGGATGTTGGGTGAGCGTGAGCAAAGACAGACCTGATGTGCAACAAAAAATGCTGGACCAGGCGTACGATAACACCAGGAAAGATCAGATCCTCGTGGACTTATTGGAGAAATCTTCCACCAGTGAAACCGGATTTGGACAGTTCAGACCTGACCTGGGCTCACGCAACAGAACGAGGGGATTTGTGAAGATCCAGGATGGATGCAATAACCGCTGCGCTTATTGTTTGACACAAGTTGCCAGGGGGAGCTCTCTAAGTAGCGACCCCAGCAGCGTGGTTGCATATGTCCGGAAATTACATAATTTGGGAGTAAAGGAGATTATCCTGACGGGAGTACAGCTCGGCTCCTGGGGGAAAGACCTTTTTCCGAAGCAGACTCTTGGTGATCTGGTGCAGGTGATTTTGGATCAGACCGAAATTCCCCGCATTCGTCTTTCCTCTATCGAACCCTGGGATGTAAACCCTCAATTAATCTCTCTGTTTTCAAATCCAAGGCTTTGCCCGCATTTACATATCCCGCTGCAGTCGGGCTCTGATGAGATTCTGCGGAAGATGAACCGTCCGGTTAGTACGGCAAGGTTTACTGAGATGCTTGCGCTGATCAGGGGTAAAAAAAGAGACTTTGCGATCACGACAGATATCATTTGTGGATTTCCTGGTGAAACTGAGGAGTTGTTCCACAAATCGCTGGACTATATCCGGGAATGCAAATTCAGCGGGGGCCATGTGTTTACATTTTCATCTTTACAGGGCACCATTGCATTCAGTTTACCGGAGCAAGTTCAACACTCTATCTGCCAGGAGCGCACAAGTATTGTTCGCCAGGTTCTGGACGAGTCTGAAAGGACTTATATGGATCGCAGATTAGGCCAGAACGCAAAAGTACTTTTTGAAGGACCAGTCAGACCCCAGGCAGGATTTGCCTGGCAGGGATGGAGCGAGGATTTTCTCAAAGTACATGTGTCATCCAAGGAAGATCTGCATAATCAAATTCATAACGTACTTCTGGATGAAGTAACTACATCTGGTAATCTCATTGGTCACCTCATCAGCGAAAGCAAGGAAGACGCCAGCAAACAGTAAAACTGAACGGGTAGACCAGCCAATAACAGACCGATGTCAATCACTTGACGATTAGGCTTATTAGGGTAAAATTATTTGGTTACATTATTGACTAAATCTACTGCTAAAACATCTGTCAAAGTTAGCTGAGACAACTCTGACGGATTTCTGAAAGGAATTGTAATGTCTACGAAACGAACTTATCAACCAAAAATTCGCCGCCGTGTGCGTGTGCATGGTTTCCGTGCACGCATGTCGACGAGTGACGGTCAGGAAGTGCTGAAGCGCCGTCGCCTGCGTGGGCGCCATCAGCTTGCAACCAAGGCTAACAATCACGTCAAGCGCGTTCGCTGGTAATCCGTAACTGGATGGAAGTCAGGTCATTCACCGGGCTTTCGATCACACACCTCAAGGACCCCCGGACTATCCAGCAGGTCAAACAAGAGGGAGAATCAGCAGCAAATTCGCTGGCGATTCTTGTGACGAAAACCAATGATTTCCAGACCATACGGTATGCAGTGATTGCCAGTCGGTCGGTGGGAGGGGCAGTTCAGCGCAATCGATGCAGACGTCGATTACGCGCCAGAGCAGTTGAAAACTTGAAACGACTTGAAGTAGGCATGGACTGTCTTTTGATTGCCAGAAAAAAGCTTCTTNNTATCAGAAGACTCTGTCAAAAGCTTTGCCACCGAATACCTGTAGATTCTATCCAACCTGTTCTCATTACACTTACCAGGCTGTTTACAAATATGGGGCACTAAAAGGTGGATGGATGGGTGTGAAACGCATCGCGAGATGTAATCCGTTCAATCAAGGCGGTTTTGATCCGGTACCTTAGGAGATTTATGAACAAAAAATACCTTCGTTCTCTGTTGATTGTCCTCCTGGCGGGATTGCTTCTCGCTGGGTGTGCCATGGGCCCCCGGGCTGAAAGCACTCCGGGCATCAGCGCCGATGAGAACCAAATAATTGTGTCTTACATGAATTACGTCTACAAGGTAGATCCCACAACTGGTAAAGCTGCCTGGCGGTATCCAGAAAAATCCAACATCAAACAGGTTTTCTACGCTCCAGCCTTGATTGATGGTGAGTCGATCTATGTTGGTGACTTTGCGAATGATTTTCTGAAAATCAACGTGACCGGAACACCCACTATCGACTGGACCTTCTCCGAAGCCAAAGGCTGGTACCAAGGGAAAGCTGCGAAAGATGGTGACCTGATCATTGCTCCCAATTCGGACCGCAACGTTTATGCGATTGATGGGAACAACAATCTTGTTTGGACCCATCGCGATCAGTTTGCCTATATTTCTGAGCCTCTGGTGGTGGATGACATGGTTATTGTCAGTTCACAGGATCACAAAGTAGTTTTCTTAGAGAAAGCTGATGGTACAACCATACGCGAAGTGGCTCTAAATGGAGCTGTGATTGCTTCACCGGTCTACGACCCAGCGACGGATTCTATCTTTGTCGGTACACTCGGAAGCGAGTTTGTGAGGATTGATCGAAAAAGTGGTGAGATTCTCTGGCGATACGACGATGATGGAACCCTGGGGAGTGTGTGGGCAAAACCAATCCTGGTGGACGGTCAGATTATTTTTAACGATAAAACTGGCAAAATTGTGTCCCTTTCTCCTGAAACCGGTATGGAAAACTGGCAACTGAATGCTGGAGGTTCCATGCCTGCAGGGCTTGCTTTGATCGAAGGTCAAGGCTTTGTGGCTGCACTGGAAGATGGAACCATCACTCTTTATGGCATGAACCAGCAAGCAGTGTGGTCTCATATTATCAGTGGTAATGTTTACAATACGCCTGTCGTAACAGAGACTATGATTTTGATCGGCGCCATAAAGGGCGACAATCTGGTCTACGCATACAATTTCCAAGGTCAGCCTGTCTGGACCTTCAAACCTGAGAAATAGAGAGGTCGACTATGTGGGATACCCTGATTGTTCAACCCTTTACGAATGTACTATTGATGATCACGATGCTGGTCAAGAATTTTGGCGTCGCAATCATTCTGTTTACCGTTCTGATCAAACTAATTACTTACCCACTGACTGCCAAGCAGATCAAGTCCTCGCAAGCTATGCAGGATATGCAGAAAAGCCCCCGTTATCTCAAAATGCAAGAGAAATACAAGGATAATAAGGAAAAACTGGCAGAAGAACAGATGAAGCTATACAAGGAGCTCGGAGTTAGTCCGTTTGCCTCTTGTCTCCCTATGCTGTTCCAATTGCCGATCATTATTGGCTTGTATCAAAGCATTATGCGGGCTATGGCCAGTACACCTCTGGAATTGATCAAGCTTGAACGGATAATTTACCCCTTCATTGATCCCACCAAGATATTACCGATCCAAAACCGCTTTCTCTGGATGGATCTTGGTCAACCGGAGCGTTTGATGATTGCGGGCATAGGGATACCAGTGCTTGCGATTCTGGTGATTTTGTCTACTGTCGTTCAAACGAGGGTGATGCAGCCACCGACAGAAGCGGGTAACAACCAGGCGGCTGCCATGACAAATAGCATGAACATGACCATGCCGATCCTGACGGGTGTTATGGCTTACCAATTTTCCGCTGGTCTGGCTCTTTACTTTGTTGTCAGTAACCTGACAACCGTTGCTCAGTACGCCGCTATGGGAAAAACGGATTGGTCGAGGATTTTCCCTTGGGTAAAATCCAAACCTAAGGAAAGTAGACCGAGCATAGTCATCCCTGATCTGCCCGATGAGGTTGAGGAAGAACCTGTAATTGTTGAAAAGACCAGCAAACCTTCAGCCCGTGCGTCTGCAAAACGCCAGCGCCCGAAGATGAAGAAATAAGGAAATTTGAAAGTTGAGCGTGTCTGATGACAAAAAACAACACCACTCTTGAGGTAATTGCCCCAACAGTCGAAGAAGCTATCGAGAAGGGGCTGGAGCAATTAGGGGTCGAGCGAGAAGATGTGGAAGTGGAAGTTTTGGATGAAGGAAAACGGAACCTGTTTCGCTTTGCCTCCAAACAAGCCCGCATCAAACTGACCGTTTTGGACAGCAGCAATGTTGAAAAAAATGCGTTTGAAACCGAAGATGAAAATAAGTCACTTGAAAGTGAAGATGAACTCAGTTTTGGAGAATTGTTCGAGGCTGAAACAATCGCGAACAGTGCTGAACCGGTTAACCTGGAATTGACAGACATCGAAGAAGTGATCAAAGACACTGTGGCTGAACTGCTCGAAAAGATGGATGTGCAGGCTGGAATTACGATAACAAAGGTTTACCAGGAAGACGAGGACAGAGAAGTAGTTTACGTTAACCTGGAAGGCTCAGATTTGAGTTTTCTGATAGGGCGTCGGGCTGAAACCCTGAACGCTTTACAATACGTAACCAGTCTCATTGTCAACAAGAAACTTAATCAGTGGGTTCCACTGCAGTTGGATATCCAAAATTTCCGGCATCGACGCGAACTGGAACTGCAAAAACTCGCTCGCAGAATGGCTGAGCAGGTTATATCCACCGGTCGCAGGCAATGCCTTGAGCCTATGCCTGCGAATGAACGCAGGATTGTACACATCGAATTACGTAAAAATGATTTGGTATACACTGAATCCATCGGCGAGGAACCAAATCGCAAGATTTGTGTCTATCCAGCAGAATAAGAGATGTTGAAATGCGTGCATTGGATCTGATCATAAAAAAACGGGATAACCAAGCTCTAACCAAGCTTGAGATAGAATCCCTCATTTCCGGCTATGCTCATGACGAGGTGCCTGATTATCAGATGTCTGCCTGGGCTATGGCTGTTCTGTTGAACGGCATGACTGACCAGGAAATCACTGATCTCACCATGGCAATGGCACATTCAGGCGAAGTACTGGACCTAAGCGAGATCGGTGAACTTGTGGTCGACAAACATTCAACCGGAGGTGTCGGAGACAAGACCACCTTGAGTGTCGCCCCGATGGTTGCAGCCTGCGGATTACCCGTAGGAAAGATGTCTGGCAGGGGATTGGGTTTCAGTGGTGGAACCATCGACAAGCTCGAATCGATACCAGGTTATCGAAGCAATCTCTCAACCGAAGAGTTTATCAGCCAGTTAAAATCGATTGGAATAGTCCTGACCGGACAAAGCGCTGACCTTGCTCCTGCGGACGGAAAACTATACTCCTTGCGAGATGTGACCGGAACAGTTCAGTCCATTCCCCTGATTGCTTCCTCTGTGATGAGCAAAAAGATTGCT
>MTKZ01032588.1_pt2 | contig 10544 bp, 7 predicted proteins | sample 1042781 | NCBI WGS metagenome assembly MTKZ01 (sample SAMN06212207, study PRJNA360539) | anaerobic digester metagenome | biome: Wastewater treatment plant; material: sludge; isolation source: anaerobic digester fed with sludge from wastewater treatment plant | place: Denmark: WWTP Viborg ...
AAAACTCCGGGGATGCCGTGCCCTGGATGTGGGGCGTAAACGGCGGCGCCACAGTGCTGGGCTCCGTGCTGGCCATCGTTCTCGCCATACATTTCGGATTCACGGCAGTGCTCCTGCTGGCCGCCGCCGGGTATTGTGGCGCCTTGGTTCTGTACATAACACGCGCCCGGTGACCGGGCGGATGATTTCATAAAAATGCTTGCACCGTATGCGTTGCATAACTGCCCTCAAACTGTATTCCGGACAGCAGGACAAGGCCTTATCGATCATATAGGTCCTGTAATCTGCAAAAACGGGTTTAATGTTCATCTTTTGCGGGGAAGGCTATTCCCGATTTGTTACATTCAATAACGTTACCCATTCAAGGAGTTTGACACCATGTATCTGATTCTATCCGTTGTTTTGATGACCACTTCCCTGTTGTTCCCCGGTATCCCCGCCTCGGCCCAGGAATTCAAAGCGGCGGCGGCCAAACGGGTCATTACCCCCGATCCGCTGCTGCCCGTATCCGGAGGCGTAGGCACGCCGGAACCGGCCACGGAGAAGCGGGGTGACCTCTGGGCGCGCGCCCTGGTGTTCGAACGGGGCGATACGCGGGTGGCCCTGGTCAGCATCGACAACCTGGGTTGGCCGGCGTATTGGGGCGACAAGACGCGCCGCCTGGTACCCGCCATTCCCCCGGAGAACATCCTTATCGGCGCCACGCACACCCATAGCGCGCCCGACGCCTACGGGTTCCCGGATGAAAACCTGGAACATCACGCCGACCTGAAGTACCTGGAATGGGCCAGCGCGCAGGCGGCCGATGCCATAAACGAGGCGGTGGCAAACCTGCGGCCCGCAACGCTCAAAATCGCCGTGGGAGAGGCAGAAGGCAAGATCGCCTACAACTATTACGCCCCGCAATTGTACGATCCACGCTGTGGCGTCATCCAGGCGCTGGCCCCGGACGGCGGCGTCATCGCCACGCTGGTTAATTACGCGATTCACCCCGAAGTACTCGGCGACGACAAAGGCATCATCAGCCCTGACCTCTGCGGTCCGCTCTATGACCGCGTTGAAGCGAAAGCCGGCGGCATGGCGCTGTTCATGAACAGCGCCCAGGGCGGTATGGTAACCGCCGACAACCGTAGCCCCGACGGCGACATGGAGGTCTGGGAGGAATGCGTGCGCATCGGCGAACTGCTGGCTGACGAGGCACTGCGCATCGTATCCGGTGCGCCGGTTCAGGCGGCTCCTTCCTTGCATTGCGCCGCACGGGACATCCGGTTGACGGTCAGTTCGCCGCTCATGCAGATGGTGCTGTTGAATTCACCCCTGGCCGAAACGATGCCCGACGTCAATGCCGTTCCCACGCGGCTCAACGTAGTCACCCTGGGCTCCGCGCAGCTGCTGAACATTCCCGGCGAGGCGTTGCCCAATATCGGGTATTACCTGAAACGGAACCTGCCCACGCCCCACGCCTTCCTACTCGGGCTGACCAACGACGCCTTCGGGTACATGCTGACCAAGTACGATTTCAACAGTTTCAAGCGTTACGAATACATTTCCGAGACCAGCCTGGGCGAAACCGTCGGTGAAGAGTATATGACAGCCGCACTCGACCTGGTCCGGGAAGCGCCTAAACCGGACGCAGCGCCGTAATCGGGCGGTTCAGGAGGCATCATGAAACGACTTGGTATCGCCATGGTACTGTGCGCGGCTGCGGTCGTGGCCGGCGCGTCATGGGCATCCGGCAAGGCGGAGGTCGCGGGGGACCATATCGAGGACGTAACCTTTACCGCGCGCTGCGACGGGACCACCCAGCGGTATGTCGTCCTTGCACCGGAGCCGTTGAAAGATACCCCGGCCCGCGATGTGCTTATCGCCCTGCACGGGCATGGCTCCGATCGCTGGCAGTTTATCCATGACCCGCGCGATGAGTGCCGGGCGGCCCGCGACGCCGCCCGCGACTACGGGATGATTTTCATCTCGCCGGACTACCGGGCGAAAACCTCGTGGATGGGGCCCCGGGCCGAGGCGGACCTGATACAGATTATCGAAGAGGTAAAACAGCGGTATGGAGCCGGAAAGATTTTCCTGTGCGGCGGGTCCATGGGCGGCACGGCGTGCCTGACCTTCACGGCGCTCCATCCCGGTCTAATCGACGGCGCGGCGTCCATGAACGGCACGGCGGACCTGGTGACCTATGACCGGTTTCAGGAGGCCATCCGCGAATCGTTCGGTGGCGGCAAGGACGAGGTTCCCGACGAATACCGGAAACGGAGCGCCGTCTTCTTTCCCGAACGGTTCACCATGCCCGTGGGCATAACGGCCGGTGGCAAGGATGACGTAGTGCCGTCCGAAAGCGTCGTGCGGCTGGCGGAAACCCTGAAGGCCGCGGGACGGGAGGCGCTCCTGCTTTTCCGCGAAGAGGGCGGCCATGAGACCTCCTATGCGGACGGCAGGGCCATTCTGGACTTCATTTTAGAAAAGGGCGACGCCCAAAAAGCAGCTGCCGTTCCGGCATGCGTACCCTCCCCCTCCGCGGAAACGTCCGTCCAGAAATAAACCGCGCCACATCCTCCCGGCCGTGGCGGCACGTTCACGACCGTCGACTAGGGCCGGCAATGGCCACAGGGTGTTAAGCCCCGCTTACGGGCCTCCTCCAGCGGCACCGGGATGCCGGACCGCGACAACATGGAACACTGCTTGCGGTGGTAGCGGTTTCCCGTCCGGGTAACGTACACGATGCCGGCGGAATTCCGGGAATCAGCGCCTTGCCCGTTTTCCCGGGCGCCGGAACCGTTCTTCCGGAACTCCCAGGGCGGCATCGCGGAAAGGTCCTGCCACAATCCCCGTTTGGCCTGCCGGGCTTCCGCCTGCAAGCCCCGGAGCGTTGCCTCGTTCGGGGCGTACCGTTCATACCACCAGGCCAGCCCGGCGCGGACCAGTTCCTGATTTAGGATGCGGCCGTCTTCCAGAAGTACCAGGCCCACCAGGCGTTTATAGCGGTCAATGTCCTTGACAGTCACGGTCGCTTCCCTGCCGAAACAGGCGTCGGACACGAACCGCTTCGCGCGGCCGCCAAAGGCCTGGTGGCCTTCCGGCGCGTCAATACCCCACAGACGCACCCGAACGGCTTTGCCTTCCCGCATCACGCTGAGGGTATCTCCGTCCGAAACGCCCACCACGCGCCCGGTGAACACCTCTTTAGCGGGGGAAACGGCAGAAAAAAGCACTGCCACGGTTAAACACATCGCCAGAAAAAATCGTTGTCCCATACGCTCTTCCCATGGGCTGTTCAGAGCCCTGTCTACCCGTAACCCCGGGGCTGGTGGCCTGTACGCTTCCGAATCTACACCTGTTCCCTGGACGCTTGCATACAATATAGCATAAAAAACGGATTGTTATGCTATAATGGGAGGCACAGAGGAATAATACTTTTATGCTATCCGCGTAAAGCCGAAAACATCGCAAAAGGAATTATGTTGAAAAGCAGCCCGATTCATCATAACATATAGATTCAGGCGTGATTTCCGCATTAAGAAAAACTTGAGGAAATGAAAAAATCAGGCGGGTAAAGGCGCGCAAGTACATAAATGAACGGAAGGTAAACCGTAACGCCGGAAGGCCGGAGCCTATTATACAGCCGTAATACAGGCCCGTAAGGGCCGGAACTGAAGGTCAAAGGGAATGGCGGAACAGGACAAACCATCGGACGACACCATAGAAGCGGCTCTGGAAACATCGCCCAAAGCTGCCGCAGCGTCGGCAGCACCTGAAGGGAAAGCGCCGCAATTATTTCAGGAACTGCAGCGTATCCAGGCGGCTCTGGTCGCCTCGCGGGAACAGTACCTGGATTTTTATGATTTGGCGCCCGTAGGCTATCTCACCCTGGATAAAGCGGGTTATATTCGCGATGTCAACTACACCGCGACCACCTTGCTGGGCGCAAACCGCGACGTGCTTATTGGCAGCCCGGCCCGCACCTTTATCCAGCCCGAAGACAGGCACCTGTTCGACCAGTATACGGTGCGCATATTCGCCTCCAGCCAGCCGCAACTGGTCGAACTGCGCATGGTGCGCTCGGAAACACATCCCTTCTGGGTCCGCCTGGGAGCGGTTGCCGCCAGGGACAAGGACAGGGCCGGAATCTGCCGTATGGTCGTGTCCGATATTTCGGAACACAGGCAGACAGAGGACGCGCTGGCGAAGTATGAAACGCGGTACCGTGCGCTTTACGAGTCCACCGGCGATGCCGTCATGTTGTTGGATGACAAGAGCTTTTTCGACTGCAACGAGGCTACGGTGAAGATGTTCGGCTGCAGCAACGCGGCGGAGTTTTGTACCAAGCATCCCGCGGACTTGTCGCCGCCCCGCCAGCCCAACGGTATGGACTCTGTGCTTCAGTCCACCCGGCACATCGCGACCGCCCTCTCGTACGGGGCAAACCGCTTCGAGTGGGTACACAAGCGGTGTGACGACGGCAGGGAATTCCCTGCGGAAGTCTTTCTTTCCCGCCTCAAAGTTGACGGGCGCTCCGCCGTTATGGCGATTGTGAAGGATATCAGTGCGCGCAAACAGGCGGAGGCCGCCCTGGCGCGCTATGAAACCCGGTATCGCGTGCTGTTTGAGTCCACCCGGGATGCGGTGATGCTGCTGGACGAAAGAACCTTTTTTGACGCCAATCCAGCGACCCTGGCCATGTTCGGATGCCGCAACGTGGCGGAATTCTGCAAGATGCATCCGGCGGACGTTTCTCCCCCGTATCAGCCGTGCGGTATCGATTCGCATACGCTCGCCAACCGACGTATTGCCGAAGCGCTGGAAAAAGGCTTTTATCAATTCGAATGGATCCATCGGCGGACTGACACCGGGGTGGAGTTCCCGGCCGAGATACGCCTTTCCCGCATGCATATGGACGGCCGGCCCATGCTGCAGGCGGTCGTCCGGGACATTACCGACCGCAAGCAGGATGAACAGAAACTGCGCGACGCCCATGGCCTGCTGGAGCGTCGGGTCCAGGAACGGACCGCGCAACTGCAGGAGGAGCTTGAAAAACATCGACACACCCAGCTGGCCCTGCGGGAAAGCGAACAGCAATTGCACAACCTGGCGGACAACCTCCCCAATGCCGTGGTTTACCAGGTGGTGGGCGAGGTGGACGGCGCCCGGAAGTTTACCTATGTCGGCCATGGCGTGGAACGCCTCAATGAAGTTTCCGCCGAGGACGTGAAAAGAGACCCGGAAAAACTCTACGGGCAGGTACTTCCCGAATACCGCGCCATCGTGGAGGCCCTGGAAAAAGATGCCCTGATGAAAAAACTCCCGGTACGCACGGAGGTGCAAAGCCGGCTGCCCAGCGGGCGCATACGCTGGTTCGAGTATGCCTCCACGCCGCGCCAACGGGCCGACGGCACGATGGCGTGGGACGGCGTGGAAGTGGACATTACCGCCCGCAAACTGGCGGAAGAATCGCTGCGCGAAATGAACCGCCACCTCGAGGAGGCAACCGAGCATGCTCAGCAAATGGCGGTCGTGGCCGAGGAGGCCAACAACGCAAAGACCCGGTTCCTGGCAAACATGAGCCACGAGATACGAACCCCGCTCAATGCCATCATCGGGTATGCCCAGTTACTGAAACGGGACGGCTCCCTTACGGAAAAGCAGCTGGAAGAAATCACGACCATCTACCGCAGCGGAGAGCATTTGCTGGCCCTGATTAATGAGATCCTGGACCTGTCCCGGATCGAGGCCGGAAGGGTGGAACTGAACCCCACCGCCTTCTGCCTGCGCGATATGCTGGAGGATTTCGACCGCATGTTCCGCTTTTCCGCCGAGGCCAAGGGACTGGGCTTCGCCCTGGATTGCCAGGACAACGTTCCCTCCTTTGTCAAGGCCGACGCGTCCAAACTGCGCCAGATATTCATCAACCTGCTAGGCAATGCCGTGAAGTTTACCGGGGCGGGCAGCGTCATCATGCGGGTCGGGGCGGAGTCCGGCCCCGAATCAATGGAAAGCGGCTCCCGTGAGGTGCGCCTCCTGGTCGAGGTGGAAGACAGCGGGCCCGGTATTCCGCAGGAGGAACTGGACCATCTTTTTTGCGGCTTCCGGCAAACGGAGGCGAGCCGCCGCAGCGGCGGCGCCGGGCTGGGCCTGGCCATCAGCCGGCGCCTGGTGGAGGCCATGGGCGGCGAACTCTCCGTGGAGAGCGCCGTCGGCCGGGGCAGTTGTTTCCGGTTCAGCGTGCCCATGACCCTTGCCGAGGAAAGCGAGGCGGTGCCCCCCCTGGAGGAGGAAAACGAGACGGCCCCCGATCCGGCCGCCGCGCGGCCCCGCGTACTGATTGTGGACGACAACGCCGACATGCGCGGCCTGCTGCGCGACTTGCTCGCGGCCGCGGGCTATGAACTCGAAGAGGCCGGAAACGGCCGCGACGCCGTGGAACTGTTCGAGCGGTGGGCGCCCGATGCCGTGCTGATGGACATGCGTATGCCCGTCATGGACGGGTACGAGGCCATCCGGCGCATCAAGGCCACCGAAAAAGGGAAACAGACCGTCATCATCGCCGAGACGGCATCGGCCTTCGCGGAGGACAAAGAGTCCATCCTGCAGGCGGGCGCCGACGGCTATATTTCCAAACCCTTCCGCATGCGGGAAGTTCTCGCGACACTGAAGACACTGCTGCTCCAGCGGAACACCGGCATGCCCGCGCCCCCGGAAGCATGACTGCGCTGTTTCCCGGACAAAGCGCCCGCGTCGGCGTTTTGCGGCACCGCCGCAAGATTGCTACACTAGGGCGGAGCCGCTGAAGGCAGCGCTCCGGGTGCGGTAGCCTCCCTGCCGCGACCGTATAAAAGGAAAAGCCGTGTTCCCGCGCCGCGGCGCCCGGCCCGGGCCAAACCACCGCTGCGGGCAGTAAAGTATCCATGACCGCCATTATCCAACTAGAACAGGTGACCAAAACCTTTCCCGCCCGCCGCGGCAGCCGCGACCTGCGGGGGCGCGGCGGTTTCGGCGACTGGCTGCGAGGACGCCGGGAAGAAAGGTTCACCGCGCTGCACGATATTTCCCTCGACGTGGCGCCGGGCGAATCCCTCGGCATTATCGGCCGAAACGGCTCGGGAAAAAGCACCCTGCTCAGCATTATCGCGGGGGTCACACTCCCCACGTCAGGCGTCGCGCGTGTGTGCGGCCGGGTCGCCTCCCTCTTGGAACTCGGCGCCGGGTTCAATCCCGTGCTCACGGGCAGGGAAAACATTTATCTCAACGCGGGGCTCCTCGGCATGCGCCACGCCCAAGTGGACGCCGTGTACGACGACATTGTAGGCTTCTCCGGAATCGGCGCCTTTATTGACCAGCCGGTGGAGACCTATTCGAGCGGGATGTATGTGCGCATCGCCTTCTCCGTGGCCGCTTTCGTGAATCCCGATATCTTCCTCGCGGACGAGGTGCTGGCCGTCGGCGACGCCGAATTCCAGCGCAAGTGCCGCGCTAAAATCGGTGAACTGCGCGAACAGGGCAAGACCATCGTCTTTGTATCCCACGACCTGGGCTTCGTCAACACCCTGTGCGAGCGCATCGTCCTGCTGGACAGGGGACGCATGGTGCAGCGTGACACGCCGCAGAAAACCATCACCTGGTACCTGCGCCAGGTCGGCCGTGACAAGGGCGTCCACACCTTTGCGGCGGGCGAAGACGAAGCCGTCCATTGCGACGGGCGCATCTCCGTGTTCCACCGCCAGGAAGAGGCCAGCGCGGCCGACGGTTTCCGCATGGAACTGGCCTCGCTGGGACAGCGCCACGCCAGCACGGACGCAGACTGGGACGTCATCGAAGGCGGCCCGGACGGGTGCCGCCTCGAGGGCAGGATGATGCGGCTGCCCCTGCGCCTCCTGTGGCGCCTGCGCTTTGACGGCGGCCGTTTCATCTGGACTATCGCGATGGAGGTGGAGCGAGATTGCGCCCTGGCCGAAATCACCGCCCAGCTGTTTCTGCCTGCCGCATACACCCGGTGGATCTACGGGGACGTCTCGGGCGATTTCCCGCAAATCACACCCGCCGACACCGAGTGGAACGTCGTCGTGGCGCAGGAAATGAAAACCCCCGTGACCGCCGTATTGCCGGACGATGGGGACGCCCTGCCGCCCCTCGTCTTTCATCTGCGCCGGGAGAACCCCTTCTTCAGCCTGTTCTGGGCAAATACGAGCTACATGAGCCATGGCAGGGTGCTGTGCGCGACGGCCCACTTCCCCGAAACGGACCGCAGCTTCGCCAGGGGCGTCCACCCGCTCCTCGAAATCGCCATGGAAATGAACGTGCCCCGTGAAGAGGTGGAAAAGCGAACCAGCCTGGACCGCACCCTCAACTGCGGGCGCTTGAGCGCGCGCTTCGAAAGGGGGCGGATACGGCTGTCCTGGGATGGCGCTGAACTGACCACCTACCTGCACGTGTACGCCACCATGCTTATCGACCAGCTGTGGAACGACAGCCAGCACCTGTTCTGGGGAGACGTGGAAGCCATACCCGGCGGCATCCGGCTGCGGGGCGAATCGCGGCGTTTCCCCTTCGCCCAGGAGTGGGAAATCACGCGCCGGGATAACGCCGTCGCCCTGCGCATCATGCTGGACGTCCGGGAGGAACTGGAAGTCGAGGAATACCACACCAGCGTGGTGCTGCCCACGCGGTACCACCGCTGGAAAACGGACCATGAAGCGGCGGAGTTCCCCGAATATGACGCCGCCCTGGCCAATTGGATACACTGTAACCGCCGGTATGACGCCGGCACATTCATCACCGCGCAAGGCGATTCGCTGCCCGCCGTATACCTCAGGACGGACGAGGCGGCGCCAACCGTGCGCATGACCGCGCTGAACACCTCCTTCGCGGAGCATGCCCGGGTGCTCCAGGCGCTATGCCCGTCCGGGCCCGGGCGCCTCCGTTTCGCCCCGGGAAAACAGGTATACTTTTCAGGCACGATTGGTGTGGAAAACGCGGCCGCCGCCGCGCCGGAATAAGGGCATCCCATGGAGCCGACAGCAGTACAAAAAACCACCCGGCGGGTGCTGACCCGCCGCGGCGTGGTCTGGCTGGGCCAGACCTGCAATCAACGGTGCTATTTCTGTTACTTCATCAACCGCATCGAGGACCACAAGCATCCCGAGCATGCCTTCATGTCCCTGGACAAGGCGTGCCGTATCATGGACACCCTGCGCTATTTCTACGGCAACCGGTCCGTGGATATCCAGGGCGGCGAGCCCACCGTCTACAAGGACATCCTGCCGCTGGTCAGCCATTGCGCCAAAATCGGCTTGTATCCGACCCTCATCACCAACGGGCTCATGCTCGCGAAAACGGACGAGGTCGCCCGCTATCGGGACGCCGGGCTCCGGGATTTCCTGGTGAGCCTGCACGGCGTGGGCGATATCCACGACGAGGTGGTCGGCGTGACGGGGGCGTACACGAAGATTATGGCGGCCATCGAACAGATGCAGGAACTCCAGTTCCCCTTCCGCTTGAACTGCACCATGAGCAAACCCGTCGTGCGCACGCTGGAAGAAGTGGCGCAAAAGGCCATTGATTACGGCGCCCTCGCCATGAATTATATCGCCTTTAATCCCTTCAACGATCAGGAGACCGGCCGCCGACGCACCGACACGGTACCACGCTACAGCGAAATCATGCCCGCGCTCACGGCCGCCATGGACCGGCTCGAAGAAGCCGGTATCGAGGTGAACGTGCGCTATATGCCCTTATGTCTGGCGGAACCGCGCCACCGCAAAAACTTCTATAACTATCAGCAACTGTCCTACGACCTGCACGAATGGGATTATCAAAGCTGGCTGTGGACCATGATGGCCACCCAGATGATGCGCGACGGGAACCCGGGACCGCCCTTCCGGCTGGGCGCGGGCGCGCGCCGCCTCTATCTCGGTAACGCTGTCTATTTGCGCGATGCTTATGAGCGCCATCCCGTCCGTAGGGGCCTTAAATATACCGCCCAGCGCCTGCTGGCCCGGGTGCAGCAGCTTACCGCGGGCAAAGAAACCCTATACCGAAAAGAAGCCATCGGCCGGGCGCAGGACGACTGCCACTACAAATACGATGACCAGTGCGCCCTGTGCAACGCCCGCGAAATCTGCGACGGGTTCCACGGCGACTATGCGGAGTTCTTCGGCACAGAAGAAGTGCGTCCCATCCGGGACATTCCCTGTACCACAGACCCGTGCCACTTCATCCGCGAACAGGAAAAGGTCGTGCTCGCGGAAGACCAGGCCTGGGCGCTGTAGTAGGCGTACCTTCCCAGGTGCGCCAGTGTGAGATACAATAGGCTAAGAGGTTACCCGATGGAGAAAAAATGGGACTGTTCCCGCCGCGCACTACCAAAAAGTTCGATGAAGTACCTATACCCTAAACAATATTTGGTCTGGAAAACACAAATCTCCCAAGCGGCGGGAACTGTCCCGCTTTTTTCGCCTGTATCCCGGGAGCCCGCAAAACATTCGTTTTTTTTACTTTCGACATGGATGCAGCCTCGTAGGCGTACCTTCCCAGGTGCGCCG
>MTKZ01002712.1_pt1 | contig 10532 bp, 8 predicted proteins | sample 1042781 | NCBI WGS metagenome assembly MTKZ01 (sample SAMN06212207, study PRJNA360539) | anaerobic digester metagenome | biome: Wastewater treatment plant; material: sludge; isolation source: anaerobic digester fed with sludge from wastewater treatment plant | place: Denmark: WWTP Viborg ...
CTAATTGCATTTGCAATCTTCTTAAGCAGAATTGTTTTACCAGCCTTAGGAGGAGATACAATCATACCTCTCTGACCCCTACCAATTGGGCAGAACAAATCTATAATTCGAGTGGATATATCGTGTGCCCCTGTCTCAAGAACTAATCTCTCGTCAGGATAAATAGCCGTTAAGTTCTCAAAACGACTTCTCTTCTTAAGAAATTCAATATCGTTATCATCATTAATTGGAATTCCGTTTACGGAAATAACCTTCTTAAGTGGAGTGTATTTCTCCTTGCCTCTGACAGGAGATACAAGACCAACAATGGCATCTCCCTTACGAAGTCTCATTCTACGAATCATTTGACCAGGAACATAAGCATCTTGCTCGCCTGGTAAATAGTTATTGGTGTGAACAAAGCCACAGATCTCACCCTTGTCTAATCCACCAACAGAAAGAATGCCGCTAATCTCTGTTAGAACTAATTCTGGTTCTTGCTGAGTTGGTCTATCACTATCGCCATTATCTAACTCTTCGTTAGCATTAACATCAACTTGAACAAGCTCCTGTGAAGGACCAAAAGAAAGCCTTCTCCTCTTTGTGTTGACTTGCTTTCTCTGTTGATTGTTGACATTAGCATTTGTAGCACTATTAGTATTTTTTGCGTTACTACCGTTACTACCGTTACTAGCGTTATTAGAGTTATTAGCGTTATTAGCGTTATTTGAATTGATTGAATTGATTGTATTGTTATTGGGATTTTTAAGAGACTTTTTCTCGATTGTTATCGAAGAAACTTGTGTAGAAAGTGATACTTCAGAAGATTTCTGTTCATTATTAGATTTCTTACTGCGTCTATTATTGTTTTTCTTGTTATTCTCCTTTGTAGGAGAATTCGTTTCCTTCACAACTGGCTCAGGAATAACTACTTGTTCAGCGGTATTCTCTATTTCAGTCGTCTGAACCTCTTCAATAGGGATTTGCTTTGGGGTACTAGTCCTGGTTTTGGTCTTCTTAGGTTGAGTCTTAGGAACAACTTCTGTTACAGGTTTCACTGAAGTTTCAGGGACTTCTTCTACTTTTGTAACATTTGACACCTTTTTCGACTTAGACTTAGATTCTTTCTTAGGTGGAATAGTATCCTTGCCCTTAGGTTCTTCTTTGGTTTCTTTCTTTGAACTTCTCTTCGTCTTTGCTGGAGCCTTAATAGGGGGCTTTGCTTCATCAACAGGAGTCTTAGTGATAGCTTCAATCAACTCTTCACGAGTTTTTGATTGAGCTTCCTCTAAACTCCAACCACCAAAAGCGACTGAAATTTCTACAAGGTCAGAGTGAGACTTAGAGGCTAACATTTCGTTTTCTGTCATAAAATCCTCAATTAATTAAATTGTGAGTTGAAAATGTAAATGGGTTAATAAATAAAAACAAATAAATATTCAAATCTGACGACATATTAGCACGCTAGTTTTTCTCCGTCAATCAAAATATCTAAATACGAGACTAATAGCTATTTCTCTAGACAAAAGAAATATTAACCTAAAGAAGCCATACTGTTATGCCTAAGCAAAGTCAATTACTGATCGCCAAGAGCAGCAAACTTATCCATCATATCCAATGCTTTACCAGTACCTATAGCTACACAAGAAATAGCATCTTGTGCAATATATACGTCAATACCAATCTTGGTTGCTAGCATTCTATCAAGACCATAAAGAAGCGCACCGCCACCAGTTAGAACTATACCTCTTTGTGAAATATCCGCCATTAACTCAGNNCTCTAGAACAACATGTACAGCCTCAAAGATAGCAGATACAGGTTCCTCCAATGCCTCAAGCATCTCAGTAGAAGACACAGTAACAGTAGCAGGAAGACCAGTAATCAAGTTACGTCCTCTTACATCCAAAGTCATCTCTTCTTCTCTAGGATATGCACATCCAATTTGGATCTTAAGCATCTCAGCTGTCTTCTCACCAATAAGGATATTATGCTTTCTTCTTACATGCTTTACGATTGCTTCGTCAAACTTATCTCCAGCAACCTTCAAAGAAGCATCAACAACTGGCTCACAAAGAGAAATAACAGAAATATCCGAAGTTCCTCCTCCGATATCGACAATCATCGAACCACAAGCCTTAGTAATATCAATACCAGCTCCAATAGCAGCTGCAATAGGCTCCCTAATTAAGAATACGTCCTTAGCTCCAGCATGACGGCAAGCATTCTCAACTGCTTGTTGTTCAACGGGAGTAATAACAGAAGGAACACATACTACAATTGTAGGTTTGAAATAAGTAGCCCTAATACCACTACATACTCTGCCAATGAAAGCCTTAAGCATTACTTCTGTTGCTCTAAAATCTGAGATAACGCCCTCACGTAAAGGTCTTATTGCATCAACAACTCCTGGTGTACGACCAAGCATCAAGCTTGCACTCTCACCAACAGCAAGTACTTTACCTGTCTTCGTGTTAACTGCAACTACGGATGGTTCCTTAAGGACTACACCCTTACCACGAACATAAACAAGAACACTACTGGTTCCAAGGTCTATGCCGATTTCCATTCCAAAACCCATTTAAGTTCTCCTCAATATATAAACCACTTACAATAGCAAGCGGGCAAAAACTCGTTAAATACTTATGTAATTATACATTACGAAAGTCAAAAATCAATCGTACTAGTAGCATAAATGGCGCTATCAATGTTTAATTTGCATTACTGTGGTGTTATAATTACCTAGCCTTAAGCACAAATAACATAAATTAATAAATTATTGGAGTATATATTATGTCTTATTCAATTAATGTAGATCGTAAATGGCAAAAGAAGTGGGAAGAGACTGGATTGTACAAGTTTGACCCAAACGGAAAAGGCGATAAGTTATATTGCCTAGAGATGTTCTCCTATCCTTCTGGAGCTAACTTGCACCTTGGTCACTGGTACAATTATGCGCTGACTGACTCTTGGGCAAGAATGAAGAGAATGCAAGGCTACAATATCTTCCATCCGATGGGTTTTGATGCTTTTGGTCTACCTGCTGAGAATTATGCCATTAAGACTGGCATTCATCCTCAGGATTCTACATTAAATAACATAGAGACTATGGAGAAGCAGTTGCGCGAGATGGGTGCTAGCTTCGATTGGGATTATGAGATAGCAACATGCAAGCCTGATTACTACAAGTGGAATCAATGGCTTTTCTTGCAACTATATAAGAACGAACTTGCTTATCGTAAGAATGCACTTGTTAACTGGTGTCCAAAATGCAATACGGTTCTAGCTAATGAGCAAGTAATCGATGGCAAGTGCGAGCGATGTGATACGGAAATTATGCGAAAGAACATGACGCAATGGTTTTTCGCTATAACCAAGTATGCGCAAGAACTACTTGATTGCCTTCCAGAGCTTGATTGGCCAGAGAAGACGAAGAAAATTCAGACGAATTGGATTGGTCGCTCAGAGGGCTCACAGGTTTCTTTCCTTTGCGAAAAGGACGGAAAGCAATTAGTCGATTCAGACAACAAGCCAGTTAAGCTAGATGTTTTCACAACGCGTGCGGATACATTTATGGGTGTTACATATGGTATTGTTGCGCCAGAATCTGAGATGTGTTCGATTCTTACGACCGAAGCACAGCGCGACGAGGTTGAGAAGTATCGTGTAGATGAAAGTAAAGCATCTGAGATAGAGCGTCAGTCGACTACCCGTGAGAAAACTGGTGTATTCACTGGTTCCTATGCTATTCACCCACTTAACGGACGTAAGGTTCCTATTTGGGCGTCGGATTATGTAATTGCTGGATACGGAACTGGTATTGTTATGGCTGTCCCTGCACATGATGAACGCGACTACGAATTTGCGTCAAAATTTGGAATGGACATAGTTCGAGTTGTAGCTTCTTCAGAGAATGCCGAGGACGAACTTCCTTACTGCGAAAAAAATGGTGTACTTATTAATTCAGACGAGTTCAATGGTTTGAACGTCAAGGAAGCGATAGATGCCATTGTTGGTAAGCTTTCAAAGATGGACATGGGCGAGAAGAAAATTAATTACAGACTTCGTGACTGGCTAATCTCACGTCAACGTTATTGGGGAACACCAATTCCAATGATTCATTGTCAAAAGTGTGGCGTTGTGCCTGTTCCAGAGGATCAGCTACCTGTACTCCTACCTTACGATGTTGAGTTTAAGCCAGATGGAGAAAGTCCATTAGCAAAATGTGATAGTTTTATTAATTGCACTTGCCCTAACTGTAAGGGGCCAGCTAAGCGTGATCCAGATACAATGGACACTTTCATGGATTCTTCATGGTATGAGTTCAGATATGCTGACAACAAGAATGATAAGGCCATCTTTGATAAGGAAATAATCAACAAGATTTGTCCAGTAGACAAGTATGTGGGCGGTTCTGAGCACGCTGCTATGCATTTGCTTTATGCAAGATTCATCTGTAAAGCAATGCGTGATATGGGACTTGTTAATTTTGATGAGCCTTTCACTAGTCTCGTGCACCAGGGAATTATTCTTGGACCTGATGGTAACAGAATGAGTAAGTCTCGTGGCAATACAATATCGCCTGACGATTATGTTAACAAATTCGGGTCCGATGTATTCAGAACTTATCTTGCATTTGGATTTGCTTACACAGAGGGTGGTCCTTGGAGTGATACGGGACTCCAAGCTATTGTTAAGTTCACAAATCGAATCGAGAAACTCGTTAACGATATAGTTGAGGCCGGATCAGAAGTTACTGGAGATATTTCTTCCGTAAATTTTGCAAAAGAAGAAAAGGATCTTAATTATGTTATCAACTATGCAATAAAGAATGTTTCGATTGATTCGAATAGATTCCAATTTAATACTTCTATTGCTCGTATGATGGAATTAATCAATGCAATCAACAAGTATCAACTAGTACCTAACGCAGACATGAACTTAATTAAGTATGCTGCTAAGAACTTAGTTCTTCTATATGCTCCATTTGCTCCTCACTTTACTGAAGAACTATGGGAAAAACTCGGAGAAGATTATTCGATCTTCAATCAAGCATGGCCAACGCACGACGAGAATGCTCTAGTTCTAGATACAGTTGAGATAGCAGTTCAAGTTAATGGCAAAATAATCTTCAAGCTTGATGTTGCGACAGATGCTAGTAGCGAAGAAGTCAAAGGTATAATTATGGAAGATGCAAAATTCATTGAAGCGCTTGCTGGAAGAAGCATTGTTAAGTTTATCTATGTTCAGGGAAGACTAGCTAATATCGTAGTTAAATGATAATTAGAATAATTCGATAGAATTACAAGAACCACACCGATAATTCGCTGTGGTTCTTTCTTTTGTCACTAAGTGTTACCTATGGAATATCATTTTCTCGTCGCAAGTAACTTAGGAGAAGACTTCAACAAAGGATTCCTCAAATTAGTACTCTAGGGTTTACTTAAAAGTCGATACTATATTGCATCAAAAACTCTTCTTAGTTCTATCTCTTTCGTTGCTACGCTCTCAACAAAAGACTTATCATGCTCTACAAAAATCATAGTGATATCGCTTGACACAAGAAGTTTCTCAACAGAGTCTCTCATAAATATATCGATGTAATTCAATGGTTCATCCCATACGTATATATTTGCATTCTCGCAAAGAGAAGCGCCTAGTAGCACGCACTTCTTCTGACCTTCAGATAACTGCTCTATACGCATTGAGAGGTTCTCTTGAGTGAAGCCCATCTTACGAAGAATCGCTTTATATCGAGGTTCGTCGATGTGTCTTTCTTGAGAATATTCGCGAATAGATCCAGATAAAGTAGATGTATCCTGAGACACATATGAATAGACAATTCTTGAGGCCATAACTACCTCACCAGTACTTCTAATTGGCACTCCCATAAGAAATTTAAGTAGTGTAGACTTGCCACAACCATTTACACCAGTAATTGCTATCCTGTCACCTTGGTTTATCTCAAAACTAATCGGCTCAAACACTTGACTATCTTCGTAGAACAATGTTACATCCTTCATATCTACAAGCCTTTGCGCGTGATGCGCTGCTCCTTCAATTAATAAAGAATCTATGCGTTCGGAGTTTTGAAGTAAGCCCTTTTTATCTTCAATCTTACGGTCAAAGCGTCTTTCTATGTTCTTAGCGTGAGACATCATTTTCGCGGCCTTAGCCGCCTGTGAGGGACGCCTGCCTATTGATTTCTCAGTAACTCTTGGATCAAAGCCTATCTTCTTACTCTCTGCATTATCCGACCATTGCTTGGCTTTCTCTTCACTTACCTTAAGCCTGGATATATCCTTCTTAATTTGCTCATTTGCCGCAATTTGACTTTGCTCAATTCGTTGGTAGTTTTCCCACCAAGATGAGAAATCTCCTGCTTCAACATCAATTGTGGACTTGTTAATAGCGACAACATGGTCAATGCACGCGTCAAGAAAGCTTCTATCATGACTAACAAGGATGAAGCCACGCTGCCTCTTAAGATATTTTGCAACACTTTCGCGCCCCTTCATGTCCAAGTGGTTTGTTGGCTCATCTATCAAAGGAAAACCAACTTTATCTAAGAAAAGTGCAACAAGCATTAGCTTTGTTTTCTCTCCTCCAGATAGCGACATGAATGGCCTATACAACACACTTGCATCAACATCCATGAGATTAAGCTCCTTCATAATCTCCCATTCTTGCGCCATAGAGCAATGCTTTTGAACAACATCTAAAGCTAACTCATCATTATTCCCTATTTCTTGTGGAAAAGACGTAAATGGAACTAATCCAGAAATATTGCCCTCGTAGCTTAGCTCCCCTCTTAGTATTCGAAGTAACGTCGTCTTGCCTCGGCCATTTCGGCCAATTAGTCCTAGATGCCAATCCGTATCTATTCTGAAGCTTACATCATCGAAAACCCTATCAATTGAGCCCTCGTATCCAAACTTAAGGCCCCGTATATCAATCATTGTCATATGCTAATTTACCTCCGTAATCCATAATTGTAGATTCTTCGGTGGAACAAAAAACCGCGATAAAACGCGGAAAAATAATCTCTATAGTATACAAAAGTAAACACAATTCGAATCTCCACCTGGCACAATTCACTTCAGATACAATATCGGAAGCTATGCGCATTTTGTTTAAGCAGAAATTCTCTTCATTGGTCTACCTCACTTATTTTGATAATTAATTATTGCAAAGCCAAAAGCTCGTGTCAACCTTAATCCCTCACGATTTTCTGAAACCGACTAGCATTACAGTCGCTATTAAAACATCCTTTTCATCAAAAACCTTAACATCAAATGTGCAAATAGATCGTCCATTCTTAATTACTTCAGCAACAGCATATAGTTCGTCTCCAAATGCAGGCGCGTTGAATACGATATTTGAACTTAGTGTTGTCGTTGGTGGGTTCTCGCAATTAGCGGCAAGAGCAAAAGTATAATCAGCTAGAGTGTAAATACATCCACCCATGACTACGTTGTTGGCATTTCTATGCTTTGGCTTGATTTTTAGTCGAGTCTTTGCATAATTACCCGTAACCTCGAGTATCTCTATCCCAGTCGCATCGTTCGCGAACCTATCGTTGGCAAAGTATTGAATGCACTCATCTGAAGTCATGATTATTTCTCCTTAGGCACGTTATTCTCGAAAAAGTATACCATATTATTAATCTTCAACTTAAGCGAAAGTCGCGCCCAAGGCCCTGAGTTTATTATTGTACTTTAGTTTCTTTTTAACAAGCATCGTGCCAATAGCGTCCTCAATCAGCGTAACCTTGTAACCACACTCAATGGCACCAAGTGACGTCAAAGCAACGCATCCGCCACCATCTACTCCAACTAACTCAATAGATTCGATCTCGTGTTCCTTAAGTAGCTTGCACAAGTCTGGATTCGAGAAAGCGTTGCCTACATATTTCTTAAACACATAATCCGACACTACATGAAGTTCCTTCACTAATTCTACCTCAAATGAATCCTCATACGCTTTAATCGGCGAGAGCCTATTCAAAAAAGTCTTCTTCATCACTTGTTGAATATAAACGATTAAATCGGCATCGCTATTATCTATTACCTGATTCACCTTCTCAAGAAGCTCCTTTTCTCCATACTTAAAAAAAGAAGCATGAGTCTGTCCAACACATACATTCTGTAAATCCATAACTAAAAGTGCTTTTTTCACAATAATATTCCTTTCAAAGTTGAAGATACTCCTGGATGGCAAGAAGCCAATTTATCAATAGAATGATACCACAGTGTGTATAGTAAGTAATCTAAGCATTTGATATTGGTTATCGTTTATTATTTGATAGCTATNNTTTTATAGTAAGTAATCTAAGCATTTGATATTGGTTATCGTTTATTATTTGATAGCTATACTTAATAAGGTGTTATATGCTTATTATCTTTAAGAAGAATAATGTATATCCTTGGATTTCGCATAGAAAGTATAAATGAGAAAGACCCATACCTGAATGATTAGATGACTTCTAGGTATGGGCAACTACTGTGAATGGATATTTAAGATTAATAGTGAAACCATGTACACTCCGCAAATGCTATATCGGGATATAGCTCACTTAATCTTTCAACGTAGCTAGCATCAAATACATACACACTACTTAAGTCCGGCATTGAATCTATTATCTCCGTAATTGAAGAGAATTCATCATCAATATATATACATCTTACTCCTTCACAGTTAGTTAAGAACTGATAGTTCTCTGGGAAAATGCGTATTGAATACTCTACAGTTGAGAGATTATCATATCTCTCTTCAATTCCTTGATTACTTAATCGTGCGAATATCTCGCTTCCTTCGGTAGTGAACAGTCCCTCTGGTTCAATGTAGAATGAAACTAACACATAAGAGTACTTACTTACAATCCAGTTTGGATTCCTACTATAGTAATCGTTGAAGGCAAGACGGAACTCTTCAATGACTTCGTAATAAGACTTGCTCTCTTGCATTTCTTCACTAGCTACATAATCACTAAGGAAACTCACTCCCAACTGAAAACGATCTCCATTATCTTCAATTAGATGAGGATCGCTGATAAATATATAGTCTCCTAACTCTTGAAGAACCTCATCCTCAAATTCTTCTATTCCCTCATGCCTATCGGACTGACGAGGAACTGCCTTATGGCAACCTGTCGTTGACAGAAGCACAGACATTATAAGTATTAGCACTATGGTTTTCTTCATACTCATACTGAAACCCTCCTTAATCGATTACAATTATTGTTCCATCCCTATCATCATCGTCATTGCTGTAGCTATAGAACTCATCAAAGTCCAAATAGTATTCATATCCCCAGGTTTAAACTCTTAACCATGTTCTGCCTGATTGATTATCAAAAAACACTCCTGTAATAGTGACAAAGTGGTCTGTCATAACATTCGATCCGTCAAATACGTACCGTCAAAGTATTTGAATCATCAAGAAAATATTATCATACCTAGCTAGTGTCAGCATCACTTAACTTAACATCCGAAAAGGCCTTGGTACTTACTGCACTACTCAGGGAAAGTTTACTAGTGAAGGTTCTATCACCATATTTGACGAGGCCGACAGCCCTTGTGCTACCAAGTGAGGACTACTCAAGCCCTACCAGAAGAATAGAAACGGTTGGATCTACTTGGACTACGCTAAGACAGAATAAATGAGAATGGCCCATACCTGGAAGAAAGGTATCTTCTTGGTATAGGCTAAATACTATGAAATATTTATAAGATTAATAGTGATACCATGTACACTCCGCAAATACTATGTCAGGATAAAGCTTACTTAATCGATCAACATAGCTTGCGTCAAATACATACACGCTACTTAAGTCAGGCATTGATTCAATAATTTCTGTAATTGAAGAGAATTCATCATTAATATATGTACATCTAACTCCCTCGCAGCCCATTAGATACCGATAATTATCTGGAAGAGTGTGTATAGAATAATCTACTGTCGCTAGGTTATCATATGACTCACTCACTCCTTTATTGCTCAGTTCTGCTATAAATTCACTTCCCGCTGTAGTGAACAGTCCCTCTGGTGCAATGTCGAATGAAACATAAATCGATTGATACTTGCTATCTATCCAGTCCAGATTTCTACTATAGTAATCGTTGAAGGCAAGTCTGAACTCTTCAATGACTTCGTAATATGACTTGCTCGCTTGCATTTCTTCACTAGCTACATAATCACTAAGGAAAAATACTCCAAATTGAAAAATGGTCTGATACATTCTAGGTGCGCCAATACTAATATAATCTCCTAACTCTTGAAGAACTTCATCTTCAAACTCTTCTATTCCTTCATGCCTATCAGACTGACGAGGAACTGCCTTATGGCAACCTGTCATTGACAGAAGCATGGACACTAAAAGTATTAGCACTATGGTTTTCTTCATACTCATACTGAAACCCTCCTTAACCGATTACAATTATTGCTCCATCCCTATTAATGAAGCTCTCAGCATTGTCATTGCTATTGTGCCCGTTCAACCTGAATATCTGTAATAATGAATCCTAAGTCATAGGAGTCATCAAAATCAAAGGTT
>MTKZ01022561.1_pt1 | contig 10529 bp, 9 predicted proteins | sample 1042781 | NCBI WGS metagenome assembly MTKZ01 (sample SAMN06212207, study PRJNA360539) | anaerobic digester metagenome | biome: Wastewater treatment plant; material: sludge; isolation source: anaerobic digester fed with sludge from wastewater treatment plant | place: Denmark: WWTP Viborg ...
GCGCGGAAAGCCGGCGAACGATTTTTCCATGTAGTCGGTGGCGAAGGCGGTGTCGGACCACTGATGGCCGTCGGCGCTGAGGATGCCCGAGCAGTAGGTGTTGTCCAGCAGCACAAACTCGCGCACCATCTTGTGCTGATTGGGCGTGACGCGTTCGCCGAAGATGCACAGCGACGGATCGCCGTTGCCCTCGGCCACGTCGCCCATCACCTGGTCGTAGGTCCGGTTCTCCTTGATGATGTAGACCACGTGCTCGAACACGGACGGCTCGCCGACCCGCTCCGGGACCGGTCGCGGTGGCTGGTTCGCGCGGCCCTTGCGGCCGGCTTCCTTCAGCAGAGGATACCGGTAGTTGTCGAGCACGCGCTGCGTCAGGGCCGGCAGCTCNNTACCAGAGACAATGTCCCATGAAACTGTCGGCTGTTGTATTCCTCGGCGTGCGATTCGGTGAGCCCGCGGGTCGAGCCGACGCCCTTGATGTTCGCGACGACGAGCTGGTGACGCATCCGGTCGTAGGCGATTGCGCCGGGGAACCACCCCACCGGGATCAGGCCCAGGAGTTTGGATTCGTCCGGGCGGAACCGGAACACCGCGACGGCGTTCTGCGTTCCGTTGGCGACGTAGAGAGTGTCACCGGAGGGGTCGAACGCCAAGGCATTGGGACTGGCGCCGAACAGATCGGCGGGACTGGGCTTGGCCCAGATGGTCTCCACTACGCTGTCGGTGCGCGTGTCGATCACGCTGAGCGTGTCACTGCCGGCGTTGGCGACGACGACGTAGCGGCCGTTGGGCGAAAGCGCGATGCCGGAAGAGTGCAGGCCCACCAGGATTTCGCGGACGGGCGCCTCCTGCGCCAGAGGGACGATGGAGACCGAACCTTCGCTGGCGATGTGACGCACCGGATCGACGCGCACCTTCGTGCCCTGCCCCGCCGGACCGGTGAGACTGTCTGCGTCGGGAACGCGGCCGCCCCAGTTGCTCACGTACACCTTCTCGCCGACCAGGACCACGTCATAGGGCGCGACGCCCACCGGCCACAGCCGCAGCACGCTGCCGGTGGTCGTGTCGATTTCCGCGAGACGGTTGGACAGATTCAATGCGATGTAGAGCCGCCGCCCGTCGCGGGAGATCGCCAGTCCCGCCGGAATCTCCTCCTTGCGCCACGGCGCATTGGCCAGCGGCAAGGCGATGGGAGGCAGGCCGCGAACCTGCCCGTCGGCGCCGACCTCGAACACCTTGACGTCGCCGTCGACGTTGGACAGGTAGATGCGCGATCCATCCGGACTGAAGATCAGTCCCGTGAAGCTGAGCTGGCCCGAGGTGTCGGGCTTGAGAATGTGGCTGGAGACATCGTTCGGGTCCAGGGCCTGGCCCGAAGGCAAGGCGATGCGGTCCTTGACCGCGCCGCTCTGCGGATCGATCAGCACCAGTTGCTGCGTCTTGCCGGAGGTGGCCAGCAGGCGACCGTCCGGACTCAGGGCCACCGCCTGCGGCCGCATGCCCGGCAGGTCCACCTGGAGGCCGGTCGGCGTGAGCACCTGATGCACCGGCGTGACATAGCGTTGCGGGCCCACTTCGCCCACCGGTTCGGAGCCGGAGTAATCCGTAGTCCGACAGGACGCCATCAAGATCGACAGAGACGACAGCGCGACGAACATCGCTGCTGTTACGAAGACCGACGCATTCCTACCATACCTGTTCATGTCTTGCCCCATTCCTTCGGTTGCACAACTTGCGTGTTGATGATTCATTCGTCTGCCTCGATACGGGAACACATATCCCCTACCTGGCCCCTTGCCCGGCCGCTTCCAGCAGGAGCACCGCGTCCTCCCAATGGCCCGGCGTCGTGAAGAACTGGGTCTGCCCGTCGGGGAACGTCCGGTCGTTGAGGTTGCCGGTGCGATAGGCGCCGGCCTTGCGTCGCTCTCCGGTGGCCGGATTGATGAACGTGGCCCTGGCCTGCGCGGCGGCGATCTTGTCGAGGTGGATGGAAACGCTGCACTGCGACGACAGATAGACGAGGACGCGGTCGCCGCCGGGCGATCGCATGGCGGTGTTGAGTGTGCGCTCGCTGGAGACGCCGGTGTCGAAGACGCTCTGGTCCGGCGTGAACTCCCACCAGGGCAGGCCGGCCAGGATCTCCTTCATCATGCACACATTGCCGGCGCCGGGCGTGTCGAAGGTCTCGTCCCACCCCTCGTGCATGCGCCACATCTGGTCCTGCCCGTAGGTGAAGAAGCCGCCGGCGGTGACGGTCCACCACGCCTGGCGGCGCACGATCAGCGGCGTGATCGGGCCGAGCGGGTATTCCGGCCCGTTCTCATACGCCGGCTCTCCCAGCACCACCGGCTTGGCCGGCGTCCGCACGACGTCGGCGAGCACCGCCGGATGAATCTTCGGCCAGGCGGTCCACGTCTCGATCATGTTGAAGTCCAGCCAATCTTCTGTGTGGAAGTACTGCGAGCTGGAGCGCCAGCCGCACGGATGGTACGTGATCAGATGCGCCCCGCCGTCGCCCTCGCGCAGCCCAAGCGCCAGCTCTCGCCACACGTCCTCGTAGCCCGTCGCGATGCGGTCGCCGCCGTTGACCCACACGATGTTGGACGCCCGGCGATACCGCGATCCCAGCCAGCGGCCGTACACGCGGGCGTTCTGAAGGTTGATGACCTGCGTGTCGTTGACGTAGTAGCCCCACGTCGGCAGGATCGCCAGGACCAGACCCTGCTGGCGCGCGAACTCGACGAGGTAATCCACGTGACGGAAGAACGAGTCGTTGGGCCGGGCGGGGTCGTCGTCGATCCAGGGTTTGTCGCCGTTGGGATTGGCGCCGGGGCTGCGCGATTCGGCGCCCGTCCCCTGGCTCCACGCCAGCACGCCCTGGATGACGGTGAAGCCCTTGGCGCTGCGGTTCTTCAGATACGCCTCGGCCTGGTTCTTGCCGTACTTGACGAACAGCGGCCAGGCGGTGTCACCAAGCCAGAAGAACGGCTCGCCCTTCTGATCGACGAAGTACCGGCCGTTGGAACTGACCTGGATGGGCCCTGCCACTTCCGCACCCAGGACGGTCGAGCACAGCAGCAGACAGATCGATGCGGCGAGGTGACATGCGCGTCCGGCGCCTCTGGCGTCCATTGCTCTCATTCTCATCCTGCCTTTCTCAGATCGCCTCCCGCCGACAGCCGCCGTGGGCCGTCCGCACGATTCTACCACACCATCCCCCTTCCACAAGGCCGTTCCTAACGTTACGCATCGTGCGGCGGCCGCGTCCGTTGGAGGCCCCCGAAGACAGGGTTGATCCCCCCGTACCGCCAGTCTATGATATCCCTGCAATGTGCGAAGGGACGCCCGGTAGGATGGGCTTTGGCCCATGCTGTATCAGCCTTGCAAGAAGTTTTTGGGGGCAAATATGGCATCTGAAAACCGCAGTGCCAGAGTCAAACGGTGTTGGGGGAGGACTGAGGGTCTGGGGCGATGTAAGAAGCGTCTGGGCACCATAGCATGGTACCCCTTCTGCCATCAACATCGCAGGCAGCCCCTCAGATGGCTGGGCATGTTTGGCTCGGCAATCGCGGTTGCGCTCGGCCTGATTCTTGGCTCGTATAGCATATATCAAGGCATCCAATCGTCTCGCGAAGTGGCACAACTCCGCAAGGATCTGAGAGCGCTGAAATCCAATTCGCTTCTGACTGGCCGTTTGGAGGAGCAGTACCCCCTTGGGTATTGGCTACTTGCCCCACACGAAGATCGGGCCGTAGTATCCCTATCTCTTGATGTCATGCCTGTGGAGATTGACTGGAACGTTGTCAGAGTAAATCGTCACATCGATGGGAGCATCGAGTTCTTATTACCGGATGTCACTCAATCCCAAGGCGGGCGACTCTCCTTCTCCTTTGGACACAACAGGGTAGTCTTGGGTTCCGGTGTGTTCCGAGGTGCAATTGAGTTGAACCAGATGAGGATTGTGGTTCAGCGGATCGACGCTACTCGTACCGGCAACTTCTTCGTCGTCGGGATTGAAGATACCTCGGAATCCGATCCCCATGGCTGAACCACTGNNGCTGCCTCCGCGGGTGCACAGCAGGATAAGACTTCCACAAACGGACTAAACCAATTGAGGAACGCACCCGTTCTTGCAGGGCGGGATGTGGGCACAAAAAAAGCCAGCCTCCCGGCCGGGCGGAGGGCTCGGCCGAGAGAGCTGGCTGACCAGAATCCATGGTTGTCGGTGCGTGTTTGTGTTGAAGCCGGTTCTCTTTGCCCCCGTCCGGCTCACTTGGCCGCGGGGCATTGACCTCCACTGCAATTCCCGGTTGCGGCTGCGGCTTTCATCGGGCAGGTCGCCCCGGCGTCGGCAGTCTGGGCCATCACGGCGGCCCCGGCCGGACAGGACGCCGCGGCATCGGCACAGCAGCATTCCTTCGGACACGATTCCGGACAGGCGGCACAGGCTCCGGCCTCCTTGCAGCAGGCGTCGGTGCCCTTGGCCGGACAGGCGGCACAGTCACCCTTGGCCGGACAGCCCCCGCCGTCTGCTTTGGCCGCCGCAACCTGGGTTCCGCTTCCCGGCCTGTCCACATAGCCGGCCACCAGCGCCGTGGCGGCGATCAGACCAACGATTACTGCTATCCCCCAGATCGGGCCTTTGGACAGATTCATGCTCATGGCTATTCTCCAAACTCATACGGTCAGGTTGTCAATCGAGGCGCGGTTCCGACGACCGCTACGGCCTTCTCTATTGTACCAGAACATACTGTGCCGACCCGGCTCGTGTTCGCAACCATCCGTATTTTGTAGGGCCAATTCAGTCCAATATCCGCTTCAAGGGGCCGATAATACGGCCGGTCGAATGCCGAACAAAATCCTTTTGACGGCCTCCGGGCGGCGGTTTATACTCCCGCGTCTAATGATAGGCTGGACAAAAGCCCCTGTTGGAGCGGCTCATGAACAGTGCAAAAATCGTCGCGGAAGGGATTACGTTTGATGACGTCCTGCTGATCCCCGCCAAGAGCGACTTCGTGCCGAGCCAGGCGGACACGAGCACCACCCTGACCCGGAACATCCAGATCAATATCCCCATCGTCTCGGCAGCCATGGACACCGTGACCGAGTCGGCGCTGGCCATCGCGCTGGCGCAGGAAGGCGGCGTCGGGATCATCCACAAGAATCTCAGCATCCAGGCCCAGAAGCGGGAGGTCGCCAAGGTCAAGCGCAGCGAGCATGGCGTGATCGGCGATCCGGTCACGCTCTCGCCGAACGATCCGGTCCGCCGGGCCCAGGAGCTGATGCAGGAGCAGAACGTCAGCGGCATCCCCATCGTCGAGGGCAAGAAGCTGGTCGGCATCCTGACGCGGCGCGATCTGAAGTTCCTGCCCGACTACAACGCCAAGATCAGCACCGTGATGACCAAGACGAACCTCGTCACCGGTCCGGCCGACACCAAGCTCGAACAGGCCAAGGAGATCCTCCAGGAGCGGAAGGTCGAGAAGCTGCTGCTGGTCAACACCAGGGGCGAGCTGGCGGGCCTGATCACGATGCGCGACATCGACCGTGTCCAGCAGTACCCGTGGGCGGCGCGCGACCATCGCGGGCGCCTGCGCGTCGGGGCCGCTGTCAGCGTCCACGACTACGACCGCGTCGAGGCACTGATCGCGGCCGACGTCGATATCGTCTGCTACGACACGGCGCACGGGCACTCGCAGAACGTCGTCGAGACCGTCAAGAAGATCAAGGCCAGCCACAAGATCGACGTGATCGCCGGCAACATCGCCACGGGCGAGGCCGCCCGGGCGCTGATCGACGCCGGCGCCGACGCCGTCAAGGTCGGGATCGGTCCCGGCGCCATCTGCACGACGCGCATCATCTCGGGCGTGGGCGTGCCGCAGGTGTCGGCCATCATGGACGTCGCCGAGGTCGCCAACAAGCTGGGCGTCCCGGTGATCGCCGACGGAGGCATCAAGCAATCGGGCGACATCACCAAGGCCATCGCCGCGGGCGCTTCGAGCGTGATGATCGGCTCGCTGTTCGCGGGCCTGAAGGAAAGTCCGGGCCAACTGGTCATCTACAAGGGCCGGCAGTTCAAGGAGTATCGCGGCATGGGCTCGCTGGGCGCGATGGTCAAAGGCTCGGCCGAGCGCTACGGCCAGAGCAGCACCACCGAGGTCAGCAAGCTCGTGCCCGAGGGCGTCGAAGGGCGCGTCCCCTATCGCGGCGCGCTCAGCGAGTTCGTCTACCAGCTCGTCGGCGGGCTCCGCGCGGGCATGGGCTACTGCGGCACGCCCAACATCCAGGCGCTGATGGAGAAGGGCCGGTTCGTCCGCGTCAGCACTGCCAGCATCGGCGAATCCCATCAGCACGACATCCAGATCACCAAGGAAGCCCCGAACTACTCGGGCCACATACCCAGCGACGACTAACACGTGAAACACGAAGCACGAATCTCGAAACGCGAAGCAAATTCGAATGACTCCAATTCAGAAACCTGAAACGGCGTTGCCACACCGGTCGTGTTTCGGTCATTCGCTTGTTGGGATTTCGTGCTTGTTTCACAATTCGATATTCGGATTTCGGATTCTCCTATGACACGTGAAATGATCGCCATCCTGGATTTCGGCNNGGCAGCCAGTACGGGCAACTGATCGCCCGGCGGGTCCGCGAGCACCACGTGTACTCCCGCATCTGTCCGGCGGGCACCTCTGCCGACGAGTTGGCGAAGATGCCGCTCAAGGGCATCATCCTCTCGGGCGGGCCCGCCAGCGTCTATGCACCCGGCGCGCCGAAATGCGACGAGAGGATCTTCGACCTCGACGTGCCCATTCTCGGCATCTGCTACGGGATGCAGCTCGGCTGCCAGATTCTCGGGGCCGAGATCACGCCCGTGGCCAGCCGCGAGTACGGCCGGGCCACGCTGCGGATGACCGACCGCAGCGATCTGCTCGCCAACCTGCCCGACGAGACGCTCGTCTGGACCAGCCACGGCGACCAGGTGACGAAGCTCGGACGCGATTTCGTGACGCTGGGCGAGACCAAGACCTGCCCCTACGCCGCCGTGCGACACCNNCCGGAGGTCAGCCACACGCCCAAGGGCGACATCATCCTCAAGAACTTCCTCTACAGCATCTGCGACTGCGCCGGCGACTGGAAGATGAGCGACTTCGTCAGCGAGACGATCGACAACGTCCGCCGGCAGGTCGGCGACGCGACCGTCATCTGCGGCCTCAGCGGCGGCGTCGATTCTTCCGTCGTCGCCTCGCTGATCCACAAAGCCATCGGCGATCAGCTCGTCTGCATCCTCGTCGACAACGGCCTGCTGCGCAAGAATGAACGCGAGAACATCGTCGCCACCTTCCGCGACCACTTCCACATCGACCTGCGGGTCGTCGACTGGTCGCAGCAGTTCCTCTACCGCCTGCAAGGCGTGACCGACCCGCAGCAGAAACGCAAGATCATCGGCGCCGAGTTCATCGCCGCCTTCAAGTCCGAGGCGGAGAAGATCCCCAACGCCCGGTTCCTTGCCCAGGGCACGCTGTATCCTGACGTGATCGAGTCGGGCTCCAAGGACGGCAATCCGGCGGCCAATATCAAGCTGCACCATAATGTCGGGGGCCTGCCGGCCGAGTTGGGCTTCGAGCTGGTCGAGCCGCTGCGCGACCTGTTCAAGGACGAGGTCCGCATGGTGGGCGAGCACCTGGGTCTGCCGGATGGTCTGGTCTGGCGTCATCCGTTCCCCGGCCCCGGCCTGGGCGTGCGCATCGTGGGCGAGATCACACCGGCCAAGCTCGAAGTGCTCCGCGCCGCCGACGAGATCCTGATCGACGAGATCAAAGCGGCCGGACTGTATCGCAAGATCTCCCAGGCGCTGGCGGTGCTGGTCCCGGTCTCGACCGTCGGCGTGATGGGCGACGAACGCAGCTACGAGAACGTGATCGCCCTTCGCGCCGTCGAAACGACCGACTTCATGACCGCCGACTTCTCGCACATCCCGTACGAGGTGCTCGGCCTGATTTCGACGCGGATCATTAACGAGGTTCGGGGCGTCAACCGCGTCGTCTACGATGTCTCCAGCAAGCCCCCCGCCACCATCGAGTGGGAATAGCGACGCGTACCACTCTTGCCATTTGCACGCCAATGCGCCGGAAGGTAGCATGAAGCATCGATTGGGCCCGGCGATAGTCCGGCCTTTGCCGAAGACTTCGGTCTGGTGCGGTCGAGAAATGGCCAAGGCCGACAGAGCGACCTGAGACACATGGGAAGGGAATTCACGATGAGATTCCTCGGGACGGTGTTGCTGGCGGTGGCGTTTTTGGCGGCCGTTGCACTCGCGAAGGAAGAAGGCAAGGGGATAGATGGGGCGTCATCGACGCAGCGCGGCGGCCCTGTAACCTATGACGTGCGGGACTACGGGGCGGTCGGAACAAAGGAGAAAAGCAGCCAGGCCGCCATACAGAAGGCGATCGATGCCTGTGCGGCGGCCGGAGGCGGCATGGTGTACGTTCCGCCCGGGCAGTACCGAACGGGACGCCTGAACCTCGCCAGCCACGTCCGCCTGTATCTCGAAGCCGGCGCCACGCTCTGTGGCAGCCGGGACCCCAATGACTGGCCCCGCGGGCGAAACGCCATCCTCTGCGGCGAAAACCTTGTCAGCATCGCGATCGAGGGCGACGGGACGATTGACGGCCAGGCCGAGCACGAATGGCTCCCGTACACACAGAAGACCGACCGCATGATCCAGGACCGGATCGAAACGCTCAAGCGGGACCGGCCTGACGGCATGCCGTTCGCAAGGTGGACCCGGCCCGTGTACAACCTGGTGTATCTGCGCAATTGCACAGACGTGCGGATGACAGGAGTCAGGCTGATCGACTCCCCGATCTGGAACGTGCATTTCCTCGGTTGCGAGCGGGTCGTGGTCGATGGCGTGTACATCCACAGCAGTCTGGTCGACGGGGTCAACAGCGATGGCATCAATCCCAACGGCTGCAAAGATGTGCGAATCTCCAATTGCACGATCATCACCGGAGATGATTGCATCTCATTGAAGAGCCGCGACTTCGACGGCGCCGCGCGGGCGTGCGAGAACATCACGATCACGAATTGCCGGCTCAGCTCCGCTTCGGCGGCNNGACGAGATTGCCGGACCGGTTCGCCATGTCGCAATCAGCAACTGCGTGATCACCGACAGCCACAGGGCGTTCGCCTTCATGGTGCTGGACGGGGGCACGGTCAGTGACGTCGTGATTTCGAATCTCACGATCGAATGCCGGCGGCACGCCTGGTTCTGGTGGGGCCAGGGCGATGCGTTTTACTTCATGATCGGAAGGCGTAACGACACATCGAAGATCGGCAGGATCGAGAACATCTTGGTCCGAGACGTGATCGCCCACGTCAAAGGGTCCAGCATCATCGAGGGGCACCCGGAAAGTCCGCTCACCGGGATTCGATTCGCAAACGTGAAGATGTTCCTGTCGGATGATCCCAACGCCTACTTCCGGGAGGCCGTGCACGGGATGCAGGCCAGGTACGCCCGTGATTTCTCGCTGGACGACGTGGAGATGGCGTGGTGCGAGCCCTCCTCTGACCGGTGGAAAAGTGCGCTCTATGTGGAGGATGTGGGCGGACTGATGCTCGGCGGCTTTGCGGGCCGGCAGGCCCATCGCGATTCGCAGGAGCCTGCTGTGATGCTGAGGAACGTCGTCGGAGCCGATATTCGCGCGTGCCGCGCCCTGAGGGGGACGGACACATTCCTGAGCATTACGGGCGAACTGGANNAGGGGGACGGACACATTCCTGAGCATTACGGGCGAACGGAGCAGGGACATCCGGCTCTTCGCCAACGATTTCACCGCCGCGACAAGACCGCTGTACACCGATGGGCGGGACGCCGAGGTGATCGCGCACGCCAGCGGAAACGCCGGCTATCCGTAGGCGATGGAAACGCCCCACGATGGCCTATTCCCGGCGGTCGGAACCGGGTCCTGGCGTTGGGGGGCAACGCTCGCCATGTGACCGGCGGGCTCGCAGAATGTCCTTGGCTCGGGCGGGTGATGCGGTACAATGCCTGTCACCGCGTCCGGCGGCGTCGCCGGCCACACAATCCGAATGGTATGCTTCGCCCGTTGGATGGAAAAGCCATGAAGAAGCTCGTCGCCGCCATCGCCCTGTTGTCCCTCGCCCGGCTTGTCCTGCCGGTTCCTTGCGTCGCCGCTGCGGGCGACCCGACGCCCCTGGTGCGCACAGCGACCGTGTTTCCAGAGATTCTCGACGGGCCGCAGCGCTATTCGGTGTTGCGCGGGGACTTTCATATTCACACGCTGCATTCCGACGGCAAGCTGACGCCCGCCGAGCGCGTGCGCGAAGCGTGGGCGTATGGCTACGACGTCATCGCTATCACCGACCACCGCAACTTCGAAGCCTACGCCGAGGCGCTGCCCGTCGCGGAGGAATTCGGACTGATCCTGATTCGCGGCATGGAGACCGGCCTGCATGAGATGGAGCATCTGGTCACGCTCGATTTCGCGGACGACTACGCGCCG
>MTKZ01028867.1_pt1 | contig 10528 bp, 10 predicted proteins | sample 1042781 | NCBI WGS metagenome assembly MTKZ01 (sample SAMN06212207, study PRJNA360539) | anaerobic digester metagenome | biome: Wastewater treatment plant; material: sludge; isolation source: anaerobic digester fed with sludge from wastewater treatment plant | place: Denmark: WWTP Viborg ...
TCAAGACCGGGCTTTGCAATTAAAACTCTAATTGTTCTGTTCATCATATCCCTCCTAAATCAACACTGCCTGCTGGTATTCACCGAAAACTTCTCTCATGACGCCGCATATTTCTCCTAATGTAGCATATTCTCCGACTGCATCAAGTATAAGGGGCATTACATTTTCAGTTCCTTCACAGGCCTTTTTAAGCAGCTGCAGTTTTTCTTCAACAGCAGCATTATTTCTCTGTGCTTTAACATCATCAATTTTCTTTTTCTGCATTTCCGCAACAATGGGGTCAACCCGCAAAAGTCCTTTTGGTGCTTCTTCTTCCACCTTATATTTGTTGACTCCAACAACTATTGTCTCCTTGGATTCAATTTCCATCTGATATTTATATGCAGCGTCTGAAATTTCCTTTTGAATGTATCCTAAATCTATGGCTCTTGCAGCTCCCCCCAGCTCATCAATCTTAGCTATGTATTCCATTGCCTTTTCTTCCAGCTCCTTAGTCTTTGCTTCAATGAAATATGAGCCTGCCAGCGGGTCTACAGTGTTTGTCACTCCTGTTTCGCTTGCAATAATCTGCTGGGTTCTCAGGGCTATGGTTACCGATTCAGTTGTGGGAAGGGCAAGGGCTTCATCTCTTGAATTGGTATGCAGAGACTGAGTTCCTCCAAGCACTGCCGCCAAAGCCTGCATCGCAACCCTTATAATATTGTTGTTTGGCTGCTGGGCAGTAAGTGTGCAGCCGGCAGTTTGAGTGTGGAATTTCAGCATCATGGATTTTTCATCCTCAGCTTTGAATCTTTCCTTCATTATTTTTGCCCAGAGTCTTCTGGCAGCTCTGAATTTGGCTACCTCCTCAAACAGGTCATTATGTGAATTAAAGAAGAAAGAAAGCCTGGGAGCAAATGTATCAACATCAAGACCTGCCTTAATTGCGGCATCAACATATGCAATTCCGTCCGCCAGTGTAAATCCTACCTCCTGGGCTGCAGTCGAGCCTGCCTCCCTTATGTGGTATCCTGAAATGCTTATTGTATTCCAATTTGGAACTTCCTTTGAGCAATATTCGAATATATTAGTAATAAGCCTCATAGACGGCTCTGTGGGGAAGATGTATGTCCCCCTTGCTATGTATTCCTTTAATATGTCATTTTGAATTGTGCCTCTTAATTTATTCGGAGATACACCTTGTTTTTCCGCGACTTTGATATACATTGCCAAAAGTACTGCTGCCGGGGCATTTATGGTCATTGATGTACTTACCTTGTCAAGAGGTATTCCGTCAAACAATATTTCCATATCTTTAAGCGAGTCAATGGCAACACCTACCTTGCCGACCTCCCCCTGTGCCAGTGTATGGTCTGAATCATAGCCAATCTGGGTTGGGAGGTCAAATGCTACTGATAGTCCCGTAGACCCCTGGCTGACCAGGTATTTGTATCTTTCATTTGATTCCTCTGCGGTGGCAAATCCTGAGTACATACGCATAGTCCATGGTCTTCCCCTGTACATGGTAGGCTGGTAGCCTCTTGTGAATGGATACTGTCCCGGATATCCTATTTCACTCTCATAATCGATATTGGCAACATCTTCAGGAGTGTATAATCTGTTGACTACAGACCCGGAAACGGTTTTAAACTCATCCTTGCTTTCAGGCGCCTTGCTTAGGGTTTTTCCTAAAACGCCTTTTTCCCATTTTTCTCTTTCTTCTTTTAAATGAGAAAGTTTTTCTTTATCAAACATTTTTCCTCCTAATATTATTCGCAGGTTTTCTCATCCTTAGTGAAATACACTATGAATGAAATGCTGCACTTTTTATTAAGTAATTGTTTATGCAATAGTCAGCAGAGGGTCTCCTGCACTTACGGTTTCAGACTTGGAAGTATGGATCCTTTTAACAGTACCGTCTGCCGGTGATGCTATTTCGTTTTCCATTTTCATAGCTTCCAGTATCAATACTATATCACCTTTTTTAATTGCCTGTCCCTCTGTTACCAGAATATCCAAAATTGTACCCGGCATAGGAGCTGACATTAATTCTCCATCACCGTCCACAGGTGCTGCTTTCGGTACTGCTGCCGGTGCCGGCTGTACCGGAGCTGCTGCAGGTGCCGACTGAACCACCTGCTGTAACGGCTGCTGTACCGGTGCCTGCTGTACAGGCTGGTATACAAATCCTCCCTGGCCTGCTCCCACTTCTTCTACTTCTACTGCATATGTCTTGCCGTTTACTGTTACGTTGAATTTTTTCATTTTAGATTAACCTCCGTATATTATTATTTAAATTAGATTTTCTCTATATAATAGATATGCGCAGTCTCGCTGCACATTTTTGTATGCTCCCGTTGGTCGCACAAAACTGGCGCTCGTTGCAAATGACCTACCGCTATTTTTCAGAAAAAAGACTCTGAAAAATAGGGTTCGGGCATCTCTATCTCATCAATTTCATTCTCCCTGCATGTGCCCATATTGAGTCCATTTCAGGGGTTAGTTTTATATTTCTTACTATAAATTCATCTGTTCCTTTTCCGAGTATTATGGATATTGCAGCCGTAATTGCAGCTACAATTTCTTCCTCCTCATCCATTGCCGCAACTGCTGCGGCTATAACAGCAGCAATTTCATCTTTATCGGTTGTCTTTTCTTTAGTTGTGCTTTTAATCTTTAATTCTTCATGTTCAACTGTTTTTTTCTTGAATAAATTATCAAATAAGCCCATATGCCCCTCCTACAAAGGAATATTGCCATGTTTTTTCTCAGGTCTCAGTTCTCTTTTTCCTGTCAGCATGTCAAATGAACTTATTATTCTTTTTCGTGTTTCCGAGGGCTCTATCACTGCATCCACATATCCTCTTGCTGCCGCTGTATATGGATTTGCCACTGTATCTCTGTATTCCTCAATCTTTTCTTTTCGCTTTGCATTTTTGTCTTCTGCTTCGTCGATTTCTTTCTTGAATATTATATTAGCTGCGCCGTCAGGTCCCATTACTGCGATTTCTGCTGTAGGCCACGCCATTACCATGTCTGCTCCCAATTCCCTGTTGCACATTGCAATATATGATCCCCCGTAAGCCTTCCTTGTAATTACGGTTACCTTGGGCACTGTGGCTTCGGAAAATGAATACAGCATTTTTGCACCATGTCTAATAATTCCGCCGTATTCCTGATTTGTTCCGGGCAGGAATCCCGGTACATCCATCAATGAAAGAAGGGGTATATTAAAGGCGTCACATGTTCTTATAAACCGGGCTGCCTTGTCAGAAGCATTTATATCCAGGCAGCCGGCAAGAACCTTGGGCTGGCTTGCAACCACGCCTATGCTCCTTCCGTTTAATCTCATAAATCCCGTAATTATATTTTGAGCGTAATATGGCTGATATTCCAAAAACTCACCGTTGTCGGCAAGTGTGAATATTATGCTTTTCATATCATATGCTTTATTTGGATTTTCCGGAATAATTTCATTTAAGCTTTCATCTATCCTGTTAATATTATCCGTTACTTTCTGTACCGGTGTTGTTTCCAGATTGTTTTGGGGCAAAAAGCTAAGAAGCTTTTTAATATGCTCTATGCAATCTTCTTCAGTTTCATCAACAAAATGAGCAACACCGCTGATTGTGTTGTGAGTCATTGCCCCTCCCAGGTCTTCCGCTGAAACCTTTTCTCCTGTAACGGTTTCAATAACATTTGGACCAGTAATAAACATTTTGCTCGTATTTTTAACCATGAAAACAAAATCAGTTATTGCAGGAGAATATACGGCACCACCTGCACATGGCCCCAGAATTACTGAAATCTGCGGTATTACTCCTGAAGCAATGGTATTGTTGTAAAATATTTTACCGTACCCTGAAAGTGCATCAACGCCTTCCTGTATTCTTGCACCGCCTGAATCGTTTATACCAATCAGCGGGGCTCCCACCTTCAGCGCCATCTGCTGGGTTTTAACAATTTTTGCAGCGTGCATTTCACCCAAGCTTCCTCCGATTACGGTGAAATCCTGTGCAAATATGTATACCAGTCTGCCGTCGATTGTACCGTATCCGGATACCACTCCGTCACCGGGCATTTTCTTCTTATCCATTCCAAAGTTAGTACATCTGTGTTCAACATAAGCATCCATTTCTACAAAGCTTCCCTGGTCCAGAAGCTTCAAAATTCTTTCACGCGCCGTAAGCTTTCCGCTTTCGTGCTGCTTGTCGATAGCTTTCTGTCCGCCGCCTGACTTTATTCTGTCTTGCATTTCCTTAAGCTCGGCTAATTTATCCATAGTTCCTCCTGTAATGTGTATTTAAAATCTGATATTCTCCAGTCTAATTAGAATTAGGTCGTCTTTTTGCCGGGTTTTTTATTTGTAAGCCTGTGCAATATTAACACAGTAATGTATATTACTATAATTACCAAAAATATTGCTGTCATTCCCATTCCCATCAGTTTAAGAGATGCTGTTACATTTTCGCTCATTACTCATCCTCCTACCATAATGCCGGTACCAGACCGATTATTACTCCGCCTGCTATAACAGATGCTATCTGTCCCGCTACATTTGCGCCCACCGCATGCATAAGCAGGTGGTTCTGAGGGTCTGCTTCAAGACCCATTTTCTGAATAACCCTTGCTGACATAGGAAATGCTGAAATTCCTGCCCCCCCCACCATGGGATTTATTTTTTCCTTAAGGAAAAGGTTTAAAAACTTTGCAAACAAAACTCCTGCCATTGAATCAAATACGAATGCCAAAAGTCCCAGCACCATTATTTTAATCGTATCCATGGATACAAATAAATCTGCCTTCATGCTCGCTGATATTGTAATCCCCAAAAGCAAGGTTACTAAATTTACCAGTGAGTTTTGTGCTGTCTCCGACAATGACCTTAACACTCCGCATTCTCTTATCAGGTTGCCGAACATTAAAAATCCTACCAATGATACAGACGCCGGCGCTACAAGTCCTGCTATTATTGTTACTGTTATAGGGAACAGGAGTCTTGTCATCCTGGAAACACTTTTGGGATTATAAGACATTCTAATCTTTCTTTCATTTTTTGTGGTAACCAGTTTTATGGCAAAGGGCTGAATTATAGGTACCAATGCCATATATGAATATGCCGCCACTGCTATGGGACCTATGTAGTTGCTTTCAAGCACCTGAGATACAAGTATTGAAGTAGGCCCGTCGGCTGCTCCTATTATTCCAAAGGATGCTGCATCAGCCAACCCATATCCCATAAGTGTTGCTGCTGTAATTGTAGCAAATATTCCAAATTGTGCTGCTGCCCCAAACAACAAAAGCCTGGGATTGGATAATAAGGGACCGAAATCAATCATTGCTCCTATGCCTATGAACAAAAGAAGAGGCATTGCTTCGGAAGCATTAATTCCCACTTCAAAGGGCCAGTCTATAATTCCCTGTACATGTCCTATTCCATCCAATGTTTGGTTCAAAACGCCGGACATAGGTATGTTTACAAGTATTGCTCCAAAACCCATGGGAAGCAGCAAGGAAGGCTCCAGTTCCTTTGAAATTGCCAGATAGATAAGAAGTCCGCCGATTATCCACATAACTACTTGTTTCCATGTTACTGCCATTATTCCTTCAATTAAAAAATCCATGTTTCTACTCCTTGTGTAATATCTTTATAATTGCATTTAGTTTTAACTAATTCCATTTTCCTATTATGTATTATATACTGACTATATTCTAATTTAACTATGTATTTTGATTTATTGGCTATATTATATCTGTGTAATCATATGATTCTCCGCCGGCATCTGGCATAATCCCATATCTTATTGACCAGACATCTTTGTATTTTAAAGCTTGAGAATGAATTTTAGATATATCTTCTTCAGCTGTCTTTCTTATTATCTTTGCAGGAACTCCTGCTGCAACAGAAAATGGAGGTATATGCTGGCCTTTCTTAACTACGGTACCTGCAGCAACAATGCTCCCTCTTCCTATAACGGCTCCATCCATAATAATTGAGCCCATGCCTATTAAGCAGTGATCTTCAATTTTGCAGGCATGAACTGTGGCATTATGGCCGATTGTTACATAATCTCCTATAATTGCAGGGTAATCATTGGAAACATGAATAACGCTGTTATCCTGAATATTTACATACCTGCCTATTTCTATACAGTTTATATCGGCTCTTACAACAGTGTTAAACCATATGCTTGAATATTCTTTAATGGTTGCCCTGCCTATGATATGGCTGCCGTCGGCAATGTATGTTTTTTTATCAATAGTTGGTTTTATACCTTCAAATTCCACTATCATTTCCTTATCTCCCAATTATTTTTTAAGAACCTTTTTTTAATCACAGCAAAGGCACCAAGGTTACATAAATACCGGTTAAAATTGCAGTTGTTATTACACCGCATATATTTGCACTCATTGCATATTCCAATATAAAACTATACTTGGTAACTCTGTTGACTTCTTTTTGTGCCACCTTGGCAGTAGTGGGCACACATGAAACACCTGCTATTCCCACCACGGGATTGAAGTTTTTGCCGCTTATGAAATAAACAAGGTAACCTCCTATAATTCCGCCTATTCCAGAAATAAGAAGTGCTATTATGCCCAAAACCAATAAGGGCAGTATTTTTGGATTTAAAATAGTGCTTGCTTCGCATAGAACACCCAAGGTCAAACCCAGAAGAAAAGTTGCCGAATAAAGAAAAACATCCTCCAGGAGCTTTGCATACCTTGTTATGCCTGATTCTCTTATGGCATTGCCAAGGAAGAAGCTTAAAAACAACGGGGACGCCGATGGGAATAAGAGGCAGAGGACTATGCATGCAAATATATCAAAAGCCAGTTTTTCATTTGATGTAATATTATTTCGTTTTGTTTTTGAAGTTTTAATTACTATGGCTCTTATATCTTTTGGTATCAACAGCCTTACCAAAAATGGATATCCTCCATATGTTAAGCTTAGATACAGGTAGGCAACAACTGTAATTGGTACGAACAAGTCCTGGGCAAGGGCAAGGGATGCAAACAGTACCATGGGGCCGTCAGCGCCGCCTATAAGAGATATTGCCGCAGCCTCACCGTAGGTAAAACCCATGGAGTGGGCAATTGGAAAAGTAATAACCGTTCCAAGCTCGGCAAACATGGCGATCAGCATGCCTGTAAAAGGGTATTTTAAAACACTTCCTACATCAGAAATCACCCCTATGCCCATAAAAACTAAACAGGCAATCAAGCCGTTGCTGAACATAAAAGTATAAATCGGCTGCAGCCAGTCAATTTGCAATATGGTCATAAGCTCCTCGGTATTTGTTACCATAGGATCCATAAATATTGTTCCTATTTGTGCTGCAGAGAGAAATAGGACGCCGGAGTTAACCGCTGCCATTCCAAATCCCATGGGAATCATAATAAGAGGTTCTAAAATTTCTTTTTTCCCTAAATAAACCAATAAAATACCAAGTAAAATAAGTACAATTCTTGCTGCTGCAATTTTAGGCTCTTGAACAAATAGTGTTCCAACTCCTTGAAAAAGACTGATGAAATTCAAATATTTGCCTCTTTTCTTGAAAGTTTTCTTATTATGAATAAAATAAGTTTTATTAAACCGGCAATGGATACCGATACTGCAAATCCCAATAAATATACCGAAAACGCAAAGGAAACATCCTTCATGACAACTCCTTTTAACCAAATTTCTTTTTTTAATTTAATTCCCTTTTGATGAAATATGTAAATGCGAAAGCAATGACAACCATTATAATGATTGCAGCCAATGGATCAATACTAAACATAAATTTTCCTTTTGTTAATTTAATTACATTTTGCTCTGTGCTCTCCTGTATGTGGATTCCATTAATTTTTCTTTGTTTACGATAGCTCTTTCATATTTTCCTTTACATATCAAACCAATTTCATCATGACATGAAAAATCAAGAAAGACTTTATTGCCGGTAATTTCCGTTACCGTTAGAATTGTTGATATGGCATGCCCTGTCAATGTTAAAGTAGGCTGCTCATGAGATAATTCTATATATTTGCCCACGGTTATATATCCGTTGGGAAGTAAAGGATCCAGCATTTTTGCCGCTGCCTCGATAATGTTATCCAATACTTCAGGTGTTGTCAGCAGATAGTCCAATGAATCATTTGAGCCTGAATAAGTATATGTACGCCGTACAGTCCCTTCCCTTTTATGAATTGCGGAAAGCCCTGCTGTTATCTTATGTTCCATCAATATCCTCCTAAATTCAACATTAATGCTTCTGCTATATCTTAATACGAATTTATTATTTTTGCAATACTTTGGGGTTAAATGATTCCTATTAATTCAATCTTGCAAGATTTTAAAAATGACATATTCCCAATAATAAATCAGGGAAGCTATTTTCATAGTTTTCCCCTTATCAAACCTTACATGCCCTAATAAGGAATATGGCTTAATCAATATTCTCAACCCTTCCCATGATTGGAGCAAAGGTCGCAAGGTTACGTTTATACCGGTTAAAATTGCAATTAGTTATTACACCGCATATATTTGGACTTATTGTATATTCCAATATAAAACTATGCCTAGTACCTTTGTTGGATTCATTTTGTGTCCTGTAATTCCGCCTATTGCCGAAAGAAGCAGCAAGGAAGGCTAAATACTTACGATACAGTACTAATCCTGCTCTTAAATATCTTTTTATATATTTCTCCCGTAATCAAAGGAATAAATGCTAAAGATAACACATATATCCAGTCTGCCGTTGATAGGGGTACTGTACGAAATATGCCTGTAAATATTGGAATGTACAAAACTGCAACCGTTAAAGCAAATGATACAAAGACTGCCTTATTCATTGCTTTATTCGAGAAAAACCCAATCTTAAACAAAGTGTAGTCCTGTGACCTTGATGAGAACGCTCTTAAAAGTTCTGCTGTAATCAAGGTTGTGAATACAATTGTTCTTACTCTTGGCAAACCGTCCGTAATTCCATACTTCTGAGCACCAAGGTAATATGCCAGTAAACATGATCCTGATATTGCAACTGCCTGGAAGACGATTCCCCCATACATTGCTTTATCAAGGATGCCTTCCTTTGTATTCCTTGGTTTTTGATTCATGATATTGGGCTCTGCAGGTTCAACTCCAAGCGCAAGTGCCGGGAAGCTGTCCGTAACAAGGTTCAGCCATAAGAGTTGAATCGGAAGCAAGGGTACTTCCCACCCCAATAATATGCTTGTGAATACTATGAGGATTTCACCTATATTACAGCTTAAGAGGAAGAAGACGAACTTTTTAATGTTAGAAAATATAATTCTTCCTTCTTCTACAGCATTTACTATTGTTGCAAAGTTATCATCCGTCAATATTACCTCTGCAGTGTTTTTAGCAACGTCTGTTCCGGTTATGCCCATTGCTACTCCGATATCAGCCTTCTTAAGTGCCATTGCATCATTTACGCCGTCTCCCGTCATAGCCGTGATGTTTCCGTTTTCTTTCAATGCTGTCACTATTGCTACCTTATGCTGAGGTGATACACGGGCATATACTTTTGTTTTCTTTACAACTTCTCTGATTTCATCTTCGGAAAGATTGTCCAGCTCTGCTCCCATCATTGCCTGGTCTTCAGAATCTGCCATCCCTAATTGCTCGGCAATTGCATATGCTGTTTCCTTGTAGTCCCCCGTAATCATTACTGCTTCAATTCCGGCATCCTTGCACTCTTTGATTGCGTCCTTGACTTCCGGTCTTGCCGGATCTATCATGCCCACAAGTCCCAGAAATATCATGTCGCTTTCAACTGCTTCTGATATGTTCTTCTCCGGTAGTCCATCCCATACCTTGTATGCTGCCGACAACACTCTTAAAGCTGATTTTGCGAACCGGGTGTTTACCGATAATACTCTGTTTTTCAGCTCTTCTGTAAAATCAACTGTATCTCCGTTTAATGCAATTTTTGTACATCTTTTTATTACTATATCCGGGGCGCCTTTTGTAAATGATACAATTTTACCGGGTATATAGTTATCGTGGAATGTGCTCATCATTTTTCTAGCAGAGTCAAAGGGCAGTTCTTCAATTCGCGGGAATTCTTTGTTTAAATCATCTTTCTTCCTGCCCAGCTTGCCTGCAAATGTAACAATAGCTCCTTCCGTAGGGTCCCCGGCTATTCTCCATAATCCGGATGAATTGTCCAGGAGAGCATCATTTGCCAGAGCTCCTGCTGATGTAAATATCCTTAAATCCGGAAGTGAGTCTATGTTTATTATTTCTCCATCTAATTTAACGGCACCATGAGGTTCATATCCCCCTCCTTCAACATCCAGTATTTTATCGTCAACATATGCTTTTACAACAGTCATTTCATTTTGAGTCAATGTACCTGTTTTATCTGAGCATATTACTGTGGTTGCTCCCAATGTTTCAACTGCCAGGAGTTTTTTTACTATGGCATTTCTTGCAGCCATCCTGTTCATACCTATTGCCAAAACTATTGTAACAATTGCCGGCAGACCTTCTGGTATAGCGGCAACTGCCAAACTGATGGAAGTAAGGAGCATTTCCAAA
>MTKZ01102096.1_pt1 | contig 10528 bp, 2 predicted proteins | sample 1042781 | NCBI WGS metagenome assembly MTKZ01 (sample SAMN06212207, study PRJNA360539) | anaerobic digester metagenome | biome: Wastewater treatment plant; material: sludge; isolation source: anaerobic digester fed with sludge from wastewater treatment plant | place: Denmark: WWTP Viborg ...
TCCTATGATGCGACAGTTTGCAGTTTTCGCTGCACAATTTGCAGTTTTCGTCGTCACTTTGCAGCCAGCCCGTCTCGCCCGCCGCACCGCAAAAAGCCCCGGGAACCATGTTGCAAGAAGTTACAAACATGATCCAGGGCCATCTCAAAATATTTTACAAGATACAAAAGTTTTGCTTGACAGATTCCTGCCGACAAACATCCTACCCCTATCTATAGATGTGTTCCGGTCGATGTTTTTTACCAGGCTTAAGTCGCCATGGTGAAACGTCGCGCAGGCATGCTTTCCACCCCGCCGGCGCGAGTTTGTTTCCGCCGGCTGGCAAGGTTTTAAATTCCCATCAGGTTGGGAGGATCTCAAAGTGAAGTTTTATTTGTTTGTCACCTCCCCGGTCTTGGCCCCGGGGGCGGATGGCGGCGTGCTTTTGAGGCGTTGTCGTTCAGCATCCGCAGAGCTTGGAGCGGCATACCAAAGGAGAAGATCATGAGAAGGTTAGTTATTTTTGCGCTTTTGGCAGTGCTGAGCGCGTCCCTGGCAGGCACCGCGCGTGGGTTTGGCGAAACCGCCCAGCCCGCTTATTCCTCCACCCGGATCCTGGTGAAGCTGTCCCCCGAGGCCATCACCCGGAGCCCGTTGCCGGAAGGCCTTTACGCCGAATCGCCCGGCTTTGGCTTGTTCGAGCTGGATTCCATACTGGGCATGACCGGCGGAACCAAGGTCATCAGGGCCCACCGCCGGGTGAAAGACACAGCCTGGGAAGCCGCCACCGGCTTCGACCGCTGGTTCATTGTCGAACTGGACGGCGGCACGGATGTGCTGGAAGCCATCGACAAATTTTTGCTCAACAGCTATGTGGAGGAAGCGGTTCCCGAACGTTACGCTTACCCGCAGGCCGTGCCCAACGACACTTATTACGGTGACAACTGGGGCCACAACAACACCGGCCAGTTTCCTTCCTGGCAAGTAAGCACCTACGATTACACCGGCCCCGCGGTGGGTACCCCCGGCTGGGACACCCACGCTGAGGAAGCCTGGGATTTCGGTTATGGCAGCGCCAGCGTCGTGATCGCGATCATCGACTCCGGTGTGGATACCGCTCATCCCGATCTCACCCTGGTGGCGGGTTACGATTACGGCGTGGGCGACAGCAACCCCATGGACGATGCCACCGATGCCGGGCACGGCACCCAGGCGGCCGGGATCGCCGCCGCCAAAGCCAACAACAACTTGGGCGTCATCGGCAGCGCCGGCGGCTGCAGCATCATGCCCCTCAAAGTGGCCGATGCTGCCGGCGGCATGAGCTTTACCGCCATCGCCAATGCCATCACCCACGCGGCGGACAACGGTGCCAAGGTGATCAGCATGAGCCTCGGGGCTCAGGGCTTGTCCTCAGATACCACGGTCGATCCGGCCATCACCTATGCCAACAACAAAGGAGTGGTGATCTTCGCCTCCTCCGGAAACTATTACGATCCTGCCTACATATCTGGTAACACTGTCCAAAATTCCATCGGCTATCCTTCCAACAACCAGTATGTGATCAGCGTCGGCGCCGCCGCTCCGGCAGGGGAAAGAAAGAGCTACACCTCCTCGGACGGCGTGGTCTATTACGGCTCCTGCTATGGCTCCGCCACCCAGGACAACAGGCTGGCAGTGGATATCATGGCCCCCACGGAACTGCCCTCCACCGATATCCGGGGTGCGGCAGGCTGGGCAACCGGCGACTACAACTGGTATTTTGGCGGTACTTCCTGCTCCAGCCCTTACGCCGCGGGCGCCGCGGCTTTGCTGCTTTCCCAGGATCCCACCCTCACCCCGGCCCAGATCAGGACCATCCTCACCAGCACCGCCACGGACATGACCGTCGGCGCTTCCGTAGGCTGGGACATGTACACCGGCTATGGATTGATCAATATGCAGGCCGCCCTGAACAGCCTGAGTCTGGTGGCGATCGAGGATCCCCTCACTTTCACCGCCACCGCGGTGAGCACCACCCAGATCGACCTGGCCTGGACCCAAAACGCCGCCAACAACAACGTGCTCGTGGCCTGGAACACCACCAATACCTTCGGCACCCCGGTAACTGGCACCACCTATCCCGCCGGCAATCCCATCACCGGCGGCGGCACGGTTCTTTACAACGGCGCCAACACCAGCTTCAGCCACACCGGCCGCTCACCTTTTACCACCTACTACTACAAAGCCTGGTCCGTGGGTGATAACGGCGCCAAAGCCGTGGCCTATTCCCCCGGCGTAACGGCGCAGGCCACCACTTTTGCCAACGGCACCGAACGCGTCACCTTCTTCACGGAAAATTGGGACGGCGCCCTCAATGACTGGTATGCCGCCCAGGCGAACCAGACCAATTTCTGGACCATCGCCAACGCCACCTTCAGAAGCTCCCCCTACAGCGCTTATATCACCAACGGCACTGCTGGAGCAAATTCGTATGTAAACACGACATCAGTATCCCATCTCTACGCGCCCGTCTATTTTCCTCCCGGAAACAGCTACCAGCTGAATTTCGCCTGGAAATCCAACGGACAGGCAAGTTTCGATCTTCTGGAAGTGTTCCTGATCGATCTCGATCTGAACACCTTTCCAGTGGCGGGCACCGCTTTCAGCTCCACCTACCGTATTGCCGGCCCCTATAGCGCTCAGACGGCCTGGCAGACTCCCACCATCACCTTGAACAACAACGTCTCCGACACGGTCCAGTTGCTGATCTTCTCCTGGAAAAACAACAACACGACAGGAAACCAACCCCCCGCGGCGGTGGACGACATCAGCATCTCCGGCATCCTGCCCAACCCCCTCATGGGCTTTGGCGATACGGAATTTGACTACGGCCTGGCCTTCAAAGGCGACAGCAACTGCACCCCGCATGAGTTTTTGGTGGGCAACATCGCCGGCTCGACCCTGACGATCCCCTCCGGCGCTGTCACCATGGCTGGCGCTAACCCGGGTGATTTTACCCTTATCGACAACAACACTTATCCCATCAACCTCACCAATGGCCAAACCGCCTCCTGGACAGTTAAATTCGCTCCTCAGGCCAGCACCGCCTACGGCGAAAAAATCGCCAGCCTGCAGATCGTGGATAACGCCCCCAAGGGAGGTGCTCTCAAAACTTTGCCGGATATAGACTCCGCCCTGGCCAGCGCGTCCAGGATCGGCAGATCCAACCCGGGTGAAAAAAGAGAAGCGGAGAGCCGTGTCCGCGTCCTGAAACCGGCATCCCAAAGCAAGGCCGTGAACACCATCTCACCCCTGCGCGGCTTTGCCGTTGAAGAGGTTTACGAGGATTACTTCGATGCTTACGCGGATTTCGTGCTGACCTTCGCCCCCTGGACCCAGTACGACGGGGACGGCGGAGCCACTTACGGCATAACGAACACTACCTTTACCAACTCCGGCTACACAGGTTCCTACATCATCTTCAACCCGGCCAGCACCACTCCCGCGTTGACAATAGGTTACGAGCCATATTCCGGAGCCAAGTACGCGGCCTGTTTTAACGCCGTCACAGCCTCCGCCCCCAACAACGACTGGCTGATCTCACCCCCGCTGGTCTTTGGCGATTCGCCCCGGATCAGCTTCTTTGCCAAATCCATCACCGACGAATATGGCCTGGAACGCTTCAAGGTGCTGTATTCCACCACCGGCAACTCATACACCAATTTCACCAACTACCTGGCCGGCAGCGCCACCATCTACGTCGAAGCTCCCCTCGACTGGACCCTATACGAATACGCCCTGCCCGCAGCCTGCGAGAATACCACTGCCTACATCGCCATCCAGTGCGTGTCCAACGACGCCTTCCTGCTGATGGTGGACGATTTTGTGGCCGGGGATTATTATGAACCCCTCAATCCCGTCGAGCTTTCGTCCTTCACTGCCGCCATCTCCGCGCAGAACTTCATCAACCTCACCTGGATCACCCAAACCGAGACCGGCGTGCAGGGCTTCTACGTGCTGCGCAACACTTCGGATGACCTGGCCACCGCCCTCACTGTCAGCGATATGGTGGCGGCCACGAACACCTCCCAGCAGCAGAGCTACGTGTTCACCGACCGCGAGATCAACGCGGACGGCACCTACTGGTACTGGCTGCAAAACTCCGATCTGGACGGCACGGTGGCCTTCCACGGCCCCATCTCCATCGAGTACACCACCACCGGCGGCGTCACCCCCGGCATCCCGCTGGTCACGGAGCTGCGCGCCATTTATCCCAACCCCTTCAATCCCCGCGCCCGGATAGCCTTCAGCCTGGCTGACAGGACCGCCGTGAACATCGACATCTACAACACCCGCGGACAACTGGTGCGCCGCATCCCCCTCGGCGAAAAAGCCGCCGGCCAACACCAGGCCGAGTGGGACGGCCGCGACGACCAAGGCCGCGACTGCGGCACCGGAGTGTATCACATCCGCATGACCGCCGGCTCGGAAAGCTTCTTCCGCAAAGCGGTGCTGCTGAAATAACCCTTGTCTGAACTATCCTCAAACCCCGGATGCCAAGTCCGGGGTTTCTCTTTACAGGGGAAAGATCTGTCCACAAATTACACGAATTCACACGAATTAAAAGATTTGCCAACGGAGCGGCAGGCGTCCCGCCTGTTATAAGCCAAGTCCCGGAGCGGCAGGCGTCCCGCCTGCCATGCTGCCAGTTCAAGACGGAAACGAACAAGCCCTAGCGGGGCTTTGTCACACGAGACGTGTGACGCTCCCTGTAACGGGGCGGCAGGCGTCCCGCCTGCCAGGCTGCCAGTTCAACACGGAAACGAACAAGCCCCCGCGGGGCTTTGTCACACGAGACGTGTGACGCTCCCTGTAACGGAGCGGCAGGCGTCCCGCCTGCCATGCTGCCAGGTTAAGACGGAAACGATCAAGCCCCCGCGGGGCTTTGTCACACGAGACGTGTGACGCTCCCTGTAACGGAGCGGCAGGCGTCCCGCCTGCCATGCTGCCAGTTCAAGACGGAAACGAACAAGCCCCCGCGGAGCTTTGTCACACGAGACGTGTGACGCTCCATGTAACGGAGCGGCAGGCGTCCCGCTTGCCATGCTGCCAGCTCAAGACGGAAACGAACAAGCCCCTGCGGGGCTTTGTCACACGAGACGTGTGACGCTCCCTGTTACGGGGCGGCAGGCGTCCCGCCTGCCATGCTGCCAGTTCAAGACGGAAACGAACAAGCCCCTGCGGGACTTTGTCACACGAGACGTGTGACGCTCCCTATACTTTCACACGAGACGTGACTCGCCATCCGGCCAAAAAATCCAACTAAACCCCTTCCTCCCCAATTATCAATACGGAATAAATACGGAATCAATACGGATTTCATCCGTATTGATTCCGTATTTATTCCGTAATGATCGCCGGGAGTAAGCAATAATATCCCGGAAAAGCTATTCCGTTGTGGAACGAATTCCACAGATGGGGTGGAAAACACCACTCTGTTTTACGCCCGTCGCGCCAAGGGAAACAAATCCATAATAAGCTGATAAGTAACACTATATTTGCATAAGGTGAACGCGTGGCAGAGAATAATAAGAACACTCTCTTACTAATTGTTTGATAGAGGCATAAGGCAGGCCCACAAAGCATCTCAGCCACACAGGGTAGAACAGCGGAACGTCACAAGCCAGGTATATCACGGCTAACTGCAAGCATTTAACGCTAATGGGCGAGTAGAATTCGCGTATACAGGCACAAGCGATTATGTACAAGGCAAATACGCAAACAAAACTCTCCCCGGAAAATAATCACGTAAACACCCATTTTTCGCTTGACACATATTTGCGCGTCGGGATAATGACAACGTGAGCAGAAATGTTCAGTTCTTTTTATATCTTAAAGCACAGGAGAGACAACGTGAAAGCAAGTACAGGCAGGCGTTCCAGCCCCGGCAGCGGGACAACGCGGATACAGATTTCGAATGAATTTAACTATAAAAATTATGATCATTTAGGGAGGATCTGATGAAAAAGATCACTTTGTTTGTTTTATCCCTGGTCTTGGCACTGGGGGTGTTTTCCACCGTCTGGGCTGCAGACGTTACAATTGGGACGGATACAACCACACAAAGGCAACCTTTTGGAGCTTATTGGGGTTATGAAAGGTCCGCGTCCCTGTATCTCTCATCTGAAATAGGCTACACAGGTACAATAACTCAGCTTCAGTGGTATGTGGGAACTGCTCAGACCACCAGCATACCCACTGTGATTTATCTCAAGACCACTGCCAATACCACGCTGACTGCAGATACTTGGGCAAACATGATCAGTGGGGCCACCCAAGTGTATTCAGCCACAAGAACATACACACCAACAGGCTGGCTGACGATCGACATCACAGACTTCAATTACACCAGTGGGAACTTGCTGGTCTTGTGTGCAACCAACTACGGCGGAACAGGAACTGGGACTTACCCATATTTCAGGTATTCAACAACCACCGGATATAACAGGCATGAGTATTGGTATCAAGACAGTTCGGCTCCAACAGGAAACGGAACTCCTAATACCTCACGACCGAATATTACGATTTCGATCACGACGAGCGGAATCGCCAACCCCACCGCCTTCACCGCCACGGCGGCCAGCTCCACCCAGATAAATCTGGGCTGGACGCGCAACGCCACTCCGGACAATGTGCTGCTGGCCTGGAACACCACCAACACCTTTGGCACCCCCAGCGGTTCCTACACAGCTGGAAACACCATCACCGGCGGCGGCACGGTGCTTTTGGCCAACAGCAGCGCCACCAGCTACAACCACACCGGCCGGGACCCCAACACCACCTACTACTACAAGATCTGGTCGCAAAACGGAGCGGGGCCGACCTATTCCACCGGCGTGACGGCAAACGCCACCACGCAAATGGCTCCGATAACCACGTTTCCCTGGACGGAAAACTTGACCGGAGTGACAACCGGCACCATTCCCACAGGCTGGACTCAGACGGGAGCAAGCGCTCACTGGAGTGCGCAAGCCACCAACAATGCCGGCGGTACATCTCCAGAATTCAGGTTCTACTGGTCACCTGGTGAAACCAGCACCTTCAGGCTGATCACACCGCAGCTGGACGGCAGCGTGGGCGCTCTCCAACTTTCATTCAAGCACCTGATCGATTATTATGCCACCCCGGCTACTTACGCGGTGCAATATACCACCAACGGTGGCAGTTCCTGGACCCCCCTGTGGTCTGCGGTCGATCCCCCCGCAAATGTGGGGCCAACGACCCAGGTAGTAGACCTGAGCACGATAAATACTGTTTTCCAGTTGGCCTGGGTTTATGACGGTAATAGTTATAATACCGACAACTGGTATGTGGATGATATTTCCGTAAGCCTTGCCATACCAGCGATCAGCATCTCCGAGACTTCCTGGGATTACGGTTTGGCCTTTGTGAACGACAGCAGCTGCACCACGCGGCAGTTCACCGCCACCAATATTGGCGGGGGAACTTTGACCATCGCCTCCGGCGGAGTAACCCTCACAGGAAGCGGCGCGGCGCAGTTTGACCTGACCGACCCCAACACCTATCCGATCAATCTCACCGCCGGCCAGTCCGCCTCCTGGACCGTGAAATTTGATCCCACCTCAGCCGGTGAAAAGAAAGCCTACCTGAGCATTGTGGACAACACCGGCGCCAAGTATGTGATCGGCCAGCCGTCTGCAGAAAAAAGCGGCGGCACAGAGATCCTGAAGGCGAACAGCCTGGGAACGGTGCCGGCGGGCAGCGGTCCTAAATTTGACGGCTACACCCCCAGCGCGGGTGTTTGGCAGCCCGACGCGAAAGAAGCCGCCCAAGGCAGCATCAAGCACGCGGACGCCCTCGCAGCTTTGCCCGCAGCGCGGTTGGAACAGCGTGAGCTGAAAGCCAAACCGACCGATGCCGGAGAACAAATCCTGGCCTCAAATCCCTTCGTGGAAAACTGGTTCCGCGGCACCACGAACATCTCCCTGCGCGGCTTCGGCGTGGAAGAGGTGTATGAGGACTATTTCGATACCTACACCGACTTTTCGCTGAGCTTCACGCCCTGGACCCAGGATGACAACGACGCCTCAGCGACCTACAGCATTACAAATGTAACCTTCACCAATCAAGGCTACACCGGCTCCTACATCATCTTCAATCCGGCCAGCACCTCTCCAGCGTTGACAACAGGTTACGAACCCTATTCCGGAGCCAAGTACGCGGCCTGTTTTGACGCCACGACGCCGCCCAACGACGACTGGCTGATCTCGCCGCAGATGACCTTCGGCAAATACCCCCGCATCAGCTTCTTTGCCAAATCCGTAACTGCCACGTATGGTTTGGAACGCTTCAAGGTGCTCTATTCCACCGATGCCACCAACTGGTACTATTTGGCTGGCGACGCCACCAACTACATTTCAGCTCCGGTCGATTGGACCCTATATGAGTATCCCGTGCCGGGACTGTCCAGCACCAACGGCTACATCGCCATCCAGTGCGTATCCAACGACGCTTTTATCTTTATGGTGGACGACTTTGTGGCCGGCAGCACGGACTACGTTTATGCCGTCCAAGGAGGTTACTGGAGCGATCCGAACACCTGGAGCACAGGTGTGGTGCCGGATTCCGCCGACGATGTGTTTATCCCGGACGGCGTGACCGTGATCGTGGACAGCGACCGGGTGACTTACAGCCCTGCCTATGATGGCCAATATGATTACGAAAACCAGGCCAATGCCGGATCCCTGACCGTGGAAGACGGCGGCGAACTGATCCTGGATTCCGAGGCGGTGCTGCTGGTGCTGGGAGACGTGTCCAACAGCGGAACCATCACCTGGAACGCCGGCTCCAGCAACCAGGAAGGCTACAACACATTGCTGTTTGTGCAGGGCGACTTCACCAACACCAGCACCGGCACGATCGATTGCTCGGCTGTTTACTGCGATCTGTATTTCAGCGGCGACGCAGCGCAGGTCTTCACCAACAACGGCGCAGTGACAGGTTTGATCACCACCCTGGATATTGAAAACGTATATGGGGTAACCCTGGCCGGCAGCAACCAGATCCCGGTGGCCCGGGTGAACCTCTTCACCGGCCAGGTGACCAACGCTTCCCAACTGACCCTGGGCAGCAGCGGAACCGCCGCCGTGGTGCAGATCGGCAATTTGGAGCAGGACAATCCCGCCGGCAGTTTTGACGAGATCCCCACCTATGCCGAGGGCTGCTACATCGAGCTGCTTTACGCCTCCGGAAATGCGGATTATTCCACCGGATACGAAGTTCCGGCCGATGGGATCATCGACTTCATGCTGGTTTACATGAATTCCGGCACGCAGTACGACCTGACCCTGAGCCAGGATATCTACATCTCCGGGGCTTTTGACTCTGATGAAATGGAAGACGAGGTGCTGTTCAATAGCGGCAGGCTGTATTTCAATGGCTATGCCCTGGTTTACAATGCCGAATCCTTCTACATCTCAGGCCAGGGAGCCGACTACGTGGACGACTTTGCCGTGGAGATCAACAAAGCCACGCAGTACGACGTGGACGGCACCGGCGACGGATACACCTTCCTGTACACTTGGGAAACCTACGGCACCCAATCCGGCGGAGTGGACCTGAGCTTCTACAACCCCACCGAATGGACTTCCGCGGTTCCCACGGTTGACGCCTATTACAGCGACGACGGCGGGCTTACCTGGACCCTGTATCAGGCTGACGCCACTGTGACCAACGGCCTTGTGACCCTGACCGACGTCACCGCCCTGGGCTCCACCACCCAAACCAGGATCTGGGCCTTCTACAACGAGGAAGAGCCCCTGCCGATCGAGCTCTCGTCCTTCACGGCCACCATCTCCGCGCAGAACTTCATCAATCTGACCTGGGTAACCCAATCCGAGACCGGCGTGCAGGGATATTATGTGCTGCGCAACACCTCGGCTGACCTGGCCACCGCGCTCACCGTAAGCGACCTGATCGCGGCCACCAACACCTCCCAGCAGCAGAGCTACGTGTTCACCGACAAGGAGCTCGCGGAAGATGGAACCTACTATTACTGGCTGCAAAACTCCGATCTGGACGGCACAGTGGCCTTCCACGGACCGATCTCCATAGTATACAGCGCCGCGGGAGGCAACATCCCCAGCATCCCGCTGGTTACGGAACTGAAAGCGATCTATCCCAATCCGTTCAATCCGCTGGCGTTCTTCCCCTACAGCCTGAAGGAAAGCGCCACGGTGAACTTCGAGATCTACAACAGCCGCGGACAGCTGGTGCGCCGCATTCCCATCGGCGAAAAATCCGCCGGCTACCACCAAACCGAGTGGGACGGCCGTGACGACCAGGGCCGCGCCTGCAGCACCGGAGTGTATCACATTCGCATGACCGCCGGAACGGAAAGTTTCTTCCGCAAAGCGGTGCTGATGAAATAAGTCCTTCCTGATCGATCCAGAAGCCCCGGATCTCCCTGACCGGGGCTTCCCTTTATAGGGGAAAGATCTGTCCACAAATTACACGAATTCACACGAATTAAAAGATTTGGCAAACGGAG
>MTKZ01026825.1_pt1 | contig 10524 bp, 8 predicted proteins | sample 1042781 | NCBI WGS metagenome assembly MTKZ01 (sample SAMN06212207, study PRJNA360539) | anaerobic digester metagenome | biome: Wastewater treatment plant; material: sludge; isolation source: anaerobic digester fed with sludge from wastewater treatment plant | place: Denmark: WWTP Viborg ...
TCATGCGAACGAGGCGCCGCCCGGCTGCCGGCAGGGTTTGGCCGTGCGCGGATCGACTCAACAGGAGGACCGTTCGCGCGTGAATCACGTCACCAGGTGGTCCATCGTCTTCCTCGTTGTCATGCAGTGCGTGGTTCTTGCGGGAATGCTCCGTTGGGACGGCCCTTTCGACCACGTCGGGATGGACTACCTGACCACATGGGTCGCGTCCGATATGCTCCTGCACGGAGAGGCCCGGCATCTCTACGACACGCGCGCACAGTGGGCCGCCGAGCTCCCGATCATCGAACAATACAACGTCCACTGGGACGATCGTGTGATGCATCCGTACCTTGCGCCACCGCTGTTAGCCATTTTCGCGCTGCCGCTCGGGCTTCTTTCCCCTGTCGTCGCATTAACGCTCTGGATGCTGCTCGCCATCGGCGCGGTAGCGTTGGCAGTTCGCTGGATCGCGTCTGCGTTCGAAATCGACTGGCGTGAGATCGCGCCCCTCGTGTTCGGTTCGATGCCGCTCTTCGTGTTGGTAATGCTCGGGCAGGCCGACGGGCTGCTGGCGCTTAGCTTCGCGGCCTTTGTCGTGTTGCTGCGACGCGGACACGAAGGACGCGCCGGCATGGCGCTGGCGGTGCTCGCGCTGAAGCCGCAGCTCCTACTGGCGCCGATTGTCTATCTGGCGATTACTGGCCGCCGAAGGGCGTTGATCGCAGCTGCACTGACTGGCCTGGTCGAAGCCGTGATCTCGTTCGCGGTCATAGGAATCGGCGGGGTTCGCGACGAGTTGGCCGTTTCGCGACGGATGGCCGGCCCGGCCGGCGATGCCGTCATCAACGTGCCTGGCATGCTGAACATCCGTGCCGCAGTCTTTCGCCTCCTCCCGTCGGACCTGACGGCCTTGCAGGGGCCGCTTGTCGTCGGCCTGACATTGCTGGTCCTCGTCATCTCTGCCCGGATCTGGCGGCAGTCTGACGCTCGTGAGGTTTCTTTATTCGGGATCGGGCTCCTGGCGATCACGACCGTGCTGACGGCTCTCCACGCCCACTATCACACCGGTGTGATCGCGTTGCTCGGCGTCGGGCTGGTGGCTGCCGCGCTTCGCGAGCGTGGTGACGGTCATACGGCGCGTCGCCTCACGTCGATTACCTGGGTCAGCTTCTCGGTAGTTCCGTTTCTGATGTATGTCTTTGTGGAATCTTCGCGAGCGCCGGCTGCGCTGGGCACCGTGATACTCATTGGGGTGTGGGTCTGGCTGATCCGTGATCTCGCGCCTCGGCGGCGCGGGGCGCAGGTGGGGGCAAGAGTCCCCGCGCAGTCGGCGCAGATGTCGGTTGGTTCCTCTGGCGACCGGCAGGGCGGCTAACGACGGCGGCGCGTCACCGCGCTACGCAGCGTCGCGAAACGGTTCGAGCGCGCCGAGCTCCTGAAGCACCAGTGCGCGGTGCTTGCAATACGGTCGGAACTCACTCCCGCGGCACGAGCAGAGTAAGTGGCCATCGTGGACGGTGACCTCGTATGCGGCTGTCGGGTCGCTCTTGCTCGATACTGCCCAGTAGCGTGGGTTGCCATTGAGGCGGTATGCGCGGAGTCCCTCGCGGCCGGCCTTGTCGGCCATTCGCCGCCAGATCGATAGCGGGGTTACCGTCCAGACACTCGTCATTGTCATTTTCACCCGCGTTTCGACCGAATCAATCGACCGTCGAATTATATCGATTTTCGAGCGTGGCTCCCACTCGGATTCGGCGTCTGGACGCGGAAAACAGCCACTGGTTGTGCCGCTGTCGGACCGGGCGGATAAGCCTCCCTGCTATACTGGCACGTGAGGGCGTTGTCGCTGACCGTGCCGCCATGCCTTGTCTGGCGTGGGCGCGCGACTGGCGCCAGGGTACGCCCGCGTGACTGCGCGATGAGTGCGCAGCCGGATCGCGTGACGCTGGATGCAACGCGGGCAGAATGGGAGTGGCGAGGTCGGAATGGCGCAGGAGCAGAACGTATACGATGTCCTCTTTCTCGGTGGCGGGACCGGTGGCTATGTTGCGGCGATTCGCGCCGCGCAGCTCGGCATGCGGGTCGGGGTCGTCGAGAAGGATCTCGTCGGCGGCACGTGCGTCCACCGCGGCTGCATCCCGGCGAAAGCGTTGCTGAAGGGCGCGTCAGTTGCGGCGACCGTCAAAGGCGCTAGCACGTATGGCGTGACGCCCGGTGAGATTTCGCTGGACTACTCGGTCACGATGGCAAACGCCCGAAAGGTCGTCGAACAGAACTACAAAGGTATCCAGTTTCTGTTCCGCAAGCACAAGATCGACACGATCGAGGGCTATGGCGTGCTGACCTCCCCGACCACGATCAAGGTCCAGGAGTCGGACGGCGCCTCGCGCGAGCTGTCGGCGAAGAACATTATCATCGACACCGGCTCGACGCCGCGCCCGATCGCCGGGCTGGACTGGGACCCCAAGCGGGTGTTCAACAGCGACCACGCTACGACCGAGCCATATCTTCCCAAGCGCGTGATTGTCCGTGGCGGCGGCGCGACGGGGCTGGAGTTTGCCAGCACCTATCGTGACTTTGATTGCGAAGTCACGCTCGTTGGGCGTGTCGCCCCGAACGAGGACGAAGAAGTCCAGAAGGATCTCACTCGCGCGTTCCAGCGCCGTGGCATCCGCGTCATTCCCAACGTGAGACCAACCGCCGATGACTTCGAAATCAGCGATTCCGGGGTCAAGATGCGGATCAGCCCCGGCGGAAAAGAAGAGATCATCGAGGCGGACGCGCTGCTGGTCGCGACTGGACGGTATGGCAATTACGAGGGTATTGGCCTCGAGGATATCGGCATCAACGTCGTCGATGGATATATCGCCGTGGACGAGTACATGCGAACCAACATCCCCGGCGTTTTTGCCATTGGCGATGTCACCGGTAAGCAGCAGCTGGCCCACACTGCGATGCACCAGGGTGTCGTCGCAGTCGAGCTGATCGCTGGCGAGAAGCCGCACCCGCTCGATTACGGCAAGATCCCCTGGGTTACCTACTGCGCCCCCGAGATTGGATCCGTCGGGTTGACCGAGAAGAAGGCGCGCGACGCCGGGTACAACGTCCAGGTCGGCAAGTTCCCATTATCAGCCAATGGCAAGGCGCGGATTGAGGGCGAGGCGGTCGGCTTCGCCAAGCTGGTCGTCGATGGCGACACCGATCAGATTCTCGGCGTCCACCTGCTGGGCGGCCACGCAACCGAGCTGATCGCTGAAGCGGGCCTGGCAATGATGTTCGAGGCCACCGCCTGGGAATTGACGATCACTGTTCATCCGCACCCGACGATCTCCGAAGTGATCCACGAGGCCGCGCTCGCTGTATTCGGCCGGCCGCTCCATATTTAGACGCGCGATCCGCGGGGCGACCGGCTTGCCGGTCGCCCCGCTCAGTAGAAGGGGTGCTGGCAGACCAGACCGACGATTACTCGGCAGCGAAGTGAATAGCCAACCGGCGCGGTGGTTCGCGATATGCGGATATCTGCTATCGAGACACTGTGCGACCTGCTCACTGGTGACGAGCCAGTCCAATGGAGGGCTGGAAGGGCGAAGGAGGCAGCACTATGGCGAGCAATGGCTCAGGCGGTGCGGCAACGGTATCCCGCGATGTGGTGGGAGATCTGTCGCACGACGATTTGCGGCGTTTGTACGAGACGATGGTTCTCGCGCGTCAGCTTGACGAACGGATGTGGTTGCTCAATCGCTCCGGTCGCGCGCCGTTCGTGATCTCGGTCCAGGGCCACGAGGCTGCCCAGGTTGGGATGGGATTCGCGCTCGATCCATCGAAGGACTGGCTGTTCCCGTACTACCGCGACCTCGCGCTCGTCCTCCACTTCGGTCACACTCCCCGCGACGCAATGCTCTCGCTGCTCAGTCGGGCGGCCGAGCCGAACTCTGGCGGCCGGCAGATGCCGGGTCACTACGGCTCACGCGAGCACCACTTCTACACAGTCTCCAGCCCGGTCGGCTCACAGATCGCCCAGGCGCCGGGGTTCGCGCTGGCCGCGAAGATGCGCGGCGAAGACACCGTTGTTGTCACCTCGATCGGGGAGGGCGGAACGTCTCAGGGCGACTTCCATGAGGGGCTCAACTGGGCCTCGATTCACAAGCTTGGCGTGATCTTCTTTGTCCAGAACAATCACTATGCCATCTCCGTCCCGATGGACATGGAGATGGCGGTAAAGACGGTCGCCGAGCGCGCGGCCGCCTACGGCATGCCAGGCGTGCGTGTCGATGGCGCCGACGCGGTCGAGGTGTACCTCGCTGCGCGTGAGGCGGTCGCACGGGCGCGACGCGGTGACGGACCAACGCTCTTTGAGGCGGTCATGAACCGGATGACCCCACACTCGTCGGACGACGACGATCGGTTCTATCGCAGCCGCGAAGAGGTTCAGTCGTACAAGCAGCGCGACCCGCTCGTCATTACCCGCCAGCGATTGCTCGATCTTGGCGCGCTGGACGATGCGCATGAGGCGGAGATACTGGCTCGGGTAAAGGCCGCCGTGAACGACGCAACAGACTACGCAGAGCAGGCTCCGCTCCCGGATCCGAGCGAGGCGTTCAAGCACGTCTACGCCGAAGAGGGCCGAACGGTCTAGTCGCGACGATGGCGTCCGATCACTGCGTCCCTGGGGAGCAGTGCCTGTCGTGCGAGGTCGCACGTAGCTCGGGAGGACATGTGGCAACGAAGCTACTGATTGAGGCGATTCGTGAGGGTCTCCATCAAGAGATGGCGCACGACGAGCGTGTGATGGTGCTCGGAGAGGATGTCGGTCAACGCGGTGGTGTCTTTCGGGTTACCGACGGACTCCTGGCGGAGTTTGGCCATATGCGTGTCATCGACGCGCCGCTAGCCGAGTCGTCGATCATCGGCGTCGCCATCGGCGCGGCTGCGAACGGCATGCTACCGGTGGCCGAAATCCAGTTCCTCGACTTCATCCATCCGGCCATGAATCAGATCATGAACGAGGCGGCAAAGACCCGGTATCGATCTGGTGGCGATTTCGAGTGTCCGATCGTTATCCGCGCGCCATACGGCGGGGGTATCCACGGGGCGCTATATCACTCGCAATCCCTTGAGGCGTTATTCACGCATATCCCCGGCCTGAAGGTGGTTGCCCCGGTTGACCCCTACGACGCGAAGGGCCTGCTCAGCACCGCGATTCACGATCCGGACCCGGTGCTGTTCCTGGAGCACAAGCGAGCCTATCGCGCCGTCCGCGCCGATGTGCCGGACGAGCGCTACACGGTGCCATTGGGCAAGGCCAGGATCGTCCGCGAGGGTTCGGACATGACGATCATCTCCTACGGCTGGTATCTCCAGGAGGTCGTTCAGGCGGTGGATCGCTATACGCAAGAGCAACAGGCAACGATTGAGGTGATCGATCTGCGATCCCTGCGACCACTGGATACGACAACGATCCTCGAGTCGGTGATGAAGACCGGGAAGGTCATCATCGTCCACGAGGCCAACAAGTTCGGTGGTCTCGGTGGGGAGATCGCGGCGACCATCGCCGAAGAGGCATTCGGGTACCTCGATGGGCCGATTGTGCGCGTGGCCAGCCCGGAGGTCCCGGCGATGCCGTATTCGCCTCCGCTGGAGAAGGCGTACCTGATCACTGCCGATGACATTCGCCTGGCGATCGACAGGCTCGCCGCCTACTAGCCCGCTCGGGGCCGAGGAGGGACAACGATGTCCAGCACGAAACAAGGCACGACGATTACGATGCCAAAGCTCGGCGAGAGCGTCACCGAGGGCACGCTTGGCGCATGGCTGAAGCAGGTGGGCGATACGGTCGAGAAATACGAGCCGCTGGTCGAGGTCGTGACCGACAAGGTAACGGCGGAGATCCCTGCGCCGATCTCTGGCACGATCGTCGCGATCGTCGGCGACGAAGGCGCGACGATCCCGGTTGGTGGCACGATCTGCGTGATCGACGAAGGCGGCGAAGCCGCGACGACCGACACCAGCGCTCCGACTCAGACCGCCGTGGACACTGAGCCGGCGGTGGCGACGCTGACCGAGCGGATCCCCCCCGATCAGCTTGCTCCTTCCGTGTCAGCGATGTCATCCGGCGATCTCACCCATGCTCGCGCGAACCGCGACGAGCGTGAGATGTTGCGCATTCGGTCGTCGCCGATCGTCCGTCGGCTCGCCGAAGAGCACGAGATCGACTTGTCGACAATCGGCGGCGCCGGCCTTGGAGGCCGGGTGACCAAGGCAGACATCCTGGCCGAGATCGAGCGTCGGCGACAACAGCCGGCCGCGTATGCTGCGCCGCCAGTCGCGCCACTGCCACCGCTGGTCCAGCCGCCCGTTGCGCCTCCGGTTCCGTTTGCCGCGCCACAGTTCGCTGCCCCGCAGGTCGAGCTCTGGCCAGGTGATGAGGTCGTCGACGCCAGCATCATGCGTCGCCAGATCGCGGAGCATATGGTCCGCTCGGTTCAGACCGCCCCGCACGTGACGGTCTGGATGGAGGTAGACATGACCAACGTCGTGGCCGTCCGCAACCGGCATAAGGAGGAGTTTGCCCGACGCGAAGGCTTCGGGCTGACCTACTTCCCGTTCCTCGTCCGCGTCGTTACCAACGCGCTCCGCGAGCACCCGAATGTGAACGCCGTCTGGGATAACGGTCGAATCATCCGACGGAAGGCAGTCAATATCGGTGTCGCGGTTGCCTTGGAGGAGGGGCTGATCGTCCCGGTAATCGCGAACGCCGACGAGAAAAACGTTGTCGGAATCGCACGCGCGGTCCACGACCTTGCCGAACGCGCACGGACCAACCGCCTGTCGGCCGATGAGGTGCACGGGGGGACATTCACCCTGAACAATCCCGGCACGCTCGGCTCGCTATTCTCGACGCCGATCATCGTCCAACCACAGAGCGCGATCCTTTCGATGGAGGCGATCGTCAAGCGAGTGGTCGTCGTCGACGACGCGATCGCCATCCGGCCGATGATGAATCTGTCGCTTTCGATCGATCATCGTCTGCTCGACGGGCTCGCGGCGACCCGTTTCCTGGCCACCGTCAAGCGCGGCCTCGAGACCTATCCGACCGACGCGTCGATCTACTGATCGCCAGCGAGATAAAGTGCAGCGGCCCGGCCATACTGGCCGGGCCGTTCGCGTGCTGGGCCGTAGAAACGACGCCAGGCATGACACGTTGCGGGCAACGCAGCGCGCTGGCCCGATGCCGTCGTTCCTGACTTCGCGGTGTCGATAAGAAACGTTGCGTCGTGCCCCGGTTTGGCGTGCAGTAGGGATGGCGTCTGTCTTGCGTTTGTCGCTATTAGATTGTTGCGCGATTCGCGCTCCCGGACGATTCACGCGTCGCGGGGACGCCTCGCTAGCTATATGAACGGGTGGTTGGGATGTCTCTGGATAATCGACGCCAGCGAGCGGCCGATCTGCGTGCGAGGCGTGAGTCATATCTCCGGTCGCGGTACTCGAGGCTTGAGCCCGAGCCTGGCTGGCGCGGGCCGATTCATTCGCGTCGTCGTCTGTACCCGCTCCTCATGATCGTGTCGGCTGTCGCGTTCTCGCTCGTTGCTGCTCTTGACGTGCTGCGCGTGCTCGCTGGCGCGGATCGTTTGGAGAGCTTATCGAACACGCTGATCATCGTCGGGCTCGTGGCTGGCTTGCCGGCCGCAGTCATCGGCACTATCGAACGGTCCCAGATGCCGATCGGGTCGGCCGAGAGGCGGGCGGCAACCTGGCGCGGCGTCGGGAACATCGTTGCGCTTGTCTTAATCGTGGCCGGTTGGTTGACCCGCACAGGTGATCAAGGCGCGCTGGGCGTGGGGTCGCTCCTGCTTGTCTGGTCTGGAACTGTGGTCATGTTGGTGACCGGCATGATCGATAGCGGGCTTCCGACGCAGCCGGCCGCGCGCCTCGTCCTTTCGGAGGACGATCGTGTTGAGGCGTGCCAACCACCAGTTATGAAGCTTGCGTCGCCAGCGCCAGCCGCCGATCGGCGTCAGATTGCTCATGGCTAGTGTTGAACCCTATGGCGCCATCGCCCTGGCCGGAGTCGCTTCGGCCTCGAGCTCCGTTGCCGAATCTGTGGCGCGCGCACCTCGAAGTGTCAGTAACAGGAGCACGTTGGCACTCAGCGCGAGCGCCAGACCGCCGACAGCGAGGATGGTGACCCGCTCTCCGTAGAAGATGGCGCCCCAGACGGGTGATAGAGCGGGGTTGACGAAGGTGGCGACAGCGATAACGAACGCCGGGGCAGTGACAGACGCGCGGTTATATGTCACCGGCGCCAGGATGTAGTGTGCGCCGACCCAGACGAGCAACACGGGTACGACCCACCAGACCAGATTGCCCAACGCCCTCCAGTCTGCAAACGGAACCAGAACCAGCCCACCAACCAGCATCGTCCAGGCGGCAGTTGCATCGACGCCGACGGTCGGAACGAGTCTGCGGCCGGCCAGAGCGCCAACGGACCCGATAACCGCCGCGACGAGCGCGATGACGAGCCCGCCCAGCACGTTGTCGCCGCTCTCTGAGCCTCTGCCCGCCAGCAGCAGTAATCCGATGCCCGCTGCGCCGATCGCCAGAGCTGGAATCGCTCGTGATGGAACCCTGTCTCCCAGCAGCGGGCGCGCCACCAGAACCATCCAGAGGGGCAATGACGCGAACGCAAACGAGGCGTTGCCGATTCCGGCCATCGTCACGGCAGTGGCCATCAGCAAGTTGGTTGCGCCGTTGGCAACGCCAAACCCGAGCGCCTCGGCGCGAAGCCGCCAGCTGGGCAGCCGTAGCCGATGACGGGGCGTTAGCAGTGCCAGCAGACTCCCGGAGATGAGCAGCGCGGTCGCCATCAGCGTGGACGGCGGCAGCGGTTCCCAGCGGATAATGACGCCTCCGAATGACCAGACGACCTGGCAGAGCGCGAGCAACAGGATTGCGCGGCGCACAAGGCGATCCTTCTTGTATGCTGGCGTTCGATCCGCACGACCACGGCCGATCGTGCCGCGAGCCGGCGCGAAGTGTACTCGCCGGCGCATTGGCGTGCTGGATCAGCCAACAATGAGGAGTGGGTTGTGGATCGGGACGCATATTTCGAGCATCTCCGCCGTGGGATCGACGCTGTCGACCGGTGGCAGGATCGGCGTGGTCCATTCGAGGCCGACGACACGTTGGCGGTGCCAGGGAGCCGTGTTGCCGAGGCGCTGGCGGAGCTGTCGGAGCGACTCGAGGAGAATTACCCGTACGGTCACCCACGCTACGCCGGCCAGATGATGAAGCCACCCCACCCCATCGCAACCCTCGCCTACGCGATCGCAATGCAGATCAACCCGAATAACCACGCGCTCGATGGCGGCGCGGCGACGTCGCGAATGGAGCGAGAAGTCGTCACGGATCTTGCCGCGATGTTCGGCTTCCCGGAGCAGCATCTTGGGCACCTGACCGGTGGTGGGACGATCGCCAACATCGAGGCGCTCTGGGTCGCACGCTCCCTGCACCCCGAGCGCGCGATTGCCGCGAGCGACCAGGCACACTACACGCATGGCCGCGGGTGTGACGTGCTCGGGATCGAGTTCATGCCGATCGCGTCCGACACGGCCGGGCGGATGGATCTTGACGCGCTGGAAGCCCAACTCCGGTTCGGCAAGATCGGCACGGTCGTGGCGACGGCCGGCACCACCGGGCTTGGCACGGTCGATCCAATCCACGAGATTATCCCGCTGGCGCGTCAGTACGGCGCTCGTGTGCACGTCGACGCGGCCTACGGGGGTTTCTTCATGCTCCTCGCGCGCCGTGCCGACCCGCCTATTGTTCCAGCGCCCTTTCTGGCCATTGCAGACGCCGATAGTGTCGTGGTTGACCCGCATAAGCACGGGCTGCAGCCGTATGGATGTGGGTCGGTGCTGTTCCGCGACCCGGCGGTCGGCCGGTTTTATGTCCACGATTCACCCTACACCTACTTCACTTCCAGAGATCTGCATCTCGGTGAGATCAGCCTCGAATGTTCGCGGGCCGGCGCGTCGGCGGCGGCGCTCTGGACGACGCTTCGCTGCTTGCCGCTTGCGCCGGATACGGGCCTCGGTGCGATTGTCGCGCGTGGTCGCGACGCTGCGTTGCTGTGGAGTGAGCTGATCTCGGAAGGCCCGTATTTCCGACTCGTCGTCGAACCGGATCTGGATATCCTCGCGCTCTATCCGACACCTGAATCCAGCGGGGCGACCACGGCCAGCGCGATATCCCGACTCGTCGATGAGCTCTTCCTTGCCGCTGAGCATGATCCGCAGTCTCCGGCGTTCTTTGCCAAGCTCGTCGTTCCCCAGAGACTGCTGGCCGCACACGGCCCGGCGATCATCTGGGATCAGCCAACTGTCACCGTGCTGCGTAGTGTCCTGATGAAACCGGAACACCTGTCGTTTGTTCCTGCGCTGAACGACACACTCGTCCGTCAGCTGACCAATATTGCGAGGACCATGTGAGCGATGGTGGGACTGGACGTATCGTCCAACTACAGATTCAGCAGGCGTCACTGAA
>MTKZ01121466.1_pt1 | contig 10524 bp, 10 predicted proteins | sample 1042781 | NCBI WGS metagenome assembly MTKZ01 (sample SAMN06212207, study PRJNA360539) | anaerobic digester metagenome | biome: Wastewater treatment plant; material: sludge; isolation source: anaerobic digester fed with sludge from wastewater treatment plant | place: Denmark: WWTP Viborg ...
TCCTGGATCTGTCTCTCCAGAACCGCACGATGGTCTCGCGTCTGGCGAATCTGGCGCAACCGCTCCGCCACGACGCGCTTCTGCTCATCCTCCCGCTGCTGGCGGATCTTGAGCATCGTCGCGAACCGGAACGTGAATCGCCTCGCCATGTTCTACTCTCGTTTCTTACGCCGCCGAGACCGTCCGGCTCCGGCCGCCTTCTCTCGACAGTCGCCGCGTGGTCTCCTCGATCTGCTGAGCCAGGGCGATCAACTGCTGGCGGGCCTCGGCGAAGCTGACCCGCTGAGCAATCGCCTGCCGCAGAAAGGCCAGAACGGCCGGGCGCGTCTGGATCACAGCGTCGTGTTCCGCGTTCGAACCCGTGGCGTACGCTCCGATATTCACCAGGTCCTCGATCTCGTTCCAGATCGCGACCGCCTTCATGATCGTTCTAGAGGCGGCCAGGTGCTGTGGATCGACGATCGAACTCATCACCCTGCTGATGCTCTCCGACACGCTGACCGCGGGGTAATGCGACTTGTTGGCCAATGCCCGTGAGAGCCAGACGTGGCCGTCAAGAACGCCTCGCACCGCGTCACCCACCGGATCGTTGATGTCGTCGGCTTCCACCAGCACGGTGTAAAAGCCGGTGATACTGCCGCTTTCCGTCTGCCCGGCGCGCTCCAGCAACTGCGGCAGCAGCGCGAACGCGCTGGGCGTGTATCCCCTGGTCGCGGGCGGCTCGCCGGCCGCCAGACCGATCTGACGCTGAGCCATCGCAATGCGGGTGATCGAATCCATGAGCAAGAGCACGTTCTTGCCGCGATCGCGAAAATACTCGGCGATGGCGGTGGCCACGAACCCCGCCCGGACGCGAAGCACCGGTGACTCATCGGAGGTGCTCAGAACCAGTACCGTCTTGCGGCGTCCCTCCGGACCGAGGTCATTTTCCAGGAACTCGTTGACCTCGCGGCCCCGTTCGCCGATGAGCCCCAGGACGGTTACATCCGCGTCGGTGTAGCGTGCGATCATGCCCAGCAGAACGCTTTTGCCCACACCGGTTCCGGAAAAGAGCCCAAGACGCTGCCCCCGGCCGGCGGTCAACAATGCGTCCATCGAGCGAATGCCGGTGGACAAGGGCTGCGAGATCCGAGGGCGTTCGAGAGCACGCGGGGCCGGGCGATACACCGGGTAATAGGTGTCGCAATACAACGGCGGGCCGCCGTCGATGACCCGCCCCAGGCCGTCGATCACGCGTCCGATCATTCCGTCGCACACGGCCACTTTCGCCGCGCCGGGCCAGGCGGTCACACCGTCGCCTCTGGCCACGCCGAGCGTGTCCTGCAACGGCATCACGATGGTATGGTCGTTGCTGAAGCCGACCACCTGAGCCTCGATCCGGGTGCCGTTCTGCCGTTCGACCGTGCACATCGCTCCGATCGGCGCGGGCAGGCCCGAGACGGTGATGGTCAGACCGGTCACATCCACCACCCGCCCCACCAGCGAGGGAGTGACCATGGAGCCGACCATCTCAATCTCCTTGGCGAACGCGTTCATGTGTTGATCGGGCCCTCCTGGACCGTATTCGGCACGGGCTTGTCCGCAGCCGGCATCTCGCGCGATCCCAGTCCCGCGGCGATCCGGTCGAGCTGAGTCTCGATGCGGGCGTCTACCGCCCCGCTGCCCCACTGAATCCAGCAGCCGCCCGGTGAGAGGTCAGGCGATTCAACCACTTTCACCAGCTTGCATGAGGCCTGCCGGTCGGCCAGCGATTCGGCGAATACACGCGCCGTNNTGATGGTCACGTCCGAACGTTCGCCCGCCAGACGGATCGCCTCCTCGAGATTCTCCACCACCACTTGGCGGTCGCTCTCGCTCACGTGGCGAACGACCCGGCGGGCAATGGCCATCGCCAGATCGACAAGATCCTGCCGCGCGGCGGCCTCCCAGGCGGCACGGCGCTCTTCGATCTCAGCAATGATCCGCTCGCAGGACGACACGAGATTCTTGTGGGTTTCGGCGAACTCCTTTTCTGCCTCGGCGAAGGCCTCGGCGTGTCCCTTTGTACGCCCCTCCTCCATGCCCTTCGCGAATCCGGCCTGATATCCGGCTTCGTAGCCGGCCCGACGAATGGCTTCTTCCTGGGTCTTGGCCTGCCTCACAATGCGGGCGGCATCGGCCTGGGCCTGAATGACGGCCTCCTTGACCTCGCCCATCATGTCGCTGAGGTGGAACGGCTTGAGCGCCGCCCCCTTGAGGGGAAGCGCCTCCGCCGCCTTGATGACCATCGATCTGCGGACCATGCCGCAACCTCCTCGACGCCCCGCTTACACCACCCCNNCAGGGCCAGCTCGTCGTTGTCGATCTCCTTGAGCAGCGACTGAATCCCCTTGTCGTTGACCAGCAGGATGTCCTCAAACACGAACATCAATCGCCGAATCTGCTCGACGAGTTCGGGGTCCTCGGCCTCGAGGGTTTCAAGAATGCCCTTCTCCGTCGCCCGATCCGAAAGGTTGAGCATCTCGGCCACGGCCTCGACGCCGCCGACCTTCTGGAACTGCTGGGTCATGACGCCTGACAACCGCTGTTCAAGCCCTTTCTCGACCTCGCGTATGACCTCCGGGTTGGTCTGCTCCATGTTGGCCACGCGGGTCACGACCTCGACCTGTTTGGCCGGAGCCAGTCCAGACAGAATCTCGCTGCCCTTGCTGCTCGGCAGGTGGGCGAGAATCAACGCGATGGTCTGCGGGTGTTCATCCTGCATGAAGGTCAACAGGTTTTCGCTTTCGGCTTTCTGCAGAAAGCTGAAGGGTTGCTGATGCACCTGGTGCTCGATCTGCTGCATGACCCGAGAGGCCTCGTCCTTGGACAGGGCCCGCTCCAGCAGCGCCCGGGCATAAGCCAGACCGCCCTCGTTGGCGTACTGCTTGGCCAGGGCAACGTTGTAGAACTCCTCGACGATCGCCATCTGCTGATCGGCCGGGACCAGTCCCAAGGAAGCCACTTCGCGGGTCACATCCTCGACAATCTCCCGCTCCATCCGTCGGAGCAGGCTGCCCGCAGCCTCAGGTCCGATGGCCAGCAGAAAGGCGGCGACCTTGCGAACGCCGGTCAGGCCCTTCTCGGCTTCAGGATCCGTCTGCTGCGTTTTGGCCTTCTTCACCACGGTTATGTGTTCGCCTCCTCAATCCAGCGCTGGAGGATGCTCGCCGAGGACACGGGGTCTCCCTTGATCAACTCGCCCACCTGCTGAACAATCTGCTGGGCGCGAAGCGTCTCTTCATCGACCTCTTTGCCGATCAGCAGTGGTTCGCTCTCCCTCGCCTCGCTTACCGGTACTTCATCTTCCGCCTCGGCCATCTGTGATCCTCTCTTCCTGCTTGCCTTCGGCGGTTCCTCGCCCGGCAGCACCGGGCCTTCGCCCACCCTGCGCACCATCATCAGCATCATCAGCAGGCCGAGGACAGCCAGCGCCGCCAAACCCGCCTTGTCCCAATGAGTCGAGACCATGCCCATGACGCTCTCGCGGGTTCCGGCCGGCCCGAGCTGGGTCAATGCCAAGGCCCCGGCATCCGGAAACCAATCGACGGTAACGCGCTCCTCCGCTTCGGGGGGGATCGCCAGGGCGGTCATCACCGATTTCTTGATCTTCTCGCGCAGGCTGGTGCTGGCCGTGTCCAGCTCCTGGTCCGAAGTCTCCTTGGGCAGATTGAAGACGCCGAGCAGGTAGCTCTTGGGGATGTTCACCGATGCCGACAGGCTCTTGATGGTGTCGCGAGGCCGCTTGGTCTGGGTGATCGTCTTGTCCGCCTCGGACTTGTAAGTCGTATCGGTGGTGGTCCTCTCATGATTGGTCGCCGGCACCCCGCCCGCGACGGCGACGGTGGTGTTCGGAACCACACCCGGCTCACCCGCCATGGTCGAGGTCGTGTCGGTCTCCGACGTCGCGGACTCCGTGGAAATGACCGGCTTGCCGTAGATTTCCTTGACTTCCTGACGCGACTCGGGCTCGAGCTCGCAATAGACCTTCACCGACACGGGGATATCGCCGAGCAGTTCGCGAATCTTGTTGGCGAAGTACTCCTCCTTCGCCTTTCGCCGGTCGATGTCGTCGGCGTCCGTTGCATCATCGGGCCTGGGCACGTTGGCCGCACGGCCGGTGGTCGCGTCGGCCACGGTGACGTTGTGTATGCTGAGGTTGGATACGGCCGAGCTGACGAAGCCGGCAATCGCCCGAACAAGCTCCTTGTCCAGTGCCGCGCCGTCGGCCAGCTTGACTGATACGCTGGCGGTGGGCTGGGCGTTGGGTTGACCGACATGACGCCTGGTGGCCGTCTCGACGAACACCCGGGCATCGCGGATGCCGTTGAATTCCCGCAGCACCCTGGCCAGTTCATTGCAGCGGGCCACGTTCCAGCGCCGGTCCTGCTCCTGGATCGGCAACCACGGATTGCTGGCCTCGCCGATCAGCTTGGTGAATCCCAGGCTGATGTCGTTCGGCAGCAGCCGTTGCTGGGTGAGTTGGGCCAGGAGCCTCGGACGCTGATCGATCGGCACTCGGATGACGTCGCCGACCAGTTCATATTCGACACCGCCGGCATCGAGAAACTGCTGAATGCGGGCCGACTCCTCGGCGACCAGCGGCTGGTCGAGCAGAGCGACCATCGCCGGTGCCCCCGCCCAGTGAATCAGGGCGAAGATCGCCACCGCGATCAGCATGACCGACAGGCCGATCGCCAGCTTCTGGGATGTGGTCAGTCCCTGAAGATGGGCCTTCGTCTGGAGCGTCAGCTTTCTAAGGAATTCCATTCCCGTCAGCCTCCCTTATTGCGGCCGGGCCCCGAAGCCTCCATGCCTTTCCGGCCCGCAACAACCGATTTCGATCAGCGCCGTGACGCATGCCTTACCCCGCGTCAGACCCGCATCTGCTGAATCTCGCGATACGCGTCGATCAGCTTGTTTCGCATCTCCATCAGCATGCTGAAAGCCACGTCCGACTTTCGCACGGCCGTGAACACTGCGGCCAGATTGTCCGTCTGACCGGTCATGAGCTTCTCCACTCCCTCGTTGGCCTCCTGCTGGAGACGATTGACCTGCTCGAGACTGTTGAGCAGGACCTCCCGGAACGAGGGGCCGCCGGCCTCTCGGCTCACGCCGGTTGTTCCCGGCATGCCGACGGGGCTGAGAGGTTGCCCAGTGCCTATTCCATTGATACTGAGTGGGTCCGGCATCTGCCTGCCTTTCTACCGAAACGGCGATCGACGCTGGCTCATCCTTTCATGCCAGGATCCGCAAGGTGGTCGATATCATGCTCTTGGTGGCCTCCAGGGCTGTGATGTTGGCCTCATACGCACGCGTGGCCAGAATCGCATTGACCATCTCCGTGGGCAGATCGACGTTGGGGTATTCCACGTAGCCCTGATATGGCCCGGACTTGATCGCGTGCGGATGCTCGGGTTGATAGACCCGTTGCCCCGCCGACGGATCCTCCACGATCTTGCTCACATGAACGCCCGGGCGGCCGCGGCCGTCACCGGTCTCGAACACCGCGATGCGACGCTTGTAGGGGCCCGGCCGGCCGTCGGCACGCTGCGTCGCCTGGGCATTGGCGATGTTGCCGTGGATCGTATCCATTCGGATCCGCTGGGCCACCAACGCCGACGTGCTGACATCGAGCGAGCCGAACATCAGACCACCTCATCTCCTGCCATCAAAACCACGCAAACCGGCCTCCATGCAGGCGCCGCCCGCTACGCCGCGGGCCTGGGACTACGACACCGTTCCCCGAATCGCGATCATCAACTGGTCGAATCGGCCCTTAAGCCGGTCGGAGGCGATCTGGTGCATCAGCGTGTTCTCGGCCAGCATCGCCATCTGTTTCTCGATTCTCATATTCGTCCGGTCGTGAAAGAGGACGTTCTCTGCCGGCTCCACCGTGGGCGTGACCTCCAGGCCGCCCGACGGACCCTCACGGAACTCGCGGGTCCCTCGGACGTTCAGCGAGCCCCGTTCACTCGGCCGCGTGGCGAGTGCCTCCTTCAGAGCGTTCTGAAAGGCCCGCACGTTCAATTGCCGGGCCTTGTATCCCGGCGTGTCGATGTTGGCGATGTTCTCCGTCAACATCCGGTGCCTGGCCTCGGTATAGGACAGCACCTTCTCGAGCACCGGGACCGTCCCGCTGTTGACCACGCCGTCAAATAGCATCACGACACCCTGTCAGGAGCACGGAATCCGACGCCTCCGCGCAAACTCGCCGCGCTCCGGCTTGTGAAATCAGCAATTTCGATACCAGACGAGCCAGGTCATCCTGCGAATGTGAAAACAGGCAATTTGACCGAGGTGACGCGCAGTTTCTGCGCCTGCCGCGCAGTTCTTGCTGCCCTGTCCACCGTCGCCTTCCGGATCGCATCGTGCCTTGTGCCTCGCCTGTGCTCACCGGGTTCCCACCAGTAATCCGCTGCCTGCCTGAGCCGCCTGCAGAGACCGCCTGGCCTCCTCCTGCTCCCGCCACTGCTTGAGCTTGAGGGTCAGGGTCCGCACGCCGATTCCCAAGGCCTCGGCAGTCTTGGCCCGATGACCGGCACATTCCCGCAGCGTCTTCTCGATCAACTGCCGCTCCATGTCCTCCATGATGTGCCCGTGCCGCAGCTTCGATGGGAACGACTCGGCTCGCTGAATCCCGTTCAGCCATGGAACAATGATCTGCTCGGTCAGCACTCCATCGAGAACCAGAACCGACGCCCGCTCGCAGAGATTCTCGAGTTCGCGTNNGAGTTCGCGGACGTTGCCCGGCCAGTCGTACTCGGTCAGCAGCCGCATCGCCCCGTCGGATACCCGCAACGCAGGATGTCCCGTCCGCGAAGCCGCCTTCGCCAGGAAGTAGTTGACCAGCATCGGAACATCGTCACGCCGCTCGCGCAGCGGCGGAATCGCCAGCGGAAGAACGCTCAGCCGGAAATAAAGGTCCTCGCGGAATCGCTTGCGGGCCACCCAGTCGGGGAGATTGCGGTTGGTCGTGGCGATCACGCGAACATCCACGGTTCGCGTGGCGCTGCTGCCGACCCGCTCGAACTGCCGCTCCTGCAGCACGCGAAGCAGCTTGGCCTGCAGCGGCAGGGGGATCTCGCTCACCTCATCGAGCAGCAGCGTGCCGCCATCGGCAAGCTCGAACCGCCCCTTGCGAACCCGGTCGGCACCGGTGAAGGCCCCTCGTTCGTGCCCGAACAGTTCGCTTTCCAGCAGGTTGCTTGACAACGCCGCGCAGTTCAGGCAGAGCATCGGACGGTTCGCCCGGCCGGAGGCGCTGTGCAGCCGCCGGGCGACCAGTTCCTTGCCGGTTCCCGATTCGCCCTGTATCAGCACCGTGTTGCTGCTCGGGGCGATCCGGGCGATGGTGTCGCGCAAAACCCGCATCGCCGGCGAATCACCCACCATCTCGCGGATCTGGCCGTCGGTCAGCGACCGCTTGAGGGCCTCATTCTCCGAGCGCAGCCGCGCATGCTGGATCGCCCGATCCACGAGAAGGGAAATCTGTTCGGCTTCGAACGGCTTCTGGATGTAGTCCAGGGCCCCGAGCTTCATCGCCTCGACCGCCGATTCGATGGTTCCGAAGGCAGTCATCACGATAACCGAGGCGTCGCATTCGGCGGCCCGCATCTCGCGCAGCAGTGTCACCCCGTCCATGCCCGGCATCTTCAGGTCGGTAACAACGCAGTCAAACGACCCGCCCTTGATCGCCTCCAGGGCCTCGATCGGGTCGCCGAAGGTCGTCACCACGTGATCGTCGCGCGACAACGTCTCCGCGATCGACTCCCGCAGCATTTCCTTGTCGTCAACAACGCAGACTCGCCCCATTAGAGAACCTCCTCCCTGGACTGACCCAACGCAAACTCCTCCGAACCGGCCGGCGATTCCTCGTATCGTGCGGGAATCAGCAGCGTGAACACCGCTCCCCCGCCGGCTCGGTTGGCCGCCCGGACACTGCCGCCTAGGGTCTCCGCGATCTGATGCACGATCGCCAGGCCCAGACCGGTCCCATTGTCCTTGGTTGTGAAAAACGGATTGAAGATTCGGTCCATCAGTTCCGGCGGGATGCCGGGGCCGTTGTCTTCGACTCGAACCGCGACCCGGTCGGTCGTGTTGCGATCCGCTCGCACCCACACCCGCGCCCCGCCCCCGGCAACGCCGACCGGTACCGAAGCCTCAGCGGCATTGACCAGCAGGTTCGTCAGGGCCCGCTCCAGCAACGCGGCATCGGTGACCAGCTCAAAGCCGTTGACTTCGTCGCCCACCTCGAAGCGCACCGCCGCTTCCTGCATCCGGCTGGCGGCCAGTTCGACGGCCTGTCGAACCACGGCCTCCAGTCTCACCGGAGCGGGGTTGGGCGTCGTCGGCCGGCCGAAATGGAGAATGTCTGAGACAATCTCCTCCAGGACGTTGACGCACTTGCTGATCTTCGCAACCGTGCCCAGTTCCGCAGGCCGGTCCTGCAGATCGCGTCTGAGCAGCGAAGCGAACAGTCGGATGCCGCTCAACGGATTGCGGATTTCGTGGGCCACGCCGGCGGCCATCTCCCCGAGCGCGGCAAGCCGTTCCCGGCGCCGCAGCTCGGCGTTCTTGCGGGCCAGCTCCTCGCGCAGGTGGCGCACCTCCTGCCCGAGGTTGTCGTGCGCCCGCTTGAGCTGGTCGGTCACCTCGTTGTAGGCGGCGATGATCGCGGCCAGCTCTTTCTCGCGCTCCGTAACATGCATCGTGCCAACACTCATGCGTCGGTCCACTCCACGTGAGAGACGTGCGGCCCCTGCTCGCTGGCGGCATAGGCCACACCCGCCATTCGGGTGGCTTTCAGGCGATTCATGTCCGACTCCGTCTCCTGCCGGCGACTGGCGAGCATTTCGGCGTCCGCCCTGTCGCCCTCCAGAATGCCGGCCAGGTGGGCATTGACCTCGGAAATCAGCTCATCCGCCCGCCGTCCGTCGTCGTCGGCAAGTCGCGAACGGATCTCCGCCCAGCGCTGCTGATGCGGACGCATCCGTTCCGACAGCTTTCCCAGCCGATCGATGATCTGCTGGCGCTGACCAAGTACTTCCAGCAGCGTCTCGGCCTGGTCTGACGCGATCAGCATCCGCTGCCGGTCCGCCAGCACCCGGAGCTGCCGGCAGAGCGCGCATTGCTCGGTCAGCAGCCCGAGCACATCATCCCCACCATCCGCTTTCGCACCCGGCGTTGAGCGTATCACGTTCATGGGCGATTCCTTTCCGGCGACGGTTCCCGTCGTTCACGTTGTTCAGCCGGCCCCCGCGAGGGCAACCGAGAACGTGGGCGTCCTCTCGAGCCAATCGAAATAGGCCGTCCAGTATTGACGGCCCTCATCCGGCGAGTACCGGTCGAATGCCTCATCGGGAACGTTCTTGAGCGCCCAGCGAGCCCGCTGCAGCGTCATCCTCGCCTTGTCGATCTTCCCCAGCCGGATGTAGCAGTTGATCATCTGGATGTAGGCCGCCATGGCCATCGGATCGTCCTGGTATAGCCATGCCGCCCGGTCGTAGAGCTCGAGGGAATCGATGAACGGCCTCAGATCCGAAGGATCGGACACCCGGGCAAGATCGTGCACCACGTCGGCCCTGTAGAAGTGGCTCAGCTTGATATACACCCGCTCCAGCTCGCCGAGGGCGGATGCCTCCCGGGCACGGAATCGCTCGATCAGACCGTCGTAGAGTTGGCGGGCTTTCCTGAGCCGTTCGACACAGGTCGCCCGAANNAAGGCGATCTTTGTGCGGTGCGTTCTTGGGATGGGTGGAGTCGTCGAAGAGCCGCTCGGCACTGACCCGGTTTGATTCAGCGAGCATGAACATCGCCCGGCTGCTTCGAGGATCGTTCGGGTAGCGGTCCATCGCCTCCTGGAATCTAGCAATCGCCTCTTCATACTTCTCAGCGCGGATGTACAGGTCGCCCAGGCGAAACAGGGCCTCCCGATACTCGCGGGCCTCGGGCATCACCGAGTAGAGGGACTCGTCGGACCGGTAGCCCACCAGCCTTAACAAGGCCTGCTCCGCCCTCTCCAGGTCCCCCTTCTCGAGGAAGCAATCCGCCAACGGGACGATCGAAGATACGGCCGCAGGCATTCCGCTGAATCGGGTCAGACTCTCCTGGTATCGTGCGATGGCACTGTCGTAATCGCCGACAGCCTGGTACAACTGCCCGAGCCGCTGTAACGCGTCCGGCACCCGACTGCTGGTCGGCCGGTCCGCGATAAAACGGTCCAGAACCGCCGCCGCCTGCCACGGGTCACCCGCCCGGTCGAAGGCTTCCGCAGCCCGCCAGATCGCGTAAGAAGAACGGGACTCGTTCAGCGAAGCGAGCCCGGCAAGCTTGAGATACTCGCGGCCGGCCTCCTGGAGGTATGCCCTGGCCTGGACCCCGCGGCCGGCCGCCGCCTCGGAAGCCCCCTCATCGGCCAGAAGGGACTCCCCCAGTCTCATGGCCAGGTCCGCCTGCCATTCCGCGTAACTGGCCTGTCGCTCCGTGTCCGCCGGAGGCACCCCA
>MTKZ01021610.1_pt1 | contig 10523 bp, 11 predicted proteins | sample 1042781 | NCBI WGS metagenome assembly MTKZ01 (sample SAMN06212207, study PRJNA360539) | anaerobic digester metagenome | biome: Wastewater treatment plant; material: sludge; isolation source: anaerobic digester fed with sludge from wastewater treatment plant | place: Denmark: WWTP Viborg ...
GCGCCGGCGGCGAGGAACCCGCCCATGAGCGCGCCGCTGACCGTGGCGCGCAGGGGCAGGCTGCGGGTCCGCAGGCCTCCCAGGAAGTCGGAACACCCCCAGCCCAGGCTCGCGAGAAAGGCCAGCGCGATCGCCGTCACCCAACGTCCCCCAAAGTCCGTACGGGCCGCCGCCGGCGTCCGCCGGCGGCGCCCGAACGGTATCACGCGTCAGGCGCGTCCGCGCTGCGCGCGCAGACCCCCGGGTCCCCGCCCATTGAGACAGGCTGAAGGCGGGTATGGTTTCCATACGGGGTCGGATCTGCGCCGACGTCGTCAGCGCCGCCGACCCTGCGACGCCACGTGAGGGGAGGTGAGTGTGATGATGGCGCGTGTGAGGGCAATCCTGGTCAGTTTGGCCGTCTCGGTCGCCCTGCTCCTTGTGCCGGGCGCTGTCTTGGCCTCTGAGGCGCTCGCGCGGTATCCGGTTCCGCCTTACCCGGATCCCGGGGATGCGCTCGCCCCTCCCGGCGGCGAAGGCACACTGTCCACATGGTGGGCGCTGGTGGTCATCGGCGCGATGATGGCCGCCGTCGGCATCTACGCATGGTTGGCGGACAGGGCGGCACGGGCGGCTCGTCGCGAAACGCCGGCGGCAAAGTGGTCGACATATCGCCGGCTGGCGAGAAGCCGTCGGAGCGCAAAGCGGCGTGACGGAAACCACCGCACCGCCGCCGGACGCCGGCTCAGCCGGCGAGCGCGAGGGCGCGGCGGACGGGGGCGCTCAGACGTTGTAGACTTCGCGCCCCAGTGTCGTCACCCAGTTGTCCGCCAGCACCTGCTGGGCTTCCTCGGTCCTGTCCACGCCGAGGATGACGATGGCGTGGTCGTGGAGCCGACCCAGGTGGGGATAGAGGTAGTGCACGTTGATGCCGGCCGCCTTGAGCGGCTTGAGGACGGCGTTGACGCTGCCGGGGTGGTCCGGGATCTCGACGGCGAGCACCTCGATCTCCTTGGGAGCGTAGCCCCCGCCGGTGAGGATGTTCTTGGCCTTCTCGTGGTCGTCCACTACGAACCGGACGGTGCTGATGTCTGACGTGTCGGCCACCGTGATGGCCCTGATGTTCACGCCTTCTCGCCCCAGGAGCTCGCTGATCGTGGAGAAGCTCCCGGGGACGTTGGCCAGGCTCACGGACAACTGCTTGATGGACATCAGCTCCGGTCCTTTGTGTAGTCGTGACCCGCGGCGAGGGCCTTGCGGTTGAGCTCGAGGTACTTCGCTTTGCCCGGGCCGAGGATTTCGGCGAGGTTCTCCAGCATGGCGTCGTAGGAGACCATGGCGCTGGCCCTGACCAGGGCTCCGAGCATGATCATGTTGGCCACCTTGATGGAGCCCAGCGCCTCCGCCAGCTCGCTGGTGGGCACTGCCAGGATCTCGATGTCGCTCCTCGCGGACTCGGTGTTGACGAGCGACGAGTCGGTGCAGAGCAGCCCCCCCGACTGGAGCGCGCCCTGGAACCTGAGGAAGGAAGGCTGGTTCATGGCCACGACGTACTCCGGCGTGGATGCCACGGGGGAGGCGATCTCCTCGTCGCCGACGGCGACGGTGCAGTTGGCGGTGCCGCCCCGCACTTCCACGCCGTAGCTGGGTAGGTAGGTGACGTACTTGCCTTCGAGCATGGCCGCGGTGGCCAGGGTCGAGCCCATGGAGAGCACGCCCTGCCCTCCGGAGCCTGAGATGATGGTCTTCGTCAGCATGGGACCTCTTTGAACACGCCCAGGGGGAACTCCTTGACCATGGCCTCGTCGATGCGCTTGCAGGCCTCGACGGGGTCGAGCTTCCAGTTCACGGGGCAGGGGGAGAGGATCTCGACCAGCGAGAAGCCGGCGCCGTCGAGCTGGCGCTGGAAGGCCTTGGCGATGGCCTTCTTGGCGCGGGCGACCGCGGCGGGCTTGTTCACGGCGACGCGCTCGAGGTACGAAGTGCCGTCGAGCGCGGAGAAGACCTCGCAGATACGCACGGGGTGACCGGCGAGCTCGGCGTCCCGCCCCGTCGGCGTGGTCGTCGTCACCTGGTCGAGGAGCGTGGTCGGCGCCATCTGGCCGCCGGTCATCCCGTACACACCGTTGTTCACGAAGATGACGGTGATGTTCTCGCCCCGGTTGGCGGCGTGGATCCCCTCCGCGGTGCCGATGGCGGCGAGGTCGCCGTCGCCCTGGTAGGAGAAGACCAGGTTCTGCGGCCGCACCCGCTTGATGCCGGTGGCCACGGCGGCGCCGCGCCCGTGGGCCGACTCGATCACGTCGATCTCGAAGTAGTTGTAGAGGAGCATGCCGCAGCCCGCCGGGGCCACGCAGATGGCGTCTTCCTGGAGGCCCATCTCCTCGACCACCTCCATGAGGAGGCGGGTGATGATGCCGTGGCCGCAGCCGGGGCAGTAGTGGAAGTGCGCCTCCTTGAGGAGCCTGGGACGCCTGTAGACTGTCTTCATGGCCGGCTCCGATCGCGGTCTGCCTGTGCCTGGTAGAAATGCCGGGAGATGATCCGGTAGAGCTCGACGGGCATAGGGGCGACCCCGCCGGGCCTGCCGTAGAAGTGGACGCGCCCCCTGCCCTCCAGCGCGAGCCGCACGTCCTCGACCATCTGGCCGGCGCTCATCTCGAAGACGAAGAAGTCGCGGACCGACTTCGCCAGATCCCGGATCGCCTGCGCGGGGAACGGCCAGAGCGCGACGGGCCTGATCATGCCCACCTTCTTGCCCTCCTCGCGGAGGTGCTTGATGGCCCCCTTGGCGATGCGCGCGCCGGTGCCGTAGGCCACCACGACCATCTCGGCGTCGTCCGCCAGGTAGGTCTCGTAGCGGACCTCGTTCTGCTCGATGAGCCGGAACTTCCGCTGGAGCTTCCAGTTGTGCTCCTCATGGAGCTTGGTGTCGAAGATCAGGGAGTGGATGTCCTGGGCGGGTCTGCCTCTGGCGCCCGTGAGGGCCCAGCTCTTCTCGTAGTCCGGCGGGGGGACGAGGTCGTCGAAGTCGACCGGCTCCATCATCTGCCCGAGGACGCCGTCGCTGAGGATGATGACGGGGTTGCGGTACTTGTCCGCCAGGCTGAAGGCCAGCGGCACGATGGTGGTGAGCTCCTGAACCGTGGCCGGGGCGAGGACGATGGTCCTGTAGTCGCCGTGGCCGCCACCGCGCGTCGCCTGAAAGTAGTCCGACTGCGCTCCCGCGATGCTGCCCATTCCGGGGCCGCCCCGCACCATGTTGACGATCACGGCGGGAAGCTCGTCGGCCACCAGGTAGGAGATGCCCTCCTGCTTCAGGCTGATGCCGGGGCCGCTCGACGACGTCATGGCACGCGCTCCGGCCGCCGCCGCGCCCAGCACCATGTTGATCGCGCCGATCTCGCTCTCCGACTGGATGAAGACCCCGCCCGCGCTCGGCATCCGGCGGGCCAGGTACTCCGTGATCTCGTTCTGGGGCGTGATGGGATACCCGAAGTAGTGGGTGCACCCGGAGAGGACCGCCGCCTCGCCCAGCGCCGCATTGCCGCTCATGAGGCGTTTCATGGTTTGCTCACCTCGGCGTACCTGCTCACCTCGACGGCCGCATCGGGGCACATGAGGGCGCAGTTGCGGCAGGCGTTGCAGTCCGCGCCGTCGTCGAAGCCGGCGACGAAGTACCCCTTGAGATTCAACTCGTCCGAGAGGCTGATGCAACTCCTCGGACAGAACTCGATGCAGAGGCCACAACCTTTGCAGCGCTCCTTGTCGATCCGGATGCTCCCTTTCACTGATGGTCCTCTGCTGCTCGTTCGATCTGGCGTGCCCGTGCGGCCTGGCCTGCTCGTTCGGCCTGGTCTGCCGGTGCGGCTGCAGGCCGGCCGGTCGCCGGCGCACGGGTCGACTGTCAATGATAGTGCCTGGAGCGCTCGCCGGCGCGCCGGGAGTGACTGCCGGTGATCGCGCTTGTTCGCAGAGCGGCATCCCTGGCGGGGATGGGGAAGAGGAAGAAACGCGGGGCTTCCAGCGAGTTAATGGAGCCGACGCGGGGAATCGAACCCCGGACCCCATCATTACGAGTGATGTGCTCTGCCAGCTGAGCTACGTCGGCCCGAGTGGAGCCTAGGCATTCTAGGCCACCGCGAGGGCCGGCGCAAAGCCGGGCCCACGGCAGGGACGCGAGGTCGCTTGGGCGCGGCCCTCGCGCGGGTCCTCGCGTCGCGCCCGCCCTCCATGCCGGCGGCCAGGCCGCGCGGACGCCTTGGCGCGCCCTCGACGGACGCGGGCCGCGTGACCTGGCGTGATCTGCCTTCCGCCGGCCGGACTGTCCAGCGCTCCGGTCTGGCACCGACTCATGCGGCGTCCGGACCCTATTGCCTGGGTCCGGTCGACGCCCTAGACTTACATCGTAGGCAGGATCCGGCCGGGGCGGGCCTGACCCGCACCAGCGGCCGGGGAAGGGACGTGTGGCTGTGGCGGGGGAATCAGCCGAGATCCGCGTCATGCTCGTGGACGATCACGCCATCGAGCGTCAGGGCGTGCGGGCCCTCCTCGAGGCCCAGCCGGACATCCGGGTCGTGGCCGAAGCCGGAGACGGACTCGAGGCGCTGCCGCTGGTGGGATCCTCCCAGCCCGACGTCGTCGTCACCGAGACCATCATGCCGCGGATGAACGGTCTCGAACTGGCCGGACAACTCCTGCGGCGGTATCCGGACCTCAAGATGCTGGTGCTCACGCGCAACGACCGTGAGGACTGCGTCCTCCGCCTGGTGCAGGCGGGAGTCAACGGCTACCTGCTCAAGACGGTGGACCAGTCAGATCTCCTGGCCGCCATCCGCTCCGTGTTCCACGGCGGTCGTGTCCTGCAGCCGACGGCGCTGGAGGCGGTGCTCGACGACTACCTCCAGCGCGTGCGCGAACCGGCCGCGCAGGAGTACGCCGTGGAGCTCACCGCGCGTGAGCGCGAGGTGCTCAAGCTCATCGCCGAGGGCAATACCAACCAGGACATCGCGGGGCTCCTGTGTCTGAGCCGCAAGACGGTCGAGACGCACCGCAGCAACATCATGGACAAGCTGGACCTCCACAAGGTGACCGACCTCGTGAAGTACGCCATCCGTGATGGGCTGGTGGGTCTGGATTGAGGTCCGGCGTCCCGTTCTCGAGGAAGATCGGGCGTCGCGGCGCGCAGCAGGGGCTCCCCAGACGGTCCGACTTGTGCGATGATTCACGCGTGGTCATCATTGTCGGTCGCCGTGTCCGGTCGCCTTGGGAGATGCGGCCGGGTGTCTGCAAGGAGGTCGTCATGACCCATACCGGGGCAGCCGGGACGGACGCCGCATGACGAGTGCCGGGGTCGTCGCCTTCGTCAGCCACGGCCTGCCCGAGCTCCGCTCGGCGCTGCGGGGCATCCGCGAGACGTGTCCGGCGGACGCAGGCTTCGCCGTCGTGGCGAGCGACCTCGAGGATTACGACGCCACTTACCTGCTGCGCCAGCATCTGCGCGGCCGCCTTCAGACGCTGCGCTTCGAGCTGAGCGGTGTGCGGGGCGACCATTGCGGTCTCGGCCGGACGCTCAGCCTGGTCGACGGGGACTACATCGCGCGCGTCGACGACACTCTCTCCTTCCGGCCCGGCTGGCTCGAGCGAGCTGTGGGCGCGCTCGAGGACGACCCGACGCTGGGCTGCCTCTCGCTCGTCCCCCCGGCCGGCTACCAGCGTGGCCGTGGTCGGCCGCGTACGGTGAACGTGGAGCCGATCGAGGTCGACCACCTGGACATGCGCTGCTTCGTGGTCGCGCGTGAGCATGTGGAGCGTCACGAATGCGAACGCATGGAGCAGCGCTCCGGGGACTGTGCCTTCCAGAAGTACCTGCGCAAGAAGGGGCGCCGGCTGGCGTTCCTGCCCGGCCTCGTGAGCCCGCTGGGCTCGATCACCCTGCCGTCGGGGTTCGACGCGCGCGGTCACGAGGACGAACTGCCCCCACACGAGGGGGCGGCGAGCGCGATGCAGCGTCTGCGACAGGGTTATCACCTCGGCGAGGACGTGCTGCTCACCTGTCTCTCCTGCGGCGGTGCGGAGCTCGAGGTGCTCGCCGCACGCGTCCGCTTCTGCCAGCCCCACCAGGTGGCGATCGGCTTCTGGTACGAGCTCCGCTGCCCTGAGTGCGGGGAACTCCACTACCAGGAGGACTACCAGTTCCGCTGCCCCGACTGACCTTCGGGCGGTCGTCCGGTCGCGGAGATCCGTGGGAAGGACGGCAGCGAAGCCGTCCCGGGCGGGGAGACGGTGGACGACGCGAGCGGAGCACGCGGGGGGACTGGAGCCCGGTCGCGGATTCGAACCGCGGACCCCCTCCTTACCATGGAGGTGCTCTGCCTGCTGAGCTAACCGGGCCTGGTGGGGGAGCCAGGATTCGAACCTGGGTAGGCTGCGCCAACGGATTTACAGTCCGCCCCCTTTAGCCACTCGGGCACTCCCCCGGGGAGCCGGGGCATCGTAGCCGAATCCCCCTGCGCTTTCAACCGTCGTCGAGCCTCGATGTCGGCGCACCGGGCTCTCTGCATCGCCGCACGGCGGCCCGTGGTCCGTGGCGCGTGGGGAAGAGGGCAGCCGGGGTCGTCAGGGGGGTGACGACCCCGGCTTGAAAGGTGTGCCGCCCGCCAGGGGAAACGAGCGCGCACGGGGACTCGCAGTGTCATCGGCGACCGGCAGGGGGGAGGGGGATCCCGTCCGCGGTGCTTGTGATGACAAGTGCATTCTAACCGGAATATGGACGGATGCAACCCCTGCGTCGAAGAGGATGCGGAGATCGACGTCGGACGAGGTGTCCGGCGCGGCCCGTCCCGCAGCCCCTCCGCGCGCCGCCGCCTCTCGCGCGTCGTCGCTCGTCGCAGGCGGCGCGCGACGGATTGAGCGTCCCCGGAGCCTGTGGTACCGTAAGCACCCGCCGTGGCGGCGTAGCTCAGCTGGTCAGAGCAGCGGAATCATAATCCGCGTGTCGTAGGTTCGAGTCCTACCGCCGCTACCACTCATTTCCGACCCAAACGTAGGAAAGGCTCCCCGCCAGGAGCGCTGGCGAAGTGGAATTGCCCCGCTCTCTCGGACGCCCGAGGGTCGGGACTCCGAGGTCCGGGAAAGGGAGTCCAGATGGGCAAGACCAAGCCACCCTACGCGCCCGAGTTCCGTGCTGAGGCGGTGCGCCTCATCCGCCGCAGCGGCCTGACGCAGAGCCAGGTCTCACGCGACCTCGGCGTCTCGACGTTCACGCTGCGGAGTCGGCTGCAGCAGGCGGAGATCGACTCAGGCGAACGCGGGGGTCTGACCATGGACGAGCGCGACCAGCTCTGTCGCCTGCGCCGGGAGAACAAGGTCCTGCGTGAGGAGCGCGAAATCGCCGCAGAAGGCGGCGGCGCTCATCGCACAGAAGACCGAGCAGCATCCATGAAGTACCGCCTGATCGACGCGGAGAAGCCACGCCACTCCGTCTTGCGCCTCGCGCGCACGCTCGTCGAGCTCGTCGAGGCGATCCACGAGGACTCGAGAGACATCTACGGCGCGCCGCGTGTCCGAGCGGAGCTCGCCGACGACCATGCCATCTGCGTCGGCAAGAAGCGTGCCGCTTGGCTATGCGTGGTGTTGGCAACGCCGGCGTGGCCGCTAAGCGCCGGCCCAGGGGCAAGCCCGGCGGCATGGAGGCGCCGAACCTCGCGCGCCGGGACTTCACGCCGACGGCCCCCGACCAGCTCTCACATGGCCGACATCACCTACGTTTCGGCCTGGGAGGGCTGTTACTCCTCCTCGGCGTGGTGATCGACACCTTCAGCCGCCGCTGCGTTGACTCACTCGATGCGCGACGACCTGCAGGCCGAGCTCGTCATCGACGCGCTGCAAATGGCCGTGACGCGCCGGCGCGCCGAAGGCGGCCTCGTCAACCAGAAGGCTTGCCGCTAGCCACGGGTCAGAGAACGACCTGGCGCCAGCGGAGCCGCCCCGGTGTTAGACAAGCGCCGGGTGTGACGAATGGTGCAGAGGAAGTTACTGCAGGCTGCAGTTCGCCAGAATGGGATACATGATGAAGCCGTCGTACTTGCCCTTGACGGTCACGGTGTCGCCCTTGGACAGATTCGATATATCGTCGATTCCGGACTTCGAGAACATGCACTGAACGCCATCGAGCATCCCCGTGCCGCCGACGATGATGTAGGCCTCGTCGGTGATGTCCTTGCCCATGTCGGTGACCTTACCCTTCACGGTGACTACCGCGTCCTTGTACTTCTCGTCGGCCTTGACCTCGTTGGCTTTGAACTCCTTCATCATCGCGTTCGCATTGACCGAGTAGGCCGCCTTTTCCGATGCGACGTCCTCTGTGCCACTCTCTGTGCTACAGCCAACGATGAGCAAGGCCAACAGGGCGGCAAGGATGACGGGAACCAGTTTCTTCATGGCTACGACCCCTTTGGTGGACGACAGCTTTCTACTGTTTCTTCTGTAATCGTCACAAGCCTCTTTGGGCTTAAGCGGCGCCCCGCCCCCCGTCCTACCAACGACCCTTTCTCGCGTCTGAGGTTCGGAGTACGCCGTGGCCGGCGAAGAAGGAGGGGGTCGTGGGGCTCTTTGGGAAGAAGCTGCAGTCCGAGGTGCAGGACGCTGCGTCACAGGGCTGAGATCCGGTGACGCTGGTCAGGGAATCCCACTACCAGGCGCACCTCGAAGACATCGCGGGTGGCAAGGGCGCCGACTCTTGCGTGCTTGAGGAGTCTGTACGTCTCGTCCGCGAATCGGGCAACCCGTATGACAAGATAATCCGCGTGTCGTAGGTTCGAGTCCTACCGCCGCTACCATCTCCCCTCACGCCTCATGTCGCGCCGGGCCTCTTCTGTGGCTCCGCGCGCGGTCCCGGCCGTCCCGGCGACCGGGGTCCACGGACGACGATGCTAGAATCGGAACGTGTCGCGGGGTGGGCGTGACGACGGGAGCGAGCCTCACGCCGTCGCCCGACGAGCAAGGGGGGAGCCGTGTCTGCCGGATCGCATCGCTGGTGTCGTCGTGCCCGTCGCACTGCGCGGGGAGTCGCCGTCGCCGTCCTCATGGGACTCGCCGTCGCGCTGCTCATGGGCCTCGCCGTCGGCCTCGCGCCGGCGGTCGCCTCGGACGCGAGCCCGGCGCCGGGAGTGGGCAAGACGATCCTGCGCCTCGGCTGGACGCACGACCCCGAGAACCTCAACCCGTTCATCGGGTACGGGTCCGAGTACGAGATCTGGGCGCTCAACTACGAGCTGCTCGTGGGGTTCCGCGCCCGCGACATGGCGAACGTGCCCGGGGTGGGTCTCGCGACCGCCTGGGAGACGTCCGCCGACGGCAAGGTCTGGACCTTCACCGTCACCGACAGGTCACGGTGGCACGACGGCCGTCCGGTGACCGCCAGGGACGTCGCCTTCACGTTCACCTACATGATCGAGAACAAGATGGGCATGTTCATCGACTACCTCCGCTACATCGAGAAGGTGGAGGCGCCGGACGACACGACGGTCGTGTTCACCTGCTCGCGGCCCAAGGCCAACATGCTCGCCCTCTGGATCCCGATCCTGCCCGAGCACATCTGGAGCCACATCAAACCGGAGGAGGCCGAGAAGACCTTCGCGAACCCGCCGCCCATCGTCGGGTCCGGCCCCTTCCAGGTCGTCGAGTTCAAGAAGGGCGAATACGTGCGCCTCGCGGCGAACAAGGAGTACTGGAAGGGGGCGCCCAAGGTCGACGAAGTCATCCTCCAGACCTACCAGAACCAGGACACGATGGCGCAGGACCTCAAGGCCGGCGTCATCCAGACGGCCTGGAACATCCCCCCGGCGCAGTTCGACGCGCTGGACCGCGAGCCCGACCTCGAGTCGATCAGGGCGGTGACGGTCGGGCTCGACGAGCTCGGCTTCAACTGCGCCGACAGGAAGAAGTACCCCAGGTCGACGGGTCATCCCGTGCTGCAGGACCCTGCCTTCCGCCGCGCCCTCCAGTGGGCCGTGGACAAGGAGAAGATCGCCGCGCTCGCCTACGGGGGCAACGCGACGCCCGCGGACGCGCTGGTGACGGGCGACTACTACTCCTCCGACGCCGACTTCCACTGGACGCCGCCGGGCGACAGCGCCTACACGTTCGACCTGGACGAAGCCCGTGCGGCGCTCGATGCGGCAGGCTACCCGGACGCCGACGGCGACGGGATCCGCGAGTACCGAGGCAGGCCCATCAAGTTGCGGCTGTACGCGCGTACCGAGTCGGCCGCCAGTCAGACCTGCGGCAAGCTCATCACCGGGTGGTTCAGGGAGGTCGGACTCGACATCGACTACCGGGTGATGGCGGAGGGCGCGCTCGGCGACCGGCAGTACAACTACGAGCACGACGAGTTCGCCCCGGACTTCGACATGTTCATCTGGGGCTGGGGCGGCGATGTCGACCCCAACTTCATCCTCTCGGTGCTCACCACCAGTTCAATCGAGAGCTGGAGCGACTGCAACTGGTCCAACGCGGAGTACGATGAGCTCTTCCTCGAGCAG
>MTKZ01057794.1_pt1 | contig 10520 bp, 10 predicted proteins | sample 1042781 | NCBI WGS metagenome assembly MTKZ01 (sample SAMN06212207, study PRJNA360539) | anaerobic digester metagenome | biome: Wastewater treatment plant; material: sludge; isolation source: anaerobic digester fed with sludge from wastewater treatment plant | place: Denmark: WWTP Viborg ...
AAGTAAAGGCTCGAGAGAAATCTTATCCTCACTATTGGTGTGATTCATTGGGAGTTCTAAACATAGCCATTCGGCATTTAATTCTTCAATATGTCCCTAACCACGTTAAGTGGCGTGAGCCACTGAAGAGAGGTGAAGAAAACACCGACTAAAAGTCGGTGAAGTCGTATGAGAATTAAGAGCTTAATCATTGAAGGTTATGCCTACCGTTTTCAGAAGCTTTCCAATCGTTTTGCTCGATATACATTTTTAAATCCGAAAGTAGGAAAAATCCGTGAGGTGCGAGGCGTTCTCGCCTTCCGGGCGGAAAAACTCTTGGCAAAGATGTGCGATTGCGCCTCCAAATCTGCTGCCCTTGATCGCGATTATGTGAAAAGGCGTCATCCTGAGTTGTTAACCACCTATCTTCAAGGGCGTAGCAACAATCCAGCTTTGATGATTGTTGGGTACGACTCTTGTTCGTTCGGTGACCCAGTAATAAAAGCTCAATTGATAGAGAGATCTATCAACACAGACATACTTGACTCACTGAAACCTGCCGACTCGGACGCCTCCTACCTGAAACAGCGCATGCTTTTTTCGCTATTTCCTGATCTACAGGACTATGTATGTTTTGAACCGGTTGTGGAGCAAGCGGCTCGTGAATTATCTCAAATCACGGATTTTGAAACTGCTAAGTTGGCCGTTCAATATATGGGTTTTGCGAAATTATAGTTAAGCGAAGTTATTCCGGGCAAACACTGTTTCTGCGCCCTTCTTCATGTCGAGGTTCTTTTCGGGAATTTTCTCGTCGAGCGCTATTCCTTTTACCAATGATAAGTTGCATTCTTAGCTTGCTGTAAAAAAGAAGAGCTCCTTAGCGTCCGATCCTGCCGGATATACGTGAAAAGTCGAGAACCCAAGCGAAGACGAGGATAAGGAAAAGCGCGGTCGACCCGGTCGACCGCTTTCTCTTTATAACCAGATACTGGCTTTGGCGCCATAATCCGAGGAGAACCCGCTCAACCGACATACGCGCGTTCTATCCTTTCCTGAGGGCCCCATAACTTAAACGCCTTTTCTCGAATTTGAAGCTCATTTATTTGAGACAAGACGGGCTTCAAGCCATCCTTCATTCCGTTCANNATCTTTCTCTTTATTACTGGATACTCGCTTAGACTCCATAATCCTAGGAGAATCCTCTCAACCGACATACGCACTTTCTCTCCTTGCCTGAGGACCCCGTAACTTACACGACTTTTCTTGAATTTGAAGCACATTTCTTTGAGACCAGACAGGGTTCAAGCCTTTCCTCATTCCATTCATACCCCACGATATCCGACGGTGGGCGGAGTTTTCTTTCGGAAACCTAAGGCTTCTGGACGGATGCGGGCAGCAATGAAAATGACATTTTGGTGTATAATTGTCTAAAGATTTGTCCGGGCCATCAGTAATATGACTTTTTATTCGTTAAGCGCGTCAATGTTGAACCTTCAGCTCCCTGACGCTTTCGTAAGAGGGCGAAAAAGCGCCGAGTGCCCGAATAGTACAGGAATAATGTTTCATATCTTGAGATTTCACTCAGAGTCAGTCGGTTTTCCAGATACGTTCGATTGTTTGCCGAGTAGCGATGTCTTGGAAGTCCAGAGTTTATGAAACCGACTGGTTCTTCATAAACTGATCCACTCGCATCGACTGAGAATCCGCAAAGGAGGGAGATAGAGTTGCGTTTCGGAATAACCGCGAGGCCGAAAAATAAAGTGGCCCGGCTTCCTATCCAGTACAACGCATACCTTCAGAGTTACTTGTATTCGATCTTTAGAGAAAAGATGCCTTTTTTACACGACGCCGGCTTTCGTTCCGAAAACAAGGTGTTTCGACACTATACCTTTTCGAGGATCTTTTCTGAGGGGATGAAGCGAGAAGGCGATTTTTTTCTCGTCCGTAATCCCATAGAGTTTTATGCCTCCTTCTTGGTAGACCCGATGCCGAATATCGTGATTGACCATCTGATCTCCGTTCACACGCTACGATTGGGGAACGAAGAGTATCAAATCATCGACGCGAAAGCTTATGAAGATCCCGTTCACTTTCGCCCAGGCGATCGGATGGAGATGGATGTCGTCGCCCTTTCACCCATCGTCGCCTACAGAACCATTTATGTCGAGGAGAAGAAAAAAACCCGCTACTTCAGTCCTTACGATCCGGAATTTAACGCGCTTTTGGAAGAAAATCTCAAGAACAAGCTGTCTTCAATACATAGCGGCAACTCGGAACAATATCGTTTTCACATCGTTCCTACGAACTTTGATTTAGAGAAAAATGAATCGGTCGTCTGGTATAAGGGATNNACTCTTGCGCGTAGCGTACCACACCGGTCTCGGCAGTAAAAACGCGCAGGGTTTCGGGATGTTCAGAATTCTCGGTTGATCGGTCGCGCAATAGTCATTTCATTTTATGTTTTGCGATTGTAGAAAGAAGTCGGTCTTTGACAAGAGATTAAAAATACATCCGCGTAGGGTCTATATGTGACCACGGCGCTCCGTGAGAAACCACCCTGGCCTCTTTTTTAAAGCCACTTACAAACCAAAGTCGCGCCAGACTTAAGTCCGCCCGCTCTGGCGACGACCCGAAGGCGTTTACATTCATCAGCGTTCGAAATTTGACCGTCGACTTCTCTTTGGCGGCTCAAAAAAATATAACAAAAATACCGGTCATCTGATGATTCATTATATGGAGGTGATTGTATTGCGAGTATTTGCTTACGATGTGCAATCCATACATAGCTTTCTCTTCGAATCTTTGGAATTCAAGGCCATAGCCGGCGCCAGCCGTTTGATCGATAAGTTCGACGAGAGTATGAAACTCAATAGCTCGGAGTCCTGCGAGTGCCTGTTCGCAGGCGGAGGCAACGGCCTGTTCATCATTAAACATCGAAGCGATAGTCTTCAACAGGCATTTGAGAAGAACAAAGCGCAGTTTTTATTCGATCATCCGGTAGTCAGCGTAGAATTTGAGATAGAAGATTGGCCGCCTAAGACGACGCCTTTCCCACCCTGGTTCCAGTGCAAAGGCTTGGAAAACTCCGGGGACTTCCCGAAGATCTATTCCAGAGTGGCTCTTGAACTCGAAAAGCAAAAACAACGAGTCACTTGTCAATTGACGAGCCCAAAAACGCTGCGAAATCTTTGTCCACTCTGCGGAAACCGAGAAATTGACTCGAATTCTCGTTATAACGACGACTTGATTTGCGAAGTGTGTTCCGGCAAGATCGAAGAAGCTAAAAGTATTGAAGACAAAAAGGTCACCTTCAACCTCGAAGAGATTTCTAGAAGCCTAACCAAAAAGGGAGAAAGAGAAGAAGGGTATTTAGGGGTCATCTACGGTGATGGGAACTCGTTGGGTAACGTGTATCAGAAAATGAACACGCCCATGGAGTTTTCAGAATTGAGCGCGCTCCTTCGTAGAGAGATCCTCGGCGCGATACAAGAGGCTACGAAAAGTTTAACCCGTTACGCGGTTCCCCTGTTGGGAGGAGACGATTTCTTGATGATCGTTCCACCCGAACGCGTATTTTACGTTTTACACGCGCTCGAAAAAAAGCTATCAAGACTTCAAGCAGAACGGAAGATCACCTTTTCCTTTGGACTCGCGGTCTTGCCAACCACTATTCCTTTGAAGTTTATTTTTCAAATCGTGGAAGACCTGCAAGACGAAGCAAAAAAGGCAAACAAAAGCGACCCAAAAGCCCACGGCGAACACTGCGCGGCCTTTCGATACCTTGACACCCCTTTCTTTGGAGCGATGGGGGGCGCTGAAGGCAAAATACAATACGGTGTGGGTATGAGTACGTTTCAACTCTGGTCGCTTTTTGAGACAGCGCGAAAAATGCGAAAACAAGAGGTGACGAAAGGCGTTTTCTCCAAACTGGAGCAATTATTCTTGAAGTCTGGCAGCAAAGCTTTTACTTTGAACGGTTTTTACTATTTAATGAGGAACACGAAGATGCCCCCTTCCGAGATAAGAGAACTTATGTCGGGAATAATCACTAATCAAAACTTCGGGACTATAACCGATCTGTTCTTATATGAAGAGGGCTTTGGAGAAGGGAGGGTCTATGAATAGGATGGATAGCGACATTCTGTATCGCGTGAAAGTAACGATCACTGCGTTGACCCCCCTGCTCGTCGGAGGTAGAGAACCCGACCGCTATGTTCATTTGAGCTCTAGCGCCGATGGAAACGGATTCATTATNNAAATTAAAAATATCGGTGAGACCGCGCTTCTGGACTTCTTGGGAAGCGATGAGAAAGAAGGCGACATCAAGCTTTCCGAGATGAAATCTACGCGCCTCGGCAAAGACTATGACGAACGCGTTAGAGTTTCGATCAACCCTAAAACGAGAACCGCCGATGCCGGTCATCTCTTTTTGCTTGCCGCCGCGCCTAAAGGAAGCCGGTTTGAGGGTCACATCCTGTTCAAGCGAGAAATCCCTTTCGAAACCTTCCGACACTTCAAGCGCCTGCTAACCTCTTTCCCTTTATTCGTAGGCGGCGGGCAAACGAGTGGTTTTGGCAAAGTGAAAATCGAACTTGGGGAGCCTGAGCAGTTATCCGGTAAGTTGATAAATAGCGGATTATGGCAGATCAATCTTAAACCCCTTACCCCTTATACTTCCAAACCCGTTTCTGGTCGTTTGCAGAAATCTTATTTCGTGCCTTCTAAAGAAGTGATAGAAGCCTCCGCGATTCTGAAAGTGTTCAAAGCAGAGCGAAGCGGATGGTTTTTCCCTTCTGATTCTCCGGCAAGACGTTGCTTTCCAGTTCCACTGACGTATTATCAGGAAAAGACTTCTGATACCGTTACGCCCATAGATTTGATAAAAGAGCTGTTGTACAGCAGAATGAAAAACGCGCCTTTTCTATTGGCCAAAAAAGAAACAGGCGCTAGGTTGATCCCGATGAAAGGGTTCGCGAGTTTGGGAGCTCATAGCGAGATAATAAAAGTCCTTCCAATCACCTCCTACCACGTTAAAAGAAACGAGAAAGTGAAGACCGTAGAGGATTTTTGGTTTCAAGCGAGTTATAAACCAGAATACTTCTGTGGGACACTACTCGTCGGCGAAGCCGGCATCGAGTTGCCAAGTTTTACACAACTGGGAGGGTCTCGCGGAAAAGGTTATGGACTCTTTGAAGTGGAAAGCCCGGAGCCCTACAAACTATGGGACACGTGGGAACGAACCGTTACGAGTTGTTCGGATTTTTTCGCCAGTTGCTTAAATCCGACGCCGGATGGCTCTAAGTTTTTCATCCCTCTCTTGATCACATCGCCCACGATCCCCGATTCTTCACTCGATCAGCGGTTCAAGCTCGTTCAGGAGTTCTCGAAAAGAACCGTCGTTCGACGATATTTACCCGATACTGGACAGACGACTCTCGTTCCTGCGGTGAGTCCTGGCAGCGTATGGATTTTACAGCCCGTAGACGACAGTCTACCCCTCGCGCCGATAGTGGAAAGCTTGAAGCAGTTGAAACTGAGGGGAATAGGCTCGCAAACCGAAAACGGCTTCGGCGATTTCGAAATCTATCCTTGGAGGTGAATAGGTATGGACAATCAGGAAGCATTGGCCAAGAAAGCGGAAGAAATTATCAACGAAATGGTGAACAAGAATGCCAGGATCACCGATACGCAAATCCGGAATTTTATGGAAGCGGCGCAAAAGAGCGGGAATTATCTGGAATTGAAAATATATTTGCAATACCAAGCCGCAAGGATGAAAGACCTTAGAGAGTTCGTCACGGTAGTCGTCAAGTATCTCGATGGCGAGTATGCCGAGACCTCGGAATATCTAAACCGTAAGGGTGAAATCGCCTATCTGTTCGGTCTAATGGCGAGATATAAAAAGTTTAAGGATGTAGAAGCGAAGAGCCCCGGCTCGGGGAGGTGAGGAGCATGTACGCTTTGGATCGTTATGAAAACATTTCGTCTTGGAAACTGAAACTGGTGAATAAAACCGCTATGCGGATAGGCGCGGGCCATGCGGGCTTGGATCCAACGGAGCCGGACAACAGCGTCATTAAACAAAATGGGAAGCCCTTCATCCCTGGCTCATCGCTTAAAGGAGTGTTCCGCGCTCACATAGAGGCCCTTTTCTCCGAAGAACGCCATCACTGCTTCGTCTGCGGTAAAAGAGGCTTCGCGCCGAACAAAGAGAATCGGGCATTGTTTCTGCGAGAGTTGGATGGGGAGGGGTTTAAACTTTGCCCACCCTGCGCGCTGTTCGGGAATGAATTTATTCAAGGTAGAGTCTATTTTTCCGATTTTCTCCTCGATCGCCCTGCATCCATCGCCATTCGAGACGGTGTGGGGATTGATCGGGCGACCGAAACCGCAGCTAATCAGAAGAAATATGACTACGAAGTTGTCGAACCAGGAGCAGCCTTTTCTGGAGAGCTTTTGTTGATCAACCTAAATCAAGCGGGCGAAGAGTATCGGGCGTTGAAGCTTATGGTCGAGTGGATAAATCTCGGTATTATCCGAATCGGCGGGTCGGTTTCCAGGGGATTAGGCAGATTCGAGGCCACTCTCGAAGAAGAAATGCCGCTTGGGGAGGCGATGAAGCGTGTTTGACGAAATTTTGAGCCTACTCGCGTATCGAGTGATGATCACGCCGAAAACAGGGTTCCTTGTTTCTCAGGGAACTTTACCTCTGAGCCCCACGGAACCAGATATTTACTTTATGCGATGCGAGATTCCCGGGGTGGGCGCCCTTCCCTACATTCCGGGATCGAGTCTGAAAGGACCTTTTCGAGCGCATGGAGAAGCGCTGCTGAGAAGCCTGTCTCATAACACAAACGCCCGTTTCGCCTGTGACATCGGCCATAATAGCGCTTGTTCACAAAGCATTGATTTTAAAAGATTGTCGGGCAAAGAAAAATATTTGAAGATATGTTATGCCTGTCGCACGTACGGCTGCCTTGGGGTCGCGTCCGTTATCCGCTTTGAAGACGCCTATCCTTGGCGCGTTCCCGAAGAAGCCGAAGCCATTTATAAGAACTTGGAAGAGCGGGTCATGGTGAGAAACGGCATCACTGTCGACCGGAATTCCGGAAAAGTCAAAGAAGGCGCGCTTTTCTTCTACGAGTCCGTAAACCTTCCGTTCTATTCGCAAATTTTCTTGAAAAACCCCGAAATATGGCAGGTCGCTTTGTTTTTAAAAACAATCGAACATATCAACGAAGGTTTTCAAAAATTCGGGCATTCCAAAAGCCGTGGAATGGGAAGAGTGGAAATCGTTCCGACAGAGTTGACAGTCTACACAAAAGGCCGGAATGGGTTGTTGTTCCGGACTTCCACAAACAATACGGAAGGCGCGCTAGAAAAAGCGATAGAGGGCATAGATTTAACCGACGATAGATGGCTAAGGAAAAGCGCGGTTTCCGGAGACAGGCTGAAAGCGGTTAACGACGCCCTTTTGCGTGAAGGGATAGACCAGTTGCTCCGACAGACGAAGCAGGTGGGATAGATGGACAACATCGAAAAAGGGTATTTCAGAGTTTCGGTTCCCCAGGAATCGGCTACACCAACGGTGAGTTTTATTAACAAGTTTTCGGGAAGATGTGGAAAGATCGTTATACGCTGGAAAATCATACAACCTTTCTCGATTGTTAACAGCATACTTTCATTCGGTAAAGAAACAGAAAAAACCGAAGCCCTGTACCGGTTCTATCGTTTGGGCGACCGATTGTTGTTGCCGGGGTCTTCGTTAAAAGGAATGGCTCGCACCTATACGGCGGCGGTTTTCGGGCTAACATTCGCCGACGAGTTGTATGGACACTGCGATTATGGGATTATTGAGAGGGATGCAGATCGCAGAAACAAAAGAATCAATCACGCCTCGAAGGTATTCTTTGAGGATGTGTTTATCGATGAAAAAGCGCTAACCAAAGCCCCGACAATGGCGGCATTCTCGAAGAATAAAGCCGTTCCGGGAACCTTTAGGATTTATAAGCTTGCGCGTAGCGAAGAGATGAAAACTCGAAGCTTCCCGATAGAATGCCTCCCACCGGGTACGTTTTTCGATTCGGAAATCCAATATGTGGGGTTGTTGGATGAGCATCTCTCAGGTTTCCTTCTCAGTTTGGGTCTTCAAGAACACTACTCTTTCCCGCTAAAATGCGGAAGAGGAAAAAGTACGGGTTACGGGGCGCTTAAAGCTTCCGTCCTGAAAGTCCTCGAGTTTGATCGGCGTTCCGCTTTCTCTCCCCTTATCGATATAACAGAGGTAATTAAGGGTAAATTGACCCAAACTCCGGGAAAAATCGCAAAAAAGCCGCTAGGGAACTTGGAAATTCTCCGGATACACAGCAGTCAGTGAAGGAGTGTGAGGGGTTTTGCAGATAGAAAACGANNGGTTTTGAGGATAGAAAACGAACAATTGCGAAAATTATACGATCACGTGACCGAAGAAATAGCAGACCTTTCTCGAGAAGACCAAAAACACCTTTCATCCAACAACCTCAAGAACTTCCAATCTTTAGTGATGGTTGAGGGGCTCGATGCGTATAGAGGTTTCAAACGAGCTCTGTCGTCTTTTCGGAGCAATGAGGCCCGAAAATACGAGCTTATGGAGCAATTTTTGGATGGGTTAAGGACGACTTTCGCAATAGAAGATGCCCTTACTCTTTCGACGTATATTGGGTATGCGGCGCGGATCAGCGCGTATGCCGCATCTTTAGCCGGGGAACAGCCGGAACAATACACACCCGCAATCGGAAAAGCCGACAAAACTCCGGCCGATAGGGGCAGTCGAAAACCGACGTCTTCAAGCGGCGTTACCCCGTTCGGAGAAGCTCTGGCGAAATTTCTTGAAGAGGATAAAAAAAGAAAGCGTTAAGGGTCGAGGGCGCGCCGTGTGAAACCTCTAAAAGCTCTTTTTCAAGTCCCGTAAATGCGAAAGACCTACCGGATAAGAGTTCGACAGGCCTTTTAAAGGCAAAAGATAGCCTCGCGCTGAGGGCACAGAGGGCACGGAGAGGTAACAGAGAAACGTCTTGGGAACGTCGAAAGTTTTAGGTTATCGCGGGGTAGCCAAAGAGGCCCCGCGACCCGCTCTTTCTCCATATTCGTATGAAACGTATTAGAAACCGATAGATCGAAAGCGCAAAAGCCTATCGCGCCGTCGCGGAAAGAAGAAGCGCATACGCGGCGATGCTCTTGTGCAGGTCAGCGCGGGGTAACCGAAGGGGCCCCGCGGTCCCCCCATTCACTGAGCGCTTACGCCGCGATGCTGCACTTGGGTACTCTCCCAGAAAAAAACCATGCCAAACTAAAGTTTGGCGTTCCCAGGCAGTCTCAGATGTGTTCTAATCTCTCCTCTGTGTCCTCCGTGTTCTCTGTGCGAACCCCGGTTTTTCCTCTCAGGAAACTCTACAAACTAAAGTTTGTCGTTCCCAGTCGTTCCCATAGAGACAGGCCGACTGGAAGTCGGCCCCACGAATTGTCTTCGACCTTTTCTCTGTGTTCTCTGTGCCCTCTGTGCGAACCCCGTTTTTCCTCTCAGGAAACCCTGCCAAACTGAAGTTTAGCGCTCCCGCGGCGTTCCCAGGAAAAGGATATCGAAGGAGCCGCCGTATAAAACCGACGTACCTTCGGTAGCCGTTTTTCGATTTCTTTCGGTCAGTACGAGCCCCCTTTTTTCAGGACGTTCTACTAAAGTGTGTATACATTACTTGAGACACCAAAATGCCCTTGTGGAGGTGAAATGATGGGCTTCCTACAAGCTGTCTATAAGCTGGCTCAAAAAGATAGCGTGAGTAAAAGCGATCTATGGTCGCGGCTCGATCTGCCCGGTGATCCTGAAAACGGGCGGGTCATCCGAGTTGGTCTGAAAGTCTCCGCTTTTTGCGCCCCTTATACGGTCACTGGTATTGGAACGATAGATGTCGCCGATCTGTTGGCGGGCGATCTCTCCGAAGAGCAATGGAAAACACGGTATCTTTTTAGAGAGCCTTCTAGTCCGTCGACGGGTTGGAGATATACGCCGATAATAAAAATCGGCCAACCTACAACCTACGAAAAATTCGAGGAGTCGTGGCAAAAATTTCGTAAAACTCTTTCTGAAAAGACCTTCCCGGATTTTGAAAATAGCGGCGTTCTGGCTCCGGGTTCTACCGAAATCATCATCGTCGCTTTGGAGGAAAGAAAGCAAGAGATTTTCTCGTATATGGAAAAAAAACGTCCGCACACGTTGGTTTTCGGTATCGAGGAAAACGGCATTTTTCATTACCCGGGGGATCTCCAGCCTTTCGTCGATTACTGCGCGCACAAGCTCGGAAATCTCTCGAAGCCGTCAAGCGGAGGGATATGCAGCGTCTGCGCCGATCCATTGACAAACGTGTTCCATTTGGACAAAATCTTTTCTTTCGCCACCTTTGATAAACCCGGGTTCATTCCTGCCTTGAATTCCAACAATAAAGGAGGCGTTTTCCCTATCTGCGAACGGTGCTTTGATACGTTCACCCGGGGGAGGGCGATATTGG
>MTKZ01001771.1_pt2 | contig 10519 bp, 8 predicted proteins | sample 1042781 | NCBI WGS metagenome assembly MTKZ01 (sample SAMN06212207, study PRJNA360539) | anaerobic digester metagenome | biome: Wastewater treatment plant; material: sludge; isolation source: anaerobic digester fed with sludge from wastewater treatment plant | place: Denmark: WWTP Viborg ...
GCACGTTGCAGGCGGAGCTGGCGGGCTATGCCGACTATGCGCGCCGGGTGCGCTACCGTCTGCTGCCGGGCGTGTGGTAGTGGAGGATGGCTCGGGAGGTGGCAGGGTGAGAAGACCTCGGGAGAGGCGAAGATGAGAATGATGTTGACAGGCAAACAGGAGGACCCGATGCAGACTGAATCCGATCTCATAGTGCCGCTCTCCGACGCCTCTGCCGGGCTTGCGCAGGTGGGAGGGAAGGGCGCCTCGCTGGCGCGCCTGGCCGCGGCCGGCCTGCCGGTGCCTCCCGGGTTTTGCGTTACTACGGCCGTCTACCGGCGGTTNNCCGATCAGCCGGCGACGCTCGAAGAGGCGTCTGGCCGGATCGGGGAGCTCTTTGCGCAGCACGCGCTGCCGGATGACATCGCCGAGGCGATCCGGTGCGCGTACGCCCAGCTTGGCGGCTATGCCGGGCCTGGCGGGGGTGATGCGCCCGTCGTCCCTGCCGCGGGACTCCCTTCGGTCGCCGTGCGTTCCTCTGCCACCGCCGAGGACCTGCCGGAGATGTCGTTTGCCGGCCAGCAGGAGACCTATCTCAACGTGGCCGGTGAAGCGATGGTGCTCGATGCCGTCAAACGCTGCTGGGCCTCGCTCTGGACCGCACGGGCGATTGGCTACCGTGCGCGCCACAACATTGCGCCTCAGGACGTGAGCCTGGCAGTAGTCGTGCAGGTCCTGGTGCCCGCGGATGCGGCCGGTGTCCTCTTCACCGCCAATCCGCTGACCGGGGACCGCGATCAGGTGATGCTCAGTGCGGCCTGGGGGCTGGGTGAGGCGATTGTTGGCGGGCACGTCACACCAGATACGGTTGTGGTTGATAAGGCGAGCGGAAAGGTGGTGGAGCGGAAAACCGGCAGGAAGGATATCATGAAAGTCTGCACCCATGAAGGCACGCGCGAGGAACCTGTGCCGAGGAATCAGCGCGCCAAGGCAGTGCTTACCCAGGCGCAAGCCGCGGAACTGGCTCGCATCGGCGTGAAGATCGAGGAGCTCTATGGCCAGCCCATGGATATTGAGTGGGCTCTCCACGCCGGCCGCATTTCCATCCTCCAGGCCCGCCCGATCACGCGGCTCCCAGAGCCGCCACTGGAATGGAAGAGCCCCTACCCTAAACCGCTGCTGGCGCACGGCGATTCCATTGACCTGGCGCCCGATGCGGTCTCGCCACTGTTTGCCACTCTGGGATTGCCGATTGCCAACAAAGTGTATCTGAAGATGTACGATAGAGTCATGGGGCTGCGAGGAGAAGACGTCCCCATCTTCATAACCATCAATGGGTATATCTATTTGTGCTTCGTCAAGGGAAGCAAATTCTGGAAGTATATGTCAGTGCACGCGTCTACCGTCGCAAGACTCTATGCGTACGGATTGGAACGCGCGGAAATATTGCGTGACGGCAGCGTCGCGGTTGTGACCAAGTGGCACCAGATGGACCTGGCTTCGGCAAAGGCTCCTGAACTGCTGGCTGGAGTGCGCGAACTTTTCGAAATCTCGGCCGACCATTGGTGTGCGGCGATATGCAGGCCGATCCCCCGATCCAACTTCAGCGAGCTTTTCTTCAGCCGGTTCTACAACGCGTTGATCAAACGCAAAGAAGACCCCGCTGCTGTAACCTTTCTGCTGGGCCTGGAAGGCCTGCCGCTGCGGGCGGAGAAATCGCTCTATGACCTGGCGCTGTGGGCAAAGACGCAGCCGGAGCTGGCGGGATACCTGGCGCGAACGCCAGCAGACCAGATCTGGGCCGGGCTGCAGTCAGACCCAGTGCCTGGGCCGCTGGCCGAAGAGTTCGCGGCCCGTCTCGCGGCTCACCGGGAAGCGTTTGGCCACGTCCTATACGATCTCGACTTCATGAACCCTGTCCCCGCTGAGGAGCCGGTCCCAATGCTGGATGCGTTGAAGGTTTATCTTGCCGGCCAGGGCAACAGTCCATACGCTCGTCAGCAAGCACAGGAAAGGCAGCACCGGCAGGCGGAACAGGCGATCTCCCAGCGCCTTGATCCGCTGCGCCGTAAATGGTTCCGGAAGCTGCTCGCGTCGGCTCAGGAGTGCGCTGCCGAACGGGAAAACGCCATCGCGGCCATCGGCCTGCCCTACCCACAGCTCAGGCGCCTGCTGACCGCGCTGGGGCAGCGCCTGGCGGCGGCCGGCGCGACCGCCCAGCCGGAAGACATCTGCTGGCTTGAAGCCGAGGAGATAGATGCGCTGGCCGCGTCCCTGGAGGCAAATGAGCGGCCGGACAGCTATGCCGCAGTCATTGAGACCCGCAAAGCGGTCTGGAAGCGAGAGCGGATGGCCGTGCCCCCTATGGTTATGCCGGAAACCTCGCTTCTGGCCAAGATGACGGCGTCCAAGAAGCCGTCCCAGGCCAATCTCCTGAATGGCTTCGGCGCGAGCCCGGGCACAATTACAGCCCGGGCGTGCGTGCTGCGCAGCCCGGAGGATTTTGGGCAATTACGCCCCGGAGATGTGATCGTCGCGGTGATAACCACACCCGCCTGGACGCCGCTTTTCGCCATGGCTTCGGCTGTGGTAGCCGATATCGGCGGGGNNGCTCAGTCACGGTTCGATCGTGGCGCGTGAATATGGCATCCCCGCGGTGATGGCTACCGGCGTGGCCACTCGCCTCATTCGTACCGGGCAGATGATCACGGTGGATGGGGACGCGGGAACTGTCGCAGTGCTGCGCGAACCGTGAGATGTGATGGCGATCTGCGCTTGACATCGGGAGGGCAGTGTCGGATCGCGCTTCTGCATAGGCCAACTTGACCGGTGCGAGAGGGAGGTGACAGATGACAATGGTAGTACAATGGGTGCCATGACTTCGGCCGGATCAGGTTGCTTTGACTTCCAGCTTGGAGAGGCGCCAGGGTGAAAGGACCTATGCAGACCATGATGCGACCAGATCCTGTTCGGTTTGTTCGTGCGCCGGCAGCCAGGGGCTTGTGGCGCTGGCTGCCGGGGATCGGCGCGCTGCGGAGCTACCGGCCGGGCTGGCTGTTGCGCGACGTGACTGCGGGGCTCGTTCTGACCGCGATCCTGGTGCCGGTCGGCATGGGCTATGCCGAAGCGGCGGGCCTGCAGCCGATCTACGGCCTGTACGCCACCATTGCCCCGCTCGTGGCGTATGCGATCTTCGGACCGAGCCGGATCCTGGTGCTGGGACCCGACTCTTCCCTGGCGGCCATGATCGCCGCGACCGTGGCGCCCCTGTCCGCGGGCAGTCCGGCCCACGCAGCGGCCCTCGCCGCCATGCTGGCGATCTTCTCGGGGCTGTTCTGCATCCTGGCCGGCCTGCTGCGGTTTGGTTTCATCACCGACCTGCTGTCCAAGCCGATCCGCTACGGCTATCTGAACGGCATCGCGCTGACGGTCCTGGTCAGCCAACTGCCGAAGCTGTTCGGCTTCTCCATCCACGCGGACGGCCTGATTGCGGGAGCCGCCGGGTTCGTGCAAGGCGTCCTGGACGGGATGATGAACCCCCCTGCGCTCGCGATCGGCCTGGGATGCCTGGTCACGATCGTCGGGGTCAGGCGCTGGAACCGCAAGGTCCCCGGCGTGCTGCTGGCCGTCGCCGGCGCAACCGTTATCGCCACCGTGTTCGATCTGGCTGAACGCGCGGGCATCGCGGTCGTCGGTCCCCTGCCGCAAGGCCTCCCATCGTTTGCCTTTCCAGCAGTCGCGGCGGATGATGTCCGGCCGTTGGTGGCCGGTGCGATCGCCATCGCCCTCGTTTCCTTTGCGGACACCAGCGTGCTGGCGCGCACCTTTGCCCTGCGCGGCGGCTATCAGACAGACCAGAACCAGGAGATGATCGCGCTCGGCGCGGCGAACGTGGCCGCGGGCCTCTTCCACGGCTTCTCGATCAGCGGCAGCGCGTCCCGCACGCCGGTGGCAGAATCGGCCGGGGCCAAAACGCAGATGACGGGCCTGGTTGGCGCGGCCTGCATTGCGCTGCTGCTGCTGTTTCTGCCGAACCTGCTGAAGAACTTGCCCGCGGCAGCCCTGGGTGCGGTCGTGATCTCGGCTGCGCTGTCCATCTTCGAGGGGCCCGCGCTGCTCCGGCTGTACCGGCTGAGTCGCGGCGAGTTCTTCCTGTCGCTGATCTGTTTCATCGCGGTGGTCCTTCTCGGCGTCATCGAGGGGATCTTCATCGCGGTGGGCGTGGCGCTGCTCAACCTCGTCTGGCAGGCGTGGCGGCCCTACTCCGCGGTGCTCGGCCGCGTGGCGAACGTGAAGGGGTACCACGACATCACCCGGTATCCGCACGCGAAGCGCATCCCGGGCCTGGTGCTGTTCAGATGGGATGCGCCGCTGTCCTTTGCGAATGCCGAGGCTTTTCGGGAGCGAGTCCTGGCGGCCGTGGCCGAGTCTCCGACGACCCCGCGCTGGATCGTCGTGGCGGCCGAGCCGGTCACCGATGTGGACGTCACCGCGGCAGACGTCCTCACTCAGCTGGTCCGCGATCTGGCCGGGGCCGGCATCGCGCTCAGCTTCGCGGAGATGAAGGACCCGACCAAGGATCAGTTGAAGCGTTATGGTCTTTTCGGCCAGATCGGCGCACACCACTTCTTCATGACCCTCGGCCAGTCAGTCGATCAATACCTGGAGGAGAGTGGAGAGGCCTGGCTTGACTGGGAGGAAGCAGCGGGCGCCGCGGAGTGGGGCAGCATCGGCAGCCGCTGACGCCCGAACGCAGGCGCCCTGGCGAAAAGAACCTTGCGCGGCCGGGCAGCTTCGCTATTCGTACGACAGGACTTCCCGGACGGTCAGGTGCACCGCGTTGGCTGCCGGGAGCGAGCTGGAGATGGCAGACAGCATGATCACCAGCCCCAGCCACAGGATCGCGCCGCCGGCCGCATACCGAAACGGCAGGGCCATGCTCAGGAACGAGTGGCCGATCACGGTGCAGAACAGCCCGGTCAGCGGCACGGCCAGCAGGAGGCTGAATGCCCAGCTCATCACCCCGATGGCGATGCCCTCTAGCACCACCACCCGAAACACGGCGCGGTTCGACCCGCCGAATGCGCGGATCACGCCGATCTCGCGCGAGCGTTCCAACACATTGAGGCTCATGGTGCCCATCAGGCCCAGCCCGCCCACCAACGAGAGCAGCAGCACCATGATCATCAACAACGCGATCAGGATACCGAACGCGGAGTTCATCTCCAGTCGCTCATCATCCATCTGCGCAATCGACGCAACCTGAATTCCTCTATCCTTATAGGCCTTCTCCACCGCGGAGCCCATGGTCTGGCGCCCGCCGGGGGTGAGCGCAGACGTCTGGACGACTACCGAGTTCGCGCGACCCTTCTGATGCACCATGCGGCTGTAAGTATCCAGAGAGGTGTAGGTGAGGTAGCCGACCGTCTGGTTGCCGATCATCTCGCAGACGCCGACGATGTGGAAATTCTGCTCCTCGCCATGTACCTTGAGAACGATCTCCTTGCCGACGCCCAGGTCGGGCTCCACGTTTAGCAGCCCCACCCCAATCACCAGTGCATCTTCATCGCTGTTCCTCAGCCAACGTCCCTGTAAGATGTTGGGGCGGACCATGGGGCTCTCCGGGGGCGAGGCGAAGAGAAAGATGGGGTTGCTTTCGCTGCGGTCCCGCCGCACGCGGCGGCTCATTTCGTAACTCCAACCTTCGGCTGCGAGGACGCCGGGGACCTGCAGCGCTTCGTTTGCGAGACGCTCGACATTGTAAGACCTGTTTAGCACCACCCAGAAGTCATACTGCCAGAAGTTCAACATGGTGTCGACCGTCTGCCGCAATGACATTTGGAGGTTCATCACCATGATGAAGCTCCCGCCGGCAAGAGAGAGCATGATCAGCGAAGTAATCAGCCGGTTGCGGTTGCGGAAGGGGTTGCGGAAGGCCAGCCGTTCCAGCCGGGTGTGGCCCCGGAAGACGCCCAGCAGCCGGTCCACGCCGCGCACGCCCGACCAGACGCGGCCGCGCCCGTACTCGCTGAGCGCCAACGCCGGGGAGCGCCGCGCGCTGCCCCAGATCGGCGCCAAGGCGGCAACCAACGGCACGAGCACCGCCAGGCCGAGCTGCAATGCGACGATCTCCGGCGGGAAGCGGTCGAGCCTGGCATTGAAGTTGAGCAGCCCACTGATGAACGTCACCAGGCCACGCGCGGCGACCGCACTGAACGGGATAGCCACCAGCGCGCTCAAAACGCCCAGGATCAGCACCATCCCGAGATAGATCCCCAACACCTGCCGTGTGCGCCCGCCGATGGCTTTGATCACCGCGATCTGCCGCGCTTGCTGCGCCACCAATCCCGACATGAGGCTAATGACCAGGCACACGCCGAGCAGCAAAATCAGCACGCCCAGCATGATCAGGAGCAGCACCGCCGTGTTAGCGACGTAATCCATTGGGTAGCCGTCCGGCTTGGGCTGCTCGGTCGTATAGATCACGAGCCCCAAACCTTCCAGGCGATCGGTGATTTCCTCTTTCATCCGGCGCATGTAGGCCGCGTCATGGACATCACCGTCGAGCCGGACGTACAACTCATCATAGGCGACGCCCTCGCCCAACCAGGCCAGCGTATCGTCCGTGATATAGCCATACACGGTGCCTTCGAGAAAGGCCGGCATATGGTACAGATCATGGGCCACGCCGCTGATGACCAGCGTGCGCTGCTCATCCTGCAGGGTTTTGATGGTGATCTGCTGGCCCTCCTGGAGAGAAAGGTATGCCAGCGAGCCACGTTCCAGCAAGAGGGTGCCCTTGGGCGGGGGCCCCGCGCCGGAAACATGCCAGATCTTGCCGACGCGCTGGTCATCGAAGTCGACGATGCCGAAGAGCAGCAGGTCCTACCAAGCGTCGGAGGCCGCGTCTTCGAGGAGCCGCACCGGCAGCTTGCGCCGTGCTTCCGCGTCCGCCACGCCGCGGATCGCGGTGATGCCGTCCACCAGCTCGGCGTCGAATGGGCTGGTGGTGTAGAGGAAATGCGCTGGCCGGGTCGCCTGGTATTTCGTGGGCACCTGGCGCTGGACCGTGACCGCCGCCGCACCGATCGCGCCGATGGCAAATACACCCGCGGCAATGGTCACCACGATCAGGACAGTCCTGGCCCGGTTCACCCAGATATCCCGGAGCACCTTGCGCCAGCGTGGTGCGATCATCCTCTACTGCTCCTGCGGGGCCACTTCCTGCACCTGGTCCCCAACAATCAGGCCGTCTGCCAAATACACCAGCCGCCCGGCGCGCTGCGCCAGGTCCATGTCATGCGTCACCATGAGCACCGTCTTGTCCTGCTCGACCAGCCGCTCGAACAAGCTGACGACTGCCTGGGCCGTGCACGAATCGAGGTTGCCGCTGGGTTCGTCCGCGACCACCAGCGGTGGATCGTTGGCCAACGCGCGCGCGATGGCCACGCGCTGCTGCTGCCCGCCGGAGATGTTTGCCGGCAGCTTGTGCGCCTGATCCGCGATCTCGACCGCTTCGAGCAGCGCCAGCGCGCGCTTCTCCCGCTCGTCATTGCGGTACGCATTGCTCAAATCCATCGGCAGCATCACGTTTTCCACCACGGTCAGCGTCGGCAGCAGCTGAAAGAACTGGAACACCACGCCCACCGCCCGCCCGCGCCAGACGGCCAGGCCGTCCTCGGTCATTCGATGGACCGGTGCGCCCGCGACCCACAGCTCCCCCGATGTCGCCCGGTCGATCCCGGTGATCAGGTTGATCAACGTGCTCTTGCCGGAGCCCGATTTTCCCACCACCGCGACGAATTGGCCGCTCTGCACCTGCAGGGTGACGCCTTTCAATGCGTGACAGGGGCCTGCCTCACTCTCGTAGACTTTCGTCACGTTCCGCAGGTCGACCAACGCCCCGGGACTGGCTGTGGCACCCGGTTCGGCTTCGCGCTTGATTTTCAACATATCCTACCCTCGCCCCGACCGGCCATGCTCATAGGAATGCATGAATATATGATTACTTATTCATACATTATACATCGATGTTTGGATTTGTCAAGGGGTTGGTGCGCAAAACAGGTCGCGGCGCCGTTGTTTTGTTTGCATGGCCTTCGACGTATAATGTCACGCGACTATGGCGCCTGTTCAACGGCCTCTTGCCGCGCGCTGAGCGCCTACGTTCGAAAACAGAACGCAGTCTTTGTATCGGAGGAGGAACCATGGCCCAAGTCGCTGTCAGCCCAGCCACTCAATCTCGTGCCAACCGCGTCGTTCTGGTCTCCGTCGCGGCGGCCATCGTCACCATGCTGCTCAAGTTCGGCGCGTACCTGCTCACGGGATCGGTCAGCCTCCTCTCGGATGCGGCCGAGTCGTCGGTGAACCTGGTGGCCGCGCTGGTGGCCTTCGGCGCGCTCACCCTCGTCGCGCGGCCCGCGGACGAAGAGTTCCGCTATGGGTACGATAAGGCGGAGTACTTTTCCAGCGGCATCGAAGGCGCGCTGATCCTGGTGGCCGCGGTGACGATCATCTACACGGCGGTCAACCGCTTCCTCCATCCCTCCACGCTGGAAGGCCTCGGTCCCGGCCTGGCCGTCGCGCTGGCGGCCTCCGGCATCAACTTCGGCGTCTCGCGCTACATGCTGCGCAAGGCCGAGGAGTATGACAGCATCACCCTCGAGGCCGACGGTCACCACCTCATGACGGACGTCTGGACGTCGGTGGGCGTGGTGGCGGCCCTCGCGGTGGTGATGTTCGTGCCGCAGTGGTCGATCTTAGATCCGATCATCGCGGTGGCGGTGGGGTTGAACATCATTCGCACCGGCGTGGGCCTCGTCAAGCGTTCCTTTGCTGGGCTGATGGACATCGCCCTGCCTGCGGAAGAGATGGATCAGATCGAGGACGTGCTGCGGGAGAGAGAAGGCCAGGACGTCGTCTACCACAAATTCCGCACGCGGCGGTCCGCGTCGCGGCGCTACATCGAATTTCACCTGCTGATGCCCGGCACGCTGACTGTCCGGGAGGCGCACGATCGCTGCACCGCGATCGAGAACGAGATCCGCAGCCGGTGGCCCAAGACGCGCATCACGATCCACGTGGAGCCGAAGGAGACCGGGGNNGGGGCGTGTAAGCCTCGCGGTGCGTTTTGGTCGCGCGCACAGAGGCTTTTAGTGGAAGCCGGCAGCGTACTCGCGCTCCATGCTCCGCGTCGCGCAGGCGCGTTGACGATCGCCCGGAGGCCTGCACGTTATATAACGTAACTTTTGCTACAGATAAGGCGCCAGTTCGGCTGTATACTGTAACTGTCCTGAACGGAAAAGCGTCTCGAAGGCTCGGACGGGCAGGCATCCTGAGAAGTGAAGCGGAGTGGATGTGATGTTAGACTATCTGCAGAGGATTGAGATATTGATCGAGTTGGAGAGGCAGCGCAAGCTCGCTGCGAAGCTGAAGGCGCAGGAGAAACGCGCCAGATATCAGCGCAACAGCCAGAACACAACGGGTGCTGGTAAGTGACCTGAGCAAGCNNTGAACGTATGCCGTGCGGCAAGGCGCCTGGCCGGAGCCAACGCTCTGGCCATTCACAGCAAAAATGACACGCCGCCTCATCGAGGCGGCGTTTTTATTGTCCCGAAATGCGAGGCGGACAGACATTGGCGTCCGTCCGCTCTTCAGGATTTCCGGGAACGTTAGGACCCGGCGTGCAGCATCAGTAATGCGTGTTGATCGTCGGTCGCGCCAGAATCACACCGATGACCAGGCCAAGGATGAAGGCAATCAGCATCAAGATCACAGTTATCTCTGGTTCCATGTCGCCACCATCCTTTCTCGCATCCAGCGACGGGAGGAGTCAGGCTCCTGTCGTTCTGACTTTTGTGCGTCGCCTCATGCTGGAAGTAAATCATTTTTCGGTGGCGCGGTCTATCGCCCTGCGGCGTGAAAAACCGAAGGCGATTTTGCCCGCGGGTTCGTAGCCACAGGTTGGATAGGAGGGCGATGCGCGTGGTGCAATACAGGTTAACCGCGCGGGTTAATCATCCAACATGCCCAGGAAGCGCGCGAGCGCGACGGCCTGCTGCGTCTTCTGGACGCTGAATTTGTTGCGGATGCTGGTCAACTGGCTCTTGATGGTGTCGACGGATGTGCCGCGCGCGGCCGCAATGGCCTGGTACGACAGGCCCTGGGCAAAGCCGGCAAGGACGAGACGCTCCGCCGGCGATAATGGCGGGAACTTGTCGGCGTCCGCCTCCAGCAGCTTCTCCGAGGGCAGGTCGAGGTGGAGACGCAACGCCTGCACCAGCGCGCCATCGTAATAGGTCCCGCCCGCGGCCACCATCCGCACGAGCGCGGCCAGGTCGGGCCGCCGGGGCTCCTGCACCTCCTTGCTCACGAAGGCCGCAGCCCCCCGATCGAGTGCGGCGACGAAGCGGGCCAGGTTCGGGAAATGGGAGAGCACGATGGTGCGCGCGGACGAGCCGGCCTTCCGCAGCCGCTCCAACATGTTGAGCCCCGCGCGATCATCGTCTGAGACGATCAGGTCGACGATGGCGACATCGGG
>MTKZ01042125.1_pt1 | contig 10515 bp, 8 predicted proteins | sample 1042781 | NCBI WGS metagenome assembly MTKZ01 (sample SAMN06212207, study PRJNA360539) | anaerobic digester metagenome | biome: Wastewater treatment plant; material: sludge; isolation source: anaerobic digester fed with sludge from wastewater treatment plant | place: Denmark: WWTP Viborg ...
GCTCGCGGGCACGGACTGGATCTGGAAGGCCCTCAGCAGGCCGGGGCTGGTGTCGACATCGACCGAGGCCACCTGGAATCGGCCCCCACTGTCGCGGGCCACATCGGCCATGACGCCGACGAAAGACGCAGTCTGCGCCAGCCGCGACGACCACAGCACCACGACGACCGGCACCCGCAGGCTGGTGGAGGCCACGTCCTGGAAGGTCGCGTCGGTCACCGAGACGACCAGCTCACTGCCCGAAACCCCACCGCCCGCACCGGCGACCGAGCCCCCGGCACCTGGCCCGGCACCCGGCCCGGCAGCCCCGCTGACTCCCCCGCTACCGCCCACCCCGGCGGAACCCGGCCGCGAGCCACCGGCACCCGGGGCCGGACGTTTGAAGGCGGACAGGTCGACGGCCCCACGCAGGGCAGCGGCAGTGAACGGCGGCTTGCTCATAAGGTCATTCTCGCCGATCCGTCCGGGTGCTTCGTGCGGGTCTCAGGGTTGGCGGGCCGCGCCGGCCCTAGCCGACCCGTCCGGCGAGGCGCGCGCTCAGCTGCCGGAGGCGGCATACAGCTGATCGGCAGCGGCGACCACGGTGGCCTTGCCGCTGGCGGGGATGTGCACGACGACGAACTCATAGGCGCGCAGCACCGCGGTCTTGTCCACGACTGTCTTGCCCGACAGGATCGTGAACGCCTTCGGGGGTGTGAGCGCGTTGGCGGTCTTCTCGGTGAAGGTGTCTTTGCGCTCGATCACGGCGACGACGTAGGCGCCCTGGCCGGAGACCGCGCGCATTGCCGCGATGATCCCCGCTGGGGTATGGGTCTGCTTGAGCGTCACACCCGCGCCGAGGGCGGTGGCCTGCTCGGCGACACTCTTGCGGACCGCCGTGAAGTAGGCGTCCTCCGCGAATGGTTGCTCGGCGGCCGCGGGGGCGGGATAGGCCAGCGCCGCAGCGTATGCCGCGAGCAGAGCGTCTGGGGCGACGGCCAGACCCGAGGCGTCGCCGATGGGAGGCGATCCGGCCGTGATGCCGTCGAACTTGCCGATAACAGCCGACGGGAGCAGTCGGGCGACCGAAGCAATCCGATACCCCGACGCGGCCGCAGACGAGACCAACGTGACGATGACGGGTGCGCCGCTGCCGGCCAGGCTCGCCTTGGCGAGGATGACCCGGGGGTAGGCCGCCGTGCGCGAGACAGCCAGGACCACCGGGTCCTTGGGGCTGAGGGCCAGGTCGGCCTTCTGCTCGGCGGTGAGCGTGCCGATGAGCTTGCCTGCAGCGGTCGCCGCGGCCAGCGCCTTGTCGACGTAGGCAGCCTCACGCAGGGCCTTGCCGGCGGTGCCGGGCTTGGCCGCAGCGGCGGCCTGCGCAGCCAGGACCTTGGCAACCTCGGCTGCCGCCTGCTGCGGGGTCTCCGCCCCAGTCCCGGGGGTGGGCGCCTTGGTGGGCGCCGTCGGCTTGATCGTCGAGGTAGCCCGCTCGGACATTCGGCTGGTCGCCGAAGCGGTCGAAGGCGCTTGCGAGGTGCACGCGGACGCGGCTGTGGCCAGGGCCAGAGCGGTCACGGTGAGTGCTGCCAGTCGGGCGCCGCGGGTGTGGCGAATGGACGTCATGAGGGGTGTTTCCTCCCGGTGGGGTTCGTCCAGGGTAGGCGCAGCGCCCCTACGGTCGCCAAATCGGTGCCCATCCCACGTTCACCTGCTGAGCCCCACGCAGAGGTATGCCGCGCGCCCCCTGGGGCACGCGGCATACCTCGTGCGTGTGGCGCGGCGATCAGAACCGGGCGGGCTCCCGGTAGACGCCCCACTCGGCTCGCAGCGCGTCGCAGATCTCGCCGAGGGTGGCTTCGGCGCGGACCGCATCGAGCATCGCGGGGATCATGTTGACCCCGCCGCGGGCGGCGTCGAGCATGGCGGCGAGCCCGGCCTGGACGGCGCCTTCGTCGCGCGCGGCCCGGCGGCTGGTGAGGTCGGCGACCTGATCGACCTCGACCTGGTGGCTGACCCGCAGGATCTCCAGGTCGTGGCTGACCGAGTCGGTGAGGCAGTTGACCCCGACGACCTTCTTGTCGCCCTTCTCAAGGGCGATCTGGTATTGGAAGGCCGCGTCGGCGATCTCGGACATGAAGAAGCCCTCCTCGATGCCCCGCAGCAGGCCGGAGGTCATCGGGCCGATCTCATGCTCGACCTGGCCGCTGGCGCCGGCCCGTCGCCCGAGCACACCGAGGTCCTTGATCCGCGCGAAGATCGCCTCGGCCTCGGCCTCGATCCGGTCGGTGAGGGCCTCGACATACCACGAGCCGCCGAGCGGGTCGGCGACGTTGGTCACGCCGGTCTCGTGCATGATCACCTGCTGCGTGCGCAGGGCGATCTCGGCGGCCTGCTCGGTCGGCAGTGCGAGGGTTTCGTCGAGCGCGTTGGTGTGCAGCGAGTTGGTGCCTCCGAGCACCGCGGCCAGGGCCTCGACGGCCGTGCGGACGACGTTGTTGTAGGGCTGCTGAGCGGTGAGGGACACGCCAGCGGTCTGGGTGTGGAACCGCAGCCACTGGGCCTTGTCGGTTGTGGCGCCGTAAACATCGCGCATCCAGCGGGCCCAAATCCGCCGCGCCGCACGGAACTTCGCGATCTCCTCGAAGAAGTCGACGTGGGCGTCGAAGAAGAACGACAGGCCCGGCGCGAAGGTCTCGATGTCCAGCCCGCGCGACAGGCCGAGCTCGACATAGCCGAACCCGTCGGCGAGGGTGAACGCCAACTCCTGCGCGGCNNTCCATGAGGTCGCCGATGAGCCGCAGGTGCGGGCCCGGCTCGAAAAGCCACTCCTTCTGGGCGATGTACTCCTTGAAGATGTCGGTCTGCAAGGTCCCGTTGAGGATGCCGATGTCGACGCCCTGGCGTTCGGCGGCGACGAGGTACATGCAGAAGACCGGCACGGCGGGGCCGCTGATCGTCATCGAGGTGGTCACCTCGCCCAGCGGTATGCCGCCGAACAGCACCTCCATGTCGGCCGCCGAGTCGATCGCCACGCCGCAGTGCCCAACCTCACCGAGGCTGTGCGGGTCGTCGGAGTCGCGGCCCATGAGCGTGGGCATGTCGAACGCGACCGACAGACCGCCACCGCCGCGTTCGAGGATCATCTTGTAGCGCTCGTTGGTCTGGACCGCGTTGCCGAACCCGGCGAACTGCCGGATCGTCCAGGTCCGCCCGCGGTAGCCCGTCGGGTAGAGCCCGCGGGTGAACGGGAACTCCCCCGGCCACCCGATCCGCTCCATCCGCTCGCGCTCGGCGTCCGTCTGCGGCTCCGGTATGCCGTGCAGCCCCGGCCCGTAGACCGGCTCGAGCGGCATACCGGACAGGGTGGTGAAGTCCGCGTCCCGGACCTGGCCGCGTGCCGTCGCCTTGTCGTAGCGGGCCTGCCAGCGGGCCGCACCTGAGGTCTGCTCCATGGGCCGATGGTACCCGGCGGATCGGGCAGATACTAGGACGTCCTACTACTTCTTGAATGCCTCAGCGGCGCTGCTGAGCACCATCGACGGCTCAGCCGAATCGGCCGTCGGTCCCGTCGACGAAGTCCCCCTTGGCGTCGCGCACTCGGCGCAGCAACTCGAACAACTGGTTCTGCTCCGCCTCGCTGAGCATGTCGAGCCCGAACCCGGCCGCGACCAGGTCGGCCGTCGCCGCCTCCATCACCTCGCGGCCACGGGCCGTGATCGCCGCCAGCGTGCCGCGCCCGTCCCGCGGGTTGCGCCGCCGCTCGACCAGCCCGGCCGCCTCGAGCCGCTGGACGATGTTGGTCGCCGAGGTCGGGTGGACCATGAGCCGCTGCCCGATCTTGCTCATCGGCAACTCGCCCGACTGGGTAAAAGTGAGCAGCACCAGCGCCTCGTAGCGGGCGAAGGTCAGCCCGTGTTCGCCGACGATCGCGTCGTACTCGGCCAGCAGCGCTTGCTGCACCCGCATGACCGAGGTCGCCGCCGCCATCGCGCTCACCTGGGCGCGCGGCCCCCAGCGGGCCCGCCACAGCGCGGCGGCCCGGCGGATGGGGTCGAAGGCCAAGGGCACGGCCGCAGGCTAGCGCGCTGCGCCCATCCGCGGGTATGCCGCCCCCCTCTCGGTGTGCCGCCACCCCCCTGGCTGCCGATAACGTCACCGTATAGAACAACGACGGAGGGACATGGAGCAACGACGTTGGGACCGGCTCGGGTGCGAGCTTGGCGTGGTCGGGTTGGGGTGTTGGCAGATCGGCGCCGACTGGGGCGAGGTCAGTGACGACGACGCCCTGACGACGTTGCACGCTGCCGCCGACGCCGGGGTGACGTGTTTCGACACCGCGGACGTCTATGGTGACGGGCGCTCGGAGCGACTGGTCGGCACCATGCGTGCGGAACGGATCGCCGATGAGGAGGAGCCGGTCTTCGTCGCCACCAAACTTGGACGACGCGCCAATCCCCATGTGCCAGAAGCGTTCACGCGCGAGGCAATGGCCGCCTGGATCGACCGCAGCCGAGCCAACCTCGGCATGGACACCCTCGACCTGGTCCAGTTGCACTGTCCACCGACCCCGGTCTTCGCCGACGACGCGGTGTTCGATGCGCTGGACGGCTTCGTCGCACAGGGGCGGATCGCGGCATACGGGGTATCGGTCGAGACCTGTGCGGAAGCCCTTGCGGCGATCGAGCGACCCGGGGTGGCGAGTGTCCAGATCATCCTCAACGCGTTCCGGCGCAAGCCCCTCGAAGCGGTCCTCCCGGCGGCTGCGGCCGCAGGCGTGGCGATCATCGCGCGGGTGCCGTTGGCCAGTGGGCTGCTGACAGGGCGCTACGACGAGTCGACGACGTTCCCCGCGGGCGACCACCGGACCTACAACCGGCACGGTGAGGCGTTCGATGTCGGCGAAACGTTCTCGGGGGTGCCTTACGACGCCGGGGTGCAGGCCGCCCGTGAGATCGCGGCACTCACCCCGCCGGGGTGGTCGACTGCTCAACTGGCCCTGCGGTGGGTGCTCGACCAGCCGGGGGTCTCGGTCGTCATCCCGGGCGCTCGCACCGCGCGCCAGGCCCTGGACAACGTCGTCGCCGCCCACCTCGACCCGCTCCCCCACGCGACGCTGGAGGCGATGGCCGATATCTACGACCATCACATCCGGCGGCACGTCCACGACCGGTGGTGAGCCGGCTCGGCGAACAACGCGGGATGGTCAGCGCTCGACGGTGAGCACGCCTTCGTCGAGTCGGACGACGCGATCCGCGACGGCCGCGGCCTCCGGGTCGTGCGTTGCCATGACGACGACGTTCCCCGCGTCGGCGTGCGCCCGCAACAAGGTGAGGACGACCTCGCGGTTGCCGTGGTCGAGCTCGGAGGTCGGCTCGTCGGCGAGCAGGGTCGGAGCCCCGAGCGCCAGGCCGCGGGCGACGGCGACCCGTTGCTGCTGACCGCCGGACAGCTCCTCGACGAGGTGGTTCATCGAGTCGCCCAGCCCGAGCGAGGCCAGGGCAGCCGTGGCAGCGGCGTGGGCTGCAGCCGGGGCCTGACTCGCTGCGAGGAGCGGCAGCATGACGTTCTCCAACGCGGTGAGCACCGCGGCCAGTCCGTTGCCCTGCGGCACGAGGGCCACTCCGAGAACGGCCGTCTGGTCGCGGCTCACCACGGGTACTGACCCGAGGATGACCGCGCCCGCGCTCGGTCGTACGGCCCCCGCGAGGGCCCACAGAAGGGTCGACTTCCCCGCTCCCGACGGCCCGGTGACGGCGACGAACTCCCCTGGCTCGACCCGCAGCGACACGCCTGCCAGCGCCGTGACCGCTCCGAACCGCACCGTGACGTCCCGGCAGTCCAGCGGTCGCGCCTCGCGCAGCACCCCGGCGGCGGGCGCCCGCCCGCGGGCGCCGGTTGGCACCTCATGCCGTCCCATGGCTGTCCCCCTCCGGAATGATGACCCACCGGCCGTCGGGCTCTTCGTGCACGCGCACCAGCGTTCCGGGCGGCATCCGGTCCAGCGCCTCGGGCGGCAGTGGCAGCGACCCGTCGGCCGACACCACGGCATACTCCTGACCGCTGCGGCCCTCCCCGCCGACCCGACCGTCGCGGATCGTCACCGTTCGCGGCAGCGCGGCCGCGACCTGCGGGTCGTGGGTGACGATGAGGACGGTGGTCCCCACCTGGGCGTTCACCTCCCGGATCGCGGCCAGCACCGTGTCCCGGGCAGCATGGTCCAGCTGGCTGGTCGGCTCGTCGGCGAGCAACACCCCCGGGTATGCCGCGATCCCCACCGCGAGCGCCGCGAGCTGCAGCTGGCCCGGGGTCAGGGTCGCCAAGGGGGCGTTGGCCACGGGGAGGATGCCGACGAGGTCGAGGATTTCGCTCGCGTCGGGCAGGTCGCGCCCGGCCTGGCGGGCCCCGCGCTGGGCGTAGTCGACGTTGCGGCGCGGCGTGAGGTAGGGCAGCAGGTTGCGGTCGGCGCCTTGCAGGACGATCCCGACCTCGGTCGCCCGGACGTGGTCCAGCGCAGCGTCGTCCAGCTGGGCCAGGTCGTGCGATCCGACCCGGATGGTCCCGGCGCTCGGACGCAACAGCCCGCCGCACAACGTCAACAGGGTCGATTTGCCGGCGCCCGATGGTCCGAGCAGGCCGACGATCTCCCCCCCTGCCACCCGAAGATCGACGCCGGACAGGGCCGCGAGGTCGTGTCCGTCCGCGTGGTAGATGTGCACGAGGCCGTGGGTCGTGATCGCGAGACCGGTGCGGGAAGGGGCGCTCACAGTTGCTCCCGCAGTCGGGCTGGGGTGGCCCGTGACACCAGCCGGGTCCCGACGACGACAGCAACGACGCCGAGCAGTCCGAGGACGAGCGCGGTCGCCCCGGCGACGGCCGTCCACGCCGGGCGCAGGTCGGCGACATAGGTCGCGGACGGCCGGGTGAACAGCGGCACCATCGGCAGGGCCAGGCGGGAGGCCAGCAGGCCGCAGAGTATGCCGGCCGCCCCGGCCACGAGGACAACGACCCCTTGTTCGAGTGCGCTGGCCCGGCGCAAGGCCGAGACGGGCACGCCTGCCATCCGCAACGCGGCGTAGTCACGGGAGCGGGTGCGCCACGCCGTCGTCACGACGAGGACGAGGACGAGTGCAGCCATGAGAACGGCGAGCAGTCCGACAACGACGGCCAGGCGCAGCCCCCAGGCCGAGGCCGAGCTGTCGTAGAGCGCTTGGCGGTCGCCCTGGCGCTGGGTGTCCTTGATCGAGATGCCTTGGGCGAGAAGGGCATCGCGCACGGACGTCTCGACGCCGGGGTCGGAGAGGTAGACCTGCAACCTCCCGACGACGGGTGCCAGGGTGCTCGCCCGATCGAGCAGGGCGGGAAGGCTCACGATCGCCACGTTGGCGGGGCCGCCGGGCGTGTAGGGCAGCATGCCGACCGGTTTGAGCTGGACGGCGATCCCGTTGAGGCCGGCGCCTTGGAAAGTCCCCCCGGGGGCGGTGCCCGCAGGCAGGGCGCCGACGACGAATGCCGGAAGCTCGCCCACAGCACCTTTGGCGCTGATCCGAACGCCGGAGCGGTCGCTGAGCAGGTCGAGCGTCAGGCTGGTCGGGCTCCCGCCGTCCACCGGGAGCGCATAAGGGGCGAGCACATCGGTGCGCTTGACCCCGGACCCGAGCCACGTGTCCGGACGGCCGATGGCCGCAGGCGGGCCCGCGTCGGCGCGCAGATCCGCGATGGTGAACCGACCCCGCAGGATCCGGTAGTCAAGACCGACGCGGTCGATGCCGATACCGAGCACCGAGCATCCTTGGGGACAGTCCACCTCGGCGGTGAACACCACTGGTGCCGTGCTGGACAGGGGGATCGGGTCAAGGCTCAGGGTCTGCTCGGACCCGCCAGGTTTGCCCAGACGCACGGCCAGGATCGGGCCTTCGCCGGTGCGTTTCGGGGCGTCGCTCGCCTCGACGATCTCGTCGAACGCGCTCGATCCGATGGTGACCGAGAGACGGGTTCCGGTGATGCTCGGGGGGAGGGTGCCGGCCACCTGGAGGGGCCGCAGGTCGAAGGCTGCCGGGTCGACGGCCAGGTCGGCCACCCGGGCGAACTCCTCCGGCATCACCGCCATCGTCGTGATCGACTCGGACGACCCCTGCCGGATCCACGCGACCGGGGTGGCCTTCGCGGCCGCGGGGTCGACCTGACGCAACACCTTCTCGACCCGAGCGGGGTCGTCGGAGTCGGTCGTCAGCACGACGGCGGCGCCGGTCTCGACCCGCGAGCGCAGTTGGCGGTTGTCCTGCCCGACGACGAGCGCGTTGACCGCGAAGACCGCCAGTGCCGTCGCCACCGTGATGATCGTGACAATGCGCCGGACCGCGGGGCGGCGGGCGATCTGGACCGCCGTGAGCGTCGCCGTCAGCCGGCCCCGGGCCAGCGACCGACGCCCGACGGCCGCGGCGACCGGGGTGAGCAGATGGGCCAGGACGATCCCGACGGCCAGCGCCACCAACGCAGGGGTGGCCAGGGCGAGCGGGCCGGCGAGGTTGCCGCTGGCCAGTGCGGCAACACCAGCCACCGAGACCCCGACGATCCCGGCATCGACCAGGCCCATCCGCCGACCTCGTTGGCGGCTGGGCACCCGGCGCAGGAGAGCTGCAACGGACTCGCGGACCACGCCGCCGACAGCGACGAAGATCGCCAGCCAGGCCAGGATCAGGCCCAACCCGGCTGCGGCGAAGGTTGTCCACGGCAGTTCGGCCGGGACGCCAGGGGCCAGCCAGTTCGCCCGAACGAGGGACGTGACGCCGAGCGCACCGAGCAGTCCCAGGGGCGCACCCACGGTCGCGGCCGCACCGAGCTCGGCGACGAGCAACCGCCGCGCGCCGGATGCACCGCCTCCGCGCAGACGGGCCAGCGCCGCCTCGGGTCGGCGTTGTTCGACGGCGGACCCGGCCACGAGCCCGAGGACGACGACGGCGAGGAGGGCGAGCTGGGCCATGAGTAGCGGGACGATGACAAGCACCTGGCGGCGCCCCTCGGCGACGTCGGTGGCCAGGTCGGCCACCGCGCTCGACACGGCGATCCGTGGCTGCGTTCGGGCGGCCGCGTCCCCGAGTCCGGCCAGCGCGGCAGGGATCGCGTCCAGGTCCTCAAGGGTGATCGCAACGCGATCCAGGGAGTGGGTGACGGTGATGGCGGACTGGAACCAGCCGACCGCACCAGGCCCGAACGAGGTGGCCTGCTGGTCCACCGCAAAGGTCCGGTCAGTGGTGACCAACGCATCCATGAGCGGCGTCGCCGCCAGCCCCGCGGACACGGTGGAGGCACGCCCGCCGAGCCGCAGCCCTGCCCACGGCCCGACGGCTGGGTCGCCCTGGGTGTAGGTGCCGACGACGGTCACGGGGCTGGGGAAGGCCGGTCCCCGCGTGATCCCGCGCGCCTCGACAGCGGTGAGGACGGTCCCCAGAACCCACCCTTGCAGGCGGGCCTCGGCGGTCGAGGCGAGCACCTCGAACGCGGCCTGTGGGCACCGGCCGGCATCGAGCACCAACCCCTCGCATGGCGTCGGGCTCCCCCACAAGGTCACCGTCGAGACGCCCTGCGAGCCCGTGACGAAAACCCGCCCTGACCACCGCTCGACTCCGGGCCCGTAGACCCCGGCCAGCGTCGCCGGGAAGACCTCGCGCAGCGGTTCGGCGCGCACCCGCAGACCCGGCTCCCGCGAGGAGGTGAGCTCGATCGCCGTGGAGGCGGGCGGCATACGGGACAGGCCCTCGCGCAGCAACGACTGGGCGAGCGCGCGTTCGTAGAGCGGCGCGAACGCGGCACAGCCGACCACCAGGGCGGTGAGGACGGCCAGCAGCAGCGCTTGCTCAGGGCGGTACCGCAACGCAGCCCACGTCATCCCACCACCCCCTGACCTCCCGTTCGCCGCGATGCCGGACCCTCACACGGTATGCCGTCCGGTCGTCGTCCGCGGGGTGGTCAGGGCGTGTCGAGGGTCCGGTAGAAGGCGGGGCAGAGCTCCAGCGGGAGGAAACCCAGCCGTTCGTTGATCGACACCATCCACGGGTTGTCGTGCGCGTTGCCCGTGATGACATCGACGCGGTCGGGGTGGTTGGCTTGCAGGGCAAGGAGATTCGCGACCTTGACGGCCTGGCCGAGACGGCGGCCGCGGTGTTCGGTGAGGACGAGAGTGCCCCACTGGTCGGCGCGGGAGTTGCCTGGCGGCAGCGCAAGCTCGGAGTAGGCGACGACCTCGCCCGAGTCCTCGTCGATCGCGACGGCCGTCAACCGGACCCGGCCGGTCTGCCGGTCGAGGTCAAGGAACCCCTCATATCGCTCGGGTGTCAGCGACTCGGGCTCCCAGTCGATCTCGCCCGTAGGGGCGTCGCTGCCGAGCCGGTTCATGCAGGCACACAACGACGGCCAGAGGTCGCGCGGCACCTCGCCGAACGCCTCGACCCGATAGCGCCCTTGGTATGCCGCCCTCGCCTCCTGCGCGATCTCGGTCAGCAGGTCATCGGCCACCGGAAGCATGAGCCGCCGGAT
>MTKZ01009757.1_pt1 | contig 10510 bp, 9 predicted proteins | sample 1042781 | NCBI WGS metagenome assembly MTKZ01 (sample SAMN06212207, study PRJNA360539) | anaerobic digester metagenome | biome: Wastewater treatment plant; material: sludge; isolation source: anaerobic digester fed with sludge from wastewater treatment plant | place: Denmark: WWTP Viborg ...
ATTGGGGTCCTGGCAGATTGGGAAGTTCGTCTGGGACGTCGGCTGCCAGTGGGGTGTCGCTGGTGAGCAACTCGTCCCGGGACTTCCCCCAACCTTCCCGTTCAAGTGCACCCTGTTTCCCCGCTGGCCCTACTGAGTTCGCTGAGTTCCCCGGACCCTAGGGCTCACGGCCACTTCGGCATACCGTGCGTGTCCGACCCAGGTCTGACCACGGCTATCGGCTGTGCGATCCTCACCGGCAGTGTGGAATCCAGCCGCAATAGTTGACAGGTAGGGGAGCGAGTTGGGTGTTGGACGGCACGGACTCGCGCAGCGGTCGGAGGGGGAGGCCTATGCCCACTCGGCGGCGTCGGTGACGAAATCGGCGTGGCCGTAGCTGTCGAGCAACTTGGCCAGGCGGCTGTTCAGGTGGGCGTCCACGTGGCCGGACACCAGCGGCAGGCGCAGGCCGAGGCGGTAGCCGGCGATCGAGCTCCCCACCACCAGGGCCGCCAAACCGGCCGCGATCTGCTTGTCGAGCCCGAACTCAATGCCCATCTCGTCGGAGCGGTCCGTGTCGCCGCCCATGAACTGACGGATGAGTATGAACCGGGAGAAGCCGTCCTCGAGCCAGGCGTGCACCTTGCCGCCGATGGTCGACGTGTCGAAAAGGTCGACGGCCATCGTGCCGCGCACCAGGCTGCCGCAGGTCTCGTCGTCGTAGCCCTCCCGCAGCGAGACGTGGCGGGCGGTCAGCAGGTCGACGATCTCCTGGGGCGTCTCGCCAAGTAGGTCCGCCGGCAGCCCGAGCAGGAAGCACCGGTAGCGGGACACTTCCACGGTGGCCCGCTCCTCGTCGGTGAAGGTGGTGCGCCCCGTTCCGAGCACCTTCATCGACAGCATGAACACGCCGATGAGCCCGGCCGGCATCTGGTCGACCTGAGGGATCGGGATGCCGTAGGTGGCAACGTCCCAGCGGTCTGAGCGGAGCAGGTGGAAGCGCACCATCGAGTGCATCAGCCGCACCTTGGCCGCCGCCTGAAACCCCTTGCCGTGGCGATCGAGCGCACCCGGCATCGTCGTGGCCGTGAAGAAGCTGGCTGTCTCGAACACCCGCTTGACCGCCGCCTCGTTCGAGAGGGCGCCGGTCATCGTCATGGGCAAGGCCGCGTACTTGTTGAGGAAGGTGGCGAGGAACGCACCTCGGATGGCGAACGGTGTGGCCGTGGCCATCGGCACCCGCTCCTCCGCCGCACCCTTGCGAACCAGGTCGAGGTCGAGCCAGTCCGGCGTGGCCTCCATCGACGCGATCAGGTCGCGCAGTTCCTGCGGTGCGTCCTCGACGGCGTCCACTCCCTCGGCGCAGGCCTGCTCGACCTGGCCGATCAACGTGCCCAACCCGAGCGTTGGGATGAGCGCGGCGTAGGCGTCGGCCACCCGGTCGCCGGTCATCGTGTAGTTGCGCATGCGTTCCAGCAGCTCGGGCCGGTCGAACACGCGGGCCACCGGCTTGCGAATGCCCGCGAAGCGTTCGTCGTCGATGGTGGCGTCGTGGTCGAGGCGCTCGGGAACGATCGAGAAGTCGACCTTGCCGTACACCTCCGGGACCAGCGTGGCTTGATCGAGCACGCTCTGGTCGTAGGTCGTTGTTGCCGGCATCAAGCCGCCCCTCGTCGATGTGATGCGAACGGTAGCGCTCGTGGCAAACCTCGGCTCAGAAAGACGAGCTCCGCACTCAGCCGTTTGTTTGGCTGGCCCGAGCAGGTGGGGAGCTCAGGCAACCGAGCCAGCTGCACCTTGGTCAATGGCGGGTCCGTAACGCTCGTGTGCCGCCTGACCTGAAGTTCCGATGAGGCTCCCGATCTGTCGCCAGCTCACCCCGTCCTCGCGGGCTCGGCGGACTGCATCCACGACTTGGCGTTCGCTCGCCGCCAGGTCGCGCACTGCCCGCTGCAGGAGGTACTCGGCGACCGGTTGTTCCACACCGTCGGACGGGTCGATGTTCTCGAATCGGTCCGCGAGTTCGTCGGCGTGACTGATGATCTCCTGCAACGTTCTAGGCATGGCGCTCCTTCAGAAACTTTGCTTGGGCTTTCATCGCGTGGAAAATGACGTCGGCGTCCCCCACCTGTTCGTGGGCCACGCCGATTTCGAGAAGCCGGCCGGCCCGATCGGGACCGATGATCATGGACATGTCGTCGAAGTGGATGATCCGCCAGGGATACCGGAAGGCATGGAGGATGTCATCGTCAGAGACTCGATGGCGGCGAGCACTGGGCAAAATGGTTGGCTCACGCATGTCAGGGTACCTTGAGAGCGTGTGGGCGGCAAGCGCTGGTTCTGGTCACAACCAGGTTGAGCAATGGCATCACGTGTGTCCACGGGTAGGGCTCCCCGGTGATTGAGTTGCCCCTCTGAGCGGTCACTGGTGGACACAGCGGATCGCCCGGGGTGAGCAAAGCGGCGCCGTGCCTGGCATTGTTGAGCGACCGCCCACGGAGGAACCCCGCCGATGCCCGTCGCCACCCCCGACAAGTCGCTGTCGTTGATCGCCCCCGGCGCCCAGGTGGTGGTTCGCGATGAGGAGTGGCTGGTGCGGGCCATCGCCCAGACCCCGGCTGACGGCATGCGGGTGCGCTGTGTGGGCACCTCCACGCTGGTGCGCGACACCGAGGCGACGTTCCTCACCAAGCTGGACAACATCACGCCCCTCCGCCCGGAGGAGACGAAGCTGACGGCGGACGACTCTCCGCAGTTCCGGGCATCGCGCCTGTACCTGGAGGCGGTGCTGCGCAAGACGCCGGTGCCGGCCAACCAGACCGGCCTGGCCCTGGCCGACCGGCACCTGCTCGACCGCCTCGACTTTCAGCGCCGGGCCGCCCATAAGGCCATCGCCGGGTTGCGTCCCCGCCTGCTGATCGCCGATGCGGTCGGCCTGGGCAAGACGCTGGAGGTGGGCCTGATCCTCGCCGAGCTGATCCGCCGGGGCCGGGGCGACAAGATCCTGGTGGTCACGCCCCGCCACATCCTCGAGCAGTTCCAGCACGAGCTGTGGACCCGCTTCGCCATCCCGCTCGTGCGCCTCGACTCCGACGGCATCGCCAGGGTGCGCCGGGAGATCCCCGCCAACCGCAACCCGTTCAGCTACTACCGCCGGGCGATCATCTCGATCGACACCCTGAAGAACGCCGGCCGCTACCGCCACCACCTCGAGGGCATCCACTGGGATGCGGTGGTCATCGACGAGTGCCACAACCTGGTCAACCGGGGCACGCTCAACAACCAGCTGGCCCGGGTGCTGGCCCCCCGCACGGAGGCACTGCTGCTCACCAGCGCCACCCCGCACAACGGCGATCCCGAGAGCTTCGCTGAGCTGATCCGTCTGCTCGACCCCACCGCCATCGCCGATCCGACCAACATCGAGTCGGCCGACATCGACCACCTCTACGTGCGGCGCCACAAGGCCCACGACGAGGTGGCCGCCGAGGTGCGCGCCGACTGGGCGGACCGCCTCGAACCCAAGCCGCTGCTAATCGAGGCGTCCGACGCCGAGAACGCCATGTTCACCGAACTGGCCGACACCTGGATCCACCCGACATCGGGCACGGCCCCAACGTCGGGCAAGGGCCGATCCCTGTTCCCGTGGACGCTTTTTAAAGCGGCGCTGTCGTCGCACCGGGCGCTGGGCGAGACGATCACTGCCCGCCGCACCACCCTCGCCAAGCGGGAGTCAATCGACCAAGCGGGCAGCGCCGAGAACACGAAGGCCGAGGATGCGGCGCTCGAACGCCTAGGCGAGCTCAACGCCGCCATCGACGACCACAGCGCGTCCAAGCTGACGGCGGTCATCGATCAGCTGCGAGAGATCGGAGTCGGCCCCCGCAGCAACACCCGGGTGGTCGTGTTCTCCGAGCGCATCGCCACGCTCGACTGGCTGGCCGCCACCGTGCCCAAGGCGCTCAAGCTGAAGGACAAGGACGTCCGGGTGCTGCACGGCGGCATGGCCGACGTGAAGCAGATGGACGTCATCGCCGAGTTCGGCCTGGCCGAGTCGGGCGTGAAGCTGCTGCTCACCGGCGACATGGCCTCCGAGGGCGTCAACCTGCACCGCCAGTGCCACCACCTCATCCACTTCGATCTGCCCTGGTCGCTCATCACCATCGAGCAGCGCAACGGCCGCATCGACCGCTACGGCCAGCACCACGCCCCCGACGTGCGGGCCTTGCTGCTCAACCCCGATCATCCCCACCTCCACGGCGACGTGCGCATCTTCACCAAACTGCTCCAGCGTGAGCACGAGGCCCATCGGGCGTTCGGCGAGTCGTCGTCACTGCTGGGCGTGCACACCGAGGCGCTGGAGGAGGAGGCGGTGATGGCCAGCCTGCAGGCCGGCGTCGATCCCGACCTGGCCATCCCGGCCGAACCCCAGAACGACTTCGACCTGATGGCGGTGCTGTCGGGCTCCACCGGCACGCAGGCGGTGCCCGTGCACCGGCCGCCCAGCCTCTTCGAGAGCGACTCGGCGTTTGTGGACGAGGCACTCCGCCAGGCCTTCGACGATGCCGACACCACGATGGACCTGCGCCGCGATCCCGGTGACGAGACGTTCCTGTCGCTGGTGCCGCCGAAGGACCTGATCGCTCGAATGAGGGCGCTGCCCCGCAGCTACCTGGCCGAGCAGCGGGTGGCCGAGCGGCTGAAGCTCACCGGCAACGAGACCTTGGCCAACGCTCAGCTGGTCGAGGCGAGAGAGAGCACCGATTCGGGTTGGCCCGACTTGGGCTTCCTCGCGCCGTTGCACCCGTTCGGCGACTGGCTGGTCGACAAGGTGCTGGCCACGGTGGGCCGCAACGAGGCGCCGATCATTGTCGCCGATGTGGACGAGCCGGTGTTCTGCGTGCAGGGCATGTACTCCAACGGGCGTGGTCACCCGCAGCTCGTGGAGTGGATGGCCGTCACCGAGCACCTCGGCACGCCAGTGATCGCCGACCTGTTCGAGGTGCTCCAGCGGGCGAACGTCGACGCCGACATGGCCAACCCCGGCATGCCCATCGACGTCGAGGTGCTCCAGGACCGGCTCGTCGACGTGGTCGAGCAGGTGCGTAACGAACTCCAGGTCCGCCGCGACGTCTACGAAGCCAAGCTGGCCCAAACCCTCGCCGCCCCGGAAGAGCGTCTACGTGCCTGGGAGGTGCGGTCCGAGCAGTTGGCCGCCGATCTGGTCGAGCACCGCCGCACCCAACGTGTTCGGGGCATCGAGACTGTCCGATCCGACACCGCCAGGTTGATCGAGTCGATGCACACCGAGGGCGACCCGCTGATCCGGGTGCTCGCCGTCCTGGTGGGACCGAACTATCGGTAAGCCGGGCCGATCGGACCCAGACTTGAAGGGGAGGAGGTCGGCCTGAACACGGGCGCTGCTGCGATGCTCTCCGTGCGTGACTACAATTCATTCTCCCGTTGGTCCGTGATGTGCTCGATGGCCAGAACTGTCAGCTGGAGGTCTATTGATGCGCAACACCGGGCTGCAAAGGGTTGGGGACAGGAGAACTCGGGAGGTGAGGTTGCGTCGGCGCCGATGGGCGGTGACGCTGGTATCAGCTGCTGGTTTGGCTGCGGCCGCCTGTGGCAGCGGCGTGGAATCGCGAACAGCGCAAACCGTTGGTCCTGGCCCATCCACGTCACCCACGAGCCCCGGCCCGAAGACGTCTTTTCCCTCTGGATCCACGTCCTCGGCGACTCCCCAAATCACGATCACCATTCCTCCAACCACGGAGCGCCCAGCAGCCGGCACGCCCGAGCTTGCCAAAGGCGGTAATGGACGGTTCTGCTTTCTCTTCGACTACCCGACGACTTGGACTCGGAAGGATCCGGACAATGGCGACGGCACCTGGTTCACCGATCCCCGGATCGACGTGCAGGTTCAAGCCACGTTCTCCGGCCACGGCGGCCATGTGGACCAGAAGCCGCTGTCGGAGGACGAGGCGTCCTGGGAGGAGCACCTCAATTGGCAGCCTAAGAAGTGGGAGGTCTTGGATTCGCGGCCGGCCAATGGCTACTCGTTGAGCCCGAGCAACAACGATCGACCCGTTGACAACCTCCCTGGCTGGCGCATGACTTTGAAGAGCACGGAAGGTGTCCAGGATCCTCAGATGGAGGTGCGACAGTTGCTGGACGACGACGGGACCCACATCACGTTCACCGGCGAAGCGCCGGAGTCGGTCTTCTCGGAGTACGAGCCGCTGTTTGCGGAGCTGGCGGCGAGCCTGGCCGGGAACGACGATTGCCTAGGTGACTAGGGGACTGCATCGGTCGATTGCGATCTTCCGGAAGTCCAACAGGGCGCCCCTCCTCGGTCTCTGAACTAGTTCGCCCTTGCAAACCGTCGGACGATGTGTAGGTTGCTACACATGGCAACCAACCTTGCGCTGGATCCCGATCTGCTTGACGAGGTGCTTGAAGTCAGCGGGGAGGCGACGAAGAAGGCGGCCGTCACATTGGCCCTTCGCGAGTTTCTGGAGCGACGAGCCCAACGGAATCTGATCGACTACTTCGGGCGTGCCGAATGGGACGACAGCGTCGATTACAAGGCTGATCGCCGGTAGTCATGCTCCTCGTCGACACCTCAGTGTGGTCTCTCGCGCTGCGACGGCGGCGTCCTGTTGCCAGTCCACACGTCGATCGGTTTCGAGAAGCGTTGACGACCGGCGAGGTGATCCTGACCGGCATCGTGATGCAGGAGTTGCTCCAGAATCTGGGCGACGGCAACGTGAAGGAGGGCATCGTCACCGAACTCGACAAGCTGCCGCTGCTCGTTCCCGAGCGCGGCGACCATCGGGTCGCCGCTGAGGTGTACACGACCTGCCGCAGAAGGGGAGTCCAAGTGGGCACGGTCGATGCGCTCATCGCAGCGTTGTGTCTTCGTCGAGATCTTGATTTGCTCAGTACCGACCGGGACTTCGAGCACATGGCGCAGTTCACCGAACTGAAGCTGTGGGACACGGGGACTGCGAGTCCGCCAGAATGATCAAGTGTCTGATCGTGCCCCCTCACCCCATGGTCCTGATGGTGGTGAGCACCTGCCCGGCGTAGCCGACGAGGAGGTGCTGATGCCGTGGCTGGAGCAGACGTCAGATGACTTTGGACCTAGTGCCTCCGAATCCTTCTCATACCGCTTCGAACCGAGAACGGCCCCGGACCGCATCCTGCTTCAGGGACCGTGTCCGCGTTGTCAAGAGCACTTCACCTTCGACTGGCCGCTGGAGGTCGTTCAAGCTCAAGTCTCCGTCGACGTGGAGGAGAACGAGGTGCCGGTCACGGTCTATTGCCAGTGCACTGGATCGCATCCTGGGCGGCCCCCTGAGGAGAAGCAGGGCTGCGGAGCCTATTGGAATCTGCTGGTTCCAGAACCGTGAGCCCACAACTCAAGCCAGGTGGAGCGGCCAGCCCGGCGCAGCTAGCGGCATCCAAAGCATCGGTGGCTGAGCGAGCGGCAGAGCTCGACCTGGTTCGGACGGCGGCCGGCAAGTGGCAGGCGGGCCTGGCCGGCTTGCTCGGTCTCGTCACCGGCTCGTCGGTCTTGACCGTGGGCAAAGCCGTTCCTGACATGTTGGGTGCGTGGGGCATCCTGACCGCCGTGATTCTTGCGGCGTCGATCACCACTGCCGTTTGGTCGATCTACAGCGCGCTGCGTGCCTCAGGCGGGACACCCAGCCCTGCACGGACCAGAAACCGCAACCACGGGGTAGAGCGACACCGTCAAGCAAGGGGCGCGGCGGCAGACCTAGCGTCAGCTATCAGGGCAGCGATTGTGTCGCTCGCATTGTTCGGTGGTGCTGTAGCGCTCACCTGGTTTGCGCCTTCAGGGCCTTCAGCCAACGACCAGGTTGTGTTGGTGGATGACGGTTCGCAAACGGTCTGTGGCTCACTCGAGGCGGTCCTGGACGGCACGCTGTTCCTCACCGACAGCGTCGGCGAGCCGTTCAAAGCGGCGGTCGAGGATCTGGAATCTGTCACCGTCGCCGATATCTGTCCGACGTGAACCTCTGACGAGAACCGGGTTGGCCCATCGATACGGCGCAAACGCCGAGTGGGGGTCCGATCTCCACGCTCGGGCATGACGCCGCTGCCAGGCTGCCAGGCCTGCGCTCGCACCTAGCCGAAGGCAGTCGTCGACCAACTCGAGGTCGAGTCGTTCCTGGTCGGAGCCTGAGATAACAGGCCACTGAGTCGTGATGACGTCCGATGCCCCGGCCCACACGAAGCCCGTTGCGACACCGGTCCATTCGTCCCCGGTCGAGGCTCCGGAGGCATCACACCCGAGCAGAAGGCAGAGCTGCGGGGCATTGGCCTCGGCAAGCAGGTCGTCGGCTCGAATGCTGGAGCCTTCGGAGAGCAGGAGGCGGGAGGACGCAGGATCAGTGGGTAGGCCAGGTTCGATGTGCCCCCGGTACACCAACACGTCCCGGGGGGTCCTCAGAGCTGCTTGCACGGCGTCCGCATCGGCCCGAGGCGTTGTGGAGGCAGTGAGCACGGTCCAAGGTGGCTGAGGGACGGACCGACAGAACGGCAGGTCTCCGGTCGGGTCGGCCACCCACACGGCAGTATCCCCACGTACGGCGTCCCTGGAGCTGGTCATCACATCGTCGAGAGCCACCGGAAGACGGAGTTCGACCAACGCGGTCTCGGCCAGACATCGGTTGTCCACCGGGAGAGCTGCCCACGGAATCTGACCGAGAAGAGCCGGCGGTGCGAGCTGAAGCACGGCGTCGGCTCCATCTGAGCCACGCAGCTCGGCAAGCAGCGACTCCGGGAGTAAGAGCCTAGTGAGCTGCCTCAGGACGTCGCCCGCATCTTCGCGACCAGAGAGTTCGATCGATCGTCGAACCGAAGGCGGAATTGTGCGCCCGAAGCGCTCGGCAAGAGATAGATCGGCGAAGAGCCACCCGCTGGCCGCTCGGTACATTGCGGCCCGTCGCGCCGTGGCGATGTCGGAAGCGATTCGTAGCTCGTGCTCGGTGGGTGATGCATACATGAGCGCCAGCTGGTCCAGCAGGGCCCGCTCGAGCGGTACCCGATCGACCACGGTGCGGTCTCGGGTCAGGTGGCATCGCAAGAGGTCATCGCCCAACACGGCCCAGCTCAGCCGGTGACCCTTCTCAAGGTGCTGAGGAAGAGATGAGACCAGGTGGCGCACCGGTTCGTCACCCGGCACCGGTCGGCTCCCAGGCCGAGCCGCCACGGCCGGGGGCGGACGGAAACGCAACCGTCCGGCATCGTCGGGTCTCGGGATCGGTTGGACTCGCGATCGCTCGATCAGGGCAGCACACAACTCGTCGTCAGGAAGGGCAATGTCGAGAGCGGCTTCGAACAGGCGTGGGTAGGTGACTTGAGCAGTCGCCAGTCGGTCGTGTGCGGACGGCAGCTCGTGTCGGCGGCGATCGAGTTCACAGACCGCTGCGAGAATCGAATCGACGGCTCGCTTGCGATCTCCAAGATTGCTGTAGATGAGGGCAAGATTGTGGTCGGCGTGAGCCAGGAGTTGAGCGGCACCAGCTTCGACGAAAGCGTCGCGTGCCCGCGTCGCAATTTCGAGTGCCCCCTGCGGGTCTCCAAGTCGGCGAAGCATGACGGCGCGCGAGAGCTCGGCGCGATGGGCGTCTAGGAACCGTTCATCCCCCTCAAACCTGGTGTGCGCTTCTTCAAGGGTGGCGCAGGCCGCTTTGAGGTCGTCTTTGTTGGCCTCGATGTTGGCGATGTTCATCAGCAGTTCGGCGAAGCTCGCTGGCGCCGCAGCAGCAACCCTCTCCCGAGCCGTTTCAATTCGTTCCTGGGACATTGGCTTGCCGGACGCAGCGGTCGCCATCAGCAGCCCAATATCGGTTCGTGCAGCTTCTCCAAAGGCGCCGGCGTGGAGAAAGGCTTCGATGGCCTCTTCGTAGAGCACCTGGGCCTCGTCGACTCGACCAACCCTGCCGAGGAGTGCAGCTTGGGCACGCCTGACGAATGCGACGTCGTTGGGTTCAGCTCCGGCCGAACCGAAGAGCTCGGCAGCTAGCTCGTATTCCAGTTCTGCACCGGCGATGTCCCCTACCTGTGCGAGCGCAAATCCTCTATTGAACGCGATGTTGCCGAGCGTTGTCGTGTGTTCCGTGACTGACGCAGCCTCGGCGAGAAGCGCTAGCCCGCGACTGAAATTGCGACATGCGGGGTGAAACTCGACGGTGGCGAGGTTGACGAGCACGGCAGCGGTCAGCCGGCCGGACGAGTCAGAACCCACCGGATCGGATCGCCGTTCGACAATGACGGGCTCAAGAATCGAGCGGGCTATCTCAAGGTCGCCGCTGTTCTCGAAAAATGCTCCAAGGTTCAAGAGGCGGGTGTGGCGCTCCTCGCGGTCACGGATTGCCGCCACAAGCGGCCCAACAAGGTCCCAGGTAGCCCGTGCGTGCTTGGAGTCGCCCGATCGACACGCTGCGTCGATCCGTCGGACGAAGAGGTCCAGCGGCGGGGGTTCGACGGAACAGTTCTC
>MTKZ01019295.1_pt1 | contig 10504 bp, 10 predicted proteins | sample 1042781 | NCBI WGS metagenome assembly MTKZ01 (sample SAMN06212207, study PRJNA360539) | anaerobic digester metagenome | biome: Wastewater treatment plant; material: sludge; isolation source: anaerobic digester fed with sludge from wastewater treatment plant | place: Denmark: WWTP Viborg ...
GGCATCACAGCGAAGATCCGCTCCAGGAACAGGTTGCCGGTGCTGACCAACAGAACACGCCGGGTGTCATCGGCCCCCAGGGGCGTCCAGGCGCTGTTGTCCAGGGGCAAGTAATCGGGCAGGCCGTCGCGCGGCTCCAGTTGCGTCCGGGCCAGCGCCGCCCCGGCCGGCAGTGCCCACGTCTGCGCCGACTGCGCCCCGGCGGCCAACTCGATGCGCCGGGAATCGAAGAGCATGTCGTCTAGGTAGAGGCTCAGCAGGGCCGACCGGGCCGTCGCGCCGGTGTTACTGACGGCGACAAGTAGCTGCGGGCCGTCGGCCGCGGGACGGGCGGCCTGGGCGGTAATGGCCAGATTGTCGTCTGCCCGGCCGACGGGCAGGAAAGTGACCTCAGCCGGCAGCGGCGGCAAGCCCTCCGGCAGACCGCCATCGGAGACGATGGCCACGCGCGGGTCGCCCAGCCCCTGGGTGGAGCCGGCCGCCAGGGCAAAGGCCGCTGGCCAGTCGGCCGGGCCGTTTTCCGGGGCGGCCGTGGCCAGCACCCGCCGCAGCAGAGTGCGGTCGGTCGTGGCCGCGGCCAGCACCTCGGCTGTTCGTCCCACGCGGATGAGCGTCAGACGGTCGTCGCCGCTCAGGCCGCCGATGAGACGTTCAACCGCGACACGGGCATCGTCGAAGCGCGTCGGGCTGCCGTCGGTGGCCCTCATGGAGGCGGAGGCGTCGAGCAGGACGATGAGATTACCGCCCAGGCCGGGCCGCCGCAGCGCCGGCCGCGCCAGCGCCAGCACCAGCGCCGCCAAAATGAGCAGTTGCAGGAAGAGGAGCAGGTTGCGCCGCAGGCGCTGCCAGGGGGCGTTGGCGGCGCGGTCGCGCACCAGCGCCCGCCATAGCCAGGTGCTGCTGACGGGTTGGTCGCGTCGTCGCAGACGCAACATGTACAGCAACAGGATGGGCACGGCCAAGGCACTCAGCGCCAGCGCCGCGGGAGCCAGCAGCGACATCTCAGCGAATGACCCCCTCGCGGCGCAGCGCTCCACGGATCAGCGCGTCCCAGGGCTGGTCGGTGACGACGGGCGAATAATGAACGCCACGCGGGCCGCAAAAGAGGCGCAACTCCTCCTGCCAGGCAGCCAATCGGTTGACGTATTCTTCCAGGGCCATTGGGTCGAGGCTGACTTCGGCCGCGTCGCCAGTCTCTATGTCCAGCAAACGCAGGTCGCCGGCCAGTTCGGGCGCCACCTCGTCGAGGCTGAGCACGTGTAGTAAGGCGACCTCGTAACCGCGCGCCAGGAGGGCGACCAGCCCATCGCGGAAGTCGGCCGGGGTGAAGAGATCGCTGAGCAGGAAGAGCAGGCCGGGGCGGCGGGCGCGCTGCGCATAGTCACGAAGGAAAGGGCCAACGATGGTCTTGCGAGCCGCGGCGTCGCCGGCAATGCGAGCCGACAACCCGGCTTCCAGAAACTGCAACAATGGCCAACCGTTCTGCCGGCCACGGAACGGTCCCCAGGTGCTTTGGCCGCGACTGTCGAAGAGGGTCACTTGCACCAGGTCGCCGGAGGATAGAGCGATGTAGCCCAACGCGCCGGCCAGCCGCAGGCTGTAGCGCAGCTTATTCCCGTCGGCGTCGCCGGCCGGCCAGTCCATGCTGCCGCTGCTATCGACCAGCACATGGACGGCCAGGTCTTCTTCCTCTTCGGTCAGCTTGATGAAGGGGCGCTCCAGCCGGGCGAAGACATTCCAGTCGAGCCGCCGCAGATCGTCCCCTTGCGTGTAGTCACGATAGTCAGCGAACTCAATGGATGCGCCACGACGGCGACTGCGGCGGTTGCCCTTCATGACGCCGACGCGCACCGAACTGGCCCACAGGCTCAGGCGCTCCAGCGTGCGCAGCGTGGCCCNNCGCGTGGCGTCGTCGAAGAGGCGCATGGCTAGGTGCGGCCGTCCGGCTCGCGCGGAACGGTGGCCAGCAAGTCGGCGATGACGTCGTCGGGGCTGATGCCCTGGGCCTGGCCCTCGAAGTTGAGCAACAGTCGATGACGCAGCGCCGCCGGGGCGATGGCGGCGATGTCGTCGTAGCTGACGTTGTAGCGGCCGTCAAACAGCGCCAGCGCTTTGGCTCCCAGCATCAGCGCTTGCCCGCCGCGTGGACTGGCCCCATAGCGGATGGCCTGGTTCACCAGCTGGTTAGCGCTTTGGCTGGGGTGGGTGGCCACGATGAGGCGACCGACGTAATCGGCCACGGCATGAGGCACGGGTACTTGCCGCGCCACCCGCTGTATGGCCAGCAGGGCGTCGCCGTTGGCCACTGCGGACAGCACCGGCTCCGTATCGCCCGTCGTGCGGTTCAGTATCTCGCTCACCTCCGCCGCCGATGGAAAGGGCACGTTGACCTTGAATAGGAAGCGGTCAAGCTGGGCTTCCGGCAGCGGATAAGTCCCTTCCTGCTCGATGGGATTCTGCGTGGCCATGACGAAGAAGGGCGCGGGCAGGGGGTAGGTGGTGTTGGCCACCGTCACCGTGCGCTCCTGCATGGCCTCCAGCAGGGCCGACTGCGTCTTGGGCGTGGCCCGGTTGATCTCGTCGGCCAGCACCAGATTGGCAAAGATCGGCCCCTGCTGGAAGCGGAAACCGCGCCGGCCGCCGTCCCGCTCCTCCATGATCTCCGTGCCAGTGATGTCGGCCGGCATCAGGTCGGGCGTGAACTGGATGCGACTGAAGCGCAGATCAAGCGCCTGACCCAGCGAGCGGATGAGCAATGTCTTGCCCAGCCCCGGCACGCCTTCGAGCAGCGTGTGGCCATTGCTGACCAGGCCAACGAGCACATAGCGCACGACCTCATCCTGGCCGACGATGGCCTTGGCCAGTTCGGTGCGGATGGCGGCGACCGTGTCACGAAAGGTGTCAATCTCGGCGTCGTCAACGGCGTTGATGGTGCTCATTGCTCTGTTCATCAGCGGGATTATACACGTCTCGCCGCGGCCGCGCGCATCACTCATCATAGCCGCGCTCGGCCAGATAGTCAGTGTAGCCGCCCAAATACTCCGTCAACTGCCCGTCGCGCAATTCGACGATGCGATCGACCGCCCGATCGAGAAAGTAACGGTCGTGGGAGATGACCAGCACGGTGCCGACGAACTCGTCGAGCGTCTCTTCGAGTACCTCGATGGCCGGGATGTCCAGGTTGTTGGTCGGTTCGTCGAGCAGCAGCAGGTTCGGCCGCTGCAAGACCAACCGCGCCAGCTGCAGCCGGCTGCGCTCGCCGCCGCTCAGCTTGCCGATGGGCTGCGTCGTCTGGTCATAGCTGAACAGGAAGCGCAACAGGAAGGCCACGGCCGCCTCGCGCGTCAGGGGCGCGGCGGCGCGGATGCAAGTGATGAGGTCTTGAGTTGGGTCGAGCGTCTCCTGTTCCTGGGCGTAGTAGCCGATCTGGATGCTGGGGCCGACCTTGACCTCGCCGGCCGAGGCGCTGTCGGGGTCGAGCAGCAGCCGGAACAGCGCCGACTTGCCCGCGCCGTTTGGCCCCACTAGGCCGACGCGCTCGCCGTGCCAGAGCGTCAGGTTGAGATGTTGGAACAGCGTGCGGCCGTTGTCGAACGTCCGCGCCACGTCCGCCAGTTCCATCACCTTGTTACTGCCACGCCAGCCGTTGAGTTCCAGCGTCAACCGCCGTGCTTCGGTGACCTTTTCGACCTTGTCCATGCGGTCGAGCATCTTCTGCCGGCTGCGGGCCTGGCGAATATGGCGCTCGTTGACGACCAGCGACGCCCACAGCTCAAAGCGGGCGATGGCTGCCTCGATGTGGGCGATCTCCTTCTGCTGGGCGGCGTAGAGTTGTTGCTGGCGCAGGCGGCGCAACTGCCGCTCGGTGGCGTAGGCGGTGTAGTTGCCCAGATAGGTCGTCAGACGGCCGTTTTCCAGTTCGGCGATGTGGCCGGCCACTTCGTCGAGCAGGTAGCGGTCGTGGGAGATAATGACCACTGTGCCCGGATAGCCACGGATGATGCCTTCCAGCGCGCGCTTGGCCGGCAGATCGAGGTGATTGTCCGGCTCATCGAGGAGCAGCAGGCCGGGCTGTTGCACCAGCAGCTTGGCCAGCATGATCAGCTTCTTCTGTCCGCCACTCAGATGCTCGGTCAGCGTGTCCCAATGGGCGCGATCCAGCCCCAGGGCGACCAGCGTCTCCTTGACCCGACTCTCATAGCGCGAGCCGTCGAGTTGCTCGAACTGGTGCAGCAGACGCTCCTGAGCCTTCAACGCCTTGGCCAGGGCGGTGGGGTGGCCGTAGACCTCTGGCTGGCCCATGCGGTCGGCCAGTTCGTCCAGCTCGCGCTCGATGGCACCCAGCGCGGGCAGGGCGGTCAGGGCCTCTTGCAGCACGGTGCGGCCGGCCGGCAGCAACGGCTCCTGCTCCAGCCGCCCCCAATCCAGCCCGGAGAGACGGAAGATGCGGCCCGCGTTCGGCCCGAACTCGTCGGCGGCGAGCTTCATCAACGTGGACTTGCCCGCCCCGTTGGGGCCAACCAGCCCAATGCGCTGGCCGCGCTGAATCTCCCAAGTCAGGTCAGTGAAGATGGGGCGACCAGCCAGGCTGATCGCGACGTGATCGAGTTTGAGGATAATCTCGGCCATCGACTCTTGCTCCAGAAAACAAAAAAGCCGGGGTTTGCGCCCCGGCTTGGTCTGACAGTCTCGCATCAACTTGACATAAAAATCAGCCACCAGGCGCAATACGACAAGGCAGCCCCGTGTAGGAAACCAGGCGGCGCGACGGCCCAGACTGATTCGTGTAGCCATTGATGATGGACATGAGGACGAGCTTATCTCAAGAGTGGTCAAAAGGCAAGTTCCGCCAACGGTGTTATACTGCGCCGCTGGAGGCACATCATGAACCGCATCGGCCGCCTGGCGGCTCTCCTACTACCCGCACTTTTCCTGCTTGTTGCCTGTGACCTGCTGGACAATACACCCGCTGCCTATCCTGTGGCCACTGTTGCGCCAACGGCGGTGCTGCCGACGCCGGCAGCCACCAGCTTGCCGGCGCTGGTGCCCGACGCGTCGCGCGGCTTGTTGCGCGTCTGGTTGCCGGCCGAGATCGGCGCGCGCACGACGGCCGGAGCGCAGGAGTTGGCCGACCAGATCACGACCTTTGAGGCCGGCCAGTCGTTGGAGGTCCTCGTCGAGCAGAAGCCGGTCGAAGGGGCGGGCGGCATTCTTAGCTATCTGCGCACCGGTACGACCGTCGCTCCTTCCATCCTGCCCGACGTGATCGCTCTGCCGGCGGTCATGCTTACCGACCCGGCCGTGCGCCAGATGCTCCAGCCCTTGGACGACCTGATCGAGCCGGCCATGCTGGACGACGCCTTTGCCGACGCGGCCGCCCAAGTGGTCAGCGACGGACGGCTCTACGGTGTGCCCTTCGTCAGTGCTGGGCTGACCCATCTGGTCTACACGCGGGCGAGCATCACCGACACCATTCCGATGGATTGGACAACTTTCATCAGCGACACCAATCACAGCCTGGTGCTGCCGGCCGATAGCCGCGACGGTGCGCTGTTCGGTTTGCAGTTCTATCTGGCCGAAGGGGGTACGCTGGTCGACGAGAACGGGCAGCCCGACTTGCAGCCTGAGCCGCTGGCTCGGGCGCTGCGCCAGATCGCCAGCCGGCCAGAGAATCTGCTGCAAAGCCGCCAACTGAAGACGCTCGACGAAGCCTGGCAATACTATCAGGTTGAGCAGCGCGGTTTCCTGTGGGTGCGCGCCGACTATTACCTCGGCCGTCGCGCGGTGGCCAACGCGACCCCCGGCGCGCCGAAACTGGGCTATTCGCGCGTCCCTGGCCCGGGCGCTCCGCTGACGCCTATGACGACGACCTGGGTCTGGGCCGTCGCCACCTCTGATCCCGCGCGACAGGGGCCGGCGGTGCAACTCATCCGCTTGCTGACCACGCCCCAGCCTCTGGCGACCTGGGCGGAGCAAAGCCAGTTGCTGCCGGCGCGACGCGAGGCGATGGCCCTATTGGCCGCCGAAGGGGAGTACTACCGCTTTGCCAGAGAGGAGTTAGAGAGGGCCAGGCCGATGCCTATCAGCGAATCGAGCCGCCAGTTGGCGGCCATCGGCGACGCGGTCTTTCAGGTGTTGACGACGGATCAATCGCCCGAAGCCATTGCCGAGGCGACGGTGATCGGTTTGCGCCAGTAAGCCACCAGCGTCGCCGCCGCTTCAGCCGCCGCGGCGACGACAGCGGGCGACAGCGCCTCACCGAAGGCCAGCCCGGACGGCTCGATACCCAGCACGCGGACAACAGCGCCCGTCTCCGCCGTCAGATAGTCGGCCAGCATCTCCAGCGATAGAGCGTGGGTGCTGCCGCCGCGGCCGTCGGCCTCNNGCCTCGGCCGGCAGTAGCCAGAGGATATCCCCCGGAGCGCCGCCGCCGCGAGCCGCGTCGAGAAAGAGGATGACGTCGGGCCGGAAGCGCACGACCGGCCCCAGACAATTCTCCGGGGCGTGGCCCGCATCGATGATCAGCAGTGCGTCATCGGCCAGTTGCCCGGCTAACTGCCGGGCCAGCGCCGAACCGACGCCGTCATCGCCGCGCAGCGACTGTCCGACGCCGATGATAGCCAGACGGGGCGGCCGCCCGTCAGGCCGGGGACTCAGCAACAGCCGCAAGCTCTTCTGCCAGGTCAAGTTGGGCGATGTCCTCGGGCCGGCCATAGGTGATCACGAAGGCGTCGCGGTCGCCGCTGGCCAGCTCCCATTCCTCGTCGGCGAGGGTGATGCAATTGAAACGGCAGTTGTAGGCGCACTGGCCGCAGAAGGTACAGCGGTCGGCGTGGTAGCGGAAGACAAACCGCTTGTTGGGCTTGTCGAGCGTGAAGAAGTCAATGGCCTCGGCCGGGCAGTCCTTCACACACAGGTTGCAGCCGGTGCAGCCCTCTGGCGACCAGTGGAGCTGACCGCGGTAGTTGGGCGGCGCGGGCCGTTTTTCGAACGGATAGCGCTCGGTCACCGGACGGCGGAAGGCCGACCGAGCTAGGTCTCTGAGCAGGCCGATTTTCATCTTAGCACCCAGTAAAGGATTAGCAGCAACCATTGGGCCAGCACCAAAACAGACCCGACGCGCCACCACAAGTTGACTGTCTGATCGATGCGCAGGCGGGCCAGCACGGTTTGTAGCACAACGATGACCAGCAGCAGGCCGACCGTCTTGGCGGTGAAGACGACGGCCGCCAGCGGGCCGCTGCCGGCCCCGCCCAGGTAGAGCGCCGTCACCAGCGTCAGGCCGACGACCAGTTCCACCGCGCGGGCCAGCGAGAACAGCGCCAGGCCGCGGCCGCTATACTCCGTCAGCGCGCCAGCGACGATCTCCGTCTCCGCCTCCGGCGCGTCGAAGGGCGGCAACTCCAGCTTGCCCCCTAGCCCCACCACGGCGACAACGAATGTGATCGGCAGTGTCAGCAGGAACCAGGGGCGCGTCGCCGCGGCCGTGGCCAGTTCGCCGATCTGCCAACCACCCGGCTGCCCGGCCAGCATCAGGGCGACGGCCGGCGTGAGCAGCACCATTATGAACGGGGCCTCATAGGCGAACATCTGCGTGAACACGCGCAGCGTCCCGGCCAGCGAGAAGCGGTCGCGTGTCTGCGCGCCGGCCAGACCGATACACATCGTCAACAGGCTCAGCAGGTAGAGCGTGACGATGAGGTCGCCGGGAAAGCTGAACACCGGCGCCAGTCCGAACAGGGGCATATAGAGGGCCGCCGTCAGCGCCCCGGCCAACGCCAGCATGGGCAGGAAGGCGAAGAGCTCCGGGCTGCTACCCGCCGGGTGGATCTCCTCCTTGCTCAGCAGCTTCATGACATCGGCAAAGGGTTGATACCAGCGTGGCCCCAGCCGGTTCTGAAAGCGGGCCAGCAGCTTGCGGTCGGCCCACTGGTAGAGCAGCCCGGCCCCGATGAGGCCCAGCCCGGCCGGGAAGAAAAGCAGATTGATCAGGTCAATTGCCATGACGGCTGCACCTTTGTCGGCTCGACGGCAAGTCCCATTTGCCGGCGATAGAAGTCGATGCCGTAGCGTCGCAGGTCGGCCCACGACCAGGCCTGGNNGGCCTGGCCTTCGGCCCGGCCGGCGCGGCGCACGCTGACGGCGCGGTCGTTGCAGGAGAAGCACGGGTCGATGCCCACGAGGATCATGGGTACGTCGGCCAGGTTGTGGCCAATGGCTTGCGTCAGCACCGAACCCATGTTGCAGAGCGTCGGCGTGCGCACCTTCACCCGGTCGGGCTGTTCGCCGCCGGTGCTGCGGATGTAGTAGAACAGCTCGCCGCGCGGCGCTTCGACACGGCTGATGACTTCACCGGGCTTCAACTTGCGCGGCATCCGCTTGGCGGTCAGCTCGCCGTCGGGCATTCCGGCCAGCACCTCGCGGATGAGACGGTAGGAGTCGAGCATTTCGTCGATGCGGGCCAGGAAGCGCGCTTCCAGATCGCCCGCGGTCAGCAACTGTATCCGCGCCGGGAACGCGTTGTAGGCTAGGTAGGGCGAATCGATACGCACATCGCGGGCCACACCAGAGGCGCGTCCCGTTGGCCCAACGACACCCAATTGCAGCGCCTCCTCGCGCGTCATCGTGCCGACGCCGCGCGTGCGTTGCAGGAAGAAGGCGTCCTGGTTGACGACTTCGCGGTAGTGGCGCGTGCGCTCCTCCAAAAAGTCGATGCCCTTCAGGATGGCCACGGCCGCCTCGTCTCTTAGGTCGAACTTGACGCCACCGAGGATATTGGCCGAGTAGTGGACGCGATTGCCGCTGATGGTCTCCAGCAAGTCCATCACTGTCTCGCGGTCGCGCCAGGTATACATGAACAGCGAGTCGAAGCCGGCATCATGAGCGGCCACGCCCAGCCAGAGCATGTGGCTGTGGGTGCGCTCCAGCTCGGCGATGACCTCGCGGATGGCCTGGGCGCGACCGGGCACTTCTACCTCGGCCATCTGCTCCACGCCGATGACATAGGCCGTGCTATGGATGTGGGAGCAGATGCCGCAGATGCGCTCCAGCAGATAGAGGCTCTGCGTCCAGTTGCGGCCCTCGACTCCCTTCTCGATGCCGCGGTGAGCGTAGCCCAGGCGCACGGTGGCATCGACGACGGTCTCGCCTTCGACGGTGAACTCGAAGTGGCCCGGCTCCTTCAGGGCCGGGTGCTGCGGGCCAATGGGAATGACGAAGCGGTCGGTTGGGGAGGCGTTCATGGTACTGCCTGCTCCTTGTCGTCCAGTTGCTCGAATTGGAAGTCCTTACGCAGCGGGTAGACGCCTTCCGGCCAATCATCGGGTAGGAAGAGCCGCCCACGTATCGGCGCGCCGACGACGGCCACGCCCAGCACCTCGCTCAGCTCCTGCTCGAATATTGCCGCCAGAGGGATTAGCGGCCGGAGGGTCGGCACTTCGGCCGCGTCGCGGGGCAAGGCCAGGCGCAAGGTGACGACGGCCGCGCCCTCAGCGAAGTGATACAGCACGTGAAGTTGGCCGGTGGCCACGCCGGGGTCCAGCCCGGTGATGGCCATCAGCTAGCCCCACTCTTCCGCCACCAGCGTGGCCACGACCGGCAGCAGGTCGTCGGCCGCCAGCCAGATATCGAGCCGGTTGTCGGTTGGCCGCTCGGTCCTGGCCAGCCAAGGCTCTAGCAACGCCTCAACGCGCGACAAATGGTTCTGCGTAAGCGTCATCACCTACCTCCTTTTGGCTGACGACCATCGAGGCCCCGCCGGCCTCGACCAGCAGCCGATCGATCTCTGCGGCGCGGTCGGGCTGTAGCTTCTTCAGCAGGATGGCTACGCCGTTGATGATGGCCTCTGGCCGCGGGGCGCAGCCGGGCACATAGACATCGACCGGGATGACCTCATCGACGCCGCCGAGAATGTTATAACAGCCCCGGAAAGCCCCACCGGAGATGCTGCACGCGCCGACGGCAATGACGAACTTCGGTTCGGGTATCTGCTCGTAGATGCGCCGCAGCCGGTCGCGCGACTGGCGCGTCACCGGCCCGGTGCAGACGAGGACATCGGCGTGGCGCGGGCTGCCCTGTAGCTTGATGCCCAGGCGCTCCAGGTCATAGCGCGGCGTCAGTGTGGCCAGAATCTCGATGTCGCAGCCGTTGCATGAGCCACTGTTGTAGTGTACCAGCCAGGGCGAGTTGGCCAGCGACCAGTTGCGGATACGATCCAGGACGGCCCGCCAGTGGGGCGGCATTTCGATGGTCATAGCGTGCCTGTTTCCCTCAAATCAGTCAGCTCAGCAGCAGGATGATCAGCACCAGCCCCAGCCCGCCCAGATAGATGAGCAGCGCCGTGCCGAAGCCGGCACCCAAAGCCGCGCCGCCGATCAGTCCGGCCGTGGCCAGCACCAACGCGCCCAGGTGGAGCACGGCGAAGAACAGGGCGACGACGAAGAAGCGCCGATAGCCGGGCGCGGCCTTGCTGGTGGCGGCCACTTCGCCGCCGGCATAGAGCAAC
>MTKZ01129121.1_pt1 | contig 10504 bp, 6 predicted proteins | sample 1042781 | NCBI WGS metagenome assembly MTKZ01 (sample SAMN06212207, study PRJNA360539) | anaerobic digester metagenome | biome: Wastewater treatment plant; material: sludge; isolation source: anaerobic digester fed with sludge from wastewater treatment plant | place: Denmark: WWTP Viborg ...
CTGGCTGCCGGGAATTGGGCAATCGAAGGCGGCTTCTGGAACGGCGCACTGGTCATCAGCGTGGTGCCGCCCGAGATAACACTCCTGGGCGACAACCCGCTGACCCACGAATGCCACGCCGCGTTCGCTGATCCGGGCGCAACCGCCACCGCGGCCTGCCCGGGGCCGCTGTCCCTGGCCACCAATAGCACTGTGGCCCCGAACGCCGTGGGCGTTTACAGCATCAGCTACGTCGCCAGCGACGCCTGCGGCAAGTCGGCCACCAACACGCGCACCGTGTATGTGGTGGACACCACCCCGCCGGCCATCACCTGCCCGGCGGATCTCGCGATCGTGACCACCGACCCGCTGGGCGCCAACGTCAGCTTCACCGTCACCGCCGCTGACGATTGCGATGCCGGCCCCACAATGGTCAGCGAGCCGGCCGGCGGCTCATTCTTCGCCGCCGGCACCAATACCGTCAATTGTTACGCCTACGACACCAGCCTCAACACCAACACCTGCGCTTTCCTGGTGATGGTGGACCGCGCACCAGTCGCGCACACCAACCTGAGCTTCTATCTGCTGCAGGACCAGCCGCTGCTCGTTAGTTCGGCGCAGTGCCTGGCCGTGGTGACTGATCCCGACAACGACCCGCTGAATGTAGCCGAAGCAGGCCCAATCAGCACCAATGGCGGAACCGTTGCGCTCGCCGCCGGCACTATCGAGTATCATCCCGCGGCCGGCTACACGGGGATGGACGCGTTCAGCTACCTCGTCGGTGACGGACGCGGCGGCCTGACCGCCAACACCGTTCTGGTCACCGTCCTTTCGCCCGAAGCCGTTGCGCCCAGCCTTGTCTACGGGCCGCTGCTGGTCGGCGGCCAGTTCGTCGCCCGCTATTCGGGCGTGCCCGGCTTCACTTACACCATTCAAGCCACCACTGACCTCGTCCCGTCGTTCTGGACCAAGGTGATCAATCTAACCGCCCCGGAAACCGACCAGGGGTTTGGCGTGGGGGTTTTCCAGTTCGTCGAGCCCGACCCGACCCAGCCGAGCCGGTTCTACCGCGCGGTCTATCCGCCGTATTAATGCCCGCCAGTCCTTTATGCCCATTATGAATATTAAGCATCTCCTCCGTTATTCGTGCTGCCTGGCCCTGGCTGGGCTGCTCGTCAGCTCCCTGCCGGTGGCGGCTCAAAGCAGCGCGTTCACCTACCAGGGCCGGGTGACCTTCCAGAATTACCAGGCCAACGGCCTGTTCGATCTGACCTTCGCGCTCTTCGACGCCCTCACCGGTGGGAACCAGATCGGCAGCACTATCACCATGGAAGGCACCCTGGTCACCAACGGCCTGTTCACGGTCACCCTGGACTTTGGCTCCACCGGCTTCCCGGGCGCGGACCGCTGGCTGGAATTGAGCGTGCGGACCAATCTGGTGGGTGGGTACACCACGCTCGCGCCGCGGCAGCAGTTGACCGCCGCCCCCTACGCCGTCAAGGCCGCCGGGTTCACCGGCACGGTGCAGGACTCGCAGCTCTCCGCCAACGTGGCCTTGCTCAACAGCAGCCCGACCTTCACCGGCTCGGTGAGTGCCTCCGGCTTCACCGGCAGCGGCGCCGGGTTGACCTCACTGAATGCGGGCAACATCTCCTCCGGCACGCTGGCCGACGCGCGGCTCTCCTCGAACATCCCCAAGCTCAACCAGGCCAACACCTTTACCGGCGAATTGAAAGCGACTGTGGGGGGCGTGGACTTTTTCATGGTGCCCAAGGGCGCGGTCGTTCTTTGGTCCGGAAGCGAGGGGACGATCCCGTCGGGCTGGGCGCTGTGCAACGGCGCGAACGGCACGCCGGATTTGCGGAGCAAGTTCGTCGTCGGCGCCGGAACGGGCGGCAGTTACGCCGTCGGCGACACCGGCGGGACCGGCAGCCATACCCACACCACGGCCATCGGAACGCCGACGGCAGCCTCCGCCGGTGCCCACACACACACTACCACCGCTACCAGCACCGGCACCGGCACCACCGGCACGGAGGCGGCGCATACACACTCCGTAAACGTCGGCTCGACCACGTCCAGCACCGATAGCCATTCGCATAGTGGCAATACCCTTGTCTTTTCCAGGGAACTCACGACCGGCACTCTGGATGGAGGTGGCGGTTTGTATGTTTACTTGATCAACGGCACCAGCACCCAAGCGCTTGACCCTATTTGGGGTGGCTCCACGTCATCCGATAGCCACAACCATACGGTTGATCCTGGCGCCGTGACTTCCGCCGCCGGCAGTTCGCACGCCCATTCCGTCCCCGCCCTGAACATCCCGGCACTGGCGACGGATTCCCAGGGCGCGCACACGCACACGGTGAGCGTCGGGACGATCACCTCTTCCAGCTCGGATTCGCGTCCGCCTTACTACGCGCTCTGCTACATCATGAAGCTCTGAGGCGCCGCGCCGCGCGGGCGAACGGAAGATTATGAGAAGAGAAAGCTGGTTGATTTGCGCAGGGCTGGTAATTGCCGCAGGGGTGGGCTTGATGGCGTTCAAGCACCAGGAGCGGGCACAGGAAACCGCCAAAGCCCAAATCCAAGCGCTGGAGCAAGAGGTGCGGCAGCTTGAAACGACCGTGGCTGCCGTAGCCCGGCGACAAGCGACTCAATCTGTGGCGCGCGTTGAAAACTCTGCACCGCCCAGGCCGACCGTCTTGTCCAACGTGGTGGAAGACCCGCAACGCTTCAAGGAAGCGGTCCGCCAGGCGCAAGCTGAACTCAAGCTGGAAGGCCAGCTAGACTTCGTTCTTTCCCGATGGAACTGGGATGCCTACAGCACCCACACGGGCCTCGATAAACAGCAATCGGCCGCTTTGGAAACCATCTTCCAGCGATGCACTACTCAGCTCCGAGAACTGCGAGCGAGCCTCGCCTCAGACGGGCAAAGCCTGAGCCAATTGGAGAAACGCAGCCAGGCGTTAACGCTGGCGTTTTACGATCAGGCCAAGCCTTCTTTGAAAGGCTCACAGTTGTTTCCCACCAAGCGGTTCCTGGGGTGGAACTTCGATGAAAAGGAATACATGCTGTTGAAGACTTGGGACTGGGACCTAATCGCGAGGGGTTACAATCCGGGCGAATCGGTGCGCCCCTATTTCGAGGATGCGTTGCGACAGCTTAACGACGTGAGCGACCAGAACCGCGACAACGCCGGACGTTACGCCCTGCTGCAACAGAAGGAGCGCGAGACGCGGCAAACCCTGCTAAAGCAGATCGAGCCTCATGTTTCGGTCAATCAGCTTCTTAATTTAAAAGGGCATTTTGGGAATCTGGATTCTTTGAACTGAAATTGCCATGATCCGCGCAATCGTTTACTCCGATGAAGGCCGCAAAATGCGCGCCAGCCGCGCGTTCCGCGGACCGCTGACGCTTTACTCCAGTAAGAGGCTGCGGCCCGGAGGCCGCGCTCTGTGCGCTGTTTTCGCCGCGCTCTTGCTGGCGCTGCTGGCCAACCCGGGCGCTGTCCGAGCCCAGAGCGGCGGCGACTTCGACTTGAGCTGGGCGACGGCGGACGCCGGCGGCGGCGAAAGCCGGGGCGGCGACTGGGCGATTTATGGCACCGCCGGGCAGCCGGACGCGAGCATTTCGATCGGCGGCGACTTTGCGGTGCAGTCCGGTTTCTGGAACCGGCTGAGCGGGAACCTGACGCCGCTGGCGCGGCTGGCGATCTTTCCCCGGCCCAAGGACCTTTCGCACAAGCTCCTCATTTCCCACCTGATGACCAACGCGTTGGATTGGGACCGGGAGATTCCCCTCTTTGCCAGCACGAGTTCGCCCAGCACCAACGGCGCGACCATCACCGTCAAACCTCCGCGCATCTTCTACGATCCGCAGACTATCACGGGGGATCCGAATGTGACCGACCGTTTCCCCTACCGCGTCAAAGACGATTATCAGGGCCTGGGGCTGGGCCAGGTGCAAATGGTAATCTGGGGGTCCCCTGATACGCATAGGCGCTAACTTAAGTATTGCTGCGCGGGTTGTAGCTGTGTTATCAAGCTGGGGTGAAGCACGTCCATCTGTTGGATGAGGAATGGGAATTTCTTACGGACTTTCTGCCCCCGGGCTGGCGCGAGCAAGCGCGAAGCACTGGGGCGCTTCGGCGGGCACGAGGCATTGCTAACGCCGACAGCTTGCTCCAACTCATTCTGATGCACACGGCGACTGGTTTATCGTTGCGTCAAACGGTGGTGCGAGCACGCGAGCAGTCGATTGCCGATATTTCGGATGTGGCGCTGCTCAAGCGGCTGCGGTCGAGCGAGCCGTGGCTGCGGCAGCTCACCTCGCAAATGACCGAGATGGGGGATGTCGCCCTAGTCCAGCGGTTGGCCCAGGGGCGGCGGGTTCGGGTGGTGGACGCTACCACCGTTGAGGAACAAGGAGGAGCGGGCACCGATTGGCGGATCCATTACACCCTGTGCCTGCCGGATCTGAGCTGCGATTTCTTCGAGCTAACCGATGAGCACGGCGGGGAGAGCTACCGACGAATTCCCGTGAGGCGTGGGGACTTGATATTGGCGGACCGAGGTTACAGTAACGCGGCGGGGGCTGAGGCCGTACTGGCGGGACATGGGGACGTGCTGGTGCGCTGGAATAGCTTCAGCTTTCCCCTGGGAACGGAGGAGGGCAAGCCTTTTGCAGCGCTCAAGGAAATGAACAAGCTACCCAAGCGGGGCGCCCGAGAATGGGCGGTGTGGTTTACTCACCAGGGCAAGCGCTATCCTGGGCGACTATGCGCCATTCGCAAAAGTGCCGTCGCCACGGCTCGCGCCCAGGAGAAGATGCGGCGGCAGGCCCGTAAGAAGCAAAAGCAGGTCGATGAGGAAGCTCTAAAACTGGCGGAGTTCATTATGGTGTTTACCACCGTCAGCGCCGAAGAGCTCAGCACGGAGGAAGTCTTAGAATTGTACCGGGTTCGCTGGCAGATCGAGTTGCGTTTCAAGCATCTCAAGAGCTTGCTGGGTTTGGGCTGCTTACCCAAGTATGACGCGCAATCGTGCCGAGCTTGGATTCAGGCCAAGCTGCTCTGCGGGTTGCTCATTGAGCGGCTCATGCAAGAGGCAAAGTTCTTTTTCCCCTGGGGATATCGTTGGCCTGCCTCCGAGCCATTGGCGCGAGTTCATTGAAGCGCGCGACGCGGTCATCGCGGTGGTAAGCCGCCCGTTGCTACCCCGGCAATTGGTGTCCCACGGTCCCGAAATCCGAAGCGGACTCAAGGAACGTCGTCGAACCCGGACCGCTCAACTCAGCCGGTATCCCTGGGAGCAGTTTTGTTAAGTTAGCGCCTATGCCCCTGATACGGCCCCCAACGCGCTGGCCATCGCCACTTTGCCGGACGGCAACAAGCAAGTCTTTTTCGCGGGCATCCCCTATTGGTTCTATTTGGTCCAGGCCGCGACCGCGGTGGCGCCGCCGACCAACTGGGTGACACTCTCAACCAACCAGGTCGGAGGGGACGGCCTGTGGAATTATGAGGACCTGGACGCAACCAATTATCCGGGCCGCTACTACCGTTCGGCCTATCACTCGGCCGTGCCTTAGCACACAGTCGGTTTACACAACAAACAACAACAACAAACAACAACGCAGTTCTGTTATGAATCCCAAGAGAATCCTTGCCTCGGTGTTCCTGGTCGTCCTGCTCGGCTCACTGGCGGGAGTGTGCTCGGCGTCGGCCCAGGGAACAATCTTCACCTATCAGGGCCGCCTGGTCTTCAATGGGGCCTCGGCCACCGGCAGCTTCGACCTCACGTTCATGCTGTTCGATGACGCCGTGGCCGGCAGCCAGATCGGCAGCACGATCACCAATCTCAATGTGCCCGTAGCCAACGGGCTGGTGACGCTGCAGTTGGACTTTGGCACCAGCGCCTTCCCGGGGGCGGACCGCTGGCTCCAGATCGGCGTGCGCACGAACGGCAGCACGGAGGATTTCCTGACCTTGAGCCCGCGCCAGCCGCTGACCTCGGCCCCCTACGCCATCCAGGCCGCCAATTTCACCGGCGCCATCCAGGACGCGCAACTCTCGGCCAACGTGGCGCGTCTGGACGGCACCAACACCTTCACCGGCCCCATCAAGAACGTTGTGGACGGCACCGAATTTTTCATGGTGCCCCAGGGCGGCATCATCATCTGGTCCGGCGCCAGCGCCAACATTCCCGCCGGCTGGGCGTTGTGCGACGGAGGCAACGGCACGCCGGATTTGCGCGACCGGTTCGTGGTCGGCGCGGCGGGTGCTTATGCCGTGGGGGACACCGGCGGCGCGGCGAGCCACACCCACGATACGGCGGTCGGCTCGGTGGAAAGCGGCGCGGCCGGCGCGCACACACACACCACCGCCGCGACCACCAGCGGCGCCGAGGCGGCCCACACGCACAGCATCAATCCGCCGAGCACCACGTCGTCCTCAGACTCCCATCCGCACACGGCCAACACCTTCGCCTTCCGCAGGGATGTGGCCGTTGGCACCGCCACCGCCAATACGCACTGGTATANNCGCACTGGTATATTGTCATTGATACGGGCAGCAACCAGGGACAAGTCCTGGACCCTTACGGGTGGAGCGGGTCCACCACTTCCGACGCGCATACTCATACGACTGACGTCGCCGCTTTCAACTCCGCCGCCGGCAGTTCGCACGCCCATACCGTTCCCGCGCTGGCCACCGATTCCCAAGGCTCGCACACCCATTCGGTTGCTATTGCCACCGTGACCTCGACCAGCACGGATTCGCGCCCGCCTTTTTACGCGCTCTGCTACATCATGAAGCTCTAAACGGCTTTGACACCCGGGGAACCGGAGTGCCGNNGGAGTGCCGGGCTGCTGGCGGCTTGCATGATCCGAGTGCGCTCAGTCGGCGGCCTGTCGGGGCTCCGGCACGCGGAGACGTGAAACCTCCCGGCCAGGCCCGGGCGCTCTTACCCTCGAAGCTTTTATGAACTCCTTGAGACTTTCCTTTGGAGGCGCGGGGCTGCCGCTGGGAACGCTGCTGTGGGCGGTGTCGGCGCAGGCCAGCACCGACTACGGTCCGGCAATCTGGCGGCCGGTCTCGTGCTCCAAGTACTACACCTCCGGTTCCGGCCACAAGTTCTGCGTGGTCCATTCCATGGAGGGCTACTACCTGAGCGGTACCTCCTACCTGCGCCGCTGCGATGTGTCCGCCAGTTGCCATTACACGGTCAGCGGCCTGAAGGACAACTCCTCCGACGCGGCGGCGGGTGAGATTTCGCAGTTGGTGCGGGAATCCTACTACGCGTGGCACGCCCGATGTTGGAATACGCGTTCCTTTGGCACGGAGCACGAGGGGTTTGTCGGCAACCCGGCGTGGTTTACCGAGACCATGTACCAGGTCTCGGCCAAGCTGCACCGCCACCTGTGCAACGACTTCAGCATTACCAAGGACCGCAACCACATTGTAGGCCACAATGCGAAGTCCAGTTCGGCGTGGTGCTCATTTGCCGAATCCCACTTTGGCATGGACGCCCACTGCAACTCCCACACCGACCCGGGCAAATACTGGAATTGGACCCATTTCATGGAGGTGATTATTGGCGGCACCGACAACGCCGCCCTCGTCTCCAAGACCGTGGCCGACAACACCATCTTCGCTCCCGGCAAGGCATTCTCCTGCACCTGGACGATGAAGAACACCGGCACGTTTACCTGGATTGCCAACGGCACCAGCGGCTATACCTTTTGCCGCAGTGCCGGCACCGCCATGGGTTCGGCGGCAACCACCGCCGTGTCGGCCAATGTGGCGGCCACCAAGACCACCACTTTCAAGATCAACTTCACCGCCCCCACCACCCCCGGCACTTACACCGTCAGCTTCCGCATGAAGAACGCCGCCGGAGCCTACTTCGGCTCGACAGTGAGCCTGCCGGTTATCGTCGCCACCGCCCCGGCCATCACGACGCAGCCGGCCGGCGTGATCAAGGACCCCGGCCAGACGGCCGCCTTCACGGCAGTCGTGAGCGGCACCGCGCCCCTGAGCTATCAATGGAGAAAGAACGGGGCCAAGCTGGCCGACGGCGGCGATATCTCCGGCGCAACCTCCGGCACCCTGACAATTGCCAATGTCGAACTGGCCGATGCCGCCAGCTACAGCGTGGTGGTGACGAATATCGCCGGCAGCGTCACCAGCCAGTCCGCCTCCCTGACCGTCACCTCCACCCCGTCGCCCGTCGGCTCGGGCACCGGCTTGCAGGGCAATTATTACGCGAATGCCAACTTCACTTCGCCGCAGCTTCAGCAGGTTGACCCCACCGTCAACTTCAACTGGGGCACCAATGCCCCCGCCGCCGCCGTCGGCGCGGACACATTCTCGGTGCGCTGGACCGGCAAGGTCGAGCCGCGCTACTCCCAGACCTACACCTTCTACACTCGCTCGGACGACGGCGTCCGGCTCTGGGTCAATGGCGTGCTGCTCGTTGACAAATGGGTGAACCAGTCCTCCGTCGAGTGGAGCGGCGTGCTCGCGCTGACCGCGGGCCAGGTCTATGACATCCAGTTGGATTACTACGAGAACACCAGCAGCGCCGTCGCACAGTTATGCTGGTCGAGCCCCAGCCAGGCCAAAGAGATTGTTCCCCAAACCCAGTTATACCCCGCCCAACCCGCCGGCGGGCTCGGGCCCATCCCCGGCGTTTACAGCACCGGTGTGGATGACGACCATGGGTTGCTGGCCGCCGGCACGGCCGACCCGCATTACCAGCTCATCACCAGCGCGGATAGCGCTTTTCCCGGCCCGAATGGCGTCGTGGTGAACGAGGGCTATCCCATTGGAACCTGGTTGACCAACGGCCCGAACTCGAAATGGATCGCGCCGCAAGCCGCCCAGAGCGCGGGGAACCTTCCCGGCAGCTACACTTACCGCCTCACTTTCGACCTGACCGATCTGGATCCCTCTGCGGCGGTCATTTCCGGCAACTGGGCGGTGGACAACGCGGGGGTGGATATTCTCCTCAACGGCGTCGGAACTGGCCACGCCAACGCGAATGCCCATGGGGTCTTCACCGCCTTCGTGATCCGCGACGGCTTCCTGCCCGGCCTTAACACCCTGGATTTCGTCGTCAGCAACTCCGGCGCGGCCGCCAATCCAACCGGCCTGCGCGTCAAGCTGAGCGGCTTGACTGCCCAGGCCTTCGCCCCGGAAATTGTGGTCGCTCCGCAAGGCCAAACGGCCAACCAGGGCGCCAGCGCGACGTTCAGTGTCACCGCCAGCGGCTCCTCGCCCCTGGCCTTTCAGTGGCAGTTGAACGGCGAGGAACTCCCCGGCGCAACCGCCAGCGACTTGGTGCTCACCAACGCCCAGGCAAGCGATGCGGGCGCTTACTCCGTCGTGATCAGCAATGGCTTTGGCGTCATCACCAGCGACGAAGTGGTCTTGACTGTCAATCTGCCGCCCATGATCTCCACGCAACCCGAGGACCAGGCTGTCAGCCTGGGCATGGGCGCAACCTTTAGCGTGGCTGCCGAGGGCACCGAGCCGCTCAGTTTTCAGTGGTATCACAGCGGGGCTGCCATCCCTGATGCCTCGGATGCCAGCTATACCTGCGCCAGCGTCCAAACCACGGACGCAGGTGACTACTATGTCACTGTCAGCAACCTGGCCGGCGCCACCACCAGTTCGAACGCCGCCCTCACCATCAATCTCCCGCCGGTGATTACCGCTCAACCGCTGGGTCAAACGGTGGCCGAAGGGGCGGAAGTCACCTTCGCCACCGAGGTCACCGGCACCCTTCCCTTGTCGTACCAATGGCAGCGCAACGGCCAGCCCATTCCCGACGCCACCGAGGCCAGCTTCACCCTGACCAACGCGCGGTATGCCGACGCGGGCGACTATTCGGTGGTGGTGCAGAACGCCGCCGGGCTGGACGTCAGCTCCAATGCCACGCTGATCGTGAATGCCCCGCCGTTAATCACCAGCCAGCCCGAGGGCCTCTCTATGCTGCCGGGCGGAACCGCTACGTTCAGCGTCCAAGCCACAGGCTCGCCGCCTTTCGCCTACCAATGGCGCCTCAACGGCGCCGACCTCCCCGACGCCACCAGCAGCGTCCTCGTGCGCGCCAACCTCAGTCCAGGCGACTTCGGCAGCTACTCAGTGCTCGTCACCAACGACTTCGGCGCCGCCCTCAGCGACGACGCCAACCTCAAGCACAGTTCGTTCACCGCCAGCATGGAGTGGTACACCGTGGACGGCGGTGGTGGGCGGAGCACCGCCGGTTCTTGGGAGCTGTCCGGCACCATTGGGCAACCCGACGCCGGCACGCTTTCGGGCGGGGAGACTGTTATGCTGGGCGGTTTCTGGAGCGGCTTGCCTGGCAATCGCGCCCCGGTGGCCGGCCCGACGCTCTTCACCCGCATGGCTAACACGCCCCTGACCATCCTCATCTCCGATCTCCTGACGAATGCCACCGACCCGGACGGCGACGTGCTCTCCCTGCTGAGCGTGGGCCCCGCCAGCACCAACGGCGCTGCC
>MTKZ01053421.1_pt1 | contig 10503 bp, 8 predicted proteins | sample 1042781 | NCBI WGS metagenome assembly MTKZ01 (sample SAMN06212207, study PRJNA360539) | anaerobic digester metagenome | biome: Wastewater treatment plant; material: sludge; isolation source: anaerobic digester fed with sludge from wastewater treatment plant | place: Denmark: WWTP Viborg ...
CTCTGTGCCGGGTCATCAGCATTGATGATAGTGATGTCTTTTGCCGTTTGTTCGGCAAATATTTTAGTTGTAATGCGAACATACTCGGCAAAAGAACCGTGGTAATCGGTGTGATCATTGGTCATGTTCAAAAGGACAGAAATAAAAGGATGGAATTTTTCCACCCACTGAAGCTGAAAGCTGCTTATTTCCGCAACAACAAAATCAGCCTGAGGTAATCTTTGCGCATATTCAATTAAAGGGATTCCTATATTGCCGCCTATAAATATTTTTTTGTTCGCTTGCTTCAATATTTGTCCCACAAGTGTAGTTGTCGTAGTTTTACCATTGGTGCCTGTCACCGCGATTAAAGGTGCGTTCAAAAAACTGTAAGCCAGTTCTATTTCGCCGACTATCTGTATGTTTCTTTTTTGTGCCTCAATCAGCAAAGCATTATGCGGAGGAACTCCCGGGGATGGAACAACCATGTTTGCTCCATCCAAAATTTCAGCATCATAATTTGCCACTTGGAGCCATTTTTCACCGGCAATAGACTTAAAACCTTCACCCCATGCATTCACAGAGTTTTCATCCGTCACCACAACTTGTGCCTTTTTGCTACCCAAAAATTTCGCTGTGGCGATTCCTGTCCTGCCCATGCCTAGAACGACCACCCTTTTGTTTTTTAAATCCATAATTCCTCTATCTCAGTTTCAGCGTGCTTACAGCCAGCAAAGCAAGCAAGATAGAAATAATCCAAAAACGCACGATTACTTTCGGCTCCGCCCACCCCTTTAATTCAAAATGATGATGCAACGGTGCCATGCGGAAAATTCTTTTGCCCCCTGTCAATTTAAAATAACTAACCTGAAAAATGACAGAAAACGTTTCTAGAACAAATATGCCCCCGACAATGGCCAGCAGTATCTCCTGCTTGGCAATAACCGCCATGGTTCCCAAAGCTCCCCCTAATGAAAGTGAACCGACATCTCCCATAAATATTTCCGCGGGATATGTATTGAACCACAGAAACCCAAGGGCGGCGCCCACCATCGCCCCGCAGAAAATCGACAATTCACCCGCACCGGGCACATACGGTATTTGCAAGTATGTGGCAACTTTCACATTACCCGCAAAATAAGCAAAAAGAACATATGTCGCAAAACAAATAGTCGCCGGACCGATAGCCAATCCATCCAATCCGTCAGTAAGATTAACTGCATTGGCCGTACCGACAATAATGAAAGTCGCCAGTAAAATGTAACCCCAGCCCAAATCAGGCAACACTGTTTTAAAAAAGGGAACCGCTATCTGCGAATTGAATCCCGGTTTGAAATAGATAACCAAACTGACAAATAAGGCGATTATAATTTCCGCCACTAATCTTGTCTTTCCCGATAAGCCCTTTGAACTGTTACCGGTAAGTTTATGGTAATCATCGGCAAAGCCTATCAACCCATAACCTACCGTCACCAAAAGAATTATCCATACGTAATAAACGGAAAGATTGGACCAAAGAAAAGTGGAAATCACCACGGCAATAATGATTAATACTCCCCCCATTGTCGGAGTATCTTTTTTAACTATGTGACTTTGCGGACCGTCTTCTCTTATTCTCTGACCTATCTGTAAGCTCTGCAACTTACGAATCAGCCAAGGTCCAACGAAAAGACAAATCAACAGCGCAGTGATAGCCGCAAATATGGTTCGAAAGGTAATATAACGAAAAACATTAAAAAATGAAAAAACCGTGTGTAAAGGATATAAAAATTCGTAAATCAATTGTCAGCACCCCTCTGACCGGCTAAGTTTGTTTGCCTTCATTTTATTGTTTCGCACCCGAAATCATCACAAATCCTGCTGGTTATTTTTTCCATTCCCATTCGACGCGAACCTTTCACCAAAATCCAATCACCTTTTTTTATGAGTTTTTTTAAATTAATGATATCTTCACCTAGATCAGACAAAAAATGAATGTTTTTAGAAGACAACCCTCCCTCCAGCGCGCCGGCCGCCGTTACTTGTGCAAAATCACCCTGAAGGAAAAGGGTATTTACGCCCGTTACCGCGGCAAACATCCCTATTTTTCTGTGCATTTCTTCCGCTGCTTCGCCCAGTTCCAACATATCCCCTAAAAAAGCATAACTGTTATGGCCATTCTTTAAATCCTTAAGTGTCATCAAGGATTCACGCATGGAAGCGGGGTTGGCGTTATAGGAATCATTTATAAGATAAGCTCCGTTCTTCAATCTGATTATTTCCATTCGTCCGGTAACGGGACGAAATGCGGCAAGCCCTTCTAATATCGATTCGTGACTTATGCCCAGAGCTTCCGCCGTAGCCGCCGCCGCCATTGCGTTATAAATATTATGCGTGCCGGTGATTTTCATTTCGACTGCATACGCTTTCCCCGAAATAATCAGTTTAAAGCGTATTCCCTTGACACCGATTTTCTCCATTTCCCTAACGGTTACATCGGCGCCTCCCGTCAGACCGAAGCTTATACGTCGTCTCTTGGCTTTTTCCGCGATTGCCTTCACGTTTTCATCATCAAGATTTATAATGATGGTCCCGTTTTGTTTCATATAGACGAATAAATCTCCCTTTTCCCTGCAAACTCCTTCAACCGAACCGAAACCAGCCAGGTGAGCGGGTCCGATATTGGTAATCAGACCTATATCCGGCGCCGCTATTTGCGTAAGTTTTCTTATTTCGCCCGGCGTATTGGTTCCCATCTCCAAAATAACCGCCTCATGTTTCTTGGTGAGACAAAATATCGTCTGCGGCAGGCCAATAAGATTGTTTAAATTGCCTTCTGTCTTTAAAATATTTTTTTGACGGCCAATAATTGCCGCCATCATTTCTTTTGTCGTCGTTTTACCCGAAGAACCAGTCAGGCCAATTACCGGTACAGAAAACTTATCTCTCCAATAACGCGCCAAATTACCCAACGCATCTAGAGAGTCATTAACTTTTATAATGGCAACATTACTCTTTACTTTCTCTAATTTGATTTTTCTTGCATCGCTTATGACAACACCGGCAACGCCGAATTCCAGAATATTTTGCACAAAATCATGCCCGTCATACTTTTCACCTTTGAGCGCAACAAATAAATTTCCTGTTCTCAACCGGCGCGAATCAGTACAGATTCCAAAAAAAACAATATCAGACGCACCGGTAATTAAAACTCCTGTGGTTGTGTCGAGCACTTCTTTGAGCGTCAATATGGGAGATTCACCGCACATCTATCGATTACCCTTCATTTTCAACGCTTCCCCGGCAACAATCTTATCGTCAAAGGGCGTTTTTTTTGTTCCTATAATCTGATAATCTTCATGCCCTTTTCCTGCGATAAGAATAATATCGTCTTTTTGCGCCAAGTTTATCGCCGTTTCGATTGCTTGCCGTCTTTCGGGCACAATCATATAAGCATGAATGCTGTTGCCGTTTCCGAACAGCGATGCGGTAAGTTTCTCAATTTTTTCCTTATCGATTCCCGCTTCTATATCCGCAATGATTGCAAGCGGGTCTTCACGACGGGGATTATCGGAAGTAATAATCGTCAAATCGCTGTACTTTGTTGCGGTTTCCCCCATCAATGGTCTTTTGCCACGGTCCCTGTCTCCCCCGCACCCGAAAACAGTTATGATACGCTTTTTCTTGAACTCCACTAAATTTTGCAAAACCTGCTGCAAAGCATCCGCTTTGTGTGCATAATCTACAAAAACACTGAAACCCGAGGCGGAGTCAATCCGCTCGAGGCGTCCCGGAACATAATTTAATTTTTCTATCCCCGCTTTGATTGCATGGGCTGATACCCTCAAGGCTTTTGCGGCGGCGGCGGCGGCTAAAATATTCTGTACATTGAAACTACCGATTAGCTCAGACTTAACTGCAATTTTTTCTCCGGCCAAATTAATTTCCGCTTTTATCCCCCTCAACGACAAATCATTAATGATCGCCCGGATGGCATTCCGCTCGTCCAGTCCACAGGTCAGTGACGGCAGGGATACTTCGCGCAGTATTTTTTGCCCCCATTCATCATCACCATTAATAATCATCTTATACGAAGGATTTTTTGTGCTTTTGGACAATATCTCGGTAAAGAAACGCTTTTTGGCCTGGAAATAATTTTCCATAGTTAGGTGATAATCAAGATGTTCAGGAGTTAAATTGGTAAATATCCCTAAATCAAAATCGCAAGAGTCAATTCTTCTTAAATCAAGAGCATGAGAAGAAACTTCGGCAATGACATGGGTAACTCCGGCATCGACCATCTCGCGTAAAATTTTATGCATTTCATAAGATTCCGGGGTGGTGTTTGGTGCCGGAAAGGTCTTGCCCTTGTAACGGTAATTGATTGTGCCCAATACACCGCATTCAAAACCAGCTTCTTTGAATATTGATTCCAGAATATAAGCAGTTGTCGTTTTGCCGCTTGTACCGATGACAGCAACCAACACCACATTCGCGGAAGGATTTCTAAAATAATTTTTAGCTAAAACTCCCAGAGCATTCCGGCTGTTTGCGACTTGAATTACTGCAATATTTGATGGCACGATCACGTCTTTCTCGCAAACTATAAAGCGCGCTCCTTTAGCTATCGCTTCGCTGACGAAATCATGACCATCGCACTGAAATCCCTGAACCGCCACAAAAAGCGAGTTTTCCACACATTTTTCAGCGTTATAACAAACAGCTGACACATCCGCCGCCTTGTCTTTAGGCCCATTAATGATATCCACTTTTTCCAGTAAATGCGTCAGCTGCATGCTATCCTCAATAGGTTATTTCAAAAAACACTCTGCAGACACGGTCACCCGAAAGCGGCGTGCCGGGATTCGGGTACTGACGTACCGCCCATCCGTTGCCGGATACTTTCAAATCTATTGAGTTTGCTTTTGCCTTTTTCAAAGCTTGTCTTATGGTTAACCCCGTAAAATCAGGCATTCCAGAACTGTCGGCATCAAGAAGATCTTGCTCGGGATTATTATCTTGAGTATAAATTAAGCGCAAATTTCCGGGAACATCCGTTTTAACAACATGCGATTGACGAATGTCTATTTCAAAACAGTTAAGCATTTGTTCACCAATGTTTTTAAAAACCGGTGCTGCCGCCACACCTCCCCATTTATCCGTCTGAGGTTCATCCAAAATCACCAAAATAGCAATCTGGGGATTTTCGACAGGGAAAAATCCCATGAACGATGTACGCACTTTGTCCGAAGAATAAACGTTTCGCGAAAAGTCAAATTTTTGCGCCGTACCTGTTTTTCCCGCTACGGCAACATTAGCTATATTGGCATTCCTGCCTGTGCCATCGTCAGAACAAACGACTTCCTTGAGCATCATTTTCATACTCTGTGCCGTTTCCGGCGATATGACCTGACGTACGACTTCCGGTGTCCGCATTTTAACAAGATTATTGTCCTTATCAGTAAAGCCGCGAACAATATATGGCCTCATTAAAACGCCATCGTTGGCTATTGCCGACATTGCACTGATCATCTGGATGGCCGTGACGGAAACTCCCTGTCCGAACGCAATTGTTGCTGTATCGACGTTTGTCCAATTTTGTACCGATCTTAATATTCCAGAGGCTTCGCCCGGCAAATCTATTCCGGTTTTTGCACCAAAACCAAAACTTTCGAGATACTGACTATACTTTTCCTTTTTTAGCTTCTGTGCAATTTTCGCCGCGCCGATATTACTTGAGTATTTTAAAACTTCACGCACTGATAAATAGCCATGACGCTTTCTGTTAGCTTCGCGAATTGTTCTGTCCGCAATAGCAAATGAACCGTTTTCACAAAAAATTTTATCGGATTCTTTAACCACCTTTTCTTCCAGAGCGGCGGCAACCAAAAAAGGTTTAAAAGTTGAACCAGGATCAAAAACATCGGCAATAGCGCGATTACGCCAATCATTCGACGAAAAACCACGAACATTATTCGGATTAAAGCCCTTTTCGTTGGCCAGCGCCAAAATTTCTCCCGTTTTGGGATTCATTACGATGGCAACGCCACCTTTGGCACCACGCAGCGAAACTGCTTCTTTTAGATGAGTCTCCACCAAATATTGAATACGATAATCAATGGTTAAAACGATATTCAATCCTTCATTTTTTTTCGTTTCACTCTTCTCCGCTCGCAAAAACAATTTCTTCCCCTTGGCGTCTCGCACCCATGCCAGATGCAGGGGCTTTTCCTTCAATACATCATCGTATTTATACTCCAACCCTTCCAAGCCACTGTTATCATCTCCCACAAAACCAAGCAGATGAGCACCTAAAAAACCGTTGGGATAAAATCTTTTAGGCTCTTTAATTAAAAAAATTCCTTCAATATCTGCAGATTGTATTTGCGCCGCTTGCTCCGGGGAAATTCTTCTGGCCAGCCAGCAAAAATTTTTAGGAACAGAAATTTTTTGCAGGATCGTTTTTCTATCCAGATTAAGAATTTTGGCTATCTGCGCGGAAGTTGCCTCTATATTGATAATTTTGGAAGGGTCGGCGCATACAGAATCGGCCATTACTGATATGGCTAGCTTCTCACCATTTCGGTCATAAATAATTCCCCGATCCGGCTGCATTTGCAAATTGGCCGTATGCTGTCGTTGAGCGAGTGCCTTGAGATTTTGACCAGATAAAACTTGTAGCTGAAATGCACGTGAAATCAAAGCAACAAACATCACCAAAAAAATTACCAGTATACTGACAATCCTGACCCTCAACCATCTTCTAACATCCGTTGCCATATCACTCTCCCGAATATTTCAAGACAATTACTTGATTACTTTCAGGATAGGACATCTGCAATTTTTCTCTGGCTACACTTTCAACCCTTTGCGGCGCCCGTAGAGTGGCTAGTTCCAGCCTCAATTTCTTTTGTTCTTCCAGTTTTTTCCCCTTTTCACTCAATTGTGCGGCCACATTGTATTCCAATTCGGTCATGTGGATATGTGATCCCACATAAATCAAGGCAACAGACATAAAAATTATCGCGATGAAAATAAAAGTGGAATATTTTATCCTAGAAGTTTTTTTCGCCTCTCTGAAACGGGGAATTGTCTGTGTTCCAACGGCATCGGCCATTTCAACACCTCTGAGCAACACGCAATCTAGCACTGCGCGCACGCGGATTGATGTGCATCTCCTCCGGTGATGATTTCAGTGCTTTTTTGGTTATCAATTTAAGTACTGGCTGTCTCTCGCAAACACAAAAAGGGGCATCTTTCGGACAAATACAGCTCCCGGCCAAAAATTGGAATTCATTTTTTACAATTCGATCTTCCAATGAATGGAAAGAAATCACACAAAGGCGTCCGCCCGTTTTTAATGCTTCTACTGCGCTATTAATAGCCGGCTTTATATTACTCAGTTCATTGTTTACGGCAATTCTTATGGCCTGAAAAGTTTTTGTGGCGGGATGAATTTTTCGCATTCTGAATTTTGCTGGAATTGCTTTCGCAACAATTGCCGCCAATTGCGTGGTTGTTTCAATTGGCGCGGACCGTCTCTGTCTTATTATAGCTGTTGCTATTCTTGTCGCCATTTTTTCTTCACCGTAAGATCTGATAATGTTTTCCAAATCGCTTTGCGCAAAACTGTTAACCACATCGTACGCGCTGATCTCATAATTTTGATCCATACGCATATCGAGCGGGGCTTCGAAACTGAAACTAAAACCCCTTTCCGGCTTTTCCAGTTGATGTGAAGAAACGCCAAGATCAAACAGCACACCATCAACTTTTTCTATATCCAACTTTTTTAATATCTCGCCCAGTTCGACAAAATTTGCTTTCACCAAAATCTTGCGTTTTCCGAACCGCGCCAGTTTTTTTTCCGCAAACAAAAGCGCCTCGTCGTCACGGTCTATTCCCACCAAAAAGCAATCCGTGTTTTCCAGTAGCGCGCAGGCATGTCCGGCTCCCCCTATTGTTCCGTCGACGTAAATGCCTTTTTTGTTCACCAAGAGCATTTCGACAACCTCTTTAACCATTACCGGTTCGTGAAAGAAGCCGCCTTGCATTTTTTTATATTCCCAGGTCAGCCACAAATTCGCCAAAACGGCTGATATCGGAGCCGACTTTTTTCATTTTGTTTTCGAAACGGTCTTTCGACCAAATTTCTATCACTTTAATCATGCCGGCAAGAATAATTTCCTTTTCCAGACCAGCGTATTCACGCAACGCCGGTGGAATAAGCACTCTCCCCTGATTATCCAGATTGCAATCGACAGCACCGGACATGAAGAATCTCTGAAAATCTCGGATTTCATTACGCAGGATGGATTGATGTGATATTTTCTCTTCAATTATGCGCCATTCATCATAGGGGAAAACCATCAAATAGCTGTCCCAATTTGTGATGACCATGCGGTTGTCGTACTTCTGCGCAAAGACCTCACGGAACTTTGACGGGAAAATTACTCTACCCTTCTCATCTATCGTGTGGTGATATTGTCCCCTAAAAACAGACACTACTTTCCTCCACCATGAACCACTTTGCTCCACAATAAGGAAAAAAAATATTGTTGTCAAGCCTTTTTTTGAATTAAAAACGTAAAATTACTAGAAAAATAGATAAAAAAGACACTGCCCGGCTCTGGACTTTTTTACCAGTGAAAGTATTATCCGAACAAAAATATGATTTAAGTTTGGTTGGGTAATCTTACTTCAATAAATAATAACAAAAATATTCAATGAATTTAAAATATTAGAAGTAAAAAAAATAAATCATTAAATTTCTCGCTGCCTCTGTGAATTCTTGACAGTATTTTATGGTAAAAAATATTTTTTCATGCTTCTATGGCACACTAATGTACCCAAAAGTGTGTCATGACACACAGTAATAATGGAAATAAACCAGATAATTCAATAAATAATACATTTAAAATGGATTTTTAAATGAAGATTTATTATACTTATCAAACATCTGTATTTTTTAGTCTCATCATTTTTTAAAACTTAATAACGATTGCAATAAATTTCAGCCAATGACCTGAATACGGCTTTGCGCAGGCTTTGCGTGTTAACGAAAAATCATGTATTATGCACACATAATTTTGTTTGCGTCACCAAAAAACGGCTGGAACCGGCCAACAGATTATTAAATTGAAAGGACTTGTTACATGCAAAATTTTATATTTCACAATCCAACAAAAATTATTTTTGGTAAAGGCGAAGTTAAACGTCTCGGTAAAGAAACGGCTAAATTCGGCAAAAAAGCCCTGCTCGTTTACGGGAAAAGCAGTATTTTGAAAAACGGCGTTTACGATCAGGTGACAACCTCGCTCAAACAAGCCGGTGTGGCCTTTGTCGATTTCCCCGGCGTGAAATCCAATCCCGTGCTTTCGCATGTGGAAAAAGGCATTGAACTGGCGCGTAAGGAAAACGTGGACGTTGTTCTGGGTGTGGGCGGCGGCAGTGTTATTGATTCCGCCAAAGTCATTGCCGCCGGCGTAAAAGTCGATCACAGCGTATGGGATTTTTTTACTTACACCAAAACAGTTAAAGACGCACTTCCCATATTGGCCGTGGCTACAGTTTCTGCCAGCGCTTCCGAAATGAATAACGGCGCCGTGCTCACCAAGGAAGATTGCTGTTATAAATTCGGCATGGCTTCCAGATATTTTCAACCGCGTGTTTCGATTCTCGATCCCTCTACGCTTTTTTCCCTGGACAAGGAATACAGCGCTTATAGCTCAATAGATGCTATTGCTCACATGCTGGAAGCTTATTTCAACACATCGGCCAATTCCACCATTTTACAGGACCGTCTGAATGAATCATTAATCAAAACAGTAATGGAAAGCACTGATGTCATCATGAAAAAACCGGACGATTATGACGCGCGCGCCAATGTCATGTGGGCGTCTGTTGTCGGGTTCAACGGTATCACTACCGCCGGCATGGGTTTTTCTGCTTTTCCCGCACATATGATTGAACATGCTCTGAGCGCTCTGTATGATATCGCTCACGGTGCCGGACTCTCTATCGTTTTGCCCGCCTGGATGATCTGGGCGCGTGAAGAAAAAAAAGACAGGCTGGCTCGTTTCGCGCGCGAAGTTTTTTGCGTAACAATCAAAGATAATCTTAAAGCGGCAATCGAAGGAACCGAAAGATTAAAAGCATNNCGCTTCGCGCAGGAAGTTTTTAGCGTAAACAACACTGATAACCTTAAAGCCGCAGATAAAGGAACGGCAAAACTAAAATCATGGTTTGCCTCCCTCGGTGCTCCGGTTTCACTAAAAGAGGCAAACATTACGGAAAACGACGTCGAAAAAATAGCCGATAATGCCGTCAACAACGCTCAGATGTGGGGGATGACAAGTTACACCAAAGAAGTAATCGTCGAAATATTAACAAACGCAAAATAAAATATCATTACTTGTCCTTAAAGGGGATGGTTCTTTTATAAATAGAAACGTCCCCTTTTTTCTTTTTACATGAAGCATGGAAAAATAATTTTTTTCACTGGATAAATAATTATTCATCCGTACCTGCCTTCGATTTACGTAT
>MTKZ01009682.1_pt1 | contig 10495 bp, 7 predicted proteins | sample 1042781 | NCBI WGS metagenome assembly MTKZ01 (sample SAMN06212207, study PRJNA360539) | anaerobic digester metagenome | biome: Wastewater treatment plant; material: sludge; isolation source: anaerobic digester fed with sludge from wastewater treatment plant | place: Denmark: WWTP Viborg ...
AGGGCACAGAGCACAGGGCGCAGGGCACAGGGCGCAGGGCACAGGGCTCAGGGCGGAGGGCAGAGGGCGGAGGGCAGAGGGCGGAGGGCGACAGAGTGAATAGCGAAGAGAGATTAACCGAATAGGAACTATAATGAAGAAGATATTCTTCCGCATAACCATATTATTATTTTACGGATCAGTCTGTTGCTATTCAGATCTTTCAGGAAGAAATATTTTAAGTGAACCTCAGGATACCCTTCAGGGAAAACAATTCCTATATAATGGACGTATATGGTGGAATCAACATATAAAGGTTCGCGGTCATGCTTATTACCTTTCCGGTGAATTTCTTCCGGGGAATGTCATAATTAACGGGAACGAGTATAAAGACCTGAAGATCAAATGGGATATCTTCAGCGATGAGGTCGTGCTTTTTGTGAATCCCAAAACGATAATTGTTCTCAATAAGGAGAGGGTTGACAGCTTCACTTTATGTTATGAAAATATAGTGCATTCAGTCAGAAATTTCGGAAGTGATTCAGCAGGTGTTATAAATGGCTATGCCAGTATGCTTTATGAAGGCCCTTCTGCATTTTATGTGAAATTCTTTAAGAAGATTGAACCCCTTGCAGAAGAGAAGAAATATGACAGGTTTTTCCAGGCTCACAGGATGTATATATTTCATAACGGAGAGCTGATGCCCTTTTCAAATAAAAAAGGATTGCTTGATATTCTTGAAGACAGAAAGAACGAATTACAGGTTTTTATAAAAGAAAAAAGGCGAGGCATTTCGCGGAAGGATCCTTTTTCTTTTGTCCCGGTGATAAGGTATTATGACAGTTTAAGAAATAACTTACCCTGACTAGGTGAAAACGGGCCTGACCATATTATTTTTTCTTTTTGTAATTGAACTACCTGCAGGGGCACAGGATAAATATTTAATTGACAGTGATCTTTCCGGACTGGAATTCAGGGAATTTGCAGAAAGGTGCGAAGCTAAATTTCCGGTAAAATTCTTTTACAGGGACGAGTGGATCAGTGATCTGCGGGTTGGAGATATTGAAGACGGAATGACTCTTACAGAGGTTCTCGATCGCCTGTTCAGGGACAGATCCCTTTATTATTATTATGATGATGGAGGAAATATTGTAATCACAAGGGACTATGCAATTAAGCTGGAGCAGAAAAGTACGGACAAAGAGGAGAAATATATTCCGGGCATCGATTACGGGAAGGCAGCAGCAGAATCTCAAAATGCCGGCAATCTTGTAGTTGACATAGGAAATGCTAATGACAAAAACAAAAGCGGGAATGTAATTTTATCGGGTTATATTACAAATACTGATACAAAAGAGCCGGTCGCGGGAGCAACTGTTTATATGCCGAAACTTTCAGTCGGAACTGTCTCGAATGAATTTGGTTTCTACGCCCTGACGGTTCCAAGGGGAAGTTACTCAACCCGTATTTCGTTCATCGGGATGAAAGAACGTCAGGTGGATATAAACCTTTACGGGTCAGGAGAACTGAATATAGATCTTAAGAGCACCCTTGTACCATTAAAGGAGACTGTGATTTCTGCAGACAGGAATGTAACACTTCAGAGATTTGAGGTGGGCGTTGAGAGGATCAATATTGTATCTTTCAAACTGATGCCCACATCAATGGGGGAATCAGATATAATCAGGACTATACTTCTGATACCGGGAGTCAAGTCTGTCGGAGAAGGATCAGCCGGTTTCAATGTAAGAGGAGGTTCTGCCGATCAGAATCTTATATTGCTTTACGGAGCACCGGTATATAACTCTTCTCATTTCTTTGGTTTTTTTCCAGCCGTGAACTCAGATATAATAAAGGATGTGACACTTTATAAAGGCGGTATACCGGGAAAGTACGGAGGAAGGATATCCTCGGTGCTCGATATAGTACCCAGGGAGGGAAACAGGAAAGAGTTTGCAGGAAATGCAGGAATAAGTCCCATTACAACACATATTGTTGTGGAAGGTCCTCTGAAGAAAGATACATGTTATTACCTTCTTGCAGGCAGAACAACCTATTCGAACTGGATACTGGGATTGCTGGAAGATCCCGGATTAAGGAACAGCAGCGCTTCATTTTATGATCTGAATGCCAGGGTAGCATATGATCTGAATAAGAATGATAAAATTGACCTGTCCGCTTATTACAGCTATGACGGCTTCAGATTCAACTCGGATACAATGTATAAATATCATAACAATATATTATCGCTGAAATGGCGTCATTTCTTCAGCAGCAGGCTTTTTTCAGGTCTGACGCTGAATAATAGTTATTACGATTACGATATTTCAGGAACGGATATCCCCGGCGAAGCATTTTCACTTTCTCACAGAATAAACAGTTCAGCCCTGAAAGCAGATATCAACTGGTTCCCGGGGAGCAGGAACGAATTTAATTTCGGCGCTGATCTTATCCGTTATGATGTTCTTCCCGGAGGTATAAGACCATTAGGTGATTCTTCAATTGTTGTTCCGGAGACTATTGAAAGACAAAGAGCACTGGAATCAGCTGTATATTTTGAGGATAAATTTATCCTGACAGAACATCTCTCCCTGAACGCAGGAATCAGATTATCATCATGTTTTGCTTTTGGTCCCGGCACTTTCTACGTTTATGATGATAAATATCCAAGGAGCATATCATCCATAACTGATACGGTCAGTTTCGGCAGGTCCCAAAATTACAGGACATACCTCGGGCCTGAGTTCAGATTATCACTTAATTACAGGATGAATGATAACAGTGCCATCAAGATAAATTATAACCGGACCAGGCAATATCTTCATCTACTCTCAAACACCATATCCATTTCACCCACCGATACATGGAAGCTCTGCGATTATTATCTCAAACCGCAGACAGGTGATCAGATCGCTGCAGGGTACTACCGGATGCTTAATCACAATAAGATAGAAGCATCTCTGGAAGTATATTATAAAACAATAACCAATATGGTTGATTATAAGGGGGGAACCAATCTTGTGATGAACAGGTATATCGAAAGAGACCTGATCGATGTTGAAGGGAAAGCTTATGGCCTGGAACTCATGTTAAGGAAGGAGGAGGGAAGGTTCAGATGGAGTGCAGGATATACTTATTCAAGAATACTTGTCCGAAGCACAAGCAGCCTCAGGGAGGAGAAAATAAATTCAGGTAACTGGTTCCCGGCCAATTACGATAAACCCCATGATCTGGTACTTACATTAAATTATTTATATTCACGCCGTATGAGCCTGTCGGCAAGCTATAACTTCAGTTCAGGCCGGCCGGTAACCTATCCGGTTGCAGTATATAAAATAGGTGATATAGTGATGACCCATTTTTCAGAGCGTAATAAGTACAGACTTCCTTACTACTCGCGCTTTGACCTGTCGATGAAGTTCAGCGGAAATCTGAAATCAAAAAAAATCGCTCATCCAAACTGGATATTTTCAATTTATAATCTGCTCGGACGCCAGAATATATACTCAGTCTATTTTAAATATGACAGGAACATTGTAAAAGGTTATATGTTATCGGTTTTTGGCCGACCGATACCATCCCTGACCTTCAATTTCGATTTTTAAATATGAAATACAACACAATTTTAATAGTATTTCTTCTTATTCTGCTTGTAACAGGCTGTGTGATTGAATTTATACCTCAAATAGAGGAGGAACGCAGACTGCTCGTTGTTGAAGGTCTGATAACAGATGAATACAGGACAAACAAAATAAAACTGTCATATTCGGTGCCGGCAGGTAAAATAGTTATATTTCAGCCTGTAAGAGGTTGCCAGGTACGCATCACTGATGAAAAAGGAAATTATCACAGCCTTAAGGAAACATCACCAGGTACATATGTCACGGATTCAACAAAATTCAGAGGACGTGTGAACGGGAAATATTCTCTTGATATCCATACAGGGTATTATAATTATCATACTGACCCTGTGGTAATGAATCCTGTCCCTCCTCTGGATTCTGTATATTATGAAAAAGTTCTGCTGAGTGATCCGGATGCGGAAGGACTGCCGGCGGAGGGTTGCCAGATATATCTTGACAGTTATGATCCTTCAGGCGACTGTCTTTTCTACAGGTGGGATTTCAGGGAAACCTGGGAATTCCGACTGCCTTATAGTGTGGAAAACAGAGTGTGCTGGAAATCAGCAGGTTCTGAAAATATACTGATAAAGAACACATCTGTCTATAATCAGGCCAGAGTTACACGCTTCCCGGTTCATTTTATTTCAAATGAAACGGACAGGCTTGATATAAGGTATAGCATCCTGGTAAATCAGTATTCTCTGAGTGAAGATGAATATACCTATTGGGAAAAGGTAAGGAATGTATCAGCAAATGTCGGGGGATTATATGACATGACGCCTATGGCAATTGAGGGGAATATCCATTGTCAGGAGGAACCTGAGCAACCTGTACTGGGATATTTCAGCGTGTCGGCGGTAAGCAGCACCAGGATATATATTGATGAAAATTTTATGGGTTTGCCGAATTTTTATTCATTCTGTCCGACTGATACGGTTTTTGGATCGGCATCGGTTCCAATACCGGGACTAAATATCTCCCGGTGGATTATAATGGACAGAACGGGTGATCTGCCGCCTTACAGGATACTGACACAATACAGGCAATGCGCTGACTGTACAGTGAACGGATCAAATATACGACCTCCATTCTGGGAAGATTAGCTTTTGGATTAACTTAAAAATGAAACGGAGTATAATATCAGTCCTGGCAGCATTTATCAGCAGTGTGATTTTCATTCAGGCAAATTCATTGCCTGTCGCAGAGACAGATGAATATATCCTCACTAAGCTGAATGATTACTGCACGAGATTCCCGCGGGAAGAAATCTATGTACAGACTGACAGGGATAATTATATTTCCGGTGAAGATATGTGGCTTAACGTAACAGCTGTTGACAGGAAAAGCGGGATGCTTTCCTCATTAAGCCGGATCGCATATTGTGAACTTATTGATCCTGATAATAATCCGGTAATCCGTAAAAGGTTCCTCCTTTTGTCCGGAAAGGGCCCGGGATATCTTTTACTTCCTGATACTATCAGATCGGGTGAATATACCCTCGCAGTCTATACAAACTGGATGAAGAATTTCTTCCCGGAGAACTGTTTCATGAAAAGAATAACAATTTATAATCCCTTCAGAAACAGTCCGTTCAAAACGAAATATTCAGGTGTAAGTATTTCAGACAGGAAGGTTTCAATTAAGTTTTATCCTGAGGGTGGTAGCCTGATCAATGAAGTTCCTTCGAGGGTGGGAGTGAGGATCAATGATCATCTCGGAAAAGGGATTGAGTCTGCTTGTATTATCAGGAATAACGCGGGAGATTCAGTTACGTTTTTCAGAACAGATGAATCGGGTTCAGGCTTATTTGAATTTATGCCGGTTGAAGGTATACGATATGCTGTGTCATGTCGGGGTACTGATGAATTTCTTCCGGATGCTTCAGATTCAGGATGCTCCCTTAAAGCAGAAAGTCCGGGAACTGAAAAAGTCCTCGTTACTGTAATGTGCAAAGAGAAAAAAATGAATTCTACTGAAAGGAGATTCCTTCTTTTCATTCATTCCCACGGCATTAGAACTTATTCCGAATTTTTCAGGATGACTGGTGAAAAGGCTGATATATCAGTTTCACGGGCTTCCCTTTTACCCGGAATAAATCATATAACACTTTTCTCTGAGGAGGGTGTGCCTCTATGTGAGAGGTATATTTTTAACAGGAAAGAAAAGCCGCCGGTCAGGATACTGACAGATAAGGACATTTTCAGCAGAAGAACCATTACTGAACAGGAGTTCGGTCTTTCCGGACTGGGAATCAGGAATTACTCCGGCACAAGCCTTGGGCTTTCCGTCGTTCCTGTAAATTCGGTGACTGATTCACAGGATATTGAAGATTATTTTGTCTTTGGAACGGAATTTGGATTTCTGCCAGACGGATTGCTGAAAAAGAAGATCTGTGATATTGACGATGCCGTCATGGATAATTTTCTTCTGACTGTTGAAAGTAACTGGTTATCATGGGATAAAATATTATCAGGAAATAAAGCTTCTGTGGAATTTCTTCCTGAAAAAGACGGTCATTACATTAGCGGCTTTTTAAAAAAGAGAGATTCTGATGAGTTTATTCGTAATGAAACAGTTTACCTCTCGATACCAGGCAAAACAGCGACATTTCAATATAGTATAACCGACAGTTCGGGATTATTCAGGTTTTTGCTGCCTGCAGTTCATTCCCCGCATGATCTTATAATACAACCTGCTGATCCGGAAGCAGATATGATCATTCAGATGGATAATTCATATGTTCCGCTACAGCCTTCAACAATATCTTACACCGATTCTGTAAGCAGCTCCGGACAAAAGTCATTATCATTTCTGAGCGTGGGTTATCAGATCGATAAGATATATAACATAATACGACACGAAGATCCGGATAACCAAATAAATGTATATAAACCATCAGGCAGGTTCTATGGCTTTCCCGAACAGGAAATTGTAATGGACGATTACATACGGCTTCCGGTTATGCAGGAAATCTTTTTTGAGCTCATTCCCGGTGTAAAGCTCAGATCAAAAAAACCAGGCTATGAGTTACGCGTTTCCAATCCGGTAGATAATACTATTTATGACGATCCTCCACTTGCTCTTATTGATGGGGTGGTTATTAATGACCTATCTGTCCTGGCAGATCTCAATACCGAATCCATCGGCCGGATAGAAACTATCAGAACACCATATCTTACAGGAGGACTTGTCCACTATGGGATAATAAATGTAATTACCCTGAGTGGAAATTTTGAGAATATACCGCTGCCTGACTATGCTGCAAGATTGACTTACAGGACGGCTGATCCGGTCCCGGTTTTCAAAGCACAGGCTTATACAGATAGTAAATCGGCAAGCCGTATACCCGACTTCGGAAATACAATATACTGGAATCCTTCAATCCGTTGTGATGAAAATGGTATTGTTCATACCGGGTTCCGGACTTCGGACCGCCCGGGCGATTATCTTATTACAGTTCAGGGAATCTCGGATGATGGGAAACTGATTTCTGTAAAAAAGATCATCACGGTGGAATAGGATTGCCGGGTCTTCCCTGATGTAATTCTTAAAATGATAATCATCTTATATCCTCGCAATAGTCTTTTAGTTAAATATTTTTTTTAATTTTCCTTGCTGAAACCAACATCAACCTTAACCTCAACCTTAACCTCAACCCTGGCAAAACATGAAACTTTAAGAAAAACCTCACAATGAAAACCAAAATCACACTAGCTCTTCTTCTTATGGCGGGCTTTACAATAACCGCTCAGACCTACCGGCCTGCCTGGGAATCTCTTGACAAGCGTCCGACACCGGCATGGTTTGAAGATTCAAAATTCGGGATATTCATCCATTGGGGCGTCTATTCTGTACCTGCATGGGGGCCAACCGGAGATGATGTCGGTGTTTATGATAAATATTCCGAATGGTACTGGAATAAGCTTCTGAATAAAAGCAGCAAAGTGAACAGGCACTTTGAGGAATTTCACCTCCGTACATACGGGCCTAATTTCAAATACCAGGATTTTGCTCCAATGTTCAAAGCAGAGCTTTTCAGACCTGATGAATGGGCTGATCTGTTCAGGAAATCGGGAGCAAAATATATTGTTCTTACATCGAAGCATCATGAAGGATTCACATTATGGCCCAGCGCCCATAGCTGGAACTGGAACAGCGTGGATATAGGACCTCACCGTGATCTGTGTGGCGACCTCACAGCCTCAGTGAAAAAAGCGGGTTTGCATATGGGCTTTTATTATTCGCTCTATGAGTGGTATAACCCGGTTTATCTTAATGATTTCGAAAATTATGTGGATAACCATATGATCCCCCAGATGAAAGATCTGGTCATGAGATATACTCCTGACATTGTCTGGACTGACGGTGAATGGGATAAGCCAAGCAAAGACTGGAAAAGCGAAGAATTCCTCGCCTGGCTCTATAACGAATCGCCTGTAAAGCAGAGCGTTGTAGTAAATGACAGGTGGGGGAGCGAAACCAGGAGCAAACATGGTGGTGTATATACAACCGAGTACGGACTTGTCCATGGGGGCGAAGGACTTGAATCAGAGGTTTATCACCCCTGGGAGGAATGCCGTGGGATAGGAACGTCTTTCGGATTCAACCGTACCGAGAACCTCGGAAGCTATTCATCAACTGAAGATCTTATTAAAATACTGGTTTCAACCGTGGCTGCAGGAGGCAATCTGCTGCTCGATATTGGTCCGGCTGCAGATGGTTCTATACCCGTAATTATGCAGCAACGCCTTCTTGATATAGGTGAATGGCTCAATGTTAACGGAGAAGCAATTTATGGAACACGTGCATTTATAACGGATAAGAAGCAGGAAGCCATTAATCCTGAAACCAATAAAACAATATTCTTTACGAAAAAAGGAAGGGATGTTTATGTGATTATGCTCAACTGGCCAAAAGGTACAATAAAACTTAATGGTCTCAAAACAACAGGCGGAACCCTGATCAACCTTCTGGGGTCAGCTGAAAAGGTTAAATATTCAGGTTCGGGTGGCGGGTTGTCTGTAACACTTCCACGCCTGGGACCTGATGATTATCAGCCTGCATATGTACTGAAGATCACTAATCTGAAACAATAAAAACTCCATTATTATGAAAAAAATCAACTGTTTCTTCGCTTTTGCACTGGCTCTGACAGTGTTTTCATCATGTAAAACTGAAACACCTGTGGCAGTAACTGTCCCTAAAACAGATATCTCAGAGTATTTCGGACAGTGGACCATCGATATTAAAGGTGGTTCTGTAGGATGGCTTGAAGTCCGTCAGGATGATAATTTTATCAATGCTGATATCCTCTGGGGAGGGGGAAGTGTTCTGCCTGTTTCTAACATTTTCCTGGCCGGTGACAGGACCCTGATGATCCAGAGGTCAAATAATGTAGTAAGAAAAAGGGATGAAAATAATAACCCTGTTGTGACATCAGTAGTGACTGAATGGCTTGAGATAAACCTTAAGGGTGCAGAAGAGTTTGAAGGAATTTTGTTACGTCCGAGGAGGACGGGTCTTGGTGTTGATACAACAACGTTTACAGGAAAGAAGCTTCCGCCGGTTCCGGCTGCGCCCGATATGGCCGCCCTTAAATTCGGCGAACCTGTTACTTTGTTCAACGGAAAGGATCTGACCGGATGGACCCTCATTAATCCTTCCCAGACCAACGGATGGAAAGTTGTTGACGGTGCACTCGTAAATGATCCGGTCCAGAAAGAAGGTGAAGCTCATATTAGCTATGGTAACCTGAGAACAGAAAAGACATTTGAGGATTTCAACCTGAAGCTTGAGGTTAATATTCCTGCCGGAAGCAATAGCGGCGTATACCTCAGGGGTATATATGAAATTCAGGTGATGGATTCATATAAAAGGGAACTTGATCCTCATAATATGGGTGCCGTGTACAGCAGGATCAAACCAACCGTTGCTGCAGAAAAGCCCGCAGGTCAATGGCAGTCAATGGATATGACGCTTTGCAACAGGCATATCACAGTTATTCTTAATGGTGTTAAGATCATTGATAATCAACCAGTATACGGACCAACAGGAGGTGCGATGAGCCCCGATGTTTTTGCTCCCGGTCCCATCTATCTGCAGGGTGATCATGGCAAGGTCGCATACAGGAATATAGTCCTTACACCCATCACCAAATAATATCGTCATGAGCAGAATGACTTCAAAAAAAACCGGCCGCAGGGAGTTTTTAACCACTTCTGCTGCTGCCTTTGCGGGGATAACGGTATTGCCCGGTCATGTAATATCAGGATTCGGACACGTTCCCCCGAGCGATAAGCTGAATATTGCATGCGTGGGCATAGGCGGTATGGGAAGAAGCAACCTTTCAAATATCAAAAATGACAATATAGTCGCTCTTTGTGATGTCGACTGGCGGGAAGCTTCCACACGGGTATTTAAATTATATCCGGCTGCAAAGCAATATAAAGATTACCGTGTGATGCTTGATAAACAGAAAGATATTGAAGCGGTAATTGTTGCAACTTCAGATCATACACATGCTGTTATAAGCATGGAAGCGATGAAGAGGAAGAAACATGTTTTCACACAGAAACCTCTTACACATACCGTATATGAAGCCCGGGCTCTGGCAAAAGCTGCCAGGGAGTACAAGGTTGCCACCCAGATGGGTAACCAGGGACAGGCATCAGACGGACCGCGCAGGCTCAGGGAGATGATATGGGATGGCGTTATTGGTCCTGTTAGAGAAGTACACGTCTGGACAGACAGACCAAATAACGGATTATTCAGAACATACTGGCCTCAGGGTGTTCCGAAACCTTTGGAAACACCACCGGTTCCTTCCGAGCTCGACTGGGATCTCTTTATAGGACCGGCCCCGATGCGTCCATATCATCCTGCATACCATCCGT
>MTKZ01054202.1_pt1 | contig 10493 bp, 12 predicted proteins | sample 1042781 | NCBI WGS metagenome assembly MTKZ01 (sample SAMN06212207, study PRJNA360539) | anaerobic digester metagenome | biome: Wastewater treatment plant; material: sludge; isolation source: anaerobic digester fed with sludge from wastewater treatment plant | place: Denmark: WWTP Viborg ...
CGAAAGCCCATAGGTATTTTGGCACAGCACGGCCTTCACGGAAGGAGTAAGCACCGCTTGGACGAGTTTTGGATTTACAGAAAAACTATCGAGTTCAATATCCGCATAGACTGGCTGCGCACCCTTATACAACACCGCATTGGGCACCACCACACAGGTATAGGCGGGCATCAAAACCTGGTCGCCCTTGCCTATACCCATGGCATCGAGAAAGGCATAGAGCGCGATACGGCCTTTATAGAATGATAAATAGTAAAGCGTATTCATGTTGTCGTTAGCTCTGTCCTTAGCAGCATTTATAGGATTAGATGAGATTATACTCTCTAATAGGGCTCTCAATCTGTATCGGGATCTGGGAACTTAACTTTTTCTCTTTCTCCGATTTTTCTAGCAGGGTTCCCAAGAACAATCGTCCATGGCTTGATATTCCTAAAAACATAACTAAATGGACCGATAACAGCGCCCTCGCCTACAGTGACACCTGGCATTACCATACTCTCTTGTCCAATAAATGCGTCCTTTTCAATTGTGATTTTCCCCTTCTTTAGGTTCCTTTGAGCAAGTGGTATCATGGGACCAGACATTCTATGACCCCCATCGTGAGAGTCGCTGATACTTATTATTTTTCCACCACAGCCAACATAGTTATCTATTTCAACACCGCCATGGCCGAGAATCCATCCAGTTATGTGACATCTCTTACCGATATGAACATAGCCTTCAGGTGAGTATATACGAGTCCCTGAACCTATATAGCTAAAATTGTCTATATAGATATTCTTTGGAGGCAAAAGTTCTACTCCTGGATCGATGATCACTCCTTTGCCCATATAGCCGAGTCTACGTTTATAATAGATTTGGCGCATTTTGATGCCTAATGGACCGGGCAAGTAGCGAATCAAAAGTAATAAGGGATCATTCCCTAAACTTTCGATACCCAACCAAAAAGCCTTCTTTAGAGAAATTCTACCAGATTCCAGAAAACTTTCCTTGAATTCATAATCAGTTCTCTTTCCAACTTTTGTTTGGATTTCTTTTTCTTCTTTCATAGTTATCCCTTAAACGCTTAAATAGCTGTTAGGCCTCCATCGACCGGAAGGGTAACCCCTGAGATCCATCTTGCCTCATTGCTCAGCAGAAAGGCCACCGAGAAAGCAACATCAGATGGTTCACCAAAGCCCAGAGGATGCTGTTTTTCTAATGCTTGAGTTTGCTCAACCGTAATCGAATTAAGATATTTTTTGTTCATCTGAGTCTTGATAAAACCAGGAGCAACTGAGTTTACCCGAATGCCCAATGAGGATAACTCGGAGCATAATGATCTGGTCAAGGCTATGACCGCACCTTTTGATGAAGAATATGCCGACATGCCACTCACTCCTACCAATCCTGAGGACGAGGAAATGAAAACAATCCTAGAGTCTCCTGCTTCATGCACAGATTTCTGAGAAAAACCTTTTGCCAGTGCCCACGAGGTACCCCAATTCAGCTTCATTATCCTCTCTGCATTGCCCCACTTCATCAATCTGATAGGGAAGACATCTGATATACCTGCACAATGCACAACCCCCCAAAGTGGCCCCATCCTACTCGCCAAGTCTGCCATCCAGCTAGGAATAGCTTCAACGTCTTCTAGATCAAAAGCTTCAAGTTGACAATTCTCAGTCTGAATAAATTCTTGTAATGCATTGAGTTTAGCCGCGTCCCTGCCGTTTAGAATTAGAAATGCACCGAGACTTGATAGAACGGCCGCGATCTCCCGTCCAATACCACCTGTCGCGCCAGTTATAAGAATTCTTTTGCCATCAAGACTGAACGGACTATTGATCACTTCTTGTTACCTTTTTGTAAAGCTCTCCAAGCGTATTGATCTGAAGAAAGGCATCTACAGGCAAATTCACACCATATTCTTCTTCCAATGTTATAAGCAAGGAAAAACCAACCATAGAGCTATATCCATCAATTTCACGGAAGCGAGTATCTAGAGACAAAACTTCAGGATTAACGTCTAAGACTTCAGCCATTTTTTCCATAAACTGTTCCATACGCGCTATGATTCTCCTTAGGCTAGACCAATTGAATTCCACTGAATTCTGCAAGCTCAATCAGACCAATTTCTTTATTATAAAGAAACACCACTTTGCACTCGCCAAGAGCAGGGGCTTGTTCTATGTCAATTATTGTTTTGAACTTATGAACTGATAAGATTTCTTTGTCTCTCCCAATGTTATCCGTAGCAAAACATAGATGATAGGATCCAGGACCTTGACTTTCTAGAAAAGTGTCAACAGGGGATCCATCTAGACCCGGCGCTACCAGCTCAATGAGGATATTGTTACAATTCCTCATTAACTGAATATGTACTTTTCTATCTTGATCCCAAAAAGAATTCGCACATGTATCAAACCCTAATAATTCGAAGTTCTTAACAGCGTTCGGCAAATTTCTGACAGCATACCCAATATGATGAAATGTCATTCTTCTCTCTCTATCGTCAAGTTGAAAGAAACCAATTGCTTACTACTTAGTTCCTTTGTGTAATGGTACACGCCTTCAGAATCCTTATGTAAAAGCCTATAACCGTTTTTCTCATAAAAACCTTCAACGGGTTTGTTCTTCTCTGTCGGTTTATACAGTCCAATCATCCGACGGACACCATTTTCATACAGTTCGTTCTCTACAATCTTTAATAGTGCAAATTCAATCGTTCTGCCCATAGCTCTGCAACTCATCAGAAACGTGTCAACAGTAGCATTGTCTTTTTCTACTCTTATGATAATCGTAGAGATTTCACCATATGATCCATATTTATCTGAGCTTTCTACTACATAGACAATCATATCAGTTTGTGCAAGGAAATCCCGCACGGTCTCACTTGTGTATCTCTTCGAGGTTAAATTGAATTGATTAGTCTTTTGTGTTAATTGCGCAATCCTATCAATGTCTTGGTTTTTGGCTTTTCTAAGGTGGACGTGTATTTCTAGCCTTTCAAGATATTCTTCAAGTGTTCTCGAAGAACTCAAGACCTCTTTTCTCCTGAATTCACCGCGATATTGCTCTGTCTTTACTTTATCCTCGTTTGTAAGCTTGAGCACAAGAAAGTATTTAGCAAAACTATTGACAATGTCCTCGTCAAATATCTCTTTGGCATATCTCGGTTCGATTACCATTACGTTGGGCAAATTTGCTCTAACCTCTTCTCTTTCTACAGGATTGTCGTCGAGCAATACGATAGCATCGACTCCAATATTCAAATCGGCACTTAGTTGCCTAATGTTCTCACTCTTTGGTTTCCAATTTGCTAGTATTTCTACAAAGTCGTCTTCATGCAAGATCATATTAGGGTGATTTCTTATCGCATTCAAGGCTTCTTCAGGATTGTTCTTAGACACAACTGCAAGGACAACACCTGTGTTCTTCAGCTCCTTAAGCCTTTTTTGTATATTCATAAATCTTGCGCCTTCTTTAACGGGCCCCAGAACAATACCGTTGATACCATCTTCCCCAACGACTCCACCCCAAATTGTATTGTCTAAGTCAACCGCGAGACATTTTTTTCTCTTGCCTTGATATGCTCTTTCTATTGCGCCGATCTCCTTTGCTATGGCCTTAATTGCCCTCAAACTATACGGAATCGACCCAAGATACCACACTCTTGGGTCATAAAAGCTATCAGTACCCATCATGCAGACAATTTTCTTGATATCCAAAATACACACATTCTGATACCTTTGAGAAATTTCCGATAAGCCTTCCAGCCATAGACCTTCAAGCGCATAATCATCTGGAATGACCGATAGAGGTAGTATGTGATGAGAATGGATGTCCAAGTTAGCTATTAGTACAAGACCCCTAATGCGTTGAACTACTTCTCTGATCTTTTCAATTTCTGATTCGACAATAGTTCTACGATCTTCAGGTCCAGAACTATTCTCTATCAGAGCATTCCCCTCTATCAAGAGAACATATAGATCTGGGTAGAATTTGAAGAGGTCAGATTCATCCGATAAAATATCTTGGTACCAGGTATTGTAGCCGTAAGGCACATAAACAACGTCAGAAGATTCCTCAAGGCATTGCTTGACGATATCAACATTTACATTGGAAAGAAGTGCTACTTTCATTGTGGTTCACTTCCTTTTATGAGTGACTCAAAATCATAGAGTTTTCTTATGGTTGCAATCTGTTCCAGTGGGATTTCGACTCCGTACTTATCCTCAATCTCCATAACTAGTCTAAGATGCATAATCGAAGTCCATTCAGGGATCGACCCGTACGAAGTGTCGGGGCTAAGTTCTGAAACAGGCACTTTTAGGATACCTGCTACAAAGTCATAAAAATCGTCCATGCTAGTTATTCCTTTGATGGGTAAGTCAATAATCGTGTTTTCAAGTCTGCAGGAAGTGAAACTAGTCCAGCTGAAATAGAAAGACCAGCGCCAAAGCCGGAAACTAATACTCTGCTGTCCGTTTGATTTTCAGTTAACGCAAATCTATCAGCGATGGTCACGGGAATAGTCGCCGAAGCTGAGTTACCATATTTGTCACACGATACCCAGATTTTATCTGGAGAAAAACCAAGCCCTTTCCCCAACTGTCTTATCATATATATATTTGCCTGATGAGGAACAAAATATCTTATGTTTTCAATTCTGGTTTGAGTTTCAGCCATGAAATTTCGGAGAAAACTGCTTACCTTCGTAGCTACAAACTTAAATATCTCAAAACCATTCATATAGATGTCTATGTTCCGCCTTTGATTTGCATCTTCCTCAGTTACGTACTCTAAGTCTTTAGTACTCAACGGATATCGACTACCACCAGCCTTGATTTGGAGCACGTCACTCTTACTTCTATCGGTATAAAACGAAAAATGCCAGGGGTCATTGTTCTCCATAAATGAAATAAGTGTTGCGGAACCAGCATCAGATAAGACAGGTAGCGTACCTTTATCGTATGGTGAAACAATAGGTGATTGAATATCCCCATCAAGCAGGAGTACTTTCCCCTTCACTTGATTAGCAATTGTTGAAGCTAGCCAAACTCCATAGACATATCCGGAGCACGCAAGGTTGATATCGAACGCTAGACAATCATTCGATAATCCAAGCCTGGATTGCGCCACGATGGCATTCGCTGGCATGCGACGTTCCGGAGTAAAGGTAACACAAACAATCGCTTGTACATCGCTTCTTGCTGAAGGATAGTCGCTGAACATTCCGATATNNGGGTCACAAAGGTCAAGCGAAGACACTGCACCTTCTACGACTCTCTTTTTCTTAATTCCAGTCCCTTTAATCACGTCGCTCGCGCCTTCACCATAGAGTGTTTGGCAAATACTAAGGCAATCTATTTCTTTAGACGGTAAGCATCCATAGATAGCTTCAATTTGAACATTCCTAGCAGTTAGTATTTGCATGTAACCTCCAAAATCTTAATAAAAACTAAAAAAATCGAGCCTGCGTCTTCACAATTGGGAAGACACTGCAATTGCAATTACATAGTCTCGATCATAACTAACCGAGACATGAAATACTGATTTCAAAGATTTATTGTTTATAATGGTTGCAAATACTTTTCCATTATTATCTTGTGTGATTTCAATTCGTTGCAAATCGCCAATATTTAGATCACCATCCGATGCCTTTATGACGGCTTCCTTAGCAGCGAACAAACCTGCCAAAGCCTCATTCAAGGAACCAACCATTTCTATATTGTCCAAGCAGTCAAGTTCCTTCTTTGTACAAATCTTGTCTCTTAGAGGATGGCCGGAGTGGCATTCTAAGACTCTTTCAAATTCCGAAATGTAAACCAAGTCAATGCCTATCACAGTGCGTTCCTCTGTCCTAGAACTCTATGAATAGATATACTAACATGAAAATATCTCAGTAAGACTCTCCGAGCACCTTTCCCATGTGAAGTGCTGAGAAATGTATTTTTGATTGTATCGACACATTACAGAAAGGCTCATCAAGAAAACCACTTTGTCCTTGCTATCATGGAGATTGGCATATTTCAAAGAAAAGTCTTGACCAATTGCATAAGATAAGATTAATTTCTTAACCTTTTTGAGTCGAATAGAATATGCCTTACCTAAAATACTCCCATTCAGACTTTCGACAATATCCCATAGAGTAGGATAATGATATTTCAGCTCTTTGACACTGCCAAGAATAGACATTCACTCTCGATTTATTATAATATCGGCAGATTTCATCACAGTGAATTGATCGATTAGTAATTTTCTTGAAGCTTCTCCTGCTTTCTTTCTAAAATCAAAATCATTTTGTAATTTGTTTATGCATTGCAAAAATGCTTGTACATTATTGCTTCTACAGGAAAGTCCAGCTTCTGCATTGAGTACAATGGAACCAACATCTGTGACTGGATCGGTTGCGGCTATCACCGGCAATGAAGCATCAAGATAATCGAGCAATCTCGAAGGAAAATTTGGAATAGTGAATCTATGATCAAGAAAGATAAGGCCTACATCCATAGTTCTCAGCAAAGCCAGGTATTGGTCTTTTGGCAAGCTCTTTACTAGCCTGGCATTGCTAATCTTCTCGACTTCGAGAAAATGAGCTATTTTATCGTACTCAGTGCCATCGCCAACTATAAGCATAAACACATCTTTTTGACTTGATAGTGCCTTGAGTACATCAAGCATAAAATCAATGCCTTGAGGCTTACCAAGATTCCCACCATAGATGAGCTTTAGGCTCGATTCCGGTATACCATATTTTTTCAATAGTTCTTTGTTTGGTTGTATGCTATCTGCTGGTGTAGGACGTATGGAGTTGGGATTGACATGGACCTTTTCTTGAGAAATTTCAGGATTATGAGCAAGAAGGTACTCGACATTTGCTTGCGACATGCAGCCGATACGGTCAGATACTGCATAAAGCCTCTTCTCTTTATTTCTCAATCTTTTGTAAATGTATCCCCCTTCTTTTATAAGTCCGATATCGACTGCATTCTGGGGGAATATGTCCTTAAGAAGCAAATAGGTAGCACAATGATCGCGCTCTTTGAGAAATCGAATCACTTTTTCAAACGTTATTGGCGGTGTACTATAGATGAGAAGATCGAATCCCCGATACGCAGACTTTTTTATCGCGTTGATAAACCGTGTTTCAAGAAATACTGTGTTGATTGCCTTTGTCAATCTGTTTGTTTTGGTGATTTTTCCTGTAGGAATTTGAACGATTCTTACCTTCCCTCTAAAACTTTCGATTGGTGTACCGCTCGATCTCGATTCATCTGAACAAAAAACTGTTACATCATGGCCCCGTGAGGCTATCTCATCGAACAAATCGGTATAAAGATTGCTATCGTTTGCATCGACTCGATAGGCGATTGTGAGAAACGCGATCTTCATCGCTTATCCCATACCACTTTATTGATGATAGGCGTATAGCTCTGAATTATCTTCACAACCTTCTGCGAAACATTATTATCGCAATAATCTTTCGGCCTATGATCTTCCCCATCAAAGGAACTGATTGCGAGGGCAACCGATTGTAAGAGGCTCTCTGCCATATACCCTCCAATCACGATCGTCCCCTTGTCGAGCACTTCTGGCCGCTCGGTGGAGTTGCGCAAGAGCACCGCAGGGAATCTCAAGATTGCAGATTCTTCGCTCAAGGTTTCGGAATCTGAGATGACACACAGAGCGTCGCACTGCAAGCGGCAATAGTCAGTAAAGCCAAGGGGCTTTACATTGCGGATGAGCGGATTGAGCGACACGTGGTTTGCTTCAAGGTGTTTCCACGTGCGTGGGTGCGTCGAAAAGATGATGGGAAGGCCATAGGTTTCTGCAAGCCTATTGAGCGCGCTGACAAGCTCGCCAAACTTATACTCGATATCGATATTCTCTTCGCGGTGCATTGAAAGCACAAAGTACTTTTTCTTTTCAACGCCGTATTCTTCGAGCGCCTTTGACGCTTCGATTTTAGCCCTGTTGCGATCAATCACCTCAGTCATCGGTGAGCCAGTCACAAAGATATGTTCTTTGCGGATACCTTCTGAGAGTAGATAGCGACGTGAATGCTCGGTATAGGGAAGATTGATATCCGCAATATGGTCGACGATCTTACGATTGATCTCTTCAGGTGCATTTTGGTCGAAGCAGCGGTTGCCCGCTTCCATATGAAATATAGGAATCTTGAGGCGCTTTGCAGGAATTGCACATAAGGCTGAATTCGTATCGCCTAACACGAGGAGTGCGTCGGGCTTTTCTTCTGATAGCAATTTGTACGAGGCCGCAATAATATTCCCCATCGTCTCGCCGAGGTCGTCTCCAACAACGTTGAGGTAGCGGTCGGGCGCCCTGAGCTCTAAGTCCTTAAAAAAAATCTCATTGAGCGTATAGTCCCAGTTCTGACCAGTATGGACAAGCATATGATCAAAATATCTATCGCAGGCACGGATCACTTCAGAAAGGCGGATAATCTCTGGGCGCGTCCCGAGTATGGTCATCAGCTTGAGTTTATCCTTCATTCAAACCTCCAGCCGATAGGTGTCCGGATGCGCTGGATCCATGACCTCATTTGCCCAAAAAAGCACGACACAGTCTTCAGTCCCGGTATTCTCAATTGAATGAGTGTAGCCTGGAGGGATATCGACAACCTGTATGGTGTGCTCATCGAAACCGAGGTCGTAGCGTTCTATGCTATCGACCTTCCGCAAGGATATCCGCGCCTCGCCTTTGATAAGGCAGAATTTCTCCACTTTTGTGTCGTGATAGTGAGTGCCTCGCTTTTTGCCTGGCTTTGTGGTGGAGATGAAAATCTGTCCCGCTTTTTCTGACTTTATGAGCTCAAATAGCCAGCCGCGCTCATCACGTTTTAGTTCCGGCGCGGTGGCTAGGCTTGGAATATCGACATAGCTGAGGTATGTTGTGGCAAGCTTTTTATAGAAAGAATCAGAATAATCTCCAATAAAGCCTTTTTGACGTTTCTCGTGGATATCTTGAATCATCGCTGCAACCTTGCCAACGGTTGACGCATAGACTGGCTCGGCATTGGCATAGGAAAATCCCTGTAACTCTGAAGTAAGCTCACGAACAATGGCATCTACCACATCATCGATATAGATGAGTCGTAAGGGCGCCTCTGGATCATGAATCGTAAGAGGAAGACCATGCGCAGTATTAAAACAAAAGGTTGCTACTGCTGAATTGTAGTTTGGCTTACACCATTTGCCAAAGATATTGGCAAAGCGAAAGATTCGCACTGGAGCGCCCGTTCTTTCGCTATAGAGTTTTAGCCGCTCTTCAGCTGCGTGCTTACTCTTGCCATAGTCGTTCTCGAGCTCAGCCTGAATCGATGAAGAAAAAATAATAGGGACTGGCCGCTGCATTTTCTCAAGCGCATCTGCAATGGTCGAAGTGAGTCCCAAATTCCCAGCCATGAACTCTGAAGGATTTGGCGGCCTATTGATCCCCGCCAGGTGCACAATTCGATCGGCATTGCTTAAGAACTCAAAGAGATCAGATTCTGTATTGGCCACGTCGAAAGGAAAGACAGTGCGATCTTTCTCTCTCGACAAGCGGATACGCAGATTCTGCCCCACAAAGCCTGCCGCACCCGTCACGAGGATATTCATTCTAAGCCCCGTTCTTTGCGCGCCTCATGCACACAATCGAGCGTTAAAAGAAGCTCTTTTGTTTCTTCCAGATTGAGCCTGCGCGTGTTGTGTGACGTATATTCGGCCACTTCCTTAACTTTTTCATCGCCATTACTGAAGTACTTGTCGTAGTTAAGATCGCGGGTATCTGCAGGAATGCGATAATAGTCTCCGCAATCGATGGCTTTGGCCATCTCCTCGCGATTGACTAAAGTCTCATAGACCTTCTCTCCGTGCCGCGTGCCGATAATACGCACTTCATTATCAGCGTGGAGCAGCTCTTTGAGCGCCTCGGCAAGATCGGCTAAGGTACATGCTGGTGCTTTCTTGACAAAGATATCGCCATTATGCGCATGGCTAAACGCATACTCCACAAGCTCCACTGCCTCATCGAGGTGGAGCATGAAGCGCGTCATCTCTGGATCGGTGACCGTGATGGGTTTAGCGCTCATGATCTGATCGATAAAAAGCGGAATCACCGAACTGAGCGAGGCCATGACATTGCCGTAGCGCGTGCCGCAGATAATCTGTGTTCTCTCATCGAGCCCGCGAGACTTGGCAATCATCACCTTTTCCATGAGCGCTTTGGACATTCCCATCGCATTGATCGGATAGACAGCCTTATCGGTGCTGAGCACCACAACCCGCGTTGCCCCTGCCTCTACTGCCGCAGTGAGCACATTGTCTGCTCCAAGCACATTTGTCTTGACCGCTTCCACAGGATAGAACTCGCACGATGGCACCTGCTTTAATGCTGCCGCATGGAACACATAATCCACTCCCCGCATCGCTGCCTTGATACTCTGTAGATCCCGCACATCCCCAATGTAGTACTTAATCTTCTCTGATTTGTAGAGGTGCCGCATA
>MTKZ01016235.1_pt2 | contig 10487 bp, 6 predicted proteins | sample 1042781 | NCBI WGS metagenome assembly MTKZ01 (sample SAMN06212207, study PRJNA360539) | anaerobic digester metagenome | biome: Wastewater treatment plant; material: sludge; isolation source: anaerobic digester fed with sludge from wastewater treatment plant | place: Denmark: WWTP Viborg ...
CCCGGCCCGACCGAGGCCAGGCCGGCGGAGACCGAGAATTCCAAGGGGAAGTCGCCCGTGCGCAGCTCGGGCATGCGGATCCGGCCGATGCGGATCGGCCGGGCCTTCCGCTCGGCCGGGGCCTTCGCCGTCGCCCGCTCCGGGGCTCCGGCCCGCTCGCCGGCCTCGGCCCCGACTTCCACGACCAGGCTCTCGTGGATCCAACCGCCGAGGACGCCGCCGTCCTCGAGGACGTAGCGGACGAAGTACCACTCGCCCTCCTTGCGGTCGGCTTCGAGGACGGTCCCTTCCGGGACCTGCTGGACGATGGAGCTGCCGATGTCCGGTTTCTCGCGCAGGTTGGCCTGTTCGGCCGTGATCCTGACCTTGACCGGCCGGACCGGGCCGGCGGCCGCCGCGGCCAGGAGCCCGGCGCCGAGAGCCATCAGGGCCAGGACGGAGAGGACGATTCGGATCATGCGCATGGCGGGTTCACCCTGTCAGGATTATAGACGACAGGGCCGGGCCGGACAAGGGCCGCCCCGCGGGGGGACGCCGGGCGTCCGGCGTCCCCTCGCCGCCGTCCGTCTCGCCGCGGCCGTCAGAAGCGGTAGCCGAGGGCGAGGCCGATCAGGTTGTACTGGAAGATCTCGTGGGTGTCCGTGAGGAGATAGGCCGTGACGTTGACGTGGCGTCCTCTGTAGCCGAGGTTGATCTTCGGCAGGAGGTCGCCCGAGTCCACGTGGCCGTCGCCGATGCCGACCGGCAGGACGATGCCGGCCCCGGCGAAGAAACCGCCCTTGGCCGTGTAGTTCAGGATGACGCCGGGGTAGAGCAGGACCGGATCGAAGCTGAAGTGCTTGTCCATGATCAGCATGATCTCGGGGCTGATCATGAACCCCTTCGTGACATGGACGTCGAGCTGGGGCGCGAATGTGAACAGCACGTCGCTGAACGAGCCGCCCTCCCCGAGGTCCGTCATCGCGCCCGCGTTCAGGCTGAACTCGATCTTCTTGTCCTGGGCGAGCGCCGGCCCGGCCAGGAGCCCGGCGGCCAGCAGGACCGCCACGACCGTCACCGTGACCCTTTTCATGGTCTCCCTCCTTTGATGGGAATGTGCGCCCGGCTCGGCCGGGCAGTGTCATGATGGGGCGGCGGGGCGGCCGGTTTGTCAGGGAAATGTCAAAAAGCGGTCAAGGACCTATCCGGACTCGCCTCCGCGCCCGACCTCGAGGTCGGCCGGATCCCGCGTTCTTGATTCTTGTCCCCGGCCGGGATATCCTCCTTTGTGAGGGGCCGGGTTCGAGAAGGACATCCTTATCGATCGATGAAGGACAAAAAGGAAACCATGAACACGATGATCCTGAGGATCTCGACGCTGGGAGCCTATATCGTCATGGTGGGGGTCAACGCCCTGGCCGTAGGACTTCCGATCGCCGGGAGGCGGACCGGGGACATATCGGACAGTTACCCGAATCTCTTCGCGCCGGCCGGATACGCCTTTTCCATCTGGGGTGTGATCTACATCCTTTTGGGGATCTATGCCGTCTATCAGCTGGGACAGGGCAGGAACGAGATCGTGGCCCGGGTCAACCGCCTGTTCATCGTCAACGCCCTGCTCAACGCCGCTTGGATATTCGCCTGGCACTACGATGTCATCTGGCTCTCGGTCGTCATCATGGCCGGACTGATCATCACCCTGATCAAGATCGCCGATATCTTCCGCGATCGCCCGATAGCTCCGAGAGAGACCTGGCTCGTGCGCTGGCCTTTCGGCGTCTATTTCGGCTGGATCACGGTGGCGACCATCGCCAACATGACCGTCTTTCTGGTCGGCATCGGCTGGAACAGGTTCGGCCTTTCCGAGGTCTTCTGGACGATCGTCCTCCTCTTGGCCGGGGCGCTCATGGGCTCGTGGAGGTTGCTCCGCGACCGCGTCATCCCGTATGGGCTGGTGCTCGTCTGGGCATACGGCGCCATTCTTTCCAAGCATCTTTCCGCGGGCGGTTTCGACGGAAGATATCCGGCCGTTATCGGCACGGTGGCCCTGTGCCTCCTGGTCTTCGCGGGAACAATGGCCTTCATCGTTGTCAAGAAAAAGGGATGAGGGATCTATCCATAGGCTCCCTTAGCGTGAACGGGCGCTGACGGGTTTCGCGTCCGGCCTTCCCGTCGGTCCCTGAGTCGTCAAGGCACGGTCTTGGGACCCGTCGCCCCTCCTGGGCGTGCGGGCCGATCCGATATCCGCCGGGATCGGCGGCGGCCGGGGAGGGATCCGAGCGCGCTCACAGCCCTTTTTTCGTCGCGAACAGGATCCGCCATTCGACGGGATCGACGGCGTCGGGAAGGAGCCAGCCGGACGACACGGGTTCGAGCGGGACGAGCGCGCGCATCGAAGGGTCGATGGCCTGCGGGCGTCCGGCGACGTCGAGCAAAGGCCGCCCGGACCGGTCGACGAGGACCGCCCAGGGAGCCTCGACATCGCCGGCCGTGGCCGGAAAGCCCAGGCAAAGCGGGCCGTCGAAGACGCCCACCCCGAGCGGACCCTCCGGAGGCCAAGGCTCCAGGCGCAAGCCGGCCTTGAAGTCGATGTCGACGTCGGTCCTCCCGGCCCACGTCCGGGAGATGAGGACGCGCCGGCCGGTCGCGGGCTTCGTGACCCGCTCGCCTCCGCACCAGACCTCCGCGGCCTCCGCCCAGGCCGGGACCCGCAGCGCGAGGGTGAAGTCGCGCGGTTCGGGGCATTCGATCCGAAGCCGGACCTCGCTCATCCTCGGGAAGTCGCTTCGGACGACCAGGCGGGCGCCCTGTTCCGGCAGCGCGACGTCGGCCTCGGCGTAGAGGTTGAGGAAGACCGTTCCGTCCCTCGCGGTCACGGCGTAGCGGCCGGCTTCGCCGAGGGCCCACATCCCCCAGAGGGAGCAGCAGCCGGGATTCTCGCTGCCGAAACGGCCGTCCCAACCCTGCCACCGCTTGCCCCCGACGACCGTTTGGCCGAACGACAGGTGACCGAAGCCGCCGGTGTGGAACTGGTTGAAGAAGAGATGATTGACCAGGGTGCGCTCGGCGTCGTCGACGTAGCGCGCCTGGCACGTCGCCCCGGCCATCATCATGTTGACGACGACCCAATCGGCCAGGCCGCAGCCCTCGTCCTGCTCCGAGACCGGCATCGCTTCCGGCAATCCGCCGGTCACGGACCGGCTGGCGCGGCACCAGGCCAGATAGTCCTCGACCCGGTCGAGGTATTCGGAACGGCCCGTCGCCCCGGCCAGGTCGACGAGGCCGCGCATCAGCGACAGCGAGTGATGGGTGTGGGGCGTGCGGCCGGCGTGGGCGGCCAGGCGCTCGGCCGCGTCGAGGGCCCAGCGGTCGCCGGCCCGGAGGTAGAGTGCGACAAGCCCGTCGAGGCAGTGGCCGTAGAACTCGTGGAGGAGCCCGTCGCGCCGCGTCTCCCAGTCCGGAGCGATGCGCTCGAAGAAGCGGCCCAGCCGGCGCGCGGAGTCAAGGAAGCGGGCGTCCCCGGTGTCCGCATAAGCGTCCATCAGGCCCCGCAGGGCGAAGGCGTTTCCGGAGAGGAGACGGACGTCCGCCGCCGAAGCCGCGGGACCGAAGTGCCCGGCCTCGGTCTGGTACGGGAGCACGGCCTCGAGCAGGACTCGGGGCGGCCAGGCCTCGCCCGTCCAGCCGTAGCCCCTGGCGACCCGGCCGACCGAGAGCCAGCGGCCGAGCTGGTCACCGGGCCAGTCCCACCACAGCGAGCCGGGCCGGCCGGCCGTGGCGGCGACGAAGCTGTCGAGCGTGTAAAGATCGGTCCGGGTCAGGATATGGGCGGTTGCGGCGGCGAAGCGCGTCCCGTAATCGCCCGAGAACCGGATCGCGCCGAAGGGAAGAGGACGCTGGGCCGACGGCAGCGACGGGGGAGGCGCGGCCGCCGGCCCCCGCCCCGCCTCCGGCCCGCGACCGTCGCGGCATCCCGGCAGGAGGACGAAACCCGCGAACGACAAAAGAAGAAAGGCGAACGTCGCGCGCGAACCCCTCATGACGGGATCTCCTTCGGCGGGACCGGGATCGCCCAAGTATAAGGCGCGGGCAGGGCCGGTTCAAGAGGGGCCGTCCGGCCAGCCGGTCGCCGACAGCCTTGCCGGCGCGATCTCGGGATATTGACATCCGCGCGGGGCCGGAATATCTTCATTTTTGCAGGGGGGGAGGGATGATCCTGGGTCGGCGGCCGGCGATTGGACGCCGAGCGCAAAAAGGGATCCCTATCGCAAAATGAGGAAGGTCATGAAGCAGGAAATCATCATCCACAACTCGATCAGTATCGACGGCTCCCTGACCGGTTTCATGCCCGACATGGAATTGCATTATAAGATCGCCGGCGACTATCACCCCCAGGCCCACCTGATAGGAGCCGATACCGTGATCACGGGCCAGGAGATGTTCGGCCAGGGAATACCTGAAGAAATGCCTTCCGATCTTGAACGACCCCAAAGACCTGAAGATCGGCCTTACTGGATCATCGTCGATTCCCGCGGCCGGCTCGAAGGTTCCCTCCATACCTGCCGCAGATTCGAATACTGCCGGGATGTGATCATACTCATTTCGGAAAGAACATCCCCGCAATATATCGAACATCTGAAGGAAAGGAATTACAGGTTCATCATCGCGGGTCATGATAAGGTCGATATCGTCGAAGCTCTGGTCCGGCTGAATTCCGAATCGGGTATCTCGAAGATCCTGACGGATACCGGACGGATCCTCGGCAACCATCTCATGAACCTCGGTATCGTCAGTGAGCTGAGCCTTCTTATCCACCCTGTGATCATCGGAGAAAAATATTACCCGATGTTCTCGGCGGTGCAAGGGGACAGGACTTTCCGGCTTGTCAGATCGGAACAGTTCGAAAACGGTTGTCTATGGGCGGTCTATAAGAAAGGGCAGGACTGAGATCCCCTCGATTTTCCCCGCCCGCGGTTCCGGCGAAACACACGCAGATCGCCAGAGGAGCCTCTCCTCGGCCAGGGCCCGAAGCGGCCTGAGATCCGGCGGCGAGACGACCGGCACCCTGGACCAGATGACGGGCTCAGGCTAGGCTATTCGTAGTGCGCGTCCTGACGCGCTTACGGGTCGTCTGGGAATAGGCGCGGCGGCCGGGCGGCCGGCCGTCACCACGAGACGCGGGCGTAGAAGAGCTTCTTCATCCCTTCCGTCGCGGCGACATAGAGCGCCGTGATCCCGAGGAGCGCCAGCATCATCCAGGCGGGGAGGGGCGTGAAGCCGAGAAGGGGACTGAACGGCAGGTAGGGCACCGTAAGCGTCAAGAGCCCCACCGCCAGCGTCGTCCCCCAGAGCATCGTCCCCGGCCGGCTGCGGAAGAACGGCCGGTGCGTCCGGACGACCAATGCGATCACGAGCTCGGTCAGCAGCGACTCGATGAACCAGCCGGTGCGGAACTCCGCCGGCGCGGCCCGGACGACGAAGAAGAGCAGACCGAACGTCAGGAAGTCGAAGACCGAGCTGGTCAGGCCGAAGGCGACCATGAAGTCGCGGATGAAGCGGATGCTCCAGCGGCGCGGCCGCAGGACCAGGTCCTCGTCCACCCGGTCGCTGGCGATGCCGAAGGCCGGGAAGTCGGAGAGGAAGTTGTTCAGCAGGATCTGCTTCGCGAGCAGGGGCAGGAAGGGCAGGAAAAGCGAGGCCCCGGCCATGCTGAACATGTTGCCGAAATTCGCGCTCGTCGTCGTGAAGACGTACTTGATCGTGTTGGCGAAGGTCCGGCGGCCCTCCTCGATGCCCGCGCGCAGGACGTCCAGGTCGCGCCGCAGCAGGACGAAGTCGGCCGCTTCCTTGGCCACGTCCACGGCCTGGTCGACCGAGATGCCGATGTCCGCGTCGTGAAGGGAAGGGGCATCGTTGATGCCGTCGCCCAGGTAGCCGACGACGTGCCCCATCTTCTGCAGGGCCAGGATGATGCGCTCCTTCTGGTTCGGATCGACCTCGACGAAGAGGGACGTGCGTTCGGCGATGTTCCAAAGGGCCTCGTCGCGCAGCCCGTCCATTTCGGCGGCGGTCAGGATGCCGCGGACCTGCAGGCCGACCGTCTCGGCCACCTGCTCGGCCACCAGCCGGTTGTCGCCCGTGATGATCTTGACCTCGACGCCCAGGCGGGCGAGAGCGGCCAGCGTCTCGCGAACGTCCGCCTTGGGCGAATCGCGGAACAGGAGGAAGCCCAGGAAGGTCATGCCGGTCTCGTCGGCCTCGGCCGAATAGGCCTCCTGGCGCGCGACGTCCTTGACGGCCACGCCCAGGACGCGCGTCCCCTGGCGGCTCCATTCGGCGAAGCGGCGGTCGATCTCGGCCCGCCGCGCTTCGTCGAGCGGAGCGTCCTCGCCGCGGTCCCGGACGCGCGCGCAGACGTCCAGGACATGGCCCAGGGCCCCCTTGGTGATCAGCAGGGGCCGGACTTCGGCGCCTGGGTCCGCGTCGACGACGACGCTCAGCCGCTTGCGGGCGAAGTCGTAGGGGATCTCCTCGAGCTTGTCCATGCCCGAGGTGTCGGGGTGGGGCTGGGCCAGGATGGCCTCGTCGAGCGGGTTCGCCAGGCCGGTCTGGAAGGCGGCGTTGAGATAGGCGTAGCGGATGGCGTCGTCCAGGGGCTGGCCGTGGATGTCGAGGGCGCCGTCGAGCTGCACCACTCCCTCGGTCAGCGTGCCCGTCTTGTCGGTGCAAAGGATGTCCATGCTGCCGAGGTTCTCGATGGCGTTGAGGCTGCGCACGATCACGCCTCGTTTGGCCATGTGCTGGGCGCCCTTGGACAGATTGAGACTGATGATGGCCGGCAGCAGCTCGGGCGCGATCCCGACCGCCAGGGCCAGGGCGAAGAGCAGGGAGTCCAGGGGAGGCTTGTGGAGGAGCACGTTGATGGCGAAAACGACCAGCACGAGCAGGGTCATGACCCGGCTGAGCAGGTTCCCGAAGCGCCGGATGCCCCGCTCGAACTCCGTCTCCGCCGGGCGCAGGGTCAGCCGTTCGGCGATCTGGCCGAACGCCGTCGCCGCGCCGGTGCGGACGATGAGCGCGCGGGCCGTTCCGCTCTTCGCGCTGGTGCCCATGAAGACCGAGTTCGCGCGGCCGGCGAGGCCGGTCGGAGCCCCGACCGGGCCGGGCCTCTTCTCCACGGGGAAGGTCTCGCCCGTGAGGACGGCCTGGTTGACGAAGAAGTCCCGGGCCTCGAGAACGAGCGCGTCGGCGGGGACGAGGCTCCCGGCCGACAGCATGACGACGTCGCCGGCGACGACGTCCTCGGCGGGGATCTGTTGCGGCCGGCCGTCGCGGAGGACCGTGGCCTTGACCGTGACCTGGGCCCGGAGCTCTTCCATGGCCCGGCTCGCCTTGCGCTCCTGATGGAAGGTGAGCGTGGCGCTGGCGAAGACGATGGCCAGAACGATGGCGGCGTCGGTCAGGTCCCCGGCGACGACGGCGATCGCCGCCGCGAAGAGGAGGATCAGGACGAGCGGACTGCGGAACTGGCTCACGAAGGCGACCAGGGCCGTGGCCCGGCGGCGCGGCGCGAGGGCGTTCGGGCCGAGCCGCGCCCGGCGAGCGCGGGCCTCTTCGGCGCTCAGGCCGCCGGGCGAGCTGCCGAGCTCCTCCAGGACCTCAACGGCCGGCCGGCTCCAATAGGGCGAGATATCGGCGGGCGATCCGGCGGCCATGGCGCATTTCCTCTTTGCCATGACGATTCTACGCCCGCGCCGCGCCCGGCACAAATAGGGGCCCCGGGGCTTCAGCGCTGAAGCGTGTCAAAGAGCGGTTGGGCCGGGCGGGCCGCGGCGCCCGCGTCCGGGAAGGTGACGGCCAGGATGCGGATGCGTTCGTCGTTCGGCAGCGCTAGGGTCGTCGAGACCAGATCGACCGGCGTGTCGCCGGTCTTGAAGACCGCTCGCTGGCAAAGGGCTCCTCAGCCCGGAGAGGGCGAAGCGAAAGCGGCCCTCTCCGGCCTATTCGTACTCGGCCCAGTGCTTGACCTCGAGGTCGGCCGGCCTCTTGGCCGCCAGGGCCTGGACGAGGAGCTCGGCGGCCTGGAGGTTGGTCAGGACGGGGATGGCGTAGTCGACGGCCAGCCGCCGCAGCCGGTAGGCCGAGTTGTACTCGACCCTTTTCCCCGGATCGGGGATGTTGACGACCAGGTCGATCCTGCGGGCGGCCAGGACGTCGCGGATGTTCGGGCCGCGGCGCTCGTGGACCTTGTAGAGGCGGGTGTTGGCGACGCCGTTGGCCTTGAGGTAGGCCGAGGTCTTCTCGGTCGCGTAGATCCGCAGGCCCAGCCGGGCCAGGGTCCGGGCGGCCTCGAGGAAGCGGTGCTTGGGCTCCTCGCCGCCGACCGAGACGAGGACGCTCTTCTTCGGCAGGGTCAGCCCCGTGGCCAGGACGGCCTTGAGGTAGGCCTCGTGGACGTCCCGGCCCAGGCAGGCGACCTCGCCCGTCGAGGCCATCTCGACGCCCAGCACGGGATCGGCGCCCTTGAGGCGGGAGAACGAGAACTGGGGCGCCTTGACGCCGACGTAGTCGAGGTCCAGGGTCGACCGCCCGGCCCGGGCCGGCCGGCCCATGATGGCCGCCACGGCCAGCTCGACGAAGTTCGTCCGGGCCACCTTGCTGACGAAGGGGAAGGAGCGCGAGGCCCGCAGGTTGCACTCGATGACCTTGAGCCCGTTGTCCTTGGCGATGAACTGGATGTTGAAGGGGCCGGTGATATCGAGGGCCCGGGCGATCTCGCGGCCGGTCTCCCGGATCCGCCGGACGGTCTCGATGTAGAGCTTCTGCGGCGGCAGGACCATGGTCGCGTCGCCGGAGTGGACCCCGGCGTTCTCGACGTGCTCGACGATGGCCGAGGCCACGACCTCGCCGCGGTCGGCCACGGCGTCGAGCTCGATCTCCTTGGCGTTGAGGATGTACTTGGAGATGACCACGGGGTACTCGGGCGTGACCCGCGAGGCCCGCTGGAGGTAGCGGTCGAGGTAGGTTTCGTCGAAGACGACGCTCATGGCCGCGCCGCTCAGGACGTAGGACGGCCGGATGAGGACGGGATAGCCGATCTGGCGGGCGAAGAGCTTGGCCTCGCGGACGCTGCGCAGCTCGCGCCAGGCCGGCTGGTCGACGCCGAGGCCGTCGAGGAGGCGCGAGAACTTGAAGCGGTCCTCGGCCCGGTCGATGCTGGCCGGCGGCGTGCCCAGGACGCGCACCCCGGCCCTGTGGCAGCGGAGCGCGAGGGTGTTGGGGATCTGGCCGCCCATGGACAGGAGGACGCCGAGCGGCTTCTCCCGCTCGTAGATGTCGAGGACGCGCTCGAAGCTGAGCTCGTCGAAGTAGAGGCGGTCGCAGATGTCGTAGTCGGTCGAGACCGTCTCGGGGTTGTAGTTGACCATGACCGTCGCGTAGCCCATCTTCTTGAGGGCCAGGGCGGCGTTGACGCAGCACCAGTCGAACTCGACCGAAGAGCCGATGCTGTAGGAGCCCGAGCCGAGGACCATGACCTTGCCCCGGGAGCCCTTCCCGTTCCCGAAGCCGACGTCGTCCTCGCGGCCGTGATAGGTGACGTAGAGGTAGTTCGTCCGGGCCGGGTACTCGGCGGCCAACGTGTCGATCTGCTTGACGGCCGGCCGCAGCCCGGCCTCCCGGCGGCGCCGCCGGACGCGGAGCTCGGACGAGCCGGTCAGAAGGGCGACCTGCTTGTCCGAGAAGCCCTTGCGCTTGGCCTCGAGGAGGAGGTCCGGCCCGACGGCGGCCAGCCGCCGCCCGCGCAGGCGGGCTCCGCAGTCGACGACGGACTTGATCTTCTCCAGGAACCAGCGGTCGATGCGGGTCAGGTCGTGGATGCGGTCGACGGACATCCCTTTCTCGAGGGCCTCGGCGATGCCGAAAAGCCGCTCGTCGGTCGGCTGGCGGAGCTCCTTCTCCAAGTTCCGGAAGGAGTAATTCTCGTTGGCCACCAGCCCGTAGACACCGACCTGGAGCATGCGGGCGGCCTTCTGGACGGCCTCCTCGAAGGACCGGCCGACGGCCATGACCTCGCCGACCGACTTCATCTCCGAGCCGATCTTCTTGGAGACCCGGCCGAACTTCTTGAGGTCCCAGCGGGGGATCTTGACGACCAGGTAGTCGAGGGCCGGCTCGAAGCAGGCCGTGGTCACCCGGGTGACGGAATTGCGCAGCTCGGGCAGGAGCCGGCCCAGGGCCAGCTTGGCCGCGACGAAGGCCAGCGGGTAGCCCGTGGCCTTGCTGGCCAGCGCGGAGCTCCGCGACAGCCGGGCGTTGACCTCGATGATGCGGTAGTCGCCCGTGCGGGGATCGAGGGCGTACTGGATGTTGCACTCGCCGACGATGCCCAGGTGGCGGATGGCCTTGATGGCCACGGCCCGCAGGCGGTGGTACTCCTCGTTGGTCAGCGTCTGCGACGGGGCGATGACGATGCTCTCCCCGGTGTGGATGCCCATGGGGTCGAAGTT
>MTKZ01000946.1_pt1 | contig 10484 bp, 12 predicted proteins | sample 1042781 | NCBI WGS metagenome assembly MTKZ01 (sample SAMN06212207, study PRJNA360539) | anaerobic digester metagenome | biome: Wastewater treatment plant; material: sludge; isolation source: anaerobic digester fed with sludge from wastewater treatment plant | place: Denmark: WWTP Viborg ...
ACTTTCCCCTTTCCCCTTTCCACTGCCGCTATTGCCTGAATAGCAAAAGTGCCACACCCCCGGGGATATGGCACTCTTATGTCGCTAATGAAATCAATCAGAACGGCAGGTCGTCAAGTTCGGGGCTGGGGGAGGGGGCATCTTCCAGTTGCGGGTTAACAATTGCCTGCTGGCCATTTTCTGCCACTGCAATGCCACGGGTAACTGAAAGTGCGTTGAGGTTGGTGATGTAATTGGCCACCCCGTTCTTCTCCCAGCGGTTTCCACGGATATTGAAAGTCACTGTGACATCCTGTCTCAGCCACGACTCGTCAATTATCTCGCACCTGTCCTGTGTCAGCTGGAATTTGATGTAGTCAACATAAACCTGTTTGCTGCTGCTGTCCTTATGCTCGATAACGAACTCCCGCTTGCGGAAGCGTTCACTGATCCTGTTGACCGGATAAACTTCAGCGACCCTGCCTGTGATCTGGTATTCCATTATTCAGATTCTTCAATGACAATTTTTTCAATCATGTCACCTGCCCTGATCAGGTCAATCACTTCAACTCCTTCCACTACCTTCCCGAAACATGTATGCTGTCTGTCGAGGTGTTTGGTGTTTGCCCTGCTGTGACAGATAAAGAACTGTGACCCTCCGGTGTCTCTTCCGGCGTGCGCCATTGACATCACACCGCGGTCATGGTACTGTTTCCTGCCGGTAAGTTCACATTTGATCCTGTAGCCCGGTCCGCCTGTTCCTATCTTCGGGTCACCCGGATTCCTCGAGAAGGGGCAACCGCCCTGGATTACGAAATCAGGAATGACCCTGTGAAATGCAAGTCCGTCATAGAATCCCTCCCTGGCCAGTTTGACAAAGTTGCTGACTGTGCCGGGGGCATCGTCATCATAGAGGAGTGCCTTCATCACCCCCTTTGGGGTATGTATCTCGGCTGATATCATTGCTCTACGATCTCGATGAGCTCAACATCATATATGAGGGTTGAGAAGGGCGGAATCGGACCCTGTCCCTGATCGCCATAAGCGAGCTCATAAGGAATGTATAATTTGAATTTTGATCCTGCCGGCATCAGCTGAAGGCCTTCCTGCCATCCCATGATAACCTGGTTGACGCCGAAGGTAACAGGTTCGCCACGGTCAATTGAAGAGTCAAATGTGGTGTCATCAAGGAGTTTGCCGGTGTAATGAACCCTCACAACGTCTGAAGGGCCGGGTTTCTCACCGGCGCCCATTATAACAACCTCATACTGAAGCCCGCTGGTGGTTTCCTGTACGCCTTCGCGTTTCTTGTTCTCAGCAAGGAACTTTTCACCTTCATCGATATTCTTGCTGTACATTACTTTTATCTTCTCCCTCTGCCTGTTCTGCATGTACATCATCACATATCCCTGTGCCATCTGCTCGTCAAGTGTGTTCTTGCCTTTCTTTGCGTCAAGCATTCCTTTTGCCTGCAAAACCGGATCAATGTCTATGCTGTCAGCCGCCATATAGGAAAAATAGTTGGCAATACCGAGAGCGTATGCGAGAGAGTCTTCGGGGCTCTTCAATTTGGTGCTGGTAATGCTTGATTCTGTATTGCATGATGATACTATCATGGCTGTTGCTACAGCTAGAATAACTAAACCTTTGATTTTCATTGTGTATATTTTAGAATTTATTTTTGGCAAAGATAATGTTTTGAGTGTCAAGTCAGGGAAATTACTCTTCTTTTATCACTTCGAACAGTTCCACTTCAAATATTAGTGTTTCAAATGGTTTGATTATGTTGCCGGCGCCTCTTTCACCATAGGCGAGGTCATAGGGGATGTAAAGCATCATACGGGAGCCTTCCTTCATCAGCTGGAGTCCTTCCACCCAGCCGCGTATGACATTGCTGACCCTGAACTGTGCAGGCTCACCGCGGTCATACGACGAGTCGAACTTGTTTCCTTCAATGGTCTTTCCTGTGTAATGTACCTTGACGATATCCTCCGGGCCGGGAGTCGCTCCTGTCCCTTCCTGCAGAACCTTGTACTGGAGGCCGCTTGGTGAGGTTATTACTCCTTCCTTCATGGCATTGTCTGCGAGCCATGCTTTTGCAGCCTCTATCCGCTGGCTGTACTCAGCCATGAGGCGGGCTTTCTCACGCCTTTGCATATAGCTGACAATGAAAGCGCTGGCGGCAGTGTCATTCATCAGCGCCCTCTCCTTTGAAGCATCACTCATCCCTTTTGAGAACATTTTGGTATTGATGTTGATGCTGTCACCGGCGTAATACATGTAGTTGGCTACCCCAAGAGCATATGAAAGGGAGTCTTCGGTGCTGGCAAATTTTGATTTCTGGCCCGTTGCCGGCAGAACAACGATTGCTGCCAGGGCCATGACATGAATGAGTCTTATTACTTTCATTTTTTCATTTTTATGTGATTACAGGCTCAGATTCATTATCCGGTCACTGTTTCAGTGGCGCAAATATACCATAAATCATTTTTTCAACGCCCGGGTTATGACTCTTTTTCCCGGAGGTCCGGGGAGAATTGTGACATCAAAACCGAGCATCCGGAGCATTCGTTTAAGATCACCTTTGGCCGAGTAAGTTACGAATAGAGAGCCGGGGTGTGTCACGGCCGCAATTTTGCGCATTACATTCTCATTCCACATCGCGGGTTGCTTGTCAGGTCCGAAGGCATCAAAGTAAACCAGGTCATAAAGACCTGAGAGCTCTTCGGTGATAAGGTCTGTCAACCTCTTTTCTATTGTGAACCATTCAGTTATGGCACACGATCTGTTCCATGGGGCTTCATGAATTGCCATGAAAAGTTCTTCTCCCCCTTTGCCCGCCAGGGTGCCGTAGTTTAGACTGGTGATGATTGATGCTTCGAGGGGTTCTTTCTCAAGGGTGGTGTAACTGACACGGATCTTTTCATCTCCTGCATAGATGGCAGTCAGGAGCGCGTTGAGACCGGTGCCGAAGCCAACCTCAAGAATGGCTGTATCACCCGGCGGAAGAGTGGCAAGGCCGGCATTGATGAATATGTGTCTTGACTCTGTCATTGCCCCGAACCGCGAGTGGTAATGTTCATTCATTCCCGGCACGTAGAGAGTGTGGGAACCATCATCCGTAATGATCAGTTTTGTTTCCATATATTAAACCGGCAGTCAGTAAATCATCGCTGAATACCGAATGAGTTCAAGCCATCAAACCTTCAAATCTTCAGGCCATGTTGAATCATACCATTTGCTTACATCGGTGGCAATCATGCCGGCGCTTCGGGCTGCCCTGAGTCCCAGGTCTCCGTCTTCAAAGACCTCGCACTCTTCAGGAGCGACGCCCATCAGCTCCGCACACCTGAGAAAAGTCTCAGGATGGGGTTTATGCCTGGTTACATCGTGCGCAGTCACTATAATATCAAAGTAGTGCCTGATCCCAACTATCTCCAGCGTCCTCTCCACCGCCTCGCGGTGCCCGCCGGTGCCTACAGACATCGGCAGTCTGCCGTGGTATTTTTTTACCAGTGCAATAACCGGCTCAATCGGGGTGACGTTATGCTGAATCTTATAAAACTCCTCCATCTTCATCTTCAGAATCTCTTCAGGAGAAATCATTCCCCTCTTGCCGTTAATCTCTATCACCTCCCCGGCTATCTCCCAGCCGGGTGCGCCGGTATGGGCCTGGAGAAATTCAGTCTCCATAGTAATCCCGAACCGCGAGCATGCCTTCTGCCATGCCCGGAAATGCCATGGCATGGTATCGGCGAGGGTTCCGTCAAGATCGAAGATGAGTCCTTTGACTCCGGGTGATATGTCGTAAACAGGCATTGGTTATAATTATGTCAGAAATCAACAGTGGGCAGTGTCAGTTACTGGTCTGTGGTTAGAAATTATTTAATTATATGGTTGTCAGTTGCATTGCAAAGCAGATGACGATAATGTTTATCCGGTTATGAAAAGTGCGGCTCCGGCTGGAGACCGCACTCAGGTTCACAGATCTGCTATTTCCCAAGCAATTTCTTCACCTCTCCGGCAATGTTTTCGCCGGTAAACCCCAGCTTCTGGTCAAGTATACCATAAGGAGCAGAGAAGCCGAAGCTTTCAAGCCCCCAGATCTTTCCGCCTGATCCCGCAAAGCCGAGCATTGTCACCGGCAGTCCTGCCGTCAGGCAGAAGACCGGGATGCCCGGGGTGATGACGCTGTGGCGGTATTGTTCATCCTGGATGCGGAAGAGTCCTTCCGAAGGGGCAGATACAATTCTTGTTTTGATTCCGTCAGCCTGGAGGAGCGATGCTGCCTCCACCAGCGTTGCCACCTCTGATCCGCTGGCAACCAGTATGACATCCGGGCTGCCGTCACTCTCTGTCACGGTGTAGGCGCCTCTTGCAGCCATTGCAGCAGCATCTTGCCGTGTTGTGCCCGGTGCCGGGAGAGTCTTGATATTCTGCCGTGAAAGTATCAGGGCTGTGGGGGTTGTCCTGTTTTCCAGGGCCAGTTTCCAGGCGATATTCGTCTCGATGGCATCAGCCGGACGAAGCACCAGCATGCTGTTTTCACCGTGGTGGTTCTTAAGGTGTTCCATGAGACGTATCTGTGCCTCATGTTCCACCGGCTGGTGAGTGGGACCATCCTCGCCCACACGGAAAGCGTCATGGGTCCATACATATTTGACCGGCAGGCCCATGAGCGCAGCCAGCCTTACTGCGGGTTTCATGTAGTCAGAGAAGACGAAGAATGTTCCGCAGACGGGAATGACACCACCGTGCAGGGCCATGCCGTTCATTATGGCGGCCATGGTAAGCTCGGAGACGCCCGCATGAAGGAAGGCGCCTGAGAAATCTCCCCTGACAAAAGGTTTGCTCTTTTTGAGGAATCCGTCAGTCTTGTCTGAATTGGCAAGGTCTGCAGATGCAACAATCATGTTGGGTATCTTCTCTGCAAAGAGGGAGAGGAGAACACCTGAAGCATTCCTGGTGGCATCATTTTCCTTTTGCGCCACGGCGGCGAAGTTGATTTCCGGGATGACTCCCGCATAGAAGCTCCCGAGAAGACGGGCCTTATCGGGATTGGCCGCTGCCCATGTCTCCTTCTTCTGCTTCCAGGCATCTGCAGCAGCCTTTTTATTCTTGATCACCTCTGCGTACAGTTGCCTGACATCGCTGAAGATGGCGAAAGGATTCCCGGGATCACCGCCGAGGCTGGCCACTGACTTTTTGAATGAAGCTCCTGCCTTTGAGACAGGCTGTCCGTGCGTTGATACCTTTTCTTCGAAGCTGTTACCGGCTTCATCAATAAGGCCTTTCCCCATCACCGTCCGGCCGATGATAAGGACGGGCTTCTCGTTCTCGTCGACAGCCATCCGGAGTGCACCCCGTATCTGGTCATGACTGTGGCCGTCTACCTCCATCACCCGCCAGCCCCATGCCTTGTACTTGGCTGCGGTATCCTCAGAAGTCACTTCCGAAGTTTTGGTTGAGAGCTGGACATCATTGGAGTCAAAGAACATAATCAGGTTGCTCAGCCCGAGATGACCTGCAAGCCTCCCTGCTCCCTGGGAGATCTCCTCCTGGATTCCTCCGTCAGAGATAAATGCATATATCTTGTGTTCGAACAGCCGTCCGAACCTGGTGGCAAGAAATTTTTCCGCGATAGCTGCGCCGACAGCCATGGTATGACCCTGTCCGAGAGGTCCGGAGGTGTTCTCCACACCTCTTTTTACATCCAGTTCGGGATGGCCGGGCGTCACGCTTCCCCACTGCCGGAACTGCATGATGTCATCAATGGAAAAATGGCCGGTCAGTGTCAGTACCGAATAGAGCATCGGCGACATATGTCCGGGATCAAGGAAAAAGCGGTCACGGTTGATCCATTCAGGGTCAGCCGGATCAAATCTCAGGAATTCAGAAAAGAGGATGTGAATAAAATCAGCTCCGCCCATTGCTCCTCCGGGGTGCCCGGAGTTGGCTTTCTCCACCATAGCCATTGAAAGAATACGGATATTGTCTGCTGCGCGTTCGTTTACGTTTTTGATCATAATAATTCAAGCCTTAATGTTGAAGGGTAAAAATATAGAAAAAAGTGGTATCTGAGCCTGTTCAGGCATTATAGGTTGAGGAGGCGGTATCACCTCCGCGTCCCGTCCAGTTTGTATGGAAGAATTCACCTTCCGGTTTGTCGGTCCGCTGGTAGGTATGTGCCCCGAAATAGTCACGCTGTGCCTGGAGGAGGTTGGCAGGCAGCCACTCTGACCGGTAGCTGTCAAACCAGGCGAGGGCCGAGCTCATGGCGGGGACGGGTATGCCTGTTGCCACCGCGTGGGCCACCACGCGGCGCCAGCTGTCACTATTCTCCCTGAGTATCCCTGTGAAGTACTCGTCTGTGATCAGGTTGGGCAGGCCCGGTTCCCGGCTGAAAGCCTCGTATATCTTGTTGAGGAAGGCTGACCGTATTATGCACCCTCCCCTCCATATCATTGCTATCTCTCCGTAGTTGAGGTTCCATTTGTATTCTGCGGCGGCGTTCCTGAGCAGGTTGAAACCCTGTGCATAGGAGACGATCTTTGATGCGTACAGTGCTCTGCGGATATCATCAACAAACTGTTTCTTGTCCCTGATGGTCACCCCGGCCGGATTGTTGAAGAGGGGAGAGGCTTTCACCCTCTCCTTTTTCATTGCTGAGATGAAACGGGCGAAGACCGATTCGCCGATGAGGCTGAGAGGCACCCCATGGTCAAGGGCGCTGATGACAGTCCATTTGCCTGTTCCCTTCTGGCCTGCCGAGTCAAGTATACGGGTGACCAGAGGCTGGCCGTCGGTGTCTCTGAACCGGAGTATCTCACCGGTTATCTGTATGAGAAAGGAGTCAAGCTCACCCTTGTTCCACCCGTCGAATATATCAGCCATCTCATCATAGGTGAAAGCTCCGGAACTTAGCATCAGGTGGTAAGCTTCGCATATCAGCTGCATGTCGCCATACTCGATGCCATTGTGTGCCATTTTTACGAATTGACCGGCGCCGTTGTCACCTATCCATGTGACACAGGGGGCGCCATCAGAAGCCCTGGCTGCAATGGAATGAAAAATATCCTTCACATGAGGCCATGCCTCCACGGAACCGCCGGGCATCAGCGAAGGGCCGAGCAGCGCGCCTTCTTCACCTCCTGAAACTCCTGTGCCGATATAAAGGAGACCTTTGCTTTCAACATAGGCAGTTCTCCTGATAGTGTCAGGAAAATGAGAGTTGCCCCCCTCTATGATGATATCTCCCTTGTCGAGCAGCGGTATCAGCAGTTCAATGAAGTCGTCAACCGGTTTGCCTGCCTTTACCATCAGCATTACTTTTCTCGGCCGGCTGAGGCTTGCAATGAACTCCCCGGGAGAGTATGCGGGGATGAGTTTTTTCCCTTTGCCCCGTCCGTTCACAAATGCTGATACTTTTTCTGTTGTACGGTTGAAAACCGCCACGGTGTAACCACGGCTCTCCATATTCAGCACCAGGTTCTCACCCATCACTGCAAGCCCAATCAGTCCAATGTCTGCTTTCATATAGATATTTTTAATCTCATTTAATTATCTGAAAACCAAGCTTTCCCAGAATGCGTTCTGCTTCCGGGTCATTGGTTTTGACCCTGTATGAGGAGAATTCGCGCCTGATTCTGTAGTTATCGCGAAGGTACTCGAAATTCTCCCTGTTGTTTCTGAAGAGGAGGTCATCCTCCTTCACGTTGTATGTATGTTTTACTGCATGTGCCACTATTTCAACGGCTGTGGCGCCGCCCTTGCCGGTGAGGTCAATAAGCGGCATGGCCGGCTGCGGCAGCTCCGCCGGGGCCCAGTCGTGCATTGGCAAACCGAGTTCTGCAGCCACCGCCCCGACGGAGCTGATGGTGGCGTTGGCCTTGCCGTCAACGGAGTAACCTGCAATGTGAGGTGTAGCGATGTCTGCCAGTTCAATCAGCTGCGGGTCGGCAGCCGGCTCCCCTTCCCATACGTCAAGGGCGGCGCCGCGCACTCTGCCCGACTTCAGCGCTTCACGCAGCGCAAGATTGTCTACCACCTCGCCGCGCGATGAGTTGATGATGATTTTCTGCCTGCCAGGCCGCGAAAGGATATCCCGGTCTGCCAGGTGGAATGTTTTGTCATCACCTTCGCGGGTGAGGGGAACATGAAATGTAATGATATCACAATCTGTCAATAATGTACGTAGTGGGTGGAACTCAGTTCCACCCCTGCCTGCCTCAGTATACAAATCTGTGCCGTGGTTTTCAGTTCCACCCCTGCCTGCCTCCATGCGGAAATCCTCTGAACCCTCTTTCTGTCTCTGCAGTGGCGGGTCATTTAACAGTACCCGCATGCCAATGGCGCCTGCCGCCCTTGCCACCTTTGATCCGACATTGCCAACGCCCACTATGCCAAGCGTCATTGAGCAAGGGTCAAACGAGTGCTTCTCCGCCAGAAAAAAGAGGAGGGAGGTGATGTACTGCATCACCGAGCCTGAGTTGCACCCCGGGGCATTGGCCCATTTAATCCCATTCTGCTCCAGCCAGAGGGTATCGATATGATCAAACCCGATAGTGGCCGAGGCTACTATCCTGACACTGCTTCCTTTCAGAAGGGCAGCATCGCATCTGGTGCGTGTGCGGACAATAAGCGCATCTGCATCTGCCACCATACGCGCATCAATGCTGCGGCCAGGTGCATAAACCACATCGGCCCACCGCTCAAAGGCGCCCCTGATGAAGGGTATATTTTCGTCTATGACAATCTTCATATCACTGTTCCTGTTCAGCCGCTTTCCAGAGCCCCGTAGCGGGATTGGAGATAAAGTAAAACTCTTCTCCGTCAGCAGTGGTGTGGAAACCTGTCCGGAGGCTCTGCGGGTCATACCGCTTCATGAGCAGGTCAATATCACCAAAGCCGTAGCCTGCCGACTCCACCTCTGCCTGGCTGAGGTGGCCGGCTGCATATGTCACCCTGAAACGGTTTTCCGGCGAGCCATGGATGAGATGTGCAGCGGCGCTGAGGTTTTCCTTCAGGTCGTCATTGGCTTCGGTGAATGCCAGTATTTCAGGAGTGGTGCGGTATCCGTATTTTCTGATAAGCCTGTCAATGGCGGGATCTTCACCGAAGGTCCTGACCCCGGGGGCCAGCACCACCAGTTCGCCGTCGTCGGCAATCATCATACGTGTCCGGTAGATACTCTTGTTGCCTAACCATGTGCTTTTGAACTCTTCAGGATCGAGCCATACCACCACCTTTTTCAGTCTGCGGGGCATTATGGTGAAGTTGAGTTTGCGCGAGAGTGCGGCAGCCTGCCTGAAGCATTCAATGTCATTACCGGCAAACAGGCCCATGATTTTCAGACAGCCCTGGTTATCAGGGGCCACCACCGTGAGGATGTAAAGCAGTGGCAACCGCGGGGCGGCTATTTCGGAAGCTTTGTTCAGCACCGCCCTGACCGGGTTGTCAGTTGTGCCCAGGATGTTTTCAATACCATGTACCGCCCCGATGAAATGACTCTTGTTTATGGCTTCGCTGCCACCACAGCCCACGAAAACATTCTTGTTGTAATTGGCCATGCCGGTCACCTCATGCGGCACCACCTGGCCAACGGAGATTATCAGGTCATGCCCTCCTGATGAGAGGAGGCGGTTAACCTGCACCGGGTAATCAAAGTTGAGGCGTCCTCCGGTAACCGATGACACGAATGATGCAGGCACCCTCCCAAGTTCCTCTATATCTGTTCGCCAACGGTGTTCCCTGAAGAGTGTTCGTGGCGTTCTTCCGAACATCCTTGAAAGTTCGGCTGTCTCCATGGGCGTATGCGTACCAAGGGCCGGGAGGATGTCAGTGATCCGTTCACCCAGCTTCTCCCGGAGCAGTTCGGTAATCATCCCGGCGCCCGAGTGTGCCCGGGTAATGTCGGGCGGCAGTATCAGCATCCGCTTCCTTTCGCTGAAGCTGCCAAGGATAGATTCAAGGGCGGCTCTGATTTTATCCCTGTCAAAGCCGTTGTCGGGTCTGTATTCGGAATAATATACCATGTTGCTAACTTCAACATAATTACTGGTTCGTTGTAAATAAAAGAACCAGTTGCCCAAAAATCTCTAGACTCCGCTGAATGCACTGAAACCTCCGTCGACAGGTATCACTACCCCGGTGACAAACGATGAGGCATCAGAAAGCAGATAGAGCATTGTGCCGATTAGTTCTTCCGGCTCTGCATAGCGTCCCATTGGTGTGGCTGATATAATTTTCCTGCCGCGCGGAGTCATCTCACCGGTTTTTTCATCAGTCAGCAGAAACCGGTTCTGATTGGTCAGCAGGAATCCGGGTGCGATGGCGTTGACCCTCACTCCGGCGGGTGCAAAATGGACAGCGAGCCACTGTGTAAAGTTGTTAATGGCTGCTTTGGCTGCTGAATAGGCGGGTATCTTGGTTAGCGGCCTGTAGGCATTCATTGAGGAGATATTAAGGATGACGCCACTCCCTCTTCTGACCATATCTTCCGCCAG
>MTKZ01022610.1_pt1 | contig 10483 bp, 8 predicted proteins | sample 1042781 | NCBI WGS metagenome assembly MTKZ01 (sample SAMN06212207, study PRJNA360539) | anaerobic digester metagenome | biome: Wastewater treatment plant; material: sludge; isolation source: anaerobic digester fed with sludge from wastewater treatment plant | place: Denmark: WWTP Viborg ...
GGTGATGGTGGAAAAAGATACAGGCAAGGAATTATGGACCCGGTCGGAAAAGGAGTGCGGGGAGCTTACGGAGGCCCGTTTCATTGGGGACACCGGCTGGACGACGGCGGAATATGACCGGGCGGTATTCGTATATGATCCGACGGGGAAAGCATATCCGCAGCCGCAAGATTTTGACAGGGCGACAACAGTCCGTGTTCTGGATTGGCTGCCGGGGAAGGAAGTATTGGCTGTCGGCCAATCTACGGTGCACCTTCAGGGGAAAACAAGCAATCGCGTCTTTTTCTGGGATCCCAAATCGGGGGAGACCCGGGAAGGGTATGACGTTGAATCCGACGAACTGCATTCTTATCTGCACCCGTCCGTACCGGGGAAACTTCTGCTTGTCGAAATCAAACTGCCTTTCGGATTCACGCTAAAAACCCTGGACGCCTCTTCAGGCAAGGTGGAAAACACGTTAGAAAACGTGATGGAAGACCTGTCCCTCTATAATCTGAAACAGGGAGGCATGGCGGTCCTGGCCCATGAGTGGGAAGAAGAGGCGCGGATACTCAATCTCGTCACGGGCGACCGCAAGATGCTGCGGAGGCCGCCCGGGCATATTTTCAGGGGCGATGCTTACGCCGCGGCCGACGGCCGGGACTGGATCCTTTCCCAGGATGAAGACAAGCATGCCTGGCTTTGGGCGGTTGAAGAAGGCGGCACCCCCCGCAAAGTAATGGACGGCCGGCCATACTGTTTTCTCCCCGACAGGGATATTGCCCTGCAGTTGCCGTATGTGCTGGAGGCGGGCGACGGCGCCATGAATGCCTATCATTTGGAAACCATGGAAAGAACCGCACGATGGACGTCACCGCCGGAGTATTGGTTTCACGAGGTGGTTTGCCGGGAGATGAAGCGGGCGCTCGGCTGTTCACTTGAAGAAAATAAACACACGGGAATGGTGTCCATTTTTAAAATTGAAAGTTCCTCGCCGATTTGCACGTTTAAGGGCGAAACGTACTGCAACGCACTGTCAAAAGACGGGCGGTATCTTATTTATAACAGTGATCCCCACGGCAAGGTGTTCCTGGGGCAGGTGGATACGGGGCAATACTTCCTGCTCGCGGAACAAGAGGAGGAGGAGATCGCCTATGTGCAAATTTCATCAAACAACCGGCATGTGGCTATCAGCACCGTGGGCGCGTTGAAACTGATAACGCTGGAAGAGGGCCGGGTAAAACGAAGCAGCGACCTGGAAACAATGACCTGTCCCCATCACCAGACCGGCCTGTGTTTTTCGCCGGACGGAACCCGCCTGCTCTTTATGCGTCCGGGCGAGGCATTTCTGTACGATGTGGAACAAGGCGCCAAGATACATACCTTTACCGAACCGTCCCGTTTTCTCCCGGCATACAGGGAGGAGGAGGAAGGCATGGTATCGGGAGCACTCCACCAGACCAAGGAGGTTGCCGGGCGTTTCACCGACAGCTTCAAGGAAACTCCCCGCCTTTCGGGTGCCTTTTCCGCTGCGGGGAACCACGTCATTACCATGGCCGCAGGCAAAATCCTGCGCGTGTGGGACGCCAAGTCCGGCGTCATGCTTCACGCCATTGAAACGGAGTTGCCGCAAAAACGAAATACGGAAGGATACATCAACAACCTCTGGAAATGCAGTGAAAACGGCGCCTGGGCCTTTGCGTACAACGCAGATCATTTCGCTGAGGGAACGCTCTGGGAAGTTGGAACAGGCCGACTTGTACAGCGCATGCCCCTGCCGGAGGGAGCAATCGAGGATGTCGCTGTTGCGGACGATGGATCTGCCTTGTATTTTCATGCAGAAAAGAACATCCACGTTGTTTACGTTCGATGATTTTTCACCCATCTGCCGGAACATGTGTATTGATGCAAAATCTTAGAGGGTGTACGGAAAGTCGAGATTGCTTCACGTTGTTCGCAATGACGGCTACATGGATACAATGTCATTGCGAGTGAAGCGCAGCAATCTCAATGATTTGCAATGATTGCGCAGGCTGTCAAAGGAACTTTCCGTACACCCTCTTAGACCTTCCGGCATGGCCAGAGGTATGAGGAAGGCTTCTAAAAAGAGCCCGGTCAATGGCGATAGAGCATAATACTTTCAATATCTTCCAGCCAGTCATTATTATGCCCCGACCTGCGTCATACCCGTCTTTACGCGCATAAGCAGTCGTTACTTCGATGCATGTCCGTTGGCGCGAAAAAAACCGGAATGCCGTAGCCTGATAGCGCTTTACTCTTGTCCAGAGTAGGGTTGTATTTTTTTGGTTTTGTTTTTCATCGCCCAAAAGAAACGGCGCCCATTCCTCTCCTTGGTCATAGCTGCCTGAATAATTCTTATGCGCGCAGTAGGCGTACCTTCCCAGGTGCGCCATAATTCCGCAAGTACAGGAATTGCCCCTTATGGCGCACCTGGGAAGGTACGCCTACTGAAGCCCGGCATTAAATGCCGCTGCGTTATCCTTGTGAATTCTCACCGACAGGGCCGGTGGATTAACTTGGATTAAAAAAAACACGGCTGTCCAAATTAAGACAGGGTTGAGATTAATCCCCGGGTCAAGAGCCGTCCTTGTGTTGGCTGCCGCACGTAGGCATGCGACAAGGTCTGTAATCTGGCATCAACGTTTGTTGTGGCGAAAGGATTGCTGAATTTCTTTGTTATTTAAAGCACCAATTATGGTAAAATAAATATGAGTAGTATAAAGATGCTGTGTTCATGTTGTTACGAGAAAGCATTGTGTTGGGTACCTGCAAGAGGTAAACGTTTTTTAACTTTAAGTTGAAAGGAGAAGGTATGATGAAACGAAAAGGATTCACCCTGATTGAACTGTTGGTCGTCATTGCCATCATCGGCATCCTGGCGGCTATCCTGTTACCGGCGCTGGCGCGCGCCCGGGAAGCGGCGCGCCGCAAATCCTGCCAGAACAACCTGAAGCAATGGGGCACCATCTTCAAGTTGTACGCCGATGAGCAAAAGGATTACTGGCCGCCGATACAGATTACCAACCAGAATTCTCCGGGTTGGCCGGCGCTTACCATTGGCGGCGATCCGGATGCGCTGGAACTGACGCCCGCGCCGCTTGTGAGCGCCTGGTATCCCAATTACAACAGCGACCCCTCTATCTGCATCTGCCCGTCCGATGCGGAAGAAGACATTGACAGCATGAAAGATGCCAATGGCGACTGGGAATTTTGGAAAGAAGGCAAGAACTGGCAGGCCGGTAACAGCTATGTGTATCTCGGCTGGATGTTCGACCTTCTGCAGAAGCCCTATCTTCCCCCGGTAGACATCGGCACGTTCCCCAGCCTCAGCGCGGCTGCGGGCGCATTTGATTTTACCATGCCCGCAGGAGGCCTGGTACCGGCGCAGTTCGGCGCTACCATTGATGCCATGCTGGGCGAAGCATTGGCCCATCTGAGCGACTCTCCCTCGGGCGTCATGTTGCGCCGTGTCGCCGATAAGGATTTTGATGTGACCCCCGGTCTGGGCAATGGCGCGGGCGATACCATCTACCGTCTGAAGGAAGGCAACGAACGCTTCATGATTACCGATGTCAACAATCCCCAGACCTCGGCCATGGCGCAGAGCTCGCTGTTCGCCATGATGGACATGTTCGGCAATTACGGCCGCGCGGTGGCTTTTTTCAACCACGTACCCGGCGGCTGCAACGTGCTGTTCATGGACGGCCACGTGGACTGGGTTCCTTACGTTGCGCCGGCCCCCGGCATGGATAATACAACCAGCATGGACCTGGGCGCCACGCAGCCCGTGTTGCCGAGTTTGGCCAACATCATTGGTATCTTCAGCGGGGCAAACTAATTTAACCCCGGTTTAAGAAGATCTATTACAGCGCCCCTGCGGGAAAGCCTGCGGGGGCGTTTTGTATGTCCGGCTCAGCGGAACACGATGGTGCGGTGCCGGTAGACCATGATGCGGTCATCGGCGTGGGCTTTCACCGCCGCGGACAATACGTTGCGCTCGATATCGCGGCCCATGGCGACCAGCGTTTCCACCGAGTGGGTATGGTCCACGCGGACGGTCTGTTGTTCGATGATGGGCCCCATGTCGAGATCCGCCGTGGCATAATGGCTGGTGGCGCCGATGGTTTTCACGCCGTGTTCGTAGGCCTGGTGGTAGGGGCGCGCCCCCTTAAAGGCGGGCAACAGTCCATGGTGCACATTGATGATGGCGTTCTGGTAGCGCGACGTGAAGGCCTCCGTGAGTACCTGCATGTACCGGGCAAGCACCACGAAATCCACATGATGCGCCTGGAACAGACCGAGCACCCTGGCTTCAGCCTCCTCCTTGGCTTGCGGAGTCACNNAAAATCAGCGTTGATCTCCCCGTATTGGTGACGGAGCAGCAGGTCGTACAGGCAGTGGTCATAGTTGGATACCATGACGGCCATGCGCTTGCGCCGGTCGGAAAACGAGAGGCGCGTTTCCATGCTGAATTCCGCCGCCAGCGCGGCCAGCCCCGCCTGAAACTCCTCCCGGGTGCGGTTCAACCCGGAACAGTCGAAGCAAACCCGCATGAAGAACCGGTTGTCAATGGCTTCCGCATGCTGCTCCGCGTTGATTATGTTCCCTCCGCATTCGAAGAGGTAGCGGCTGACATTGTAAACAATGCCTTTCATGTCCTGACAGTGCAGTTTAAGAACGGCGGTTTCCATAAAGGCCTCTACGATCGGCCGACCCTTGAGATTTCCAGAAACCCACGGGGCTGCCTGTTACATCACATGGTCTGTAAATATTCCACTATCAGCCGGGCCGCGCCCAGGACCACGGCGTCATCGCCCAGGCGGGCCGGACGGATTTGAACATTCCTGCGCAGATAGGGCATGGCGTGGTCCTTCACCCCCCGGTTGACCTCTTCCAGAAACAGGGTTTCCATGGCCTCGACCAACCCGCCGCCGAGCACCACCGCTTCGGGGCTCAGGATATTGATAAGATTTCCCGCCGCCATGCCGATGTAATAGGCGGCTTGCCGGACGACGCCCTCCACTTTTTTCTCACCCAGTTCAATGGCGCGCGCCAGGATGCCGCTCCGGATTTCGGAGAGGTCCGTGCCGCATCTTTCCAGGATAAAGGGCGCGTCCTCGCGCGCCGCCAGCGCCGCCACTTCTTTGGCGATGGCGATGCGCGAAGCGACCGCCTCCAGGCAGCCGCGCTTGCCGCATCCGCAATAGGGCCCGTCCGGCACCACGGTCATGTGTCCGACCTCGCCCGCGGCGCCGGAGAAGCCGTGCAGAATCTTCCCGTTCAGGATAATACCGCCTCCGATGCCGGTGCCCGGGAAAATACCGACCACATGCCGGCAGTGCACCAGGTCCGTGGAACACCATTCCCCGTAAGTGCCCACGTTAACGTCATTATCCACGGTTACCGGCACCTTGTAGCTGCGCGCAAGCACATCCGCGAGGGGATAATTTTTCCATCCTAGGTTCGGGGTGTCGATGATAACGCCCGTATGGGGGTCCAAAGGCCCCGGTGAGCCCACGCCGATGCCGCTGATGACGGGATTGCCGGCCTCCTGGAGCGCTTCATTGATGACGGTAAACACCCGTCCCTCGCTATCGCCGCCCTTTTTGTCCCGGCTGCGCTTGCGTGAGACGCCCAACTTGTTGAAGTTCCGGTCATAGACGACAGCCATCATTTTGGTGCCACCGATGTCCACGCCGACAACGGCTTCCCAGGAAGCTGTTATGTTTTCAACAGCCATGGTGCGCATTTCCTTTCCAATGTGTTTCGTATAACGTCATGAAAGCATACCATGAAGGCTCATGCCGTATAAATCACGCGGGATACGGTCGTGCGCGTTTGGGGGAGATGGTGCGGCTCTCTTGATTCGGCAACCACGGATTAAACGCTGTGGTGACAGGCGTTGAATTCGCAATGACTCTGCCCAAAGCGGTATGATCCTGCCAAGGGGTCGGGGCGTTTTTTTCGTGTTTTCAACCTCAAATTTCAGGAGTACCGGTATGGCTAAAAGTAAAGGCAAACTTAAAGTGGGGCTGATCGGTTCCGGCGCCATTGCGCGCGAACAGCATCTGCCCTATTGGCGCGAGCTGGAAGCGGAAGGGCGCGTGGAGATTCTCGGCGTATGCGATTTAATCAAAGTTCGCCGGGAGACGGAAGCGGCTCAGTGCGTCCAGGCTGTGCCCTACGAAAATTTTGACAAGATGCTTGCCGATATTGATTTCGATATTGTGGACGTCTGTACCCAGAATCGTGTCCATGCCCCCGCCGCCATCGCCGCCCTCAAGGCAGGCGCCCATGTGCTGGTGGAAAAACCCATGGCTATGCATGTCCGGGAGTGTGAGGCGATGATTGCGGCGGCAAAGGCGGGCAAGCGTAAACTCATGGTGGCACAGCACATGCGTTTCGAGGCGCGCGCCGAAAAACTCAAAGAAATCATTGCGAGCGGCGCCCTGGGCAACATCTATACCGCCGAGACCAAATGGCTGCGCCGACGCGGGATTCCCGGGTGGGGCGTGTTTCACCTGAAGAAAGAATCGCTGGGCGGTCCGCTCATTGATATCGGCGTTCATATGATGGATCTGTGCGTCTGGCTGATGGGCAGCCCGAAACCCGTTGCCGCGTCCGGAAAGGTATACCGCATGTTCGGCGACCGCAAGGACCTGTTCAATGCCGACTGGGGCGTACCCTATAAGCCGGAGGTTTTCGACGTGGAAGACTATGCGGTGGCGCTTGTCCGTTTTGAAAAGGGCCTGACCATGACCATGTCCGTTTCCTGGGCCGCCAATACCCATGATGAGATTGAAAACATGTACATTTTAGGCGACAAGGGCGGCGTAGGCATCAATCCCCTGGGGTATTTCAGCGCCGACCATTCCTCCCTAAACCGCACCACCTGGGATTGGCTTGACCCGGAGGACGGGCACCGCCGCGAGGTCCGCCATTTCTGCGCGTGCGTGGAAAAGGACCTTCCCGTCATGGTCAAACCGGAAGAATCCCTGCGCATCCAGAAAATCATCGACGCCATTTACGAATCCTCGAAAAAGAACCGGGAAATTGTAATCAAGTAACCGGGCACCGAGGTCCATGCAAATGCATCATGGACCGTATGGACGTTATGGACAGGCCTGTACCTCATAAAACTTGTCCATGATGTCCATACGGTCCATCAAATTTATTGATTGTTTTTTTAGCGGGCGTAGCGCAGCAGGTTTTCCCGCCGGGCAAAGGCCCGGTCCCGTCTATGCGTGCGTTCACCAACATACCGACGCTGCGCGTCGAACACCACCGGTTTCCGTTCCTTGGGCACCAGGTAGGGACCGCCCTCCGGAGGAGGAAGCGGTTCTTTTTGGGAGGCGTAGCAGGTCGGGCTCGGCGGTTGCCCTTGCAGAGAGCCCGCTTCCTTCGAGGTATATAACTGGCGTTCGATATAGGCCATGGCGCGCTCTTCATAGCTCGGTCCCGGCCGAAGCGGTCCCTTCGGGGGCAGTTTTGAATAAATCATGCCGCGCCCGGTATGGTCCAACAGCACGTACCCGCCGTAAGCGGCGCCGTCAAACCCTTCACACAGGGCCGCCGGGGGATGGCGGTGAATACCGCAGTGAAGCCCCTCATGGGTATACATCACCATTTTTCGCAACCCCAGCCAGGGCCATTTCACTACCCGCAGGGCCGGTTCCTCAGGATTGCCATACTGCCCCTCGTAAGCCGGCGGTACGGCATTGCCCTGAAAAGCGGCCAGACAGAACACACCCACTAAAACGGCAAGCGTCATTTTCCTCATGACATGGATCTCCTCTTCTGGCATACCATTACTATGAACATGGATTGTCCTATTTTACACAAAAAGCACGCAAATGTAAAGATTTTATTTTCTGCGCACGGCGTGTCCCCCGTGGCCCGGCTATTGCATGGGGGAATCAGGCCTTTCCAAGGCTTCACGAACGCGGTCACTGACCACCGTCAATACCTTTAAACGGGCGTGGCGTTTGTCATCCCCTTCCACCAGGGTCCAGGGCGCCGCCGGGGTGGAAGTTTTGACCAGCATATCGGAAACGGCCTGCCGGTAGGCGTCCCACTTGTCGCGGTTGCGCCAGTCTTCTTCGGTAATTTTCCATTGCTTTTCAGGGGTCTGTTCCCTGGCTTCAAAGCGGCGTAACTGTTCCTCCCTGGAAATATGGAGCCAGAATTTACACACGACGGCCCCGAAATCGGCCAGCTCCGCTTCAAAGGCGTTGATTTCCCCGTAGGCCCGGAGCCATTCTTCCCCGGCGGCATAGCCTTCGACCCGTTCCACCAATACGCGGCCGTACCAACTGCGGTCATAAATGGAGAAATGTCCCGATTTCTGCAGGGAACGCCAGAACCTCCACAAGTAATGTTTATGCGCCTCTTCGCCTTCCGGCGCCCCGAAGGGGATGACGGCATAGCCTCTCGGGTCCAGGTCCCAGGTAAGCCGCCGTATGGCGCCCCCTTTCCCGGCGGCGTCCCAGCCTTCGAATACGAGCACTACCGGTTTACGTCGCACATAACACAAATGCTGCAGCCGGCACAGTTCTTTTTGCAGCCGGGGCAGGGTTTCTTCATAGGTGTCCTTGTCCACGGACCGGGACAAATCCACTTTGTCCAGAGGCCCGGGGGCGGGTTCCTTTTCAGGCATCGCCGCCGGGCCGACGTTTTCAACGGGATGTAGAGCGCGTTGGAAGGCCGCCATCACCGTCTCCGCCACCTTCACATTCAGATAATTCTTGTCTGTAGCGGGCAGCACGGTCCAGGGTGCGCGGGGTACCGATGTTTCGCGCAGCATCGCTTCTATATGGTCCACGTAGCGGTCGTACTGTTCGTGACGTTGCCGTTCCGCAGCCCCCGCCTTCCAGGAGTAGGCGGGGTCTTTGGACAATTCGAGAAACCGTTTCGCCTGTTCTTCTTTGCTGATATGCAGAAAAAATTTGATGACCACAGCGCCGTCATCCGTTAATTGCCGTTCAAACACGCGCATGCGTTCATAAGCCCGCGCCAGTTGGGTCGGTGAGCGCTGGCTGTTCACCGCCTCGTCAAGCACCTGGCGATACCAGCTGTGGTTGAAGATAGCCATTGCCCCCCGGGCGGGCAGCCGGGTCCAGAAGCGGTGCATCGGCGGCCAATAGGATTCCTGTTCCGAGACGGAATGCACGTGATGCACGTGATATCCTCGCGGGTCAAAGGCGTGCACCAACCTCCCGATGGCGGTTCCCTTGCCGGAGGCGTCCCACCCCTCGAAAACAATCAGCACCGGAATTCCCGCTTGGCGCAAGTGCCGCTGCGCCTCGCAGAGGCCTGCATCCAGCGGTTTTATGGCCTGTTTGTATTCTTTTTTCTTTAAAGATACATCCAGCGCAAGTGTTTCCAGCATCAAAGTCCCTCGTTCGCGGAAGTACTGTACCCGGGGATGCTCAGAGGCGCATCGCCCCGACCAGGTCGTTGATATCTACGATGCCGTGACGCATGCAATAGGCTTCCAACCCTTCCACCACCTTCAGGGCCGTGTCCGGGCGACGGAATGACATGCAGCCCACGGCGACGGCGCGCGCTCCCGCCAGCAGGAACTGCAGGGCGTCCTCGGCCGAGCTGATGCCGCCCATGCCCAGCACGGGTATCTCCAGGGCGCGGCAGGCGTCCCAGACCATCTTGACTGCCACCGGCCGGATGGCGGGGCCGCTCAGGCCGCCGACGATGTTACCCAGCCTGGGCGTTCGCGTTTCCGGGTCGATGTCCATGCCGAGCAGGGTATTGATCAGGGAGATGGCATCGGCGCCGCCCTGCTGCGCCGCCAGCGCGGGCTCGACAATATCGGCCACGTTCGGGGAGAGTTTGATGAACACAGGCAGTGTTGTGGCGGCTTTGATGGCCCGGGTATATTCAAGCACCTTTTCCGGGGACTGCGCCACCAGCGCGCCGCCCCGGGCGTGACGGGCGTCATGCACATTGGGACAGGACAGATTCGCCTCGATGGCGTCTGCGCCGTTTTCCTCCTCGAGCCGGCGCGCGAGTTCCCCATACTCGTCGGGAGTGTACCCGTAAATATTGGCGATGATAACGCAATTCTTCTCGCGCAGAAAGGGAACCTTTTCGCGCAGGTAGCTTTCCAGGCCTATATTCTGGAGGCCGATGGCGTTTAACATGCCCGCGGGGGTTTCCATGATCCGGGGGGGGGCGTTGCCCGCTCTGGGTCTGAGGGTGAGGCTTTTTACGGTTACCGCGCCCAGCCGGGATATATCAAAATAGTGGTTATATTCGTCTCCGTAGCCGAAGGTGCCCGAGGCCACGGTAACCGGGTTTTTCATGCTCAGGCCGCCCAGGTTGACGGCAAGATTGACAGGATTCATGGCCGCACCCCTCCATTCCAGTTGATGTCGCGCGTGTCGAATACGGGCCCTTCCCGGCATACGCGCACCATGCGCCGCGCTTCGTCTTCGGAGTTGGTTTCCACGACGCATCCCATGCACAC
>MTKZ01131212.1_pt1 | contig 10483 bp, 10 predicted proteins | sample 1042781 | NCBI WGS metagenome assembly MTKZ01 (sample SAMN06212207, study PRJNA360539) | anaerobic digester metagenome | biome: Wastewater treatment plant; material: sludge; isolation source: anaerobic digester fed with sludge from wastewater treatment plant | place: Denmark: WWTP Viborg ...
CTATGAGCAACAGTTGCACGGCCGGGTCGATCTGGGCACCCTGGATGACGGTTCCCATGCCAACACCTACAAGGATGATTTTTACAGCGAGTTGAGCTACCTGCAGAGCTTTGCCGGCTTCGACTTCGCGTTGGTGTATGAAGGGCAGGTCCCGCTGCTCGACACGGTCTTCAATCCGCTTGGCAATTGCCCCGTCACGTTTGCCGGCGACACCGTGGTGGTTGCGGTGCCCAAGTCGCTCCTTCCGGCATGGCCCGCGGGGTTCGCCGTGCTTGTACACGACGCCTATCAGACCACCTGGGATGTGTTCCCCAACGCGCCCGGGCACGATCCGATCGCCCGCGGCGATGCGGATCGGGACGGAGGTGTCGACACGGATGACGTGGCGGCGCTGACGGAGTGCCTTGCCGGTCCGGCGGTCTCCGTGCCGCCGGCCGGGTGCGCGCTCCACGAATTCGCGGCCACAGACCTCGACCACGATGAGGACGTGGATCTACGCGATTACGCGTTCGTCCAGCTCGGTGTCGGCGGGCCCTGACGCACGGTTCCGGTGCCGCGTTGTGGCGCCGCTCCCCGCGGAGACTGACGGGTTTGGTCAGAAGCCGCGGGCGAGCGGCACTCGCTACGCCGGTACCGAGACCTCTGCAGCGGGGACGTCGGCCAGCAGTTGCGGCAGGGCCTTGTCCAACTGGCGAACCGACAAGGGCGCGCGCAGCACCTGCCATCCAGGGGGCAGTTTCTCCATTCCGGCGTCCATCCACGGCGGGGAGGTGACCAGCAGGCCGGCGGATCGCTTCGAGAGGTCTTCCAGTCGGGCGAGCCCCGCGGGCGTGGGCAACCCCGCGGTGAGATCCACGATCGGGATGCCCTCGTCGGCGGCGTCCGGCAAAACCGACTCCAACACCTGCGTCTGCGTGGGCAGCCCGCAGGCGTGCTCCAGCCACACCGCGAGGAAGTGCATCGGCTGCCCCTCGCACGGGATGTACGTCACGGGCACGGGAGCGGGCGGAACGGGTCCGGACCTGTCTTCGGCGGGCTCCTCAAACATGCCGAGCATCAGGGCCGTTTCCCGCATCTGGCCCTGAATGGAGTCCCGCAGGGTCGTCGCAGAGAACGATTGAAGGGACGGCAACCGCGAGAGCAGACAACCCGGAATGCTGGGGAAGTAGTCGGCCATGCCGGTCTGGAATCCGAACGCGAGGGCCAGACCGTCCGCCACCTGCAGACGCAGTACGGCATCATCCTCCGGCTCGAGAGGTTGATCTGCGTCCCAGTCCCGGTGATGGCTTCGGACCGGATCGACGAGAGCCGCGGGCAGGCCCCATCGGGACATCATCTCGGCCCCGAGTTCGGCGTGGTTGAGGCCCAGCAGCGTCTTCTCGTCGGCGAGGCCCGCCGTATCGGCGAACGCCGCCACCCGGTCGGCGAAGAAGTCGACCAGGATGAACTTCCCCAGATCGAGGAGCAGACCCACCAGGTACTCATTGCCCTCTGAAGGACCGCCGTTGCCGGCGGCGAGCCGACGACTGAGCAGGGCGCAGGCGAAGCAGTGCTCCCACAACCGTACGTACGATCCGGGAGTGTCCGCATCACGGCTGACCGTGCGGAGAATGCCCATGCCGGTCGCCATCTGCTTGACCGCGTTGAAACCCACCCTCGCGACGGCTTCCTCGACGGTGGATATGCGACCGCGTTCCACGCCGTGTCCGCAGGAATTGGCCAGTGCCAGCACGCGAGCGGTCAGCGCAACGTCCTGCTCGATGACGCAGGCCAGCTCCTTCCGGTCGGCGTATTGATTGCCCGCCAGCATCAGAACCTCACACACCACGCTCGGCAGCGCCGTGACCTGTTTGACCTCGTCGAGCCGTCCCAGGACCGTCTGCTGGGAACGGGCGATCGGCTGGGCGGCCGGACGAGTGCGATCTGCACGACGTGCCTTCGGCACGGCCGGGGCGGCGGCGACCGCGGGCGCAACATAAGGGGTCGCCTCCCCGGCATGGCGCCCCGCCAGCTTCTCCAGGCTCAGGAACAGCTCATTCTGAATGCGGGCGACCACGTCGACGACGTTGCGGGCAAACTGCGTACCCGCGTACTGATGCAGTTCCCCCAGGATTGCGTCCGGATCCATCCGCGGTCGGTGGGGACGCCCGAAGTACATCGATTCAATCGCACCGGCCACGGACAGAATCTGCGCCGACGGAGGGATGAGGCAGGCCTTGATCCCCAGGGGACCGGTGCCGTCCATACGTTCGTGATGGAACCAGACGGCCTCCAGCACCTCCGGAAAGTCGAAGAACCCCAGGTTCAGCAACTGGCCGCTGAGCCGGACGTGGGTTTCCATGAGCCGGCGTTCGCAGGCATCGAACGGACGGTCGGACACAAGCAGGGTTTCCGGAATGCCGTGCAGGCCCAGGTCGCAGTAGCGAGCTCCGATCCGCAGGGCTGACACCTCCTCCTGCGGAAGCCCGGACGCCACGCCCAGGCGCGTCACGATGGTCTCGATGCGATCGGCCCTTCCCTGCATGTACTCCAATCGACGCTCGAGAAAATCCAGCAGTTTCTCCAGGTAGGCGCGGTCTCTTCCCTTCGTCTTNNTCCCTCATTGAGAAAGGCTCGGAAGCGTCTCATGGGCCTGTTCCCCGCCGGCATTCGGGCCGGACAACGGCGCGATGCTGAGCCGGCAGCGCCGCCACGTGTCCGCCCGGCAGCCGTGTCCTCCATCCCCTTTCTGATGGCCGTCGCCTGGCGCACGGAGCACGATGGGCCCGGTTCCCCGTCCGCGAGGCCGGCGCGCCGACAGCCGCGGTACCGCCTGCTGCCTTCTTTACCGCGCAGCATCCGCGGAGAGGCTCGACCGACGCGCGACGCGTCGGCCCGTGACCTCTGCGCAGTCCATGGGAACCGGCGGTTTCCCGCGGTCCCGATTTCCTCCTGACATACGGTCCGGCCCGATGTCGCGCGGCTGCTCGCGGCGACGGGCAATCCGACCGGTGGCCCCGTTCCCGACCGGCTGGCGACAGCGCACACCTGGCGCGCATGCTTGCCTATATTTCAAGAGGGCGAAAGGCCACGCAATGACGATGAAAAATCGCAGACTGAGGCGGTAAGGGACTACCCCTAGAGCATCGGTCGCAGCCGTTCATTCGTGCGACGTGCGTCAGCGATTCGCATATCGCGCGCCGGACGTGATCCTGGCTACGAGGTAGACGTACACGACCAGCCACCCCAGGTTGGCCAGCGCCCAAGAGATGAACTGCAGACCGAACGGGCTGAAGCCAAACAGGCGGCTGAACCCGAAAAGCTCGGCGACATCCCGGTAGACGGACTCCAGTAGAACCACCGCCACGGCGGCGAGACCCGCGAACAGCGTCCACAGCACCAGAAACGGGCCGAGGTAGGCAGCCGCCTGGATCGCCACCGGCAGAAGGTTCCGACGATCCTGGATTGCGAACACCACGCCGACCAATGAAGCGCCCAGGCAAAGCACGCCCACCAGAAACGCGGTGGTAAAGACGGCCGCCATGACAAAGACACCCAACACTTCCCGGTTTGCCGCTCCGAGGGGATTACGTTGTTCAGAAGCCACGTAAAAACCGAGCCAACCAACCCATGCGCACGCCATGAGGAGAGGGACGCAGGTCGCGCAGTACCATCGGTGGGCCGTCACTCGTGTGCGAAGCCGCAACCGCTGCCCGAACATCGCCGGCCGGATCATCGCCTCGCGCGCGCATTGGCACCACGCTCGCCAACGGCCCACTCCAGCCCGATGCTCCCACGGCGACCCCGGCCGCACGTCCGGCCCGAGCGATTCGTCCACCGCCTTGCCGCACTCCGAACAACGACCGCCCGCAGGGGCGTGGGTGAGGTTGTAACCGCACCACTCGCACAGCGGCGGGTGATCGCGCGGTGGAAGCCCTCGGGCAGCCCCCGCCCCGCGCAGCCACGTCCAGATCGCCCAGGCCAGGGCCAGCGTAATCGCCATGCCGATCAAGGTCTGGGCGTACCGAACGTGCCACGGCTGCGATCTCTCGTATTCGCGCCATGCCTGTTGACGGGCACGGTCATAGTCAGCCACTTGCTGCTGATACGCATCCCATTCCGGGGTCCCGGTCTGGAGATTCGCTGGGCTCTGCGGGCAGGTCGGAAACCGCGCTCGACTCGCCCGGTACCAGTCTGTCTGCACGCGGTCCAGGGTGATGCCTGTCGCGCCTACGAATAGAACGGCCGGCAGCAGCAGCGACGTGCCCAGCCAAGTCCGGCGCACACCCGCGGCGAGGCTGCCACGAAACGGCTCGTCGGCCGCCGCCCACCCCGCGGCCAGAAACGCGGTCAGCAGCGCGCTGCCCTCGATGGCCAGGAACGTCCCGAACACCACCAGGTAAAACTCCTGCGGCCAGGTTTGGTACTCGTGGACAACTTCATTCGCAACCTCGGCGAGCCCGAGGGTCATCGCCTGAACGTTCCACGGAAGTCCACCCGACTCGCCCCATGCGACCAGAAACCCCACCAGCAGCACGCCGAGCAGCACGGCCGTCAGGTGTACGNNCCACAGGGGAACGTGGTTCGTTCGCCGGGCCAGGGTGGCCGGACGAATCCAGGCCATGATCAGCGCCGCCCACGGGGACCAGCGAGGTTTCGCCGGGCGTGGAGCCGGCACATAGTCGGGCCTCGATGGAATGGTCGAACTGTCTTCTTGTGTCCGCATCAGCACACGATCACAAAGGTGGCTTGGAAGTACAGACCAACCGACATCCTATGTCGAGCTACGTTCGCTGCCCATGGTCTGAACCGCCTGTAACTCTCGCATCCAGGAGCAGAATTCAACGGTTGGCGTAGCGGGCGCCAGCCGTCACGCGGGCCACCCAGCAAATATACGCAACCAGGAAAATGAGGTTGACCAACAGCCATACGGCAAACTGAAGGAGCTGCGCAGCGAAAAAGCCGTATTGTCTCAAGCCCAAAATGGTGGCCAGGTCCTCAAACGCCGAACCCAGCAGAATGACAGCCAGTGCGGTGGCACCGGAGAACACCGTCCACAGCACCAGCAGCGGTGCCAGGTACGCCGCCGCCTGAATTGTGGCCGGCAGCAGGTTGCTTCCATCGCGAAGGCGGTACCCCAGACCCGTGGTCACCGCGGCCAGACAAGTCAGTCCAAGAGCGATCATCGTGGTGATGCTGCCCAGGAAACCCATGCTCGTGATCAAGTCCAGGTAATCGATCAGAGGCCAATGGTGCCTTGTCATGGCCACAGAGCACGCAAACCACCCGCCCCACGCGCATAACAGAACCAACGCCAGGTTAGACGCCAGGAACGAGGCGAAGTGAAGCGTTCGCGAACGGACGCGCAGATGCCGCCCGAACTCCCTGGGACGCTGGGCAGCGCCCACAGCCGATCGCCACCAGCCGGCCCAGATACCGAACTCCGCCCTTCGCTCCCACGGCGTGCCCGGACAAACGTCCGGTCCGAGCGACTTTCGCACAGGTACGCCGCACTCCGGGCACACTCGATCCAGCCCGGCCCCCGTGAGGTTGTACCCGCACTTCTCGCACAACGGCGGATGATCGCGTGGCGGCATTCCCCGATCCGCCGAGACAGACCGCAGCCAGACCCAGAGCACCCAGGTGCCCGCTGCCATGAGCATCATCAGGATCAGCAGTTCGTCGTACCGTACGTACCAGGGCTGGCGCCGCCGATACTCCGCGAAAGCACGATCGACTTCCTGGCGGTAGACCTCAACCTCGTGCACGTACGCGTCGAACTCCGGCGTGTTCGGGCGCAGATTGGCCGGCGCCTCCGGGTGGTCGGGCCATTGCGTGTCATCCGTTGCCTGCCATTGCAGGCGAGCCGTAACGAGAATCCCCAGCACAAGACAGAAGCCCAATGCGGCCGGCAAAAGCGCCGATGTCCCCAGCCACGTTCGGCGCAGCGCCGCCCGATAGCTGGACACCATCGGCTCGTCTCCGGCCGCCCAGGGCATCGCCAGGAACGCCAGCCCCACCCCGGCGCCTGCCAGGAACGCACCCAGCCCGGCCAACATGAGGACGAACTCGACCGGGCCTGCCTTGAAGTCTGACATCAGCATCGTCACGTATTGATCGAATGCAGCAGCAAAGGCCCTCGCCTGCCAGAACGGAGGCCAGGTTCCCCTCCCACAGACGTCCACGACGAGCGCCAGCAGGAGTAGCAGCAGCAACAACACGACATGAACGGCAAACGCCCGCGCCAGGCTGACGTGATCGGTCCGGCGGGCCGTCGTAGCCGGGCGGATCCAGGCCATGACCAGCGCCGCCCACGGCGAGAGCGGGCGAGGGGCATCGGTTGAGGCCTGCTCGGTTGAAGGATGAAGACGGGCCGGAGTGTCGTCAGGACGTGTCCGCATCGGGGTCATTCACCTTGCGGCGCAGCAAGTGAGCCGATCGTGGCGTTGCTCTGGTATTCGTTCCACCGGGCAGAATCTTACCGGAAGGGAGCAAGTGCGGGCGAGGACGAGTCACTCGGCGGAGATCGAGTCGGGGCCTTTGCCGGCGCGCTTCTCATACCGGCCGTCGCCCGATCGGACGTACTTGGTAAAGCCCATCTCGCCCAGCTTCCGGTCGTCCGCGAGCGCGCGGGTGGCCGCCCGGGACGGGGAGTCGCCCAGCACGCGGGGAGGCGTGATCACCCGTCGCACCGGCTCGCCCGTTTCCGGATGCCGGGTCAGGGGCGGATCGGACATACTCTGAGTGACCTCAAACTTCTCGCCGCCCGAACCGTCGGGCAGGATGACCTCGTAGACGTAGAAAGGCACGGCACCGCTCCAGCGACGAACGTCCCCGGCCGCGGATCACTCCGCCTCCGCCGGGGGCTGTGTTTCATTATATGCCAGGCCGGGGCCGTCCGGGGTGGTCGTCAGCCGAACGGCACACTGTCCGCCCAGCACCTGCGTCAGCAGCGGGCCGAAGGCCTTCTTCCGCCAGCCGCGCATCAGAGGCGGCAGTGACGCCGGCTCCTCGCCGCGCACGTGCGAGACGACCAGCGTGCGGATATCGTGTTTGCTGGTCACCAGCCCATAGGCCAGATGGTGCTCCAGGCAATGGTCGCGGATGATGGCCGTGATGAGCGAAATCGCCATCGACTCCCGCGGCGTTTCTTCCAGAGTCGCGTTTGACTTCGGGCACTGCTCGACGGGCAGGGCCTGTGCCCTTTGGACCGCCGCACAGAGCTGCCGTAAGGCCCTGTCATTCAAAGAGATCCCACGAAGCGTGCGGATGTCCTGCGGCTGCGTCCAGCCGCGGCGGGCGATCTCCACGAGCAGGTGATCGCGCAGCACCACGCGAACCGGCCGGTTGAGTTGGGCGGCCAGCGCCTCCCGCTCGATCGCCAGCTCCCGGGCGGCGGCGAGCGCCCGGGGGTCCAGGGAGCCCGCGCCCTTGATGCGTTTGAGGGCGCTGCGGGCCTCCGGCTGCTGGGCGGCGACGTCTTCGAGGCGTCGGAACTCCTCATTTGCCCAGGACTTGCGCGCGTGCCGGGCCAGTTTCCGCTTGAGCAGATTGTGGATGGCCGGCAGGTATGCCACCTCCTCCGCGGCGTAGGCCAGTTGGGTTTCGGACAGAGGGCGTCGCTGCCAGTCGCTGAGGGTCTGAGACTTTCGCAGCCGCACGCCCAGGGTCGCCCGGACGAGCCGCATGAGGCTCAGGGGGTAGTCGTAGCCGACGAGGCCGGCAGCCACCTGCACGTCAAAGACGCTGGTCGGCGGGCGGCGGATGGCCTGCTGGCAGAGGGACAGGTCTTCTGCGCCGGCGTGAACGACCACTTCCACCTGCGGGTCGGCGACGAGGTCCCAGACGGGGGTCACGTCCAGCCCGTCTTCGATGGGGTCGATGAGGAAGACGCGATCCGCCGTAGCAGCCTGCAACAGGCAGACGATGGGCAGGAACCGGTCCTCTTTGATGAACTCCGTGTCGAAGGCGAATCGGCCGGCCTCTCGCAAGGTGGCACAGGCGTGGTCGAGGTGCTGGGCCTCGGTGACCACCTCGACGTCGGGCGGGTCGATTCGTATCCTGGCTTTTCCCATAGAGCGTTTCCGAGTCTGCCCGGCCGCCGTTTCCGTCAGCGGAGCTGAAACGAGCGGGCCACCGTGTTGCAGACCGTCAGGTCGTGGGGCTCCAGTGCCCCGTCCCGATGGTACTCCAGAATATACGCCTCGGTACCGAGTGGGCTCGTGCCGGCCACTCCCACCGCGAAGATGTCTCCGGTGTCCACCAGGACAGCTCGAACGCCATCGAGCGGACCCAGGGAGGCCTCCTCGTACTCGACTCGGCGAAGCAGGGCCATCGTGGCGGATCGCCCGAGAAGGTCGGCAAAAAACGACGCGATCGCATCGTGACATATCCGTTGGGCCGACCTGGTTCCCCAGACGCGCACACGACTCACGCACAAGACGGACGGCTTGGCGCGTCGAGCCGGCTCGACGAAACAGACAGGCTGTTCGCCGGCCGCCCGCGCATCGACCGTCAATCGCACCCAGCCGGCCGGCGGCACGAAGGATACAGCCCAGTCGGGCGGGTGGAGCCGGACGCTGGCGGCCCCGGTTCGCTGGGCTCGGACGAACAGCGCCGCGGCGCCCGTGGCCAGGCAGATCATAACCAGCGCGAAGACGATCGCCCGGCGCGGGCGTCCCGGCGTCTCCCGCACGTGAACCTGGTACATCGGGGGGCCATGCTACCGTGTCCCCTCCCATTTCAGCAACGGTTGACGACGCGTGGTGCGGCATTTAGATTCATCTGTCGCGCCCGGGGATCGGGGTGTAAGCTGCATGATTCCGGTTGAGCGGCGACCGGGGAATCGGCGACCTCATGGATGATTTCAAGCGATTCTTTCTGCGTGGTCTGGCAGCCTTACTGCCGACCCTGCTGACGATCGCCGTGCTCTTCTGGGCGTATGAGTTTGTCGACAAGCATATCGGCCAGCACGTCAACCGAGGGATCATCCTGGGGCTGAGCTACCTGGGACCGCCGACGATCGTGAACGAGGATACAGACCCGCTGCGTTACGGCACGCCGGTCCCGGAGTGNNGGAGTGGCTTCCGGACGGCCGGCAGATCACCAACGAACATAAGATCATACACCACATAGCGTTACGGAGTCCGGACGACCAGGTGGCCCGGGAGGCGGGCCTTCGTCGGGACCGGGCGTTGTGGGAGGTCGCGTTCGCGAAATACAAATTGCATGTGATCGGTTTCGTGATCGCGATCATTCTCGTATACTTCCTCGGGTACTTCCTGGCCAGTTTCATCGGCAGGACGACGTGGAGAATCGTCGAAGGGTTGATTCTCCGGCTCCCGCTGGTCCGGACGATCTACCCGAACATCAAGCAGGTGACGGACTTCCTGTTCACCGAGCGTCAGTTCGAGTTTTCGGGCGTGGTGGCGGTGCAATATCCGAGGCGGGGCATCTGGTCGCTGGGGTTGCTGACGGGATCGCCCATGAAGCACATCCAGGATCGGGAGACCCGGGAGCTGCTGACGGTGTTCATCCCCAGTTCGCCGACGCCGGTGACGGGCTATACGATCACGGTGGCGAAGGAGGATGTGGTCCGGTTGGATGTGTCCATCGATGACGCCCTGCGATTCGTGATCAGCGGCGGGGNNGGCGGGGTGATCAAGCCGGGCACGGCGATGTCGGGCGCAGCCGTTCCGGCAGGTCTGCCGGGTGCGCGGGGAAAGGGGTGAACGGCAGTCTCGCGGCGGCGAGGGCCGAGCGCGGAAAGGAAGTGGGTGTCGGCATCGGATCAAGGACCAGCAAAGGAGGGTCGCCCTTGCTCGTATCCATCAGCGGACGACACGTGGAGGTGACGCCGGACGTACGGGACTATGCGGAAAAGAAGATGGCCAAGATGCCGCGGTATTACGACCGCATTCAGGCCATCGAGGTGATCCTGGACCACGAATCAGAGAACTTCTCGGTGGAGGTCGTCGTCAGTGCGGACGGCGCTCCCATCGTGGCTCGGGAGGTCGGGCCGGACACGTTCGCACTGATTGATCTCGTTTCGGACAAGCTGGAACGGCAGTTGACCAAGCACAAGGAACGATTTCGCAACCGCAAGCACATAAGCCCCCGGCCGCACAAGGAGCCGTCGTAAACGAAAGCTCCGGATCGCCGCACCGGCTCGGTCGGGCATCGCGTTGCAGGCAGGCAGAGACCTGAGTTGGATGACCTCTATGAAATTGCGTGATTTCTTCTGCACGGAAGCCATCATCCCCGAATTGCAGTCCCGCGACCGGAACGGTGTGATCCGGGAGATGGTCCAGGCGCTGGCCGAACGAGGGGCGATCACCGCGGAACACGCGGAAGCGATCAGCCGCGCGCTGATCCAGCGTGAGAACCAGGGCAGCACCGGGTTTGGCAAGGGGGTGGCGGTTCCCCACGTCAAGCACCAGCACGTGCCCCGGATGATCGCATCGATCGGCCGCTCCGGGCACGGCGTGGACTTCTCCGCCCTGGA
>MTKZ01101569.1_pt1 | contig 10482 bp, 6 predicted proteins | sample 1042781 | NCBI WGS metagenome assembly MTKZ01 (sample SAMN06212207, study PRJNA360539) | anaerobic digester metagenome | biome: Wastewater treatment plant; material: sludge; isolation source: anaerobic digester fed with sludge from wastewater treatment plant | place: Denmark: WWTP Viborg ...
ACAGATTAGCCAGATCAGTCGCCTCTTGGGCTGTTTCCGCCTTAGCCGCAAGGACAATCACTGCGCCTTTACTATTAAGGGTCACACTCAGATTGTTTTTAACAAAACTTTCCAAGGGAATTTCATTCTTCTCAGGATTTGTCCAGGCAGAAAATAATTCTTGCACAATCACGTTGCTCAGAACTGCATCGGTCAAAAAACCTTCTGAGGGCATAGCCAGATTTGAAGTTGTGAAGTTAGAATCAAACTCAGCCTGAAACCTTGGTTGAACCAGAGCAATGATCGCTTTTGATTCGTATATGTCTTTCGCCAGAAAGAAAAACAGAAAGGTCGAAACGCCAATTAGCAGTGCAGCTGCAAATATCCAAAACCACTTTGAAACAAGCTTCTTAATCAGTTGCTTTATGTCAATTTCCAGATAGTCTTCCATAAGTTCCTCCCTTAATGGGGAAATATTACTTCGAAAAAAATGTTCTAGATGAAAAATTAGTATATCACACGATGGTTTTCCTTGAACTTGAGTGGGTGTCCAAAACGCAAACCATGCAACTATTTTTGTGAGACTCTAAACTAGTAAAAGGTCTCAATGCTGACAGGTTGTTGGTTTTTGAAAATGACCAATTGTTCAAAAATTGATAGTGAAATTTGCCGCTTTATTTTGCTCGGCATAAATTCATCATGACAGATTCATAAAACAAACTGGCTCATAAGAGCCAGCCTGTTGTCTAAATAAATGATCCTGGGCTTACTTAAAGATAAGCGGCAGGTATATCTTAATTGGCAGCGGATCCGGCTTGGCTTCGATCCTTACTGTGATCGTCTCACATACCAGGTAAACGCCGTCGCTCACACAAATGTCAAAGCGATAATCACCGAGCGCAAACCCAGTGGTATCCCAGCTAAACGCGCCAGTCACCGGATCGATAATTGCGCCACTTGGCACGCCTTCTCCGAGCGACCAGGTCAGAGTGGCTCCCTCAGGATCGGTTGCTGTTGCTGTGAAGGTAAGCGTTTCGCTCTCCACAACGGTCATCAGCCCAATCGGCTCAATTATTGGGATTTCATTGATATCAACAATGTTGACAGGCAACTCCTTTTCATAAGTAAGCCCGGTAGAATCGGTAACCCTCATTTTGATCAGCCGGATGTCATCTTCCTCATGGTCAAAAATCACCGCCGTTTTCAGCGTGTTGCCGTCAACTGTAAAGAGAGCGTTATCAGGATAATTTCCATCTTCAATAAATTTATAAGTGAAGGTTTCGTCAACATCAGCATCGGTCGCGCTAAAATTGCCCACAATTGTCCCCGCAAGTTCATTCTCTTTGACAAAATCAGGGGAAAGTTCCAATCCCGTCGGTGCGCATCCGGCGGTGGTTACCACGCTGACTCCACTTACCGAAAAATCAACCTCAAAGGCATCAGGCCAGTTGACCAGCATGCTGTTTTCCGCGTCAATCACAAATGTCGTGCTCCCGCCCGCCACTTTCGCCTTGAGCGTTATCCTGATCAGGCTCCCACTTCCGCTGCGGGGAGTGTTTTCCCCTCCCTCAGCCTCCTGAGCCGCCCCCCAAATCAACCTGCCGCTACCGTTTCCCTCATCGTTGGTTGGTTCCTCCAGCAGATCTCCCTGCAAAAACCCGCCATTTTCCACCGAAACAACCTCAACCACGCTTTGGTCAAAAGTAACCTCCAGATGGTAAGCTGTCAGCGGGTTGCTTTCAGGCACATCAGCCACCACCAGCGAGATCTCAACCTCACCGCAGGTCGTTGCCGTGACCGGCTCCGGGTCAAAGCTCAGGTTCACCCCCGTCTGGGCGCGCGCACCTTGGAACCCTGCCAGTCCAAAAAACAGCAGCAAAGCCATCATTCCGCTTAATTGCAGTGTTTTTTTGCTCTTCCTCATTTATCCTCCTCTGAGATTACTCTGTTTTTCCGGATGATTAGATAAATTCCGGCTGCGATGATCAAAAGCACAAGCGCGCCAACCAGCCACGGGAGTGCTTTCCCCTGGCGTTGAGAGCTCTCCTTTGCCAATATTCTTCCTTCAGTAGTGACTGTCTCTGTCGGCACGGGCAGTGTATTCACAACCTCACTCACGGCTGTTGGCTCAGCCGCGGGAGTCTCCTCAATCTCAGGCTCCGCAGCCAAAGTTGGCTGTTCGCTCTCCTCAGCCGTAGGCACCAGCGTTGCTGTGGGTGCCAAATTTGCCGTGGGCGCAAGCGTTGCCNNNNAAAAGTTGCCGAGGGGGCAAGAGTTGTCCCAGGCGCAAGTGTTGCTGTGGGGGCGAGAGTTGTCCCAGGCGCAAGCGTTGCTGTGGGGGCGAGAGTTGCCCCAGGCGCAAGCGTCGCGGTTTGCGTGGGAACACTCGTTGCTGTGGCAGCTACTGTCTGTGTTGCCAGCGATGTCGCCGTCCGCGTCGGCATCGATGTCGCGCTTGGCGCGGGCGTCGGCGTTGGCGGTATTTGTGAAAGGCCCAGCGTCGGTATTTCCGTAATTTCGATCGGTGGAATCACCGGGATGCTTGTCGCAGTCACCACTGGCGCGTCGCTGACGATCTCGACCACAGCATCCACCCCGCTAACCGCGATTGCTTCCCCATATCGAGTTGAAAGCTCCACCTTCGTCACTTCCAAAGTCGTCTGCCCGGTCCTCAAACCCGTCAGATAGAGCACCAGCAGGTTGCCCGAGCCGCTTTTTGGCTCGGAGGGATTGATCTGGCTCATCACCACGTGGATCACTCCCTCTTCAGGGTCAATGATGTTATAAAGTGTCATCCCAGGGTCTAAAAAGGTACCGATTCCGGGTTGAATGCCATCCTTGCTCGGATCAGCGTCCTCAAATTCAAGATACTCCGGGTCAAAACTCAGTTCGATGTCAAATGCGTAAAGATCCGTCACATCGCGGATCTCCACCGGCACTTCCACCAGCACACCCGGTCTGATTTCGGGAACCTCAAACACCCCCGCACGGGTGCCGCCTTGCGCGAACCCCGCCTGCATGGAAAAGAAAAAGAATGTGCCTATTAAAAGGAAGGGTACACTATATTTTCGAATAAAGGTCACAAATAATTTCATCTTGGTCGTCGTTTATCCCTTTTTCTTCATCTTTTTCCTATCACCTACCACCTACCACCTACCACCTATCACCTATTCCCTGTCACCTACACCCTACCACCTACCTGTGCTCGCCACGAAGTGGACGAGTATCACCTATCACCTACCAGCCACCAGTTACCACCTATCACCTACCAGCCACCAGCTACCAGCTATCACCTACCACCTACCTGTGCTCGCCACGAAGTGGACGAGTATCAGCAATCACCCATCAGCCATCACCCACCATCCGTCGTGTTGGCGATCAAAGGCAGGTAAAGTATGCTCGTGGGATCCACTACATATATTTCACCATGATCGATTTGTGGATAAATCGTTACGTAATCAATATTACTGAATGCAGCCCTATCAAAAGTAAGTTCGGTTTGCCCTGTAGCCACCCTTGTAAAGGTTAGCTTCAAAATGGTCCCACTCCCGCTGACAACCGGTGAGTTTATTTGGCTGCAAACCAATCGAAAATACCCTTCAGCAAAGTCTTGATTCGCACAAATCATGTTTTTTAAGAATCCGCCATGTTCCCAACTGTATCTATCGATGCTGACCACCTCCGGATCATAAAAAACCCTGACGTCAAAACCGCGGATTTCAACCACATCAGCGACATCTACATTGACCACAGTGGTATCTGCGCCAGTGGTGTAGATATAGGCTGGGTCGGGGTTAAAGAAGATCAAAGGCTCTGGTGCTTGCGCGATTACCGTACCAAGTGAATTGGTCAATAAGCCTGCAAGCACAAACAGGCTAAAAATTGTAGATTTTAGTTTGCTCAATTTAACCATTTTAGTCAAAAATAAGCCTCCGCAGGCTGGGTGCTAACGCAACCCAGCCTGCGTCTATTAAAGTTATTGTTGCTTCACCTTAGCTTAAGGAGCGGGCACCGGTAGCACTGGATCCCACGAACCATAAGCATCTTCTGAGGTCAGATCCATATTCCCACCCACCAGGGCGAGATCCTGGATGTTGACCTTCAGATCAAAGTTGACATCGGCATCAATATCACTCGTAGAGCCCCAATTATCTGTAACCATAGAGGCATCACTTACATCAATGACGGTGTTGGGTGTTCCATCACTAGCATTGATCCAAATCGCGTTGCCGGCTCTGAGGGTCAAAGGTTCCAAAGTGACATCACCATATACATCTATATTCTTGAGTAGATCCGCGGTTACGTTCAGGTAGCGAGGCTGATTGGTGGTGATCAAGTAAGTTCCACCATATTGCAGCGTAGCACTCAAGTTGTCAAGTAATAGGTCAACAGTCGCAAATTCAGGTGCGTAGTCGCCTATAGTAAAGATCACCGGAATACCACTGCGGATTGTGCGGCCTTGCATGGCGAATGTGCCAAGCACGTTGAAGTTTCCTGCAATCGTGATGGTCACGCTGTCAGATCCAATCAAGTCAGTGCCGTCCATCAGATCGATAGCGATGGTGTTGTCACCTGGTTGATCAAGGGTTACCCGGAATTGAAGTGTCAAAATCTGGTCCGGGGTAAGGTCTCCTACATCAAATGGCAGTGTAGCAATTACCCATTCCGTACCATTGAAGTATTCCAAGACCGACCCGACTGGTAAATCGATATCAAACGTCAGACCAGTGTAGGTTCCGCCGTTGGTATTATCAACTTCCACCTCAAAGGGGATCGGAATGCCGGCATAATAGGGTTCCGGACCCATCGTGATGGTCACCACGGGCAGCCCGATGATGTCGAGGTCCGTTACGCCAGTCTGGGCGAAGGTGTACACATGGTTGCTGTAGTTTGGCTCGGGCAAAGGATACATAGCAAACACATCAGCAGTTTCGCTGAAGGTGAGCGTCAGATCGTCCGCATAAGCAAGCGCCTTGAAGGTCAGCGTCAACATCTCAACAGGATCACCAGAAACTGCTGCGTTTGCAGAGAGTGCCACTGTAATCTTGCCGGTGACTGATGTGTCCACCAATGCATATTGATCCCAGGTCGTGTCATTCGCAACAGCGCTCAAAAGTTCAAGCTGGGTTGTTGGATAGCTGAGCTCAAACTGAGCGCCGGTCAGGCTTTGAATTTTGCCGTTGACTGTGAAGACAACCTCAGTATCTTTGAGAACTTCTCCGCCGACAGCAGGTGTCACATAAATTTCAGCATGCGTATGCGGTGCCACGGTCACGTCGGTTGGCGCAGTCGGGACTTCGTAAGTACCCCAGCTGTTGTAAGCGGCGTTGAGAGTGCCCGCACCCAAAGTAATGCTGTTGGTGCCGACAAAGTAGTTGCCGTAAACATCTTGAATGGTTCCCGCGGGGGCGCCGACAAATTCAATTGCGCTGCCACTCAGGTCATGGAAGTAGTTGTTAATAATCTGGAAGTTGGTTATCGCACCCTCAAAGTGAATACCATCACCAGTTGTCTGACCTGTGCCGTCAAATTCGAGATTGACTACGCGCAGGTTTTCGACGCCATCAGCCACCCAGATACCATCTGATCCTTCTGTGGGTACGCACTTGGCAGCTGCTGGATAGTCGGTGTAAATATGTACATCGTCAGCATAAACCTCAAAACAGGGTGAGCTGTTCTGAATGGTTGTGCCAGCGGGCAGGTAATAGTTCACGCCATCGACGTAGAGCTTGATCGCGCCATCTTGTGTGAAGGGAGTGCCACTGATTGTGACCTTTCCATAATCATCTGGCAGGAAGGTCGTACAACCTTCATCCGCGCACCATTTGGCAGTCTGCACATCCCCTTCGATCGGGAACTGCGGACCCAGAGCACTGCCCCACCAGTTATGGGAAGCATCACGCGTGCCATTTGTTACACCTACCTCCTGATACAGGTATTTGTTTATTGCATCTGAGGTACCCACAAGAACCGAGTTACCCTCAAAGTCAACATTACCCTCATAGAATGTTTCGACCTTGATACCCTTGAAGTCTCCTATCGTCATTCCACTTGGATAAGGGATGCCTACAACTTCATTTCCTTCAAAACTCCAATCAGCTGTCGCATTCTCGGTGTAATTGAAGTACATGCCGGTTGAATAAGTGCTGAATGAGTTATTAATTACCTCTCCAGAACCGGGCGCGTTGTAAGGCTGTATCTGGATACCAGCTCGGTAGTTACCAACAACATTGCCGCTTACAGTTCCAAGACTACTTTGCAGGTACATACCAAAGTTGTAATCGTTAGTACCCACTGTCGCGTTGACCATGGAGTTGTCTTTAATATCGACACCTGTTAAATAGCCACTATAACCACCAGATGTTAAGATTGCCATGCCATTCTCAAAATTGGTGAAGACATTGTTCTGAACAAGGAAGTCATTTGCGGCGCCGTAGATTCCAGCAACATAATCAGTCCCTGGGTCTAACAGTGATCCATCGATTGTAAAGCCGTCAATAGTAACGCCATCTACATCCGCATAAAGGGCAAGCCAATCATCTGATGGACCCTTGATTACGGCTTCGTCACCGCGCGTCCCAGGAATTACACCAGCCGAAATACCGGCATTGGGACCAATCAAGGAAATATCTTTGTAAATGTAGAGGAAGCCTTCATACAAGCCTGCTGCCACGTTAACAATTCCGCCTTCAGCAACAGCATCGATACCTTCCTGTATAGTAGCAAACGCGTCGTAGCCAAATATCGTCGCAGCTCCGGTTCCGTCGGGATCGGCGCCTGGGACCATAGTAGCCCAGTCATCATCAACGTAAACGACTGATGGCGCAGCCCAAATGTTATTTTGAACAACAATTGTAGGCTCTGGTGTTATTGGGTCTATCTCCAATAGAGCAGCTTGCTCATCCGTAGCGTGACCCAGGTAGGAGTCGACCACTAAATTGCCAGTAATTGTCACTGAAACGGCACCATCAAGATTGGCAATCGTATGGTCTCCACCATTACCGATGTTCACAAATGTATTTTCCTGAAGGGTAAGAGATAGATCTGCACCTGTGGCGTACATATTCCAGGAGCTCTTAACGCCGCCATACTCAAAGTTCTCAAACGTGCTGTTTTTGACCAAAACATCACCAAAGTTGTGGATCCACAAAGCATAGTCATTCAAGGAATAATCCGTAGTGTCTGGAGGGAAGGTCAACGGTTGACGACTGAATAAGCAGTTGTCAAAAATCGCGTCAATACTGACCATGACACCATGGTTGAATTTACACTCCGTGAAAGTGACAGACGCGCTATCAGGCTCAAAATAAGCAAACTCCCATGGGTCAGTTCCCTCTCCGGACTTGTCTCTGCCGTTAATTAGTGTGAGCCCTTCAACATTTAACTGGGCGCCAATCGCATTCAGCGTGCCGTAGTAAACTCCTGCCAGGGTAAGTTTTACTTCCCCAGTAACCGCTGGTGCTTTTATCAGATTGACCACAGCGGCACCCTTGGCTAAATCGGGTGTGCCATGTCCTGTTGTGGTGAAGGTCTGATCATCGTGAACCGCATAGGTGACCTCGGCCAGACCGGAAGGAACAACTGCCATGGCATCCGCGAGGGTGGCATAAGCCTGGCCAAAACCAACATTTAAGGTTAATTCAACACCGCTGGAGGTAACATTGCTTAATGGTCCGCCCACGACAGTACCAGCAAAAGCAGAATCATAGCTGGAAACAATTGGATCAGTGACCGAAATAGTGATCAAAGTCACTGCACCTGAAGCCTGACCCAATACGCCGCCTGCATAAGGACTTGCGTGAGATCCAGTCGTGTTAGATACTGTAACCGTTGCGCCATCAACTGAGCAATTAGTGATTGTTGATGCTCCAGCAGCTCCAATTAGCCCGCCAGCATTGCGGACGGCAGTAACAGAAACGTCAGTGGCTGAACAATCGGATAATTGGCCTGAATACATGTAACCAATTAAACCACCAGCCTTATCACCATCTCCATCGCTGTCTGCATATGTTACTGAAACAGTCACATCAACGGCATGCAAATCAGTATGTAGACCACTATCCACATAACCAGCAATACTTCCTGCAAAATGATTACCTGTAATCGTGGCTGTCTGCACATCTACATTGGTCACATTAGCAGAAGAATAAACGAGACTAGTGAGACCTCCTACATACTCGTGACCTGTGACAGTAACGTTACTTAATTTGAGGTTTGACACCGACCCTAGGCCCCAAATGTTACCAAACAAACCCACATAATCCTGAGTAGGTCTATCACTGGTTAGGTTTGAGATCGTCCTATTCTGTCCGTCAAAAGTGCCTTCGAAGGTCTTTGATCCAGCCCCACCAAAGCCAGTTCCAATCGGCTCCCAGTTCGTGTATGCCGATAAATCGATATCTGCGCCAAGCAGGATAGTCTTGCCGCTAAAATTGTTACCAGCATTGACCAACGTTGCTAGCCCTGCCAATTGATCAGCTGTGCTGATGGTGTAAGGACCATCACCGGTATACCAGCTGGTATCAACGACCTTGTAGGTCCAGTTGAAGCCGCTCCAAGTGTCCTTAATACCAGTATTCACGTCGGTGTAGTACATGTAAAGCTGGTATGAAACGGTCGTGCCAACTGGGTGTGCCGGGATCGTCGCATACCAATTTGCATCTGCGTACGTGTCTGCCACATCGTAGCTTGCTGCAACCTTGGTGTATGTGGTTCCATCATAATATTCCAAACCAACATTTTCACCCTCAATAGTTGGCTGATTGATTAACACCAGTACAGTATCGGTTGAGGATGGAGCTACCGGTGTTTGCGAAACCCAGGTAGGAACTCCAATCGCAGCCAATGCCTGCCCGGTCGGGGCAACTGCAAAGAGCAGCCCCACCACCAGCAGGAAAATAAAGAACTTTCCGAACAATTTCTTACTCATTCATTTCCTCCAATTTGTGTGAAAAAAGGTGATTGTGTTCCGGTCCTTAGACGCCGGCTTGCGCACTGCTGTAAAAACGTAGTCCTGGTTGTTCCCCAAATACCCTCCCTGCGAAGAATGTTTTTCTGCTGTTGCTTGATTTCTGGAATAAAAAACCCGCTCGGCACGTTCGCCCGGCACGGGATGTTGAACAACAAGTTTAGAAGTGGCAGCTGGCGCGCATGGCTCACACCAAGCCACCCTGCGGCTCTTGGTCGTAGTCCCCTGGGATTGTTTGGAAGTCCCGGGCTTTTCTGGTGTGATCTCTCTCACCACACCGCCGTGCGATTCGCGAAAACTGGCGCGTTTAAGCGCGTTTTTTGCAACTCTACGGTCATCATTATTGGCATTGTCTCCTTAAGCCTCCCCCGAGGTCTCCCCCAGGGCTTACCTTGACTTTGATTTATCGCTTCCCTCCGGCGCTCAAACCCACTTTGCCGGCGCGGATGCGCTGAGTCCATATTTACGTGCTGTTTACGTGCTATTTAAGTGCTGCTTGCGTGCTCTCCGCCCCTCCACCCTTCGCGATTCTTGTGCTAAGTTTTGGATCGTTGGGGGAATTGTTTGGCGCTGCAGAGCTCTGCTCTTAAAGTGTTTACATTAAAGCACCTTATTCGTCAGATTCAAGACATTTGGCATTTTGTTGGGAATTTTTAAGATTCTGTTAGTGGGGATGAAAGGCTCCTTTCCCCTCCCCATTCCCATATGTGGGGGGCAATCCCGTGGCATTTCTAAGTAGGGAGGAGGTCATGATGCTGGGAGCAACGCGACCAGTACTTGTCCCCCTCCGCTATCAGTGCCGTTTGGCAGAATGCGCCTCCCTGCCCCGCGATTCTGTTCGCGGAGTTCGCCACTCCGCCGAAGTCGTAGGTCAGGTCATCGTGCTCGAAGAGTATGCGGGGTTCAACCTGACATCAAAAGCCTACGCTTGTTGATGACGTTACTTGTTATTCGTGACGTCAGTCGTAGGTCAGGTCATCGTGCTCGAAGAGTATGCGCACTTCAACCTGACATCGAAAGCCTAGGAATGTGCATGACGTTACTTGTTATTCGTGACGGCAACCGTAGGCCGGACATCGTGCCCTATGGGTATTGCGCAGTTCAATTCGGATTTTTTGTCGTTCTATTCCAATGCCGGATTCAACTGCGGAATCCGGCCTACGAAAAACACAAAATCTCAGTTCTCGCCGGTCTAAAGACCGTGCGAGGTAGTTGACCGTCGAAGATCCCAGCACGAAGTGAGTGTGGACAGGTCTCCAACAATTAAACCTCCAGATTGCCGCGTCGCTTCGCTCCTCGCAAAGACGGACTCTTGTCAACGCATGTCGCACCGCAGGTGCCATATGCCGGCATTCCTCAGCCTTCCCCTGGGTCGAAGATCCGTGACCTGTGCGCGCAGTGAAACGGAGGGTAAGCGAAGCGGAAGGAAAGCAGGGTCGGCGTAGACCTATTCCTTAGCCCTCTCCTGGGAGAGGGTCGGCGTAGACCTATTCCTTAGGAGGCTGACCCAAAAGGGTCAGTCTCTTTTCAAATTA
>MTKZ01009945.1_pt1 | contig 10478 bp, 11 predicted proteins | sample 1042781 | NCBI WGS metagenome assembly MTKZ01 (sample SAMN06212207, study PRJNA360539) | anaerobic digester metagenome | biome: Wastewater treatment plant; material: sludge; isolation source: anaerobic digester fed with sludge from wastewater treatment plant | place: Denmark: WWTP Viborg ...
AAATTGGAGTTTCATTGGAGCGGGCGACCGGGCTCGAACCGGCGACGTCCAGCTTGGGAAGCTAAATATTAGTCTTTTTTCATAATTGCCTTTTAGATACACTAAATAACATATACTCCGCAAAATCAATGCTATCAAGGCTTAAAACATTGCCCTTGACTTACTATGAATAATTGCTATATTCAAATCATAGGTTGGAAATGGGGTTGGAAATTGAAAAGCCAGCTTATAAAAGGGGGAAATCATGAAAAGACATAAGACAGGATATAAAGGCGTTTATTACCGTCTGGGTGACCGTCTAAGCGGAAAAGGCAAGGAAAAGATATTCTATATAGTCTTCAAGAAAAACGGCAAAGTTTATGAAGAAAAGGTTGGCCGTCAATATGCTGATGAAATGACACCGGCACAAGCTAGCAGAAAGAGAGCGGCAAGGATTGACGGCAAGCAACAATCCCGGAAAGAGATCAGAGAGCAAGCAAAGGTCGCAAAGCTAGCAGAGGCCGGGAAAATGACTTTATCCCGTTTATGGGAAGAATATAAAAAGAATAAACCGCAATCTAAATCACTAGGAACGGACAAGGCAAATTTTGAAAAACATCTAAAGCCGGACTTGGGCGAAAAAGAACCGCACAAGATCATAAGACTTGAAACCGATAGATTGAGAATCAATCTTTTAAAAAAATACAAGCCGCAAACCGTCAAGCACGTTTTCAGTCTGCTTAAACGATTAGTCAATTTTGGCGTGGGGCGGCAGTTATGCCAAAATCTAAATTTCAAACTTGAACCGATAAAAGTTGATAATCAGAAAACGGAAGACTTAAACTCGGAACAGCTAAAGAACCTTCTAACGGCCATTGACAATTCAACGGATATTGAGGCCGCAAACATTATGCGCCTTGCTTTATATACTGGTATGCGCCGGGGGGAAATGTTCAAACTGCAATGGAATGATGTTGACTTTCAGCGTGGCTTTATTTCAATCAGAAATCCAAAGGGCGGTGTCAGTCAGAAGATCCCCTTGAATGAACAGGCGCGGCACGTTTTAGAAAGTCACCCGAAACGACAAAAAAACAAAGATAAAAACAATCCTGAATATTATGACCATATATTTTTAAGACCGGATAACAAACCCTTTACGGATATAAGAAGGCGTATCAATCCGATCAAAGAAGTGGCGGAACTCCCGGCAGACTTTAGGCCGTTGCATGGTTTAAGGCATACATACGCTTCTATGCTTGCTTCTAGTGGCAAAGTTGATTTATATACATTACAAAAGCTATTGACTCACAAATCCCCGGTTATGACTCAAAGGTATGCACACCTTAGAGATGAGGCATTAAAGAACGCTTCAGCATTGGCCGGACAAATTATAGAACAGGCAACAAATACAAATGTAGTTGAATTGCACGAGGGGAGCAAATGAGAATCAAAGAGAGAATGAATAAAGATAAGCATAATTTGATTATGCCCCCAATTGGAATTATAGACCTTACGCCGTTATCTGCTAAACAGGGGAAGTTTTTAATGACTGTATCACCTAACAAGAGAAAAACAATAAATAGATTAATAAGCATAATAAATAAATTTCTAAAACGCTAAGAGAGGAAAAAGAAAATCCGGGGATAGTCAGGCCAGACGAAAAGCGGGAGTTTCCCCTTCCCGTTTCCCCGGATAAAACAAGGGGTGCTATGAGAGGGAAAGCGATGCGGCAAGAAGAAAAGGACAAACTAAAAAAACATGGCAAGCTTTTTTGCGATTTCGCCAATGCTAAAACAACAGATGATATTTTAACTTCATTCTTTTCCAACGTTCAATCCGTGTTTAATTTTTCAAGCGACTTTACAGAGAAAGCATTAATAAAATATCCAACAATAGAAAAGACAATTGGCAAACTATCTGATGCAGACAATGAACTCTTGAAAATGTTTTTGAAAAGAGATGAAATTTTAATTTCATGTAATTCAGCCTTTAATAGAACATACTTTTTTATAGACAAGTATGATCCTATAGATTCTGTTTTTAACATTTCAGAAATGGAATTGTATTATGATAAAACAATGGACGAGCCTGATTATATAGAAAAACCCTCTATTATTCCACTTGCTGAAATTGACAAATTAATTGGTCAACTTGATGAAGACTTGCCATTAGATGAAATTAAAAATGACTTGATGGCACTAGTCAACATTTGCAATCAAATACATGAACGTAAATTAGGACGAAAAACCCATTGTGTAGAAATTGAAAATATTTCCAAAGACTATAAAGGAATTAAAGGTCTTCATAATCACCTTAGAACTACACAGGAAAAACTCAAAACTATCCTTTTACAAATCATTGAAACAGAGAATGCTTATGAATCTGAAGGATTTCGTAGTATGCTTTCACGGTACAATTACATTGATAAAAAAATACTTATTATTAATCAAGACAAAGACAGGTTAATAGAAAAAGATATATTTGTCGAAAATGATTTTTTGAAAGATATTGGCAAAATGCCATACCAAGATTTTTTCAATGCCCCTATAAGTTATTGCTTTATTGAATATCTTAAACATTCTGAATATAGAGGGAAAGAAAGACTAACCGTTTGTCAAAAATGTAATGATATTTTTATTAAGTCAAAATTCTATGACTATCAATTCTTTTGTCCTTCATGCTCCCGCAAAAACCGCATGACACCCGAAGAAAGAGCCTCATACATGCGGGGATATAGAGCCAATCCCATAGTAAAAAAAAGAGAACGTAAACGCTAATCTGAAGCTAATAGACCGCTTTAATAATTAGCGTAAACCGGGCAATTCTATGTAAACTTGGCAATTGGTCAGTTTACGCAAGTATATAATTTTACGCCACTTTCCTTGATTATTACCCTATTGATTGTTAATATAACTTAAAGCATACAGCTTACGATTTTGTTATTTTTCGTAACCGCAAATCACTTTAAAGGAGAAATGAACAATGGATGTAAAGGAACTTTTGAACAAACCGTATTTGAATGAAAAAGAAGTGGCGGCAATCACCGGCAGGGGAATTTCGACCTTACGCAATGACAGATTTTGTCGTCGCAATTTACCTTATTACAAAGTGGGCACTTCCGGGCGATCTGTCAGGTATAAAACAGATGAAGTCATTCATTGGCTCACGGCAAGGCGCGTTTCGTTTGATGAGGTGTAACCATGAACGGAAGACTAAACGAAAAAGATATTATTGAAGGCAAGATTCTATTCAAGCGGCATTTAATTGACGAAACCGAAAACGAAATCAGAGAGCTGAAAGAGAAATTGTTTTCCTGGAAGATCAAAGAGGCAATAGAAAATTCCAAAGTGATTGATATTGTCAAGGCAGAATCACAAGACCAGAAAAGCCGGAAATGTTGAGGTGACCTAATGAACGAAAGAATATTGACTATACGGAAATACGGCAAGAAGGCCATAGGGCAAAAGGAACTTTTAAAACATCTATCCGGCGGGAAGTTAACCTTCAAGCAAGCTATATATGCCCGTTGCTATGACTGCATGGGAATGTACGCGGACGGCAAAGTTGACTGTAAAATGCCTCATTGTTCTTTATATCCCTTCTATCCTTACCGGAAAAAGGCGGACTAATGACGGCCATGCTTTCAAAATCAATTCTAACGCTCTAGCGCATAGCAAAAAGCGGGGTTCTAGCAACATAACATTAACGGTAAGGCAATGACTTTGATTTATGAATCTACACGGCAAATATAGCGAAAAACTGCATAATATACCCGCGCCCGGAAATGGGTGTCACCCTTCACTTTTAGGTGCGGCAAATTGCGGGATCATGGCCGGGATTCCCCCGGAAGAAATCTTTTCCAATATACGCGCCTCTATTCCTTACGGCAAGCGGAAGATTTCAGATAATGAAATCAATGACGCGATTGACAGAGCAATCAAGGACAATGTCCCCTTATCGGTCGGCCAGAAATACAAGAGATACATAAAGCCAAAACCAAAACCCATGATTAAGGACGGCGCGGCCACTTTGCGGCGGATCATTGAAAAGTCAGAAATCTATGATGAGGTGGACTTGTGGGAAATGTCACCCATAAGAATTGATTGGCCGCCGGAAAATGACACGGTTCTTTTTCTGTCAGTTATGTTTGAACCTTTAGACTTTCTATTCATAGGTGAACGCTTAGAACCGGGGATCATTGGCCGGAACATCCGAACCGCGCAAGATTGGATTGATTACTTTCAGACAGGCGGGCAAACCGCGCCTTTTATCATAGTGAACCCATTAACAGGCGAATCCGCGCCGAAAAAAACGGGGGACGGTGAATCATTCCGGGGTGACGGCAACATCAAATCATTCCGATATTGTCTTGTGGAATTTGACAATCTGATACGCGAAGAACAAATACGGTTCTGGACTTCTAAAGAGGTTAAGGAATTGCCGATTGCCGCGCTTGTGGATTCCGGCGGAAAGTCTATTCATGGTTGGATTAGAACATCTAATATTAACTCATTAAACGATTGGCAATGGGAAATCAGAGGCAAGCTATATGAGCAAGGACTAATTCCTTTAGGAGTTGATTCCGCTTGCTCTAACCCCTCTAGGCTTTCACGTTTGCCGGGACATTTACGCGATAACAATTATCAAAGAATATTGTGGTTAAATAAAACAAGGAAGGGGAAAAATGACGATTAATTCATTTATTCAAGAAGTATCAGACAATCAAGATGAACATCTAAACTTTCTTAACGCTTCTAAATGGATTGAAGAAGAAGCGGAAGAACCGGATCAGATCATAGAGAATCTTTTTGACGTGGGCGACAAATTGGCCATTATCGCCAGTAGTAAAGTCAGGAAATCTATGTTGACGCTTCAATTTTGCTTATGTGCCACGATTGGCAAACCATTTATAGGCCTAAGCATACCGAAGCCCCGGCGTGTCATTTACATTCAATTTGAAATCAAAAAGAACCACTGTCACTTACGCTTGAAAAGATTGTGCCGCGCTTTAGGAATTGAGGCCGGTGACTTAAAAGACAATCTTTGGATTCTGAATGCAAGAGGTTTAGGACTTACAGGCGAAGAAGGCATTGAACGCATTAAAGCCGGGATTCAAGACTATAAGCCGGAACTGATTGTCTTTGATCCACTTTACAAAATATCAACGGGCGTGGAAAACACCGCCGAAGACATGAAGTCAATGTTAGCTTGTTTTGATATGCTGGCCGAAGGTACAGGCGCGGGTATTGGTTATGTTCACCATGACGCAAAAGGAACGCCGGGCGATAGAAACATTCAAGACAGGGGCGCGGGTTCAAATGTTCTAAGCCGTGACTATGACGCTTGCCTTGTCATGTCAGAACACGCGGCAGAACCCGGCGCGGTTGTGCTTGAGGTATTACTAAGAAACTATCCGCCGATTGAACCCTTTACAATCCAATGGACAAATGAGGGCGAAGGGTATTGCTTCCGCCGCGCTGATGAGATTATCCCGGACAAGAAAACAAGAAATACAAAACCCGCACCGCCGCCATTGTCAACCTATTATCCGATTGCGAAATTGATTCTGGGATCAGAGGAAATGAATGTCAAAATCTTCAAGATTCATTTCAAAGAAAAAACCGGATTAGCAAACACGCGAATAGATGACTTCATGGCATGGGCGGAAGATCCCAAAGATCCGCGATTTCTAATCAACGAAGAAAGAGGCCGGGGAAAACACAGTAAAACAATCCGGCTTGCTGAATATGATTTAGAACAATAGAACTTAAATTGACTGTTCTAAATTTTCTAAATTCTCTAAAGGTTCTTAAAATAAATTTAGACTTTTAGAACTTAGAAAAATCACCCTATTTATAGGGTGATGTTCTAATTCTAAATTAAAATCTGTGCCGTCACATTATCCGAATCCAAAACCTCCGATTCCTTCGCACATACTCCACATCCACAAGCCGACTATTACGCCGATCCTGAATATTCATGCGACGATTACATTCAATCCTGACGTCATGACGCATTTGAAAACATGACGTGACGGCGAGGTCTGTTTGAATTCCGGGGGAAATGCCTGTTCGGCAGGTAACACAACCAAACGATGAACAGATGTCTCAAAAGAACGGATGTCGCAATACGCCTTCAACTCGGCCATTGGCACCACACCCCACATCTTGTGCTAAAATATTCTTGACACACAAGAGTGCGTTTCTTATACTGCCATCAACTAAAAGCAAGTTCTTATCAATATTTTGCGAACCCTAGCATAGGCCAATTAATGAGTCAAGAAGCCTGATTATAGGATCCATTTTTTTTGTTTGAGTTTATTGCGATGATTTTAGTCTGCCGTTAAACATTAATAAATTACGACCAAGTAAATATTTAAAAATTCAATCTATATTGTTATTTTGTGATAATTATGTTAAATATTAAAAATATACCAATTTTGTAAATATCCTGATTTAAAGATAAATATTGTAAAATTGTCTACTGTCGAAAAAAAGATAAGTGAGTTGGAAAATCGGCAACTTAACAATATCGAAAGAACCACATTGATTTTATTCAGAAAACAAACAAGAAGATTGATGGTGGGTGATTCAATATAATGAAACTGAATCCTTTGACACTGAAATTTTCCGGGGAATGGTCGCAACTGGAGGCGCCGTTTCAGCAAGATTATTATCGGGTGTCAATTCTGCCTGCCCGGATCTTTCTCATTCTTGGTGCTCTGCTTTATGCGGCTTTCGGTGTTTTGGATGCATTGCTCATGCCGGAACAAAAAATTTCCATATGGCTTATTCGTTTTATTATAGTTGGCCCTGTCCTAATAGGGACTTTAGTGGCTTCATATTTGAAGTCGTTTGAACGTTACATGCAACCCATCCTGGCGCTTGTCTTCATCCTGGCCGGTGGCGGAATTATTTGTATGATCATCATTGCACCTCCCCCGGTGAGTTATTCCTATTACGCGGGGGTTATGCTCACCTTCATGTGGGGCTATTCCCTTATTCGTCTCTTTTTTGTCTGGGCATCATTAGCGGGTTGGGTGCAGGTTATCATGTACGAAATAGCCGCTGTCGGAATCAATCCAACCCCAATGGACATCTATATCGGCAATAACTTTTTTTTCATAAGCGCAAATATCGTTGGGATGCTGGCCTGCTATTCTATAGAATTTTATGCTCGACGAGATTTTTTCATGAAGCAGCAATTGGAAATCGAAAGGGAGAATATTAACAGGATCAATCAGGATCTGGAAGACCGTGTGGAAAAGAGAACGGTCGATTATCAGCTTATCAATCGGGCATTGGAAAAGGAAATTGCCGGTCACCGGCAGGCTGAAGAAGCGTTAAGGCAGAGCGAAGAACGATATCGAGAATTGGTGGAGAATGCCAGTGACATTGTGTTCAGAACAGACGCCAATGGGCATTTTACTTTCGTCAATCCGGCAGCAATCCGTATTACGGAATACGAAGACCATGAACTTGTTGGAAAACATCTGCCGGCATTGGTTCGAATGGACTTGCGTGAAGACGCCATCAAGTCTTTCGGGGATCAATCCGCGAAGGGTTTTAAAAATACATATTCTGAATATCCCATCGTGACCAAATATGGCCGTGAGATCTGGCTCGGGCAAAATACTCAGGTTATCGTGGAAAATGGGACGGTGACAGGATTTCAGGCTGTGTCCCGTGATATCACCGAACGTAAGCGTTTGGAAAGAGATTTGAGGGAAAGTGAGGAAAGGTATCGTGCGCTGAGCATTATAGATGACCTTACTCAGCTTTACAATTCCAGATATTTTTACCAGCAATTGAAAATGGAGATCGATCGATTAGAGCGTCACGATCATCCGTTAACCCTTCTTTTGCTTGATCTCGACGATTTTAAAGCATTCAACGATACTTATGGACATATTGAGGGTGACCAGGTTTTATTTCGCCTTGGGCAGGTGATCAAAAGATGTCTGCGCAAGGCAGATTCCGCCTATCGTTATGGCGGTGAGGAATTTACCGTTGTCCTTCCCATGACGACCAATGAAGAAGGCATCGTCACTGCGGAAAGAATCCGGGAAGAGTTAAAGAAAGAAAGTTTTTCTCCAGTGCCTGATGAACAAGTGCATCTCACCGTGAGTATCGGTGTTGCTCAATACAGAAAACTGGAAGACATCAAGGTATTTGTTAGCAGGGCCGATCATCTGATGTACCAGGGAAAAAAGAGTGGAAAAGACAGAATTTGCTCGGATAAAATATTTAAACAAGGAGACCTAGGTGAAGAAAATAGAAAATTACCTGAAACCATTTGTTGACAGAGGAGGTCCTGAACCGAATGAGTATTTGGAGCTTAACGATTACTTCAGCTCTATAAATTCCAGGCTTAAAATAGGCAGGGTTTCCCGGGAACAGATCAGGGAGCTGTGGGCAACTTGCGGTGATGTTTTTTCGGAAGAGACCATGCAGGGTTTTGTGTGTAAGGCTCCTCATGGATACCGCGGTGATTTTGAAATCATAGATAGAATTTATACGAAATGGATTTCACCCAAAAAACATCTGCAGAAATGGGACAAGTTTTTCCATTGGCAGCCGGCAACCGATGCGGTAAGGAACAGAAAAGTTTTTTTTAAGAATATTTTATCCGAAATTGAAAAGTCAGAGATTAAAGAGCCATTGATTTTGAACGTAGGTAGTGGTCCATGTCGTGATGTTTATGAATACAAACGCGAAAATCCATCATCAAAAATTCGTTTTGATTGCCTGGACATGGATTCAAATGCCATCAAATACGCTAAAAATTTGCTCAATGGCCTGGATGTTAATTTCTTTTGTGAAAATGCGTTTCGTTTTTCTCCGGGTAAGAAATACGACCTGGTTTGGTCGGCGGGCCTCTTTGATTATCTTGATACGACCAGGTTTATCTTTCTGCTTGACGCATTGATAAAAATGGCAACAGCGGATGGACAAGTGGTGATTGGCAATTTCTCAACAATCAATCCATCAAGAGATTACATGGAATTTGGAGAATGGATTTTGATTCACCGGGATATCAATTCATTGGCGGAATTGGCCGTCAAGGCAGGTGCTGATCCCGGGACGATTTCAGTTGAAGCAGAAGAAACAGGCGTTAATTTGTTTTTGAAAATAGACAAAAAACTGTCATAAGGCTTCGTACAAATTTTGTCTTGTTTTGCCTGTCTGCTTGTTGTTTAGTAATCAAGTAAACAAAATTCATTTTTAGATATTAAAAAATAAAAGGATTGATTTTATGGAAGTAAAAAAGAGAGCGGAACGGCTGAAGGATGTTAACGAGATAACCATCGCTGTCATCTCCGATGAAAACAATCTGCCGAAAGACAAAGTTTTCTATAACTACATCAAGGATATTTCTGAATCGGGGGCTAAGATCCAGGCCAATATTCTTTTACCTGTGAATGCTCTTCTCAAGATTGACTTCACTTTAGATACTCCCGAGAGACAGGTTGCCGTAATCGGAAAAGTAAAATGGATCAATGCGATCATTGAAGATAACTGTTATGAGGTCGGTGTTGAGTTTGTTGATACACCCGGCGAGTCGATAAAGAAAATTACTGAATACATTTCATGGAAACAAAAGAGTACAGGGCTTAATCCATTCGGTCTGCCGTTTTGGATTTATCCGAAAACGAACGAACCGGAATCCAAATAAACAAATCGAATTTTTTCGAATATTTAATCCCTTCTCCAAAATGCTTCTGTCAAGTCTCGGGTAAGTCATCTTGTCGAATGATGAGTTGAGAAAAGAGTGATGCTATGGCAATCATCTGATCAGCAATGTTTGATATTTGTGACAAGGAAATATCTTGATATAAATGTTTTGATTCGTTAGTATCTCCAGCAAAAAATTCTTTTTGAGAAAATGCGTTATGTTCGTCAAAGTCAACAGCATGAGCGTCATTGCAACATATTCTGCGGCAACCGGATTTTGCCGAAAGATGAAACCGCCCTGGAAAATCTTGCGCGCTACATTATTCGAGCATCGTTCTCGCAGGAACGGATGCGTTATCTGGAACATGAAGGCACGGTCATCTATTCATCAAGAGATGGCCGGACAAGTAAGAACTTTCCCGCTTTGGAATGGCTGNNGAGCAGATGGTCAGATACTACGGGTATTACAGTAATGTCTCACGCGGGAAACGAAAAGAAACTGGAACAGACGATGCCATCCCCTGTATTCTCGAACCGGAGGGAAATGTGAAAGCCTTAAGAAAAAGCTGGGCAAGACTGATTCAAAAAATATATCAGGTTGACCCTTTGGTTTGTCCGAAATGTCAAGGCGTCATGCAGATCATCAGCTTCATCGAAGACCAACAGGTCATCCGTGATATCCTCACGCATCTGGAACTCTGGCTCGTCCGATCAAGGCCTCCACCTGCCTGTGCCCGCACGGCAGACAGGCCGAAAATCTGTGCCGTCACATTATCCGAATCCAAAACCTCCGATTCCTTCGCACATACTCCACATCCACAAGCC